>LUMT01000027.1_pt1 | contig 89680 bp, 88 predicted proteins | sample 729741 | NCBI WGS metagenome assembly LUMT01 (sample SAMN03860299, study PRJNA289734) | marine metagenome | biome: seawater column; feature: ocean; material: water; isolation source: Red Sea water column Station 192 - depth 50m | place: Saudi Arabia: Red Sea | collected 2011-10-15 | depth 50 m
CGGATCGGCGAGGACCCGCAGGGCATCCCGAACAACCTCGTGCCGTTCATCGCGCAGGTCGCGGTGGGCCGTCGCGATCGGCTGTCGGTCTTCGGCGGCGACTACCCGACGGCCGACGGCACCGCGGAGCGCGACTACATCCACGTGCAGGACGTCGCGGAGGGGCACGTGGTCGCGCTCGACGCGATCGTCGGCGGCGACGCCGGCGTGCGCGTGTGGAACCTCGGCAGCGGTCAGGGCACGTCGGTGCTGGAGATGATCCACGCGTTCGAGCGCGCCAGCGGTCGCGAGATCCCGTACGAGGTCGTCGACCGTCGCCCGGGCGACCTCCCGGCGTTCTGGGCCGACCCTACGAAGGCTGAGCAGGAGCTCGGCTGGCGCACCTCGCGCACCGTCGACGACATGTGTCGCGACACGTGGACCTGGCAGTCGCAGAACCCCCAGGGGTACGACGCCTGAACCTGACCGAGCGCAGCGAGGGAACGGTTCAGGCGGGTCGAGTGGTGCACGCCGCAGGCGTCCCGCTGTATCGAGACCCAGCAAGCGTCCAGGCCCAGCCGCAACAGCACCAGCGCCCCACCCGAGCCCCCCGGACCGCATCCGCAGTTTCGGTCACTTCCGGGTGACTCAGCCGCACAAATCGCCCCGGAACCGTCCAATTCCTCAGCACTGACGATGCGGAGGCCTCTCGGAGGCCGCCCCCACGAGAGGCCGCGGCAGCGCAGCCGCAGGCCCGCGAGGGCCGCAGCCGCGTACGACTCAGACCCGACGCTGCGCGATCTGGTACAGCGCGATGCCCGCGGCGACGCCGGCGTTGAGCGACTCCAGGCTGGAGGCCATGGGGATGGAGACGATCTGGTCGCAGGTCTCGCCGACGAGGCGGGAGATGCCCTTGCCCTCGCTGCCGATGACGACGACGAGCGGTCCGTCGGCGAGGTCGAGGTCGGGAAGGGAGACGTCGCCGTCGGCGGCCAGGCCGACGACCATGAGGCCCGCCTCCTGGTACGCCTTCAGCTGACGCGTCAGGTTCGTGGTCCGCGCGACCGGGACCCGCGCGGCGGCACCCGCCGACGTCTTCCAGGCCGACGCGGTCATCTGCGCCGACCGACGCTCGGGGATCACCACGCCGTGCGCGCCGAAGCCCGACGCCGAGCGCACGACCGCGCCGAGGTTCCGCGGGTCGGTCACGCCGTCGAGCATGACGACGAGCGGCGGCACACCCTCCTCCTCTGCGCGCGCGAGCAGGTCGTCGGGGTGGGCGTAGTCGTAGGCGTCGAGCTTGGCTGCGACGCCCTGGTGCACGGCGCCACCGGTGAGCTTGTCCATCTCGACCCGCCCGATCTCGAGCAGCGACACGTGCTGCTCCGCGGAGAGCCGGAAGATCTCACGGATGCGCTCGTCGCGCTCCGCGCCCTCAGCGATGTACAGGCCGGCGACGGGCACGTTCGCGCGCAGCAGCTCGACGACGCTGTTGCGTCCGGCCACCCACTCGGGTCCGCCGTCGCCGCCCTTGCGCTTCGGCCGCGCGGCCTCGCGCTTGTCGGCGGCGCGCGCCATCTTGTACGCCTTGTGGTTGGGGCGCTCCTCCGCGCGCGGCGTCGGACCCTTGCCCTCCAGACCCTTGCGGCGACGTCCGCCGGACCCGGCCGTGGGGTTGCCCTTGCCGGTCTTCTTGATCGCGCCTCGGCGCTGGCTGTTGCCTGCCATCGGTCAGGTTCCCTTCACGGACCAGCGCGGACCTTGCGCCGTGTCCTCGATGTCGATGCCGGCCGCGGCCAGCTGGTCGCGGACGCGGTCCGCGGTGGCGAAGTCCTTCGCGGCGCGCGCCTCCTGGCGCTGCGCGAGCAGGGCCTCCACGAGCGGCGCGAGCGCGTCGTCGGCGGCCGACGTCGTCGTCGCCGCCCAGTGGTCGGAGAGCGGGTCGAGCCCAAGCACGTCGAGCATGGCGCGAACTGAGCCAAGCGTTCCTTGAACCGCCTTGCGATTATTTGCAGCACGTCGGGCGAACTCGTCATCTCCACTGAGGTGCAGAAACTCATTGAGATTCGCGTTACCGATGCTCACGTACTTCTGCAGCGCAGCAAGGGCTGCGGGTACGCCGAGATCATCGTCCATCGCCACCGCGAAGTCGTCCGGAATCTCGCCCAGACCGTCGCTACCGACGACCTCGTGAGCGCGCCGCACGAAGCCCTCGATGCGCTCGAACGCGACCGCGGCCTCCTGCAGCGACTCCTCCGTGAACTCGATGATCGAGCGGTAGTGCGCGGCCACGAGGTAGTACCGCAGCGCGATGGCCGGCACCCGCTTGACGACCTCGCTGACCATCAGCGTGTTGCCGACGCTCTTCGACATCTTCGCGCCGCTCAGGTTGAGCATCGCGTTGTGCATCCAGAGCCGCGCGAACGGCTGGCCGGCAGCGCGCGACTGGGCGATCTCGTTCTCGTGGTGCGGGAAGCGCAGGTCGAGGCCGCCACCGTGGATGTCGAACTCGGTGCCGAGGTACTTCGCGGCCATCGCCGAGCACTCGAGGTGCCACCCGGGGCGACCCCGGCCCCACGGCGTCGGCCACGACGCCGACTCCGGGTCGCCTTCCTTGTGGCCCTTCCACAGGGCGAAGTCGCGCGGGTCGCGCTTGCCGTCGGCCGGCGCGTCGGGCGCGGCCTGCATGTCGTCGACGTGCTGGTTGCTGAGCTCGCCGTACGCGGGCCAGGACCGGACGTCGAAGTAGACGTCGCCCGAGCCGTTCTCCGCCGGGTAGGCGTGACCGCGCTCGATCAGCGTCTCCATGAGCTCGATCATCTCGGGCACGACGCCCGTCGCACGCGGCTCGTACGTGGGCGGCCGGCAGCCGAGCACCTCGTACGCGGCATGCAGGGCGCGCTCGTTCTCGTAGGCCACCGCGAACCAGGGCCGACCCTGCTCGCGACCCTTGGCGAGGATCTTGTCGTCGATGTCGGTGACGTTCGCGACGATGGTGACCTCGTAGCCGGCGCGCTCGAGCCAGCGTCGCAGGACGTCGAAGACGACCTCCTTGCGGATGTGCCCGACGTGCGGCGGTCCCTGCACGGTGAGCCCGCAGTGGTAGATGCCGACCTTGCCGGGCACGACCGGGTCGAGGTCGCGCTGCTGCCGGGTGGCGGTGTCGTACAGGCGCAGGCTCACCCCGGAATCCTAACGGTCCGCGACCCCGGCCCCGACCAGACCGATTCGTCCCAACCGCCCCACGAGCCCCTGACGTCACCTACCCTCGAAGAATGCCTCTTCCCCGTCGGCATGCACCGCGCCGCACCGTTCCTGCCGTCGCCGCCGTCCTGCTCGCGTCGCTGCTCGTCCCGACCGCGCCCGCGCAGGCCGCGTCGCAGTCGGCGAGCACCGTCCGCTGGGTCAGCGCGGCCCAGCTCCAGAAGGGCTCGTTCGACGGCGTCCGGGTCTCCGGCTCCGCGCTCGTGCTCGACTCGCCGAAGCGCCGCCAGACCTACCGCGACCCGTACAAGGGCCGCACCGCCACATGGGCGTACGGCACCTGGACGTCGCCGTGGTCGTCGACGGGCTACTCCGCGCGCGCCCTGGTGCCGTCGTGGAGCGCTCGCACGCCCGACGACACGTGGCTACGGGTCAAGGCCCGCGTGCGCCAGGGGTCGAAGGTCGGCAGCTGGGACACCGTCGCCATCTGGGCCAAGGGCGAGAGCGGCGTCTACCGCACGTCGGGCCCGTCGCAGACCGACGACCTCGCCCGGCTCGACACCGACACGGTGCGCGCCAACGGCTCGAGCACGTTCAGCCAGTGGCAGGTGCAGGTCGAGCTGCTGCGCCGCCCGACGTCGCGTGCGACGCCCCGCGTGGAGTCCGTCGGCGGCGCCGCGTCGTCGTACACGACCCGACGCATCGCCACGAGCCGCACGACGATGACGCGCACGACCACGTTGTCGGTGCCGACCTACTCGCAGATGACGCACCGCGGGCACCACCCCGAGTGGGGAGGCGGGGGCGAGGCCTGGTGCTCGCCGACGTCGGTGTCGATGATCCTGCGCTACTTCGGCTCCGGGCCGACGTCGCGCGAGCTGAGCTGGGCGAGGGGCGCCGACCGCCAGGTCGACCACGCCGCGCGCTACTCCTACGACTACCGCTACCAGGGCACCGGCAACTGGCCCATGAGCGCCGCGTACGCGAGCACCTACGGGCTCGACACGTTCGTGACGCGCCTGTACGACCTGCGCGAGGCCGAGCAGTTCATCAAGGCGGGCATCCCGCTCGTCGCCTCGGTCGCCTTCGGCCGCGGAGAGCTGAGCGGCGCCCCGATCTCCTCGACGCCGGGACACCTGATGGTCATCAGCGGCTTCACGCGCGACGGTCGCGTCATCGCCAACGACCCTGCCGGCGCCACGAACGCCGCCGTGCGTCGTACCTACGACCGCGCGCAGTTCGAGCGCGCGTGGCTCGGCGGCAGCGGCGGCATCGTCTACGTCATCCGGCCGGGCAGCAAGGCCCTGCCGAAGGACAGCCCGCGCTGGTAGTCGGGCAGGATGCAGCCATGACCTGGCCCGACCTGCGCACCGGCATCGGCACCGACGTCCACCGCCTCGTGCGCGGACGGCCGATGTGGCTCGCCGGTCTGGAGTGGCCGGGCGAGGACGCGGGCCTGGAGGGTCACTCCGACGGCGACGCCGCGTGCCACGCGATGGTCGACGCTCTGCTCTCCGCAGCCGGCCTCGGCGACATCGGGTCACGCTTCGGCACCGCCGACCCACGACTCGCCGGCGCCTCCGGCACGACGTTCCTGACCGAGACGGTGCGCCTGCTCGACGAGGCGGGCTTCGCCGTGCTCAACGTGGCGGTGCAGGTGATCGGCAACGCGCCACGCCTCGGCCCCCGTCGCGACGAGGCACAGGAGCTGCTGACGTCCGTCGTCGGCGCCCCCGTGAGCATCTCCGCGACGACCACGGACGGTCTCGGCCTGACCGGCCGCGGCGAGGGCGTGGCGGCGGTGGCCACCGCGCTCGTCGCACGACGCTGACCTGCTGTCCCGTCAGGCGAGCCCCCGGGAACGACAGGCCCCCAGGAACGACGAGGGCCCCCGCCCGGAGGGGGCGGGGGCCGTCGGACCGGCTCGGGTCAGGAGGCGAGGACCTCGTCGAGCCGCAACTCGGCCTTGTCCTCGTTGGTCTTCTCCGCGAGGGCGAGCTCGGAGACCAGGATCTGGCGCGCCTTGGCCAGCATCCGCTTCTCGCCGGCGGACAGGCCACGCTCGTGGTCGCGGCGCCAGAGGTCGCGCACGACCTCGGCCACCTTGAGCACGTCACCGGAGTGCAGCTTCTCGAGGTTCGCCTTGTAGCGACGCGACCAGTTGGTCGGCTCCTCGACGTGCTCGGCGCGCAGGACGCTGAACACACGCTCGAGGCCGTCGGCGTCGACGACGTCACGGACGCCGACCAGGTCGACGTTGCAGGCGGGCACACGGACGACCAGGTCGTTCTGGGCGACGATGCGCAGGACCAGGTAGTCGCGCTCTTCCCCCTTGATCGTCCGCTTCTCGATGTCTTCGATGACTGCGGCCCCGTGGTTCGGGTACACAACCGTCTCGCCGACAGTGAAAGTCATAAACGCGGCACCTTTCGTAGGTGACCAGTTTAACACGCGCCACGGACGGCCTTTTCAGCCGTTCCTCGGGGTCGGACGGTAGGTTCCGCCCCCGCCTAGGGGCCCGGCCCGCACCCCGCCGCCGCGATGCCCTCCGATATGCTCCGCACGACGACCCTCCTCGACGTAGAAGCAGGTGCCCGGTGTCCACCGTTCGCACGCGCCGTCTCACGGCCGCCACCCTGATGCTCACCGCCGCCCTCGGGCTCACCGCCTGCGGCACCGGTGGAAGCACCCAGACGAACCAGCAGTACCAGCCCGGCATCGGCGCGAACGTGCGCACGGGCGACGTGCGCCTGTACAACGCGCTCCTGGTGGCCAACACCGACGACACCTACGCGCTGTCCGTCGGTCTGCTGAACACCACCGACGAGGAGCAGACGCTCGAGTCGGTCACCGTCCGCCCACTGGAGGGCTCCGGCTCGGTCACGGCCGAGCCGGCCCTGCCCGTCGAGCTGCAGCCCCGCCAGCTGTACACGCTGGGTCGCCAGGGCGAGGTCGCCGACATCGACGGCTCGTCGGTCGAGCTGGGCCGCTACGCCCGCCTCACGCTCACCTTCTCCGGTGGCGACGAGGTCGAGATCGAGGCGCCGATCGTCGCCCGCACGTCGACCTACTCCGACGTCGCCGAGAAGCCGGTGAGCCCGGAGTCGTCGGCCACCCCGACGCCGAGCGCGAGCCCCAGCCCCACCGCCGGCAGCTGACCCCGGCGGACCTGGCGGCGACGTCGCCAGGTCCGACACGGACGCACGAAGGGCCGTCCCGATCCTCACGGATCGTGGACGGCCCTTCGTCGTGCGACGAGGCGTGGCTCAGGCGCCGGGAGCGATCTCGCCGGTCACCAGGTAGACGACGCGACGCGCCATGGAGACCGCGTGGTCGCCGATGCGCTCGTAGTAGCGACCGAGGAGCGCCAGGTCGATCGCCGGCTCGATGCCGTGCTCCCAGGTGCCGCCGAGCAGCGCGCGGAAGAGGTCCTTGCGCAGCCGGTCCATCTCGTCGTCAGTGTCCTCGAGGCGGCTGGCCGCGTCGACGTCGCGGTTGGCGACGATCCGCGACGCCGCGTGGATCATCTGGTCGGCGACGGACGCCATGGCCATGATCGTCGGCTGGATGGAGACCGGGACGGCGACGTCGGGCATGCGCAGCCGGGCGACCTTGGCCACGTGCACGGAGAGGTCGCCCATGCGCTGCAGGTCGGTGAGCATGCGCAGCGTCGCGACCAGCTGGCGCAGGTCGGTGGCGACCGGCTGCTGGGTGGCGAGCAGCAGCAGGGCGCGCTCCTCGATCTCCTCCGTCGTCTCGTCGATCTGCTTGTCGCCGTCGATCACCTGCTCGGCGAGCGGGGCGTCGGCGTTGAGGAGGGCGGCGGTGGAGGCAGCGACGGCCTTGCGGACGGTCCCGGTCAGCTGGACCAGGTCGTCGACGATGGTGTCGAGCTGCTCGTAGTACGCATCACGCATGCCCCAGACCCTAGAAGAAACCGGTGAACGATGAGCGACCCCCGGTGAACGAACCGTGAACAGCCGCGGAAAGCCGCACGTCAGAGGGGGTTCGCGCTCGGACCTGGGTGAACGGTGGGCCTAGCATCGCGGTGTGGACATCGACGCGGCCTACCTGATCGCCGGCGCCGTCGGCGCGGCCGTCGGCGCCACGGTGACGTTCGTCTGGCTGTTCAGTGAACGGCGCCAGAACGCGGTGCCCGAGGAGCCCGCGCCGCTCGTGCCGCCCGGTGCTCAGGCGGTGCTCTCGGTGCTGTCGTCGACCACCGTCCTGCTCGACTCCTCCGACACCGTCCTCGAGGCCTCGGCCCAGGCGGTGGCCCTCGGGATCGTGCGCGACCGCCGGATCGAGCCCGACGAGATCCGCGCGATGGTGCAGCAGGTGCGTCGCGACGGCCAGGTGCGCGAGTCGAACCTGACGCTGCAGCGCCGCCGCGGCCTCCCGGCACACGTGTCGGTGCGCGTCGCCCCGCTGACGTCGCGCCTGGTGATCGTGCTGGCCCTCGACCGGACCGACCAGCAGCGCGTCGAGAACATCCGCCGCGACTTCGTCGCCAACGTCAGCCACGAGCTGAAGACGCCGGTGGGCGCCCTGAACCTGCTCGCGGAGGCCGTCGCCGAGGCGAAGGACGACCCCGAGTCGGTCGTGCGGTTCGCCTCGCGCATGCAGACCGAGAGCGAGCGCCTCACCCGGCTCGTGCAGCAGATCATCGACCTGTCCCGGCTGCAGAACGACGTGGCCAGCGACGACGCCACGACGGTCAAGGTCGACGAGCTCGTCGCTGAGGCCTGCGAGCACTCGGCCACGGAGTCCGAGCGCAAGCGCATCGAGATCTCGCGCACGGTCGAGCCCGACCTGCTCGTGCACGGCGACCGCGCCCAACTGCACGCGGCCGTGAGCAACCTGGTCGAGAACGCCGTGACGTACAGCCCGGAGGGCTCGCGCGTCGTCGTCACGGCCGCGCTCGCCGGCGACGACGTGCGCATCAGCGTGGCCGACAACGGCATCGGCATCGCCGGCCCCGAGCTCGAGCGGATCTTCGAGCGCTTCTACCGGGTCGACCCCGCCCGCGCCCGCGCCACGGGCGGCACGGGGCTCGGCCTGTCCATCGTCAAGCACGTGGCCGCCAGCAACGGCGGCACCGTCGACGTGTGGAGCGAGCCCGGCGCTGGCTCCACCTTCACGCTGGTGCTCCCCCGCTTCCAGCACGACCTCGATGAGGAGATCCTGTGACACGAGTGTTGGTCGTCGAGGACGAGACCAGCTACAGCGAGGCGCTGTCGTACGTCCTGCGCAAGGAGGGCTTCGACGTCGCGATCGCCGAGACCGGGCCCGACGCCTTGATCGAGTTCGAGCGCGGCGGCGCCGACATCGTGCTGCTCGACCTCATGCTGCCCGGGCTGCCGGGGACCGAGGTGTGCCGTCAGCTGCGCCAGACGTCGAGCGTGCCGATCATCATGGTCAGCGCGAAGGACACCGAGGTCGACAAGGTGGTGGGCCTCGAGCTCGGCGCCGACGACTACGTGACGAAGCCGTACTCGCCGCGCGAGCTGGTGGCCCGCATCCGTGCGGTGCTGCGCCGCGGCGCGGTCGAGGAGGTCGACGAGGACGGCGTCCTCGAGGCCGGCCGCGTGCGCATGGACGTCGAGCGCCACCTGGTGTCGGTCGACGGCGACACGGTCAAGCTGCCGCTGAAGGAGTTCGAGCTGCTCGAGTTCTTCCTGCGCAACCCGGGCCGGGTGCTGACCCGCGGCCAGCTCATCGACCGTGTGTGGGGCGCCGACTACGTGGGCGACACGAAGACGCTCGACGTCCACGTGAAGCGGCTGCGCGCGAAGATCGAGCCCGACCCGGGCAACCCGATCACCCTCACGACCGTGCGCGGGCTGGGGTACAAGCTCGACGCCTGAGGCCGTCCGTCCGTCCGGCGGCCGCTAACCTGCCCGTATGTCCGAGACGCGGGACCAGGCCCGGCTGTTCCGACGGGCGATGCGGACGGGGCAGGCGCCGGCCGGGCTCGACCGTCAGCGCTGGCTGCCCGTGGTGCGGCGACGCGCCACGCTGCTGCGGACGGGGCGGCCTTTCGTCGTCGGCGCCTGGGTGACGATCGGGGTGCTGCTGCTCGCCGTGGCCGCAGTCGGGGTCGTGACGACTCCGTTCCTCGTGTGGTTCGCCGTCCTGCTGGCCCTCGTCACCGCGCCCGTCGCCTACCTCACCGACCGACTCTGGGTGCGCGCGCGAGGCTCGATCGGCGCGCTGCTCGCCGACCTGGAGGGAGCGGACCAGCGCTGAGCTGCGTCTGCACTCCCCTGCGTCGTGACGACGTCGGGTCGATCTGTCGCCGACAGACCGACCCGAAGTCCTCACAACGCGGGAGGGGGCGTCAGCGACCCTGGTTCGCGACCGCGGCGATGGCGTCGGCGGCGGCGTCGGGGTCGAGGTACTGGCCGCCCTTCGTGACGGGCTTGAGGTTGGCGTCGAGCTCGTAGACGAGCGGGATGCCGGTGGGGATGTTGAGGCCGACGACCTCGTCCTCACCGAGGCCGTCGAGGTGCTTGACGAGCGCGCGCAGGGAGTTGCCGTGGGCGGTCACCAGGACCGTGCGGCCGTCGAGCAGGTCGGGGACGATGCTGTCGTACCAGTAGGGCAGCATCCGGTCGAGCACGTCGGCCAGGCACTCGGTGCGCGGCAGCAGCTCGTCGGGTAGCGACGCGTAGCGCGGGTCCCCGGCCTGCGAGAACTCCGCGTCGTCCGCGAGGGCCGGCGGGGGCGTGCTGTAGGAGCGGCGCCAGGTCATGAACTGCTCCTCGCCGAACTCCTCCAGCGTGGCCTTCTTGTCCTTGCCCTGCAGTGCGCCGTAGTGCCGCTCGTTCAGCCGCCACGACCGCTTCACCGGGATCCAGTGCCGGTCGATGCCGTCGAGCACGATCTGCGACGTGCGGATCGCGCGGCGCAGCAGCGACGTGTGCGACACGTCGGGCGCGATCCCAGCCTCGGCGAGCAGCCTGGCCCCGCGACCCGCCTCCTCGACGCCCTGCTCGTTGAGGTCGACGTCGACCCAGCCGGTGAACAGGTTCTTCGCGTTCCACTCGCTGTGGCCGTGACGCAGGAGGACGAGCGTGTAGGTCATGCCGCCAGCCTAGTGGTCGCTCAGGCCGCGCCCGCCGCCACGCCCACGGTTTACCACGGGACCGTGGTAAACCGTCAGGACGGCGAGTCGGAGCGCCACTCCTGGTGGATCTGGTGCAGCGCCTGGACGTAGTCGTCCTGCGACTGCGGGCCGGCGAGGGTCCAGCGGTGCTCGACCACGACGTAGGGGAGCTGGGTGATCCCCAACGACCGGGCGGTCTCGTCCTGCGTGCGCACGGCGTCGGCGTACTCCTCGCTGGCGAGCAGGGCGTCGGCCGTCTCGAGGTCGAGCCCGACGAGCGCCGCTCGGCTGGCGAGCACCAGCGGGTCGGCGACGTCGGCGCCCTCGAGGAAATGGGCCCGCCAGAGCTGGTGGATGAGCTCGCGCTGCGCGCCCGGCGCGGCCTCGTCGGCCCACGTCAGCAGACGCCAGGCGTCGAGGCTGTTCGCCTCCACCGCCTCGACGAGGTTCAGCTCGATGCCACTGATCCGCGCGGCCGCCGTCACCTGGGCGTCGACGAGGTCGACCTTGTCCTCGCCGCCGAGCCGCTCGGCCTGCACCTCACGCAGCGGGCGCCCCGAGCTAGGTGCGTCGGGGTCGAGCAGGCGGGCACGGAACGCGACCTCGACGGGCTCGCCGACGAGGATCGTGAACATGCCGGCCGCACGCTCGAAGCGGGTCGCACCCACGTACGACCACGGATCGGTCACGTCGCAGAACACGGTCGCCTTCACCCGACCAACGTACGCGAGTACGAGCGGCGCCCAGCCGCTCGTCCGCACATCGACGTCGATCGAGACGTTCTTCGTACGTTTTGCTCGTTCGCACCCTAGTGTGGCGTCGCCGACCCTCCGACCAAGGACCTTCCGTGGACCCCAGAACCCGCCTCCGCCCCCTCGTCCTGCTCTTCATCCTGGCCCTCGGGCTCGCGTCCTTGCCCGCAGCGGCCATCGCGGAACCTGCCTCTCCTACCGCCTCAGTGCACTACGACGGCGACCTCACGCTGGGGACCGTGCTGACGGCACAGCTTGACGGCAGTACCCCGCCCGACGGTTCGACTTTCCGATGGTTCGTCGATGATGCACCGGCAGCTGCCGGCAGCGGTCCCACCTACACGGTGAGCACGCCCGACGTCGAAAAGGCGCTTTCGGTGGAGATCTCGACGCCGCCGACGGACATTCCCGCTGCAGTCGTCCGCTCCGCCGCAACGCCCCGCGTGCTCCGGACCGCTGTCCCCGTAGTCGCGGGCACACCGGCAGTCGGGAGGACACTGTCCGTCTCGCTGTCCGGCTGGAGCACCGGGACGACGCACGAGGTCGAGTGGTTCGCCGACGGGACCGAGCCCGTCGCAACTGGCGGTCGCTTGACACTCACCCCCGACCTGGTGGGACACACTTTGTCTGCACACGTCACCGGCTCCCTCGCCGGCTACGGCACGGTGACGGAGGCTTCTGAAGAGACCCTGCGGGTGCAGTCGCGGGCCACCCCCAGCGTCTCGGGCACCCTTCTCGTCGGCGCGACGCTCAGGGCCGACCCGGGCCGGTGGGTGACCGGCACACGCCACTCCTATCGCTGGTTCGCATCGGGACGGGCCATCCCCCGAGCGACGGGCCGCACCCTCCGCCTCACCCGCGGCCAGGGCGCGAAACGCATCAGGGTCGAAGTCACTGGCCGACTCGCGGGATATCCGGTCGTCACGTCAGCGTCCCGCAACAGCCTGCGGGTCATGACGGCGGCAGCGACACCACGTATCAAGGGCTCTCCCGCCGCCGGTCGCACGCTCCGGGCGGTGCGAGGCACGTGGACGCGTGGAGTCAGGGTGCGCTACCGGTGGTATGCCGATGGCAAGCCGCTCGCAGGTGGCACCCGTTCGACGCTGACCGTCCCGTCCAACGCGCTCGGGAAACGGATCAGCGTCCGTGCGACCGGGAGCCGGTCTGGGTTCGCGACGATCGCGAAGAACTCGCGGGCGACCCAACGTGTGCAGCGCGTAGGCCGCGCCGCACTGTCCGGGCGACCTCTCGCCACGCACCGCATGAGGGTCGCTCCCGGTCGCTGGACGTCGGGCACCCGGTTCACCTACCGCTGGGCTCTCGACGGCAAGGCGGTCGCTGGAGCGACAGGGTCGTCGATCACCGTCAAGCCGTCCTGGAAGGGCAAGCGCTTGAGCGCCACCGTCCGCGGCTCGCGACCCGGGTTCGCCACCTTCACGTCCCGGACAGGGTCATCGAGTCCGATCACCCTGCCGGAGCAGACCGGCCCGATCTCGACATGGGACTGCCCTTCCTGGGCGCCCATCAAGGGCAACGCGGACTCGGGCATCTATCACGTGCCAGGGCAGAGGTTCTACGACAGGACGCAGCCCGAGGAGTGCTTCGCCAACGAGCCGGCAGCCGTGCGAGCCGGCTACCGGCGTTCGAAAGTCTGACTGCCGCGCGGCGGGGGGCGGCCCGATGGCCATGACCGCCCCCCGTCCTTGCGTGCCGCGAGTCTCACCACGCGCCATCCGCATGCTGGGACCGGCTCCACGAGCATCGCCGCTCCCCTACGGTCACACCTCGTGATCCGTCCCCCCGCCCCGTCGCGCTGGCTCCCGCCCGTCGTGACGCTCGTCGTGGTGCTGGCGGCCTGGAGCGCGGTGTCCGCGTCCGGCGTCGTCCAGCCCGCGTACCTCGCGCCCAGCCCGCTCGAGGTGTGGGACGCGTTCTTGCGCGCGAACACGAACCACGCGGTCGGCGGTGGCGTCGACCGGGTCGTGCGCGGCGAGGAGGGCTACTACCTGTGGGAGCACCTGGTGGTGAGCCTGCAGCGCATCGGCGGTGGGCTCGCGCTGGCGATCATCGTCGCCGTGCCGCTCGGACTCGCGATGGGCACGGTCGGCTGGTTCGAGCGCGTCGTCGGCCCCTACGTCGACTTCCTGCGCTCCCTGCCGCCGCTCGCCTACCTCGGGTTCCTCGTGGCGTGGTTCGGCATCGGCGACACGTCGAAGGTCGCGCTCCTCTTCCTGGCGGCGTTCCCTCCCATCGCGCTCGCCACCCTCAACGGGGTGCGCGGGATCCGCGAGGACCAGCTGAACGCCGTCCGCTCCCTCGGGGCGTCGCGCCGCCAGACGATCACCACGGTCGTCCTGCCCGCGACGCTGCCCGACATCCTCAGCGGCCTGCGGGTCGCCGTCGGGTTCGCGTGGACCACCGTCGTGGCCGCCGAGCTCGTCAACGGACTGCCGGGCATCGGGGGCCTGGCGTACCTGTCGGGGACGCAGAACAAGCTCGCGCTCTCGGTGGCCTGCATCATCGTCATCGGCCTGACCGCGATCGTCCTCGACCTGATCATCCGCACCCTCGAGAAGAAGCTCGTCCCCTGGCGAGGAAAGGCCTGACATGACCCTCCCCCACCTGACCCGCGCGCGTGCCCTCGCGGCCGTCGTCGCAGCCACCGCCGCCCTCGGGCTCAGCGCCTGCGGCGTCGGCGGCGACACCGAGCAGGCCTCGGCCGACGCGTGCCCGTTCCAGGCCGACGAGTCCGTCGACACGACGGTGCGCATCGGCTACCAGAAGATCCCCAACGGCGACGTCGTCGTCAAGGACCAGAAGATCCTCGAGAACTGCCTGCCCAACGCCACGATCGAGTGGAGCAACTTCGCGTCCGGCGGCGACGTCGTGCAGGCGTTCGGCGGCAAGAGCCTCGACATCGGGCTCGCGGGCTCCTCGCCCAGCACGAAGGCGCTGTCGGCGCCGCTCGACCTGCCCGTGTCGGTCATCTGGATCCACGACGTCATCGGTTCCGCAGAGTCGCTGGTCGTGCGCGACGGCGAGGCCACCGACATCAAGGGACTCAAGGGCAAGACGATCGCCACCCCGTTCGGCTCGACCGCGCACTTCTCGCTGCTGCAGGCCATCGCCGACGCCGGCGAGGACCCGTCGGACTACACGATCGTCAACACCGAGCCGGAGCAGATCGCGCCGGCGTGGTCGCGCGGCGACATCGACGCCGCCTGGATCTGGGACCCGACGCTGAGCACCCTCGTGAAGGACGGCGGCAAGGTCGTGCTGACCAGCGAGGACACCGCCAAGGCCGGCAAGCCGACGTTCGACCTCGCCATCGCCGACCGCACGTTCGTCAAGGACAACCCGAAGGTGCTGGCCGTCTGGGCGAAGGCGCAGGACTACGCGGTCAAGCAGATCAAGGACGACCCGGCCAAGGCCGCCCAGAGCGCGGCCGTGGAGATCGGCGTCAGCGCCGCCGACGCCGAGAAGCAGTTCGCCGGCTTCACGTTCCTCGACGCGACGCAGCAGGCGGGCGCCGACTGGCTTGGCGGGAAGCTCGGCCAGGACCTCTTCTCGACGGCGCAGTTCCTGCTGACGCAGGACGGCATCGCCAAGGTCGCGCCCGAGTCGACGTACGCCGACGGCGTCGACCCCGGACCGGCGAAGGCCGCCGCGGGTGAGTGAGCGTCACGACCTCGCGGTCACCGTCGCGGGCCTGGAGCAGGAGTTCCGGGCCCGCGACGGCGTCGTGCGCGCCCTCGACGGCATCGACCTGACGATCGAGCCGGGCGAGCTCGTCACGCTGGCCGGACCGTCGGGGTGCGGGAAGACGACGCTGCTCCGCATCCTGGCCGGCTTCGTGGAGCCGACGCGGGGCACCGTCGAGGTCGGTGGGAGGCCGGTCCGCGGACCGGGTCGCGAGCGGGGCGTCGTGTTCCAGCAGCCGACGCTGTACCCCTGGCTCGACGTCCGCGACAACGTGGCCCTGGGCCCGAAGGTGCGCGGCGTCGCGAAGGCGGAGCGGTACCGCACGGCGGAGCGCTACCTCGAGCTCGTCGGGCTGGCCGACGTCGCGGGGCTGCGACCGTACGAGCTGTCCGGTGGCATGCAGCAGCGCGCCCAGATCGCGCGGGTGCTGACGAACGACCCCGAGATCGTGCTGATGGACGAGCCGTTCGGCGCCCTGGACGCGCTCACCCGCGAGCGTCTGCAGGAGGAGCTGCTGACCATCTGGCGCGAGACGGGCAAGACGATCCTGTTCATCACGCACGGTGTCGACGAGGCCGTCTTCCTCGGCTCCCGCGTGCTGGTGATGAGTCCCCGACCGGGCCGGATCGTGCTCGACGAGCCCGCTCGCTTCTCCACCCACGCCCGCCAGGTCGCCCCCGCCGACCTGCGCGCCCTGCCGGAGTTCACCGCCCTGACGACGAAGGTCCGCGAGGCGATCTCCCACCCCTGACACCGGGGCGCTGTCGGCATGCGGGGGCGTCGACCCGCCGGCGCGATGGTTGGGCCGGGTCCCCGGGCTGTGGCGGGGTCAGGCGTGGGGGAGGTAGGTGACGCGCGCTACCTGCCCGGTGGGAGGTAGGTGAGGCGCGCTACCTGCCCGGTGGGAGGTAGGTGACGCGCGGAAACAGGGCCGCTTTCCGCGCGCTACCTACCGCCCGGGTGGCTTTTTCGGAGGCCGCACCCAGCGCGAGCCGAGGCAGCGCACCAGCAAGCACACGCCCCCTGCGGCAGCGCACCAGCAACGCGGCGCACCAGCAGGACGTCAGCCCTTCGGCCGCAGGTGCGCGAACGCGGCGAGGTTCGCCGTCGACTCCCCGCGCGACTCGCGCCACTCCCACTCCTTGCGGATGGAGGAGGCGAAGCCGAGCTCGAGGATGGTGTTGAAGGAGTCGTCGGAGGCGGCGAGCACCGACCCGAGGAGCCGGTCGACCTCGTCGTGGGTGACGGAGACGAGGGGGAGGCGGCCGTCGAGGTAGATGTCGCCGGCGGAGTCGATCGCGAACGCGACGCCGTAGAGCTTGAGGTTGCGCTCGAGCAGCCAGCGGTAGACGCCCTCGTGGTTCTCGTCGGGGTTGCGGGCGACGAACGCGTGCACGCCGAGGGAGTGCCGGTTGACCTCGAGGCGGGTGGTGGTCTTCAGCTTCCGCTCGCCCGGAAGGTCGACCTCGACGACGGTGAGCCCGTGGCGCACGTGGTCGAGCCCGGCCTGGGCGACGGCGTCGAGGATCACCTCGAGCGCGTGCCGCTGGTCACTCGTCAGGTCGTCACTCACGCGGGCTCACCCGTCCTTCCCTTCGGCGCGGGCCGCGACGGCGCGCGCGTACACCTCGAGCACCCGGTCGACCGTGGCGTCCCAGCCGAAGCCCGAGGCGTGGGCGACGGCCTTGGCGCCGAGCTCGTCGCGCAGCGCGCGGTCGGTCAGCAACGGGTGCAGCGCGTCGGCGTAGTCGTGCGGGTCGTGCCCGTCGACGAGGACGCCGCTGACACCGTCGGCGACGGCGGTCGACAGCCCTCCGACGCGGGCGGCGACGACGGGCGTCCCGCAGGCCTGCGCCTCGATGGCGACGAGCCCGAACGACTCGTTGTGCGACGGCACGCACACGACGTCGGCCGCGGCGTACCAGGTGGCGAGCACGTCTTGCGTCACCGCCGGCTCGAGGCGCACGACGTCGGTGATGCCCAGCTCGGCGGCGAGGTCGGCGAGCGACGTCGGCCGGTCGAGGCCGCTGCCGGACGCCCCACCGACCACGACCACCTGGAGCCGCTCGCGCAGCGCGGGGTCGCGGGCGAGGAGGTCGGCCGCGGCCTTGAGCACCACGTCGGGCGCCTTCAGCGGCTGGATGCGACCGGCGAAGAGCAGCACGGCAGCGTCGGCGGGCAGGTCGAGGGCCTGGCGCGCGTCGTCGCGACTGCCGGGGCGGAAGCGTTCGAGGTCGACGCCGGGGTGCACGACGTCGACCCGCGACGGGTCGGCGGCGTAGAGGTCGAGCAGCTCGCGACGCTCCTCCTCGGTGTTCGCGACGAGCCGGTCGGCGATGCGCACGATCTCCTCCTCCCCGACGACGCGACCGATCGGCTCGGCGCGGTCGCCCTCGGCGAGGTGGGCGTTCTTGACCTTGGCCATCGTGTGCATGGTGTGCACGAGCGGGACGGACCACCGCTCGGCGGCGACGGTGCCGACCTGCCCGGAGAGCCAGTAGTGGCTGTGCACGAGGTCGAAGTGGTGGGGCCCCTGCTCGACCTCGGCGCGCAGCACGTCGCGCACGAACCCGCAGAGCTGGCTCGGCAGGTCGTCCTTGGTGAGCCCCTCGAACGGCCCGGCGGTCACGTGCCGCACGACGACGCCGGGCGACGCCTCGACCGCCGGCGGCAGGTGCCGCGACGTGGCCCGCGTGAACACCTCGACCTCGACCCCGCGCGCCGCGAGGCGTCGGGAGAGCTCGAGCACGTACACGTTCATCCCGCCGGCGTCGCCGCTGCCAGGCTGCTCCAGCGGCGACGTGTGCGCCGAGAGCATGGCCACGCGGCGCGGCAGCGGGAGGGAGGTCACCGCACCATCTTGGCCCGGGCCGCCCAGCGGCGCAGCGCTCCCCCTCCGCCGACGGGTGTCGCGCCGGGCGTCCGGGCGGGTGCGACGATGGGCGCATGGTCGAGTCGAACCCGAGCACCGCCCGTCCCGTCGCCGTCGTCACCGGTGCCAGCAGCGGCATCGGCGCCGCGTCGGCCCGTCAGCTGGCCCGCGCCGGCTACCGCGTGGTGTGCGCGGCGCGTCGGGTCGAGCGGATCGAGGCACTGGCCGCCGAGATCGACGGCCTGGCCGTGCCGTGCGACGTCACCGACGCCGAGCAGGTGGCCGCGCTGGCCGAGGCCGCGGGCCCGGCCGTGAGCCTGCTGGTGAACAACGCCGGCGGGGCGATCGGCCTCGATCCGGTCGAGTCGGCCGACCCCGACGACTGGCGCTCCATGTACGAGACGAACGTCATCGGCACGCTGCAGGTCACCCGAGCCCTGCTCCCGGCGCTCGAGGCGAGCGGCGCCGGCACGGTGCTCAACATCGGCTCGACCGCCGGCCGCATCGCCTACGAGGGCGGCGGTGGGTACACGGCCGCGAAGCACGGCGTGGCCGTCATGACCGAGACGCTGCGCCTCGAGCTCCTCGGCCGGCCCGTGCGGGTGTGCGAGGTCGCACCCGGCATGGTGCGCACGGAGGAGTTCGCGCTGACCCGTTTCGACGGCGACACCGAGCGCGCCGACGCCGTCTACCGGGGCGTCGACGAGCCGCTCACGGCCGACGACGTCGCCGACGTGGTCGCCTGGGTGGCCACGCGCCCGCAGCACGTCAACGTCGACCTCGTGGTCGTCAAGCCGATCGCGCAGGCCTCGCAGCACAAGGTGCACCGCACCTCCTGACCGAGCTCCCAGGTCACGACGCACGAGGGCCCCGCACCGAGCGGTGCGGGGCCCTCGTACGTCAGACGTCAGACGTGGTGCTCAGTGCACGACGACGGGCGGACGGCCCTCGTCGTCGAGCAGGTGCGACGCCTCGCGCTTGCGAGGCATGAACGCCACGGGCACGAGGGCGACGACGATCAGCGCGAGCGCCACCAGGTAGGTGTGGTGGAAGGCGTCGGCCGTGTCCTGCAGGACCGTCGGCAGGAAGCTGTCACCGAGGCGCTGCGCGGTCTCGGCGGCGTCGGCCGGCGGCTGCTGACCGGCGGCCTGGGCCGTCCCGATCTCCTGGGCGGCGCTGGCGGCGGCCGAGTTCTTGATGCCGTTGGTGAGCAGCACCGTCATGATCGCGACGCCGATGGAGCTGGCCACCTGCTGCACGACGTTGATCAGCGTCGAGCCGCGGGCCACGTCGTGGGCCTTGAGCGTCTTCAGCGCCGACGTGAAGATCGGCATCATCGTGCCGCCCATGCCGAGGCCCATGATGAACAGCCAGGCCATGATGTGCCAGACCGGCGTGCTCGGGTCGGTGCTGAACGCCAGGCCGGTGACGCCGACGATGATGCCGACGAAGCCGAACGGGACGATGCGGCCGACCGGCATGCGGTCGACGAGCGTGCCGGCGATCGGCATGGTCAGCATGGCGCCGATGCCCTGCGGGGCGACGAGCAGGCCGGCCTTCAGGACGCTCTCGCCACGCACCTGCTGGAAGTAGGTGGGGACGAGCAGCAGGGCACCGAAGAACGCGCCGACGAACAGGAACATCGTGATGGTCGCGACGGCGAGGTTGCGGTCCTTGAACAGGCGCAGGTCGAGCAGCGGGTGCTGGGGCTTGAAGGCCCAGAACACGAAGCCGACGATGAGCAGCGCGCCCACGATCGAGGGCAGCAGCACACGCGTCGACTCGACGGTGCCGGTCTCCGGGATGGAGGAGACACCGAACAGGAACAGCGCGAGGCCGGGCGACATGAGCAGCATGCCGACGACGTCGAAGGACTCGCTGGGCTCGGCGTGGTCCTTCGGCAGGATGACCAGCGCGTAGACGAACGCGGCGATGCCGAGCGGCAGGTTGATGAGGAAGATCCAGTGCCACGAGGCGATCTCGATGAGCCAGCCGCCGAGGATCGGGCCCATGATCGGGCCGAGCAGCATCGGGATGCCGAGGATCGCCATGAGGCGGCCCATGCGGTGCGGGCCCGCGGCCCGGGTCATGATCGTCATGCCGAGCGGCATCAGCATGCCGCCGCCGAGCCCCTGCAGCACGCGGAACGCGACGAGCGACTCGATGCTCCAGGCGGAGGCGCAGAGGACCGAGCCGATCGTGAACAGCGCGATCGCGGTCATGTAGAGCCGCTTGGTGCCGAAGCGGTCGGCCGCCCAACCGGTCAGCGGGATGACGGCCGCGAGCGCGAGCGTGTAGCCGGTGACCGACCACGCGACCGTGGACAGCTCGGTGACGTCGAAGGCCTTCTGGAACGTCGGCAGCGCGACGTTGACGACGGTGATGTCGAGGATCGACATGATGGCGCCGAGCACGACGACACCGGCGACCTTCAGGATCTCGGGCGTGATGCGGTCGTCGTCCGGGACGGACGTCGAGGCATCGACGGTGGTCTGGTCAGACATGGTCTTCCTTCTCCGGTACTCGCAGAGCATCGCTCTCGAGGATCTGGCCGAGGACCCGGTGCAGGTCCTCGGCGTGGTCGGGCTGGAGCTGCTCGGCGACGACCCGCAGGGCGCGCCGCTTGTGCTCCATCTGCTGGTCGACGGCGTCGAAGCCGCGCTTCGTCAGGGCGACGAGCTTGACGCGACGGTCGTCGGGGCTCTCGTGACGCTCCAGGCAGCCGAGCTTCACCAGTTGGTCGACGGTGCGGCCTGCGGCCGCGACCGACAGGCCGATGGACGTCGCGATCTCGTTGATCGCGAGGGGTCGGTCGGCGAGCGCGACGGTGAACATGGCGCGCGCCTGCGACATGGAGAGGTCGAGCTCGACCAGCTGGTCGAGCCCCTCCGCGTGCACGCAGCTCATGAGGCGCTGGACGAACAGCTCGAGCCGCTCGTACACGTCGTTCCGGTCGGTGGTCACCGGTCGATGCTAACGCACACGCAACCATTGCAGCAACGCGATGATTGTGACCTGCATCTAGTTTCGGGGCTGCGAGCGTCCAGGTGGCAGGAGCACGGCCACGGCACGACTAGACTTCTCGAGGCCGCACTCCGTGCCAGGCCCGTCGCGCTCGGTCCGAGCGCTCCTGATCATCCAGCGCGAGGAAGTTCCGCATGTCCACCCGCCGTCACGATCTGCGCAACGTCGCGATCGTCGCCCACGTCGACCACGGCAAGACCACGCTCGTCGACGCCATGCTCCAGCAGCAGGGCGCCTACGCCGAGCACCAGGAGGTCACCGACCGAGTCATGGACTCCGGCGACCTCGAGCGCGAGAAGGGCATCACCATCCTCGCGAAGAACACCGCCGTCCGCTACGAGGGCCCCGGCGCCCCCGAGGGCGGTGTCGTCATCAACATCATCGACACCCCCGGCCACGCCGACTTCGGTGGCGAGGTCGAGCGCGGCCTGTCCATGGTCGACGCCGTCGTGCTCCTCGTCGACGCGTCCGAGGGCCCGCTGCCGCAGACCCGCTTCGTGCTGCGCAAGGCGCTCGCCGCGAAGATGCCGGTGATCCTGGTCGTCAACAAGGTCGACCGTCCCGACTCGCGCATCGCCGAGGTCGTCGACGAGACCTACGACCTGTTCCTCGACCTCCTGCCCGACGACGCCGGCGACGACGCCCTCGACTTCCCCGTCGTGTACGCGTCGGCGAAGGCCGGCCGCGCGTCCCTCGAGCAGCCCGCCGACGGCGGCCTGCCCGACAACGACAACCTGGTCCCGCTGTTCCAGACGATCCTCGACGCCGTGCCCGCCCCGGAGTACACCGAGGGCGCGCCGCTGCAGGCGCACGTGACCAACCTCGACTCCTCGCCGTTCCTCGGCCGCCTGGCGCTCGTGCGCGTCAAGGAGGGCACGCTGAAGAAGGGTCAGCAGGTCGCGTGGATGAAGCGTGACGGCTCGACCGAGCGGGTCAAGATCACCGAGCTACTCGTCACGGAGGCGCTCGAGCGCAAGCCCGGCGAGTCGGCCGGCCCCGGCGACATCGTCGCCATCGCGGGCATCGCCGACATCAACATCGGCGAGACGCTGGCCGACCCGGAGAACCCGGTCGCGCTGCCGCTCATCCACGTCGACGAGCCGGCCATCTCGATGACGATCGGCACGAACACGTCGCCGCTCGCCGGCCGCGAGAAGGGCACGAAGGTCACCGCCCGGCTCGTCAAGGACCGTCTCGACTCCGAGCTCATCGGCAACGTCTCGATCCGGGTGCTCCCGACCGACCGTCCCGACGCCTGGGAGGTCCAGGGTCGCGGTGAGCTGGCCCTCGCGATCCTCGTCGAGCAGATGCGTCGTGAGGGCTACGAGCTCACGGTCGGCAAGCCGCAGGTGGTCACGAAGGAGATCGACGGCAAGCTCCACGAGCCGGTCGAGCGCCTGACCATCGACGCGCCCGAGGAGTACCTCGGCACCATCACGCAGCTGCTCGCGGTCCGCAAGGGTCGCATGGAGCAGATGATCAACCACGGCACCGGCTGGGTCCGGATGGAGTTCCTGGTCCCGGCGCGCGGGCTCATCGGCTTCCGCACCGAGTTCCTCACCGACACCCGCGGCACGGGCATCGCCCACCACATCTCCGAGGGCTACGAGCCGTGGTTCGGCGACATCTCGACCCGCCCGTCGGGCTCGCTGGTCGCCGACCGCGCCGGCGCGGTCACGGCGTTCGCGATGACCAACCTGCAGGAGCGCGGCGTGCTGTTCGTCGAGCCTGCGACCGAGGTCTACGAGGGCATGATCGTCGGCGAGAACTCCCGTGACGACGACATGGACGTCAACATCACCAAGGAGAAGAAGCAGACCAACATCCGCTCGGCGACGTCGGACAACTTCGAGAAGGTCATCCCCCCGAAGAAGCTGTCGCTCGAGCAGTGCCTGGAGTTCTGCCGCGAGGACGAGTGCGTCGAGGTGACCCCCTCGCACGTGCGTATCCGCAAGGTCATCCTCAACGTCTCCGAGCGCGCCCGCGCCGCGAAGTCGCGCCGCTGACCCGCACCACCCTCGACGGGGCGTCTCCCACCCGAGAGGCGCCCCGTCGGCGTCAGTGCCGCTCCGCCCACGAGTTTTGGACAGTTGCGGGGCACCGGAGGCGCGTCGGACGACCCGGAAGTGTCCGAAACGCAGGGACTAGGACTGCTGCAGGTACTCGAGCTGGGCGCGGACGCTGAGCTCGGCGGCGTCCCAGAGGACCGGGTCGACGTCGGCGTAGACGTGCTCGACGACGGCGCGGGGGGTGTCGTGACCTGCCGCGACCGCCGCGCGCACCTGGTCGAGGCGCTCCTCGCGGTGGTCGAGGTAGTGGTCGAGCACCGCGCCCGGGTCGTCGACGACCGGACCGTGGCCGGGGAGGATGCGGTCGGCGCAGCCCTCCTCCACGAGCTGGCGCAGCTGCGCCAGGGAGTCGAGGTAGGGGCCCAGCTGCCCGTCGGGGTGGGCCACCACCGTCGTGCCGCGACCGAGCACGGTGTCGCCGGTGAGCACGGTGGCCTCGTCGGCCAGGCGCAGGCAGGCCGAGTCGCGCGTGTGGCCCGGCGTCAGCAGCACCACGAGCCGCAGCCCGTCGACCTCGAGCTCCTCGCCGTCGGTCAGCGGCATCGCGTCGGCGCAGAACCGGTCGGTCACCGCCCGGGCCGGCGCACCCGTGCGCTCGCGCATGGTGTCGAAGGCGTCGGTGTGGTCGCCGTGGTGGTGCGTGTACAGCACCAGCCCGACCTCGCCCGCCGCCGCCAGCACCGCGTCGAGGTGGGCGGGATCGTCGGGGCCGGGGTCGACCACGACCGACCGACGCGCACCGGGCTCTCGCAGGATCCACGTGTTGGTCCCCTCGAGCGTCATGATGCCCGGGTTGTCCGCGCGCACCACGCTGGCGCGCTCGGTGACCTCGACCGGCTCAGCCATGGGTCTCCTCCTCGATCGGGTTGTCCAGGAACCACTCGCCGTCGACCTTGACCAGCCGGGGCTCGATCGGGCGGACCTCGCGGGCCCGTGCATCGTCGACGAGCGTGGCCGGGTCGGCCTGCGCCAGCTCACGGCAGGTGATCCAGGTGGGCGGCAGCATGGCCGCCTCGCCCGCCTTGACCGCCTCGAGGACTGACGCGATCGACGCCCACGTCGCGCGGTCGGCCTCGCCCGGCAGCGTGCCGACGCTCTGCCCCCGCGGCACGGCAGCCACGAAGAAGCGGGTGTCGTAGCGGCGCGGCTCGAACGCCGGGGTGATCCAGTGCGACCACGCGCCGAGGAGGTCCGAGCGCAGCACCAGGTCGCGCGCGCCGAGGAAGTCGCCGAAGCTCAGCTCGCCGGCGTCGAGGTCGAGCCGGGCCTTCTGCAGCTCGGGCGAGGAGGTGTCGGCGACGACGGAGTGCTCGTCGGCGCCCGCGAACAGGATCCCGGACTCCTCGAACGTCTCCCGCACCGCCGCGACGACGAGGGCGCGCGCGGTGTCGGGGTCGCAGCCGAGCCGCTCGCCCCACTGGCTCGACGACGGGCCGACCCAGCCGACCACCTCGCGGTCGGACTCCTGCAGACCTCCGCCCGGGAAGACGTACATGCCGGGCGCGAACGCCATCGTCTGCTGACGACGCAGCAGGTAGGTCTCGGGCCCGCCGACGCCGGGTCGCACGAGGGCGATGGTCGCCGCGGCGCGCGTCGGCGCCGGGGTGCCGTCCCACGTGGCGACGCGGTCGCGGAACACGTCCGGGATCGGCACCCGCACGGTCAGTCGACCTCGACGACGAGCTCGACCTCGACGGGTGCGTCGATCGGCAGCACGGGCACGCCCACGGCACTGCGAGCGTGCCGTCCGGCGTCGCCGAACACGTCGCCGAGCAGCTCGCTGGCCCCGTTCGCCACCATGGGCTGGCCGGTGAAGTCGGGGGTGCTGGCCACGAACACGGTGACCTTGACGACCTGGCGCACGGCGTCGAGCGAGCCGACGACCGACTTGACCGCCGCGAGGGCGTTCAGGGCGCACTGGCGCGCGGCAGCCTGGGCCTCCTCGGCGGACACCTCGCCGCCGACCTTGCCGGTCGCGACGAGCTCGCCCGACGACAACGGCAGCTGGCCGGCCGTGAACACGTGGGCACCGGAGCGCACCGCGGGCACGTACGACGCGAGCGGTGCCGCCACCTCCGGCAGCGTCAGGCCGAGGTCGGCCAGACGCTGCTCGACGGTGCCGTCGCTCACGACTGGACCGGCCGCTTGAAGTAGGCCACGAGGTTCTCGGGGTTCATGCCCGGCACGATCTGCACGAGCTCCCAGCCGTCGCGGCCGAAGTTGTCGAGGATCTGCTTGGTCGCGTGCACCAGCACCGGTGCGGTCAGGTACTCCCACTGCGTCATGGACCGACTGTAGCGGCGCGCGGTCCGTACGGGTGTCGGCGAGGTGGTCACATCCTCGCGGTTCGCGGGACAGGAGGCGCACGGTCGTGGAAGGCTCGCCCCATGTCGATCTTCCCCCCGACACGGATCGGTCGTGCCCTCGTGGTCTCGGCCGTGCTCGTCGGGGTGACGAAGGTGCTGCCGTTCCTCCTGCAGGTCGTCTCCATGACGGGCGACGAGCGCACCGAGCTGCCTCCGCTGACGCCCACCGGGACGACCCGCGACTTCCTACTCGGCAACCCGGTCACCTGGTTCCTGGCGGTGGCGGCTGCCGCCTACGTCCTGCTCGTGGTCGTCGACGTCGTGGTGTTCCTGGCGCGACCGCGCCCTGCGCGCTCGAGGCAGACCGGGCGGTCGCGACGGACCACCGCCCGGAAGCCCCCGGCCCGGGCGCCGCGTCGCACGGCGACCGCCTCTGCCGGCCGACCACGGTCGACGAGCGCGAAGCGCACCGCACCCGCTCGACGTCCGGCTCCTGCCCAGCGCAGCACCACCGCACGGCCCCGCCCGGCAGCGACGCGCACGTCGGGAGGTCGCGCGCGGCCCGCGGCGCAGCGCACCCCACCCCCCGCACGCGGCTCGTCCGCCACACGGCGCCGGGCCAGCTGACCCCGCCGTCGGGCGTGGGCCTCCTCACCGTCGTTCGGCTCGCACCTCCGCGACGCGTCGATACCCTCGACGTGTGACCCTCTGGACCCCGCTGCACGTCGTGACCGGCAAGGGAGGCACCGGCAAGACCACGGTGGCCGCCGCGCTGGCCACCTCGCTCGCCGCCCGCGGCCGAAGGGTGCTGCTGTGCGAGGTCGAGGGTCGTCAGGGCATCGCTCAGCTCTTCGACGTCGCGCCGCTGCCGTACGAGGAGCGCCGCATCGCCAACGGCCTGGACGGCGGGGCCGTGCACGCGCTGGCCATCGACCCCGAGGCTGCGCTGCTGGAGTACCTGCAGATGTTCTACCGGCTCGGTCGGGCCGGGAAGGCGCTCGACAAGTTCGGCATCATCGACTTCGCCACGACCATCGCCCCGGGCGTGCGCGACGTGCTGCTCACCGGCAAGGTCTACGAGGTGGCGCGCCGCACCGGCGCCGACCGCTACGACGCGATCGTCATGGACGCCCCGCCGACGGGCCGCATCACCCGGTTCCTCAACGTCAACCACGAGGTCGCCGGGCTCGCCAAGGTCGGCCCGATCAAGCGTCAGGCCGAGTCGATCATGCAGCTCATGCGCGCCCCCAGCACGCAGGTGCACCTGGTCACCGTGCTCGAGGAGATGCCGGTGCAGGAGACCCTCGACGGCATCGCGGAGCTGGAGGCGGCCGACCTGCCGGTCGGTCGCGTGCTGCTCAACCTCGTGCGACCCGAGCTCGTGACGGCCCCGACCCGCGACGCGCTCGACGCGGGCAGCCTCGACGAGACGGCCGTGGCCGCGGCGCTGCGGTCGGTCTCGCTGTCCTCCGACGCTGCCGGCCCCCTGCTCGCCCAGGCCCGCGCCCACGTCGAGCGGCAGGTGCTGCAGGAGCAGCAGCGCGAGGTGATCGGCGACTGCGGCCGTCCGGTCGTCGAGCTCCCGCTGCTGGGCGACGGCGTCGACCAGGGGGCGCTGTTCGAGCTGGCGCGCGTGCTGCGCGACACGATCGGCACCCCGACCCAGGAGACCGCGCGATGAGCAAGCGTCCCGCCACCGCCGCCACCGGCCGTCGTTCGCGCACGCCCGCGCGCGGCCTGCCCGGGTCGGAGGCCGGACGTGTCGACGTCGACGCGCTGCTGGCCGACCGCGGCACCCAGATCATCGTCTGCTGCGGCTCGGGCGGTGTCGGCAAGACCACGACGTCCGCCGCGCTCGCGTTGCGCGCCGCCGAGCAGGGGCGACACGTGTGCGTCCTCACCATCGACCCCGCGCGCCGTCTCGCTCAGTCGATGGGCCTGACCGAGCTCGACAACGTGCCGCGCCCGGTGGCCGACGTCGACACGTCGGCCGGTGGGTCGCTCGACGCGATGATGCTCGACATGAAGCGCACCTTCGACGAGGTCGTCGAGGCGCACGCGACGCCCGAGAAGGCGCAGCAGATCCTGCAGAACCCGTTCTACGTCGCCCTGTCGAGCTCCTTCGCGGGCACGCAGGAGTACATGGCGATGGAGAAGCTCGGGCAGCTGCACGCCGCCGCGAGCGACGACCCCGACGTCCCCGACTGGGACCTGATCGTCGTCGACACACCGCCCTCACGGTCGGCGCTCGACTTCCTCGACGCGCCCGAGCGGCTGTCGAGCCTGCTCGACGGCCGCTTCATCAAGCTGCTGCTCGCGCCCGCGAAGGGTCCGGCACGACTGCTGAGCGCCGGGTTCGGCATCGTCACGAGCGCCCTCAACAAGGTGCTTGGCGCCCAGGTGCTGTCCGACGTGCAGACGTTCGTGGCCGCCTTCGACACGCTCTTCGGCGGGTTCCGCCAGCGCGCTGAGGCCACCTACTCGCTCCTGCAGGCCGACGGCACCGCGTTCCTGGTCGTCGCCGCGCCGGAGGCCGACGCCATGCGCGAGGCCGCCTACTTCGTCGAGCGGCTCGCCGCGGAGGACATGCCCCTGGCCGGGCTCGTCGTCAACCGCGTGCACGAGCGCGCCGCCGGCGGGCTCACCGCCGCCGACGCCGAGAGCGGCGCGACCCGGCTGCGGGCCGCCGACGAGGAGTCGGTCGCCGAGCTGCTCGACGTGCACGCCGACCGCGAGCGCGTCGCCGCGCGCGAGGAGAAGGTGCAGCGCCGGTTCACCGGCAGCCACCCGACGGTGCCGACCGTGCCCGTCGCGGCGCTGCCGACCGACGTCCACGACCTCGACGGGCTGCGCCGCATCGGCGACCTCATCGCCGGACGCTGAGCGTCCGGCGCCAGGACGTCAGGCGGTCTGCAGGACGCTGCGCCAGGCAGCCACGTTCGGGCGACGACGCAGCAGGGCGCGACGCTCGCGCTCGGTCATGCCGCCCCAGACGCCCCACTCGATGCGGTTGTCGAGCGCCTCGGCCAGGCACTCGGCCCGGACGTTGCACGATCCGCAGACCTGCTTGGCGCGGTTCTGCTCGGCGCCCTTGACGAACAGCGCGTCGGACTTGCCACGGCAGGCGGCTTGACCCGCCCAGTTCTCGTTCCACCCCATGGTGATCAACCTCCCGAGAGCCGGCCCCGAGGCCGACAAGGTTTCTCTAACAAAGAGAACGCTAAGGATCCGGCTGATCCGGCGGCAGACTCCACAGTGCCCAACTTCACATGGTTCGAAGGGACTATGGTCCTGGGCCGTCCCGGGAGGCCGCACCGGCGCAGGCACCCCTCCGCGCCTCCGTCGATCCTCAGGATCGGCCCGTATCCTGGGGCGTATGCCTTGGGACGACCTCACCGACAACGTCCGGCGGATCGCCCAGACACCGCCGCGCACGTCCAGCCGCGCCTCGCTGATCGGCACCATGATCGTGCTAGCCGTGGCTGCCGGCGTGCTCTCCGCGGCCGTGGTCATCCCCGGCACCGCCTTCTTCGCAGCCACGGCCAACGACGTCACGCGCGACGTCGTCGACCTGCCGCTCGAGCTCGACGACGCGCCGAACCCGCAGACCACGCGTCTGTACGCGGCCGACGGCAGCCTCCTGGCGTACTTCTACGAGGAGAACCGCCAGGACGTCCCCCTCGACAGCATCGCCAAGACGATGCAGGAGGCGATCGTCTCGATCGAGGACAACCGCTTCTACGAGCACGGGGCACTCGACCTCAAGGGCACGCTGCGCGCCCTCGTCAACAACGCCTCCGACGGCCAGACCCAGGGTGGCTCGACCATCACGCAGCAGCTGGTGAAGCTGTCGCTGGTGCAGCAGGCCACCACGCGCGAGCAGATCAAGGCCGCCACCGAGAAGTCGACGGCCCGCAAGGTGCGTGAGCTCAAGCTCGCCATCAAGTACGAGGAGGAGCACTCCAAGAAGGACATCCTGGAGCGCTACCTCAACATCGCCTACTTCGGCGACAGCGCGTACGGCATCAACGCCGCCGCCTACCACTACTTCTCGGTCCCGCCGGAGAAGCTGTCGGTCAAGCAGGCCGCCACGCTGGCCGGCCTCGTGAAGAACCCCGAGCAGTTCAACCCGCGCATCTACCCCGAGCGGGCGCTCCAGCGCCGCAACACGGTCATCCAGGTCATGGCGACGCAGGGCAAGATCAGCCAGGCCGAGGCTGACAAGCTGATCGCCTCGCCGCTCGACCTCAAGCTCACGCGCTTCCCGAACGGCTGCGTCGAGTCCGTCGCCGCGTTCTCGTGCGACTACATCCGTCAGTACCTCCTCGAGGACGAGGCGCTCGGCAAGACCGTCGACGAGCGCCGCACGCTGCTCGAGAAGGGCGGCCTGACCATCAAGTCGACCATCGACGTGCGCATGCAGAAGGCCATCAACGCGGCCGTCACGAAGCGGGTCGGCGCGCGTGACCGCGCGGTCGGCTCGATGGCGCTGGTCGAGCCCGGCACGGGCAACGTCCGCGGCGTCGCGCAGTCGCGACCGATGGGTCGCGACGAGAAGCGCGGACAGACGTTCCTGAACTTCTCGGTGCCGACGGAGTTCGGCCAGTCCAGCGGCTTCCAGGGCGGGTCGACGTTCAAGATGTTCACGACCGTGGCCGCGCTCAAGAGCGGCATCCCGGTCGGGAAGACCTACAACTCGCCGCAGTCGATGACGATGCCCGCCGGCACCTACTTCGACTGCCAGGGTCGCGGCGTCGGCGCCTGGCCGCTCAAGAACTCGACGGGCCAGGGCACGTTCAACATGTACACGGGCCTGCGTCGGTCGGTGAACACCTACTTCTCCCAGCTCGAGCGTGACGCAGGCCTGTGCAACACGGTGAAGGCCGCCCGCGACATGGGCATCAAGGTGCCCGAGCGCGACGTCGTCGGCCCCTTCACCCTCGGCTCGACCTACGTCAGCACCCTGGAGATGGCCGCCGCCTACGCCACCGCGGCGTCCGGCGGCACCTACTGCACGCCGCGCCCGGTCGATGAGATCCTCAGCGCGAACGGCGAGGTGCTGAAGAAGTACCCCGACAGCTGCAAGCGCGTCATGAGCCGCGAGGTCGCGGCCCAGGTCAACGACATCCTCCGGGGTGTGCAGCAGCCGGGCGGCTTCGGCTTCCAGAACGGCACCGCGCTGAACATCGACTCGGCCGCCAAGACCGGTACGACGAACAGCGCGCAGTCCGTCTGGTACGTCGGCTACACCCCGACGCTCTCGGCCGCGGCGATGATCTCCGGCGTCAACAGCGCCGACAACCCGGCCAGCCTGGTGGGCGTGACGCTGAACGGCGTGCCCGTCAACTTCTCGCAGGCCGGCGGTTCGTCGCTGTCGGGCCCGATGTGGAAGGACGCCATGGGCGTCATCCAGACCTACCTGCCGGCGCGCACGTTCGACGCACCGCCGCAGCGCCAGCCCGCAGCCGCCCCGCCAGCGGCCGCGACGGGCGGCACCCAGCGCGGCGGCGACCAGCCCCGCGATGCCCAGCCGCGCGGCGGCAACCGTGGCGGCGGCGACCAGGCCCGCGGCGGCGGCAATGGGGGCGACCGCCCCGGTCGCTGAGCAGACGCACTTCGTCGTCCGGTCGGGCCACCGGGGCCCGACCGGACGACGTGGCCGGACGACTCAGGCGCCGAGCGCCTTCTTCACCTCGGCCGCCACGACGCCACCGTCGGCGCGACCCTTGACCTGCGGCTGCAGCGCGCCCATGACGCGGCCCATCGCCTTCATGCCGTCGCCGGCCACGCCGAGCTGGTCGATGGTGGCCGTCACGAGCTCGCGGACCTCCTCGGCGGTGAGCTGCTCGGGCAGGTACTCGGCGAGGATCGCGGCCTCGTCGCGCTCCTTCTGCGCCAGCTCCGGACGCTGGCCGGCGTCGAACGCCTCGGCCGCCTCTCGGCGCTTCTTGGCCTCGGAGGTGAGCACGCCGAGGACGTCGTCGTCGCTGAGCTCGCGCGCCTGCTTGCCCGCGACCTCGGCGTTGGTGACGGCCGTGAGCACCATGCGCAGCGTGCCGGCGCGCAGGGAGTCGCGGGCCTTCATCGCTGCGGTGAGGTCGGTACGGAGTCGGTCCTTGAGCGCTGCCATGGCGCCATCCTCTCACCGACCTCGCCGGGGCTCCCCGTCCCGACCTAGGCTTATGGCATGAGGGCGACGGTGGCGGTACCGCTGGGGCTGGTCGGTGCTGGCGCAGCCGGCGTGGGGTACGGCTGGCTGGAGGCGCGCTGGTTCGCGCTGCGGCACGTGTCGGTGCCGGTGCTGGCGCCGGGCGCCGACCCGCTGACGATCCTCCACCTGTCCGACGCGCACCTGACGCCGAGCCAGGGACGCAAGCGCGACTGGCTGCGCGGGCTGGCCGACCTGGAGCCCGACCTGGTCGTCAGCACCGGTGACCACCTGGCCCACCACGACGCGGTGCCGCCACTGCTCGAGTCCTACGGCGAGCTGCTCGAGCGCCCCGGCGTGTTCGTGTTCGGCTCGAACGACTACTTCGCGCCGGTGCCGAAGAACCCGCTGCGCTACCTCGTCGGCGGCACGGGCACGCAGGCGGGCGGTTCGTGGAACCGGGAGCCGACGCTGCCGTTCGAGGAGCTGCGCTCGGGGCTCGTCGGGTCCGGCTGGCTCGACCTGAACAACACCACGGGCCACCTCGACGTCGGCGGACGCACCCTCGCGTTCGCGGGGGTGGACGACCCGCACCTCGAGCTCGACGACCTCGACGCGATCCCTCCGGCGGCCGAGCTCGGCCCCGACGCCGAGCTCGCGGTCGCGGTGGCCCACGCGCCGTACCTGCGGGTGCTCGACCGCGCGTCGAGCCAGGGCTACCCGCTCGTACTGGCCGGCCACACCCACGGCGGCCAGCTGTGCGTCCCGTTCTACGGTGCGCTCGCCACGAACTGCGACCTCGACCGCCGACGCGTGAAGGGCCTCAGCACGCACCAGGCCGCCGGCTCCGAACCCTCCTGGCTGCACGTGTCCGGCGGGCTCGGCACGTCGCCCTTCGCCCCCGTGCGGTTCGCGTGCCGACCCGAGGCCACCCTGCTCACCCTCACTGGGGTAGACTCGTCGAGGTCGTCCTCCCGCTGAGGATGACGGCCGGGGTGTGGCGCAGCTTGGTAGCGCGCGTCGTTCGGGACGACGAGGCCGCAGGTTCAAATCCTGTCACCCCGACCATCAGTTCGACGTGAGAACCTCGGACCTCATCACGAGGTTCGAGGTTCTTCGTCTCTCAGGGCAGGTGCTCGTCAGGACGTTCAACCACCTCGACGCAGACGCCGAGCCGTCCGCGCCGCTGGGTCCGGACCGCGCGCTCGTCGTCGGCGCACGTCGGTCATGCGTCGTCGTCTTCCCCCCACAACAGAAGGGGAGCGCCTGTATCGAACCAGAGGCCGTCCTCTTGAGCAGCGGCAACGGCTGTCTCGCACGGAACGTCGGCCGCGACGTACATGTAGAGGTCGTAGCCGAAAGCGATCTGCAGCCGACCGTTGTCAGCCTCGAGAGCGCAGTCGAGCTCACCTCGCAGATTCCCTCGGACGATGGGTCCCACGTCGGACCGGACGACAAACTGGCCGGGCGTCAGTGAGGGGTCGACGACCGTCCTGTCGTCACAGCAGGCTGAACAGCCTCACCCGCGGGCGAGGGTCCGCTCGACCGCGGACACGAACAGCTCGGGCAGCGGCGTGCCCCCGGCGGCCGCCATCATCACCACGACGCTCGACGGGGCGAACGAGCAGTAGAGGCCGGCCTCGAGGAACCACGGGCGGCCCTCGGGATCCACGCGGAAGTCGAACAGGCCGTAGTCGCGGCAGCCGAGCGCACGGAACGCGAGCGCTGCGGCCTCCTGCACCGCGGGCACGACGGGGTCGTCGTCGGCCACCATCCAGGCGTGGTCGTGGGTCTTGGCGACGAGCGCGAGGTCGTCGCCCGATCCGGCGAGCTTGTCGGCGCGGTCGCGGATCGGCTTGTGCTGCGCATCGACCGCGTACTCCTCCAACGGGAGTGCGCGCAGGCCGTCGTCCGTCTCCAGCACCGCGCAGCGCACCTCTCGGCCCAGCGGCACGAAGCGCTCCACCAGCACGTCGCCGACGGACGTCTCGCGGGCTGCTTCGACGACGGCGGACCGCAGGTCGGCGCGGTCGCGGACGAGGGCGACGCCGGTGGAGTTGTCGGCGTCGACCGGCTTGACCACCACGGGCAGGCCGACCGCCTCCACCGCGTCGTCGAGGAGACGCTCGTCGACGTCCGGGTGGCCGCGCACGACCCGGCCCGGGGGCACGTCGACACCGGCGGCCGCCACCACCGCCCTCGTGCGCTCCTTGTGCGCCGCGAGTGCCATCACGTCGGCGGGGTTCCCGACGAACGGCACCCCCAGCACGTCGAGCAGCGCGCGGTAGGTCGTCATGCCGGCGATGCAGAACAGCTGGGGCAGCGCCACGTCGGGGGCGATCCCCCGGACCAGGCTCACGGCCTCCGCCAGCTCCACCGGCTCCGCCGCCTCGATCGCCTCTCGGCTCAGGTCGGCGGGGAAGCGCCACCGACCGTCGGGCCCGACCCACACCACCACGTGGTCGTAGCCGGGGACGTCGGCGAGCGCCTCGAGGCAACCCGTGGCGTACAGACGGGAGAGGTCGGCGAAGAACTCGTCGGTGGGCGACCCGACGAGGTGCAGCACCGTGCGTCGCTCAGTCACCGGCGGCCTCCACGAGCTTGCCGATGTTGAAGTCGATGCGGATCCAGTCGCGACCCCGCACCAGGCTGCGCGCCAGCAGCACCGGGACCTGGCGGTGGTGCTCCAGCAGGAACGGCCACGGGTCGCGCACCGACCAGATGGCGTCGCGACCCTCGAGCACGACGCGCACCGTGCTCCGTCGCGGACGCTCGCGCACCAGGAGCCGCCAGAGCTCGTGGTACAGCCAGTACGTCGGGCGGCTGCCGGGGAGCGGCTGCAACGGCTCGCCCTCGTGGTCGGGCCCGAGGTACGCGTCGGCGAGGCCGGGATGGCCGTCGAGCATCGTGATCGCCGAGTGGGTCCGCGGGTTGCACTCGATGGCGTAGGGCGTGCCATCGGCGGCCTCGATGAAGTCGAAGGAGACCTGGCCGGTCAGCCCGAGCTCTCCGACGAAGCGCTCGACCCACTCCCGCACGCGCGGCCGCTCGACCATCGCGTAGTTCACCTGGAACGCCGACGACGGGCAGCACAGGTGCACCCGCAGGCGCCCGTCGACCACCGTGCCGTGGGTGCACAGCTCCTCGCCCTCCACGAGCTCCTGCAGGATCCACGGGTTCGACGGCGAGATCGGCAGCGCCGCCACGTGCCGACGCATCGCCTCGCGGTCCTCCGCGGTCGGGCCGAACGGGAAGGGTGTGAGGTCGAGCCGGTGCACCGGGTCGTAGGCGATGCTCTTGAGGATGAAAGGGCGCGAGCGGCTCGCGAAGTCGAAGGCCATGACGTCCTCGACGTGGTGCACCTCGTGCGTCTCCGGCACGCTCAGGCCCAGGGCGGCCGCGCGGCGCGCGAACGCCGCCTTGTCGTCGAGCATCACGACCTCGTCGGGCTCGAGGTGCAGGACGCGGCAACGGGCCTCGAGCACGGCCTTCGCGCGGGCGTCCGCGATGGCGGTCGCCGGCGCGCAGACCGGCACGTAGACGTCGACGCCCTCCTCCTCGACGACCCGCAGGAGCGCCTGCGCGTAGTCGGGGTCGTCCGGCCCCGGGATCGTGCGGAACACCTCGACGCTGCGCGACGCGCGGTGTCCCGTCCAGCGGTACTTCTCCGCCTCGACCAGCACCACGCGGTGCCCCGCGGCGTGGAAGGCGCGGCACAGCGCGAGGGCCTTCGTCATCTTGCCGCCGCTGACCATGACGGTCAGCGGCGGACCGGACCGGACGGCCCGCCGCTCGTCCTGCTGCCGCGCACGTCCGAGGAGCGCCGCTCCGGTCGTAGCCGCAGCCGCCACGGGCGCTGCCAGGGCCAGCAGTCCGAGCGCGCCGAGTGACTTCGCCGCCGCCCGCACGTCAGCCATCGACCCTCCGTTGCAGCAGGGTGAGTCCGTCGCGGACCGGCAGGACCACCTGCACGAGCGACGGGTCGGACGCGACCCGCTCGTTGAACGCGGCGATCACCCGACCCTGCTCCGCCTCGCGCTCCGACCGGGGCGGAGCCCCGTACGCGACGCCCTGCATCAGGGTGTTGTCGACGGCCACCAGAGCACCGTCGGCCAGCAGCCCGCGCTCGAGGAGCAGGTCGAGGTAGGCCGTGTAGCCCTCCTTGTCGGCGTCGATGAACACGAGGTCGAACGGCTCCTCGAGCCGTTCCAGCGACGCCAGCGCCGGGCCCTCGAGCAGCTCGACCCGACCTCCGTCGTCGGAGCGGCCGAACGCCTCACGGGCCACGGCCGCGGCACGCGGGTCCGCCTCGCACGTGACCACGACGCCGTCGGCCGGCAGCGCCTCGGCCACCGCGAGCGCCGCGTAGCCGGTGAACGTGCCGATCTCCAGCACACGACGCGCGCCGCTGAGCCGCACGAGCAGCTGCAGCAGCGCCGCCTCGACGTGTCCGCTGACCATCTCCGGCTCCAGCTGGGCAGCACCCGGCGGGTGCTCGCCCCACCGGTGCCCGGCCGTCGCGCGCGCGAGCTCGGCGAGCTGCGCCGACTCGGGCGAGGTGCTGGCCGCGACGTACGGGTCCAGACCGGCCAGCAGCGTGTGCGCCCGGCGGAGCCGGTCCAGGACCTCGTCGTCGACCGGGACGCCAACGTCGAGCCCGTCGAGGACGAGCGCGACCTCCTGCGCGGCGATGCCGACGGGCGTGACGGGCCGCAGCGCCTGCGACCCGTCACCCCCTGCCGGTCGGTGGACCGCCGAGGTCATGCCGGCACGGGCACGGCCGCGGCCGAGACGTGCGCGTCGACACCCCGACCCTCGCGCGGGTACGCCGCGACGAGCATCTTGTGCGTGGCCAGCAGCGCGTCGACCTCGTCGTCGGCGAGGTCGTTGAGGAACGCGCACGTGCCGATCGGCGACGGGACCGCCGCACGCAGCAGACCGTCGCGCGTCTGCAGGATCGACGCGGTCGCGCGGCGCACCAGGTCGGGCGTCAGGTCGTCGCTGTCGAGCGACAGGCCGAGCGCGCTGAACAGCCCGTGCACCCGGTCGCGGTCCGCCGCGCTGACGTGCCCGCGCGCCTCCGCGACCGTGGCCGAGAACGCCATGTCGATCGCGATGGCGTGACCGTGGTAGTACGGGTCGGCCGGGGCGAGCTCGAGCGTCGGGCTCCACGTGTGCCCGAACGCGATGACGCGATCGAGGTCGAGCTCGAGCAGGTTGGGCGTCTCGAGCTCGAGCATGACCTTGATGGACTCGTATGTGATCCGGTCGGCGACCTGACGCAGCTCCGGCGTGCCCCCGAGGTGCCCGAAGCGGGTCTCCAGAAGCTCCTCGGCGTGCTGCTCCAGCAGGTCGAAGGTGGCGGCGTCGGCGACCGTCGTGATCTTCACCAGCTCGGCCATGCCGTTGCGCACCTCCGCCTCCGGCAGCGTGCGCAGGAAGGAGAAGTCGAGCAGCACGTCGCTCGACGCGTGGTACGCCCCGAGCCGGTTCTTGTGCTTGCCGTGGTTCACGGCCACCTTGATCGACACGCTCGCGTCGATCAGCCCGATCAGCGTCGTGGGGATGCGGATGTAGGGCGTCGACCGGCGGAACGCGGCGCACGCGAACCCCGCCACGTCGGTCGTCAAACCACCCCCGACCACGAGGACCGGCTCCTTGCGGAGCAGGCCGAAGTCGGCGAACGCGTCGACGATGCCCTCGACCGTCGACCACTTCTTGTTCTTCTCGCCGATCGCGATGGGGTGGACGGTCAGCTCGATGTCGTGGTGGGCGAAGTAGGCCGCGGCGTCGTCGCCGTACAGCGCGTGGACCTCCGCGTCGACGACCATGAGGGCGCGTCCCCACTCGCGGTAGTGGTCGGCCAGCTCGGGCCGGGCGGGGTCGAACACCCCGTCGACGTAGGTCAGCGTGTAGTCGATCCGCTGGGTGGCGTGCACCTCGAAGGAGGTGGGCGTGGCGCTGAGGGTGGCGGGCTCGGTGCTCATCGTGTCCTCCCCGTCCTCAACGTCCGACGTTCCGCAGCAGGTCGTCGAGCTCGAGCGCGACGACGCGCTCGGTCGCCTCGGACCAGTCGTGGTCGGCGGTGTTCGTGTTCGGGAACGCGACGACGGGCAGGCCCGCGGCGCGCGCCGACGCGACCCCTCCGGTGTTGTCCTCGACGGCGACCGCGTCCGACGCGTGCTCGCCCAGGGCGGCCAGCGCGTGCCGGTACGCCTCGGCGGCCGGCTTGGGCTCGTCGACGTCGTCGGCGTCGACGACCACGTCGAAGTCGGCGGCCGACAGACCGGGCACCTTCAGGACCGCAGCCACATTGTCGGCCGAGGTCGTGGTCACGAAGCCCAGCCGGTGCCCGGCCTCCTTCGCCGCGCGGATCGTCTCGACGACACCGGCGCGGGGCTCCGGCGCCTCCTCTGCGAGCAGGGTCCGGAAGACCTCGGACTTGGTGGCGTGCACGGCCGCGGCGTCGACGTCGTCGCCCCGCTGCTCGGCGTAGGCGGCGACGCGGTCCTGCCCGCCGTTGCCGGTGAGGAGCGCGGCGTACTCCTCCTGGTCCCACGACCAGTCGAGGCCGTGCTGGGAGAAGGCGGTGTTGAAGGCCCGACGCTGCAGCTCGGAGCTGTCGACGAGCGTGCTGATGGAACCGAAGAGGATCGCAGACATACCTGTCCTAAGGAGGGTGGGAGTACGGACGTGCGCGGGGCAGCGCACCACGGTCGGCATCTGGGGCTACCGGGGGCCGTGAGGCATGGAATGCCTCGACCTTGGCACAGGTCGGGCGAATGTGCGCGTCGGCGCCGGACGTCCTCGACGGCGGACGCCGGACCCCCGTGGAGGTGTCCTGTGACACACTGGCGCCATGGTCGAGGAGGGCACGACCCCGGCGGACGAGGCGCGCAGCAGCAGCCAGCCGCGCGTGGTCAAGAAGGTCGTCAAGAAGACGGTCGTGCGGCCCGTCGCGCCGTCCGCCCCGGCACCGCGGGAGGCCCGTCCCGCCCCGCCGCGCGCGACCGCCGTCTCGCGCCTGAAGGGCAAGGACGCGAAGGCGGCCGCCCCGGCGGACGCCCCCGCTCCCCCGAGCCCGGCGGCACCGCGTGGCCCCCGCACCACCGTCGACGTCGGCGCGGGGCTCGCCCGCGCCCGCGACCGGGTGGGCGACGCCGTCCACAGCACCGGCGAGCTCGCCCGTCGGCTCGGCTTCGCCGTCCGCGACCGCGGGGAGGACGCCGTCTGGGCCGTCCGCGACTACCGCGTCCCCACCGTCCCGCCGCTCGGGGCGTCCGTCGTCACCGGGCTGGTGGCCGGTCTGCTGGTGACCGCCGGCGGCTGGCTGTGCCTCGAGCTGTTCAGCGCCGTCCGCGGCACGTCGGCGGGCGGCGCGTTCTGGGGCCTGCTCGCCGTCCTGGTCGTCGTCGGCGTGGCCGGCGAGCTGGGCGCGCGACTGCTCCGCGCGTTCGGGGTCCAGCAGGCGCGTCCTGTCCTGGCGCTGTCGGTGCTGCTCGTGGCGATCGTGGTCATGCTCGCGTTCCTCGAGCCCGTCGACGGGCCCTGGGCGTGGCTGATCGTCCCGGGCCTCATGGTCGTCACCGTGCCGCTCGTGCAGCGGCTGCTCGTCTGGGCGGCCACCGACGTGCCGCCCGACGACGCCCACCGCTGACCCGACCCGTCCGCCGTCCAGGAGGCCGCGCCGTCATGCCCGAGACCCCCGAGGTGCTCTGGAGCCCCGACCCCACCGCCACCCCGCGCATCGCGTCGTTCGCCACGTCGGTGGGGATCGACCCACGCGACTACGACGCCCTCTGGCGCTGGTCGGTCGACGAGCCCGACGCGTTCTGGCAGGCCGTCTGGCGGTTCTTCGACGTCCCGGGAGACGGGTCACCGTCGCCGGCCCTCGCCGACGCGTCGATGCCCGGGGCCGTGTGGTTCCCCGACGTCCGCCTCAACTACGCCGAGGCGGCGCTGCGGCTGCCCGGTCGCGCCGACGACGACGTGGTCGTCGTCGGGCGGTCGCAGTCGCGGGACGACGTCCGGCTGACCGCCGCCCAGCTGCGCGACCAGGTCGCGCGGGCGCGGGCCGGGCTCCTCCGGGCCGGCGTCGGTCGGGGCGACCGGGTCGCCGCCTACGCACCCAACGTGCCCGAGACGCTGGTCCTGCTCCTCGCCGCGGCCAGCCTGGGCGCGGTCTTCAGCTCCTGCGCACCGGAGTTCGGCGTGCAGAGCGTCGTCGACCGCTGGCAGCAGACGGAGCCCGTGCTCGTGCTCGCCGTCGACGGCTACCGCTACGGCGCCAAGACCGTCGAGCGCCGGGCCGAGGTCGAGCGGATCGTCGAGGCGCTGCCCAGCGTGCGCACGCTCGTCTGGCTGCCCTACCTCGACCCCGACGCGCCCGCGCCCACCGGCGCGACCACCTGGGACGCGCTCCTCGCCGAGCCCGGCGAGCTCGCGTTCGAGCGCCTGCCCTTCGACGCGCCGCTGTACGTGCTCTACTCCTCGGGCACGACCGGCCTGCCGAAGCCGATCGTCCACGGCCACGGCGGCATCACCGTGGAGCACCTCAAGGCGCTCGGCCTGCAGCACGACCTCGGCCCCGACGACGTCTTCCTGTGGTTCTCCACGACTGGCTGGATGATGTGGAACCTGCTGGTGTCGGGCCTGCTGACGGGCTCCACCGTCCTGCTCTGGGACGGCAACCCCGCGCACCCGGGCCTCGACCGCCTCTGGCGCGACGCAGCAGAGCTCGGGGTGACCTACTTCGGCACCTCCGCGCCCTACCTCCTGCAGTGCCGCAAGCAGGAACTGCGACCCCGGGACATTGTCGACACGTCGACACTGCGAGCGGTCGGCTCCACCGGCGCGCCGCTCCCGGCCGAGGGCTTCCGGTGGGTCCACGACGCGGTCGGCGAGCACGTCCACCTGCAGTCCGTCTCCGGCGGGACCGACGTCTGCTCGGCGTTCGTCGGCGCCTCCCCCACCGTCCCGGTGTACGCCGGCGAGATCTCGTGCCGCAGCCTCGGCGCCGCCGTCGAGGCGTACGACGAGCACGCGCAGCCGGTCGTCGGCTCCCTGGGCGAGCTGGTGATCACCGCTCCGCTGCCGTCGATGCCCGTCGGCTTCTGGGGCGACACCGACGACTCGCGGTACCGCGCCGCGTACTTCGAGGACATTCCCGGCGTGTGGCGCCACGGCGACTGGATCACGATCACCGAGCGCGGCACGTGCACCATCACCGGGCGCAGCGACGCGACCCTCAACCGCGGTGGCGTGCGCCTCGGCACGAGCGAGTTCTACACCGTCGTCGAGAGCCTCCCCGAGGTGGCCGACAGCCTCGTGGTGCACCTCGAGGACACCGCCGACGACGACCGCGGCGACGGCGCAGGCACGCTGCTCCTCTTCGTCACCCTCACCGACCCCGACGGCACCGACGTCGACGACCTGCGCCGCACGGTCGCCCGCGAGCTGCGCGAGCGGCTCTCGCCGCGCCACGTGCCCGACGAGCTCCACGTGGTGCGTGCCCTGCCACGCACGCTGTCGGGCAAGAAGCTCGAGGTGCCGGTGAAGAAGATCCTGCGGGGCGTGCCGGTCGACGAGGCCGCCACCCGCGGCGCGCTCGAGAACCCCACGGCGCTCGACGACGTCGCCGCGATCGCCCGGGAGCGGTGAGCCCATGACCGGTGGCCTCGTCTCCTGCGTGCTGCTCGCCGGCTTCCTCGTGCCCGTGGGCGCGGCCATGGCGCTCAGCGACCCCGACCCCGGCGTCCGGCTGCTCGGCGCGACCCTCCTCCTCGGCGGCCTGCTCGCCCTGCTGCCCCTCCCGCTCCTGCGACCGGCGACGCGACCACCGGAGGTGTCCCGCGACGGGGGCACGACGACGGTCCACGGCAGCCCGCTGGTCCAGTGGCTCGCCGTCGCGGCGGCGGTGCTGCTCACCCTCGCGGCCGTCACCATGACGGGGGCGCTGTCGAGCCCCGCCGTGCTCGACGGCGGCACGAGCCGTCGTCCGACACCCCTGCTCTTCCTCGTGCTGTGGGCCGGGGCGGCGTGGGTGTGGTTCGTCGTCGTCCGCGGGCGCAACCGGCAGAGCCTGCAGGTCGACGGCGACGTCGTCACGCTGCACCGCGGACGGCAGCGCCTCGCCTGCCCGACGACGCGGGCGCAGGTCCAGGTGGGTCAGGGCACCCCGGCCGCCCGCAACACGGTCAGCGTCGAGTCGGACGCCGATCCGGGGTTCACCGTCGGCGCCCGGCACTTCGGCACGTCCGCCGCGCAGCTGGCCGAGGCGATCCGCGCCGCGCTGCGACGCTGATGTCCATGGAACCGACAATCTTTTCCGAAATGTGTCTCGAGTTGCGGATCCGCCCCTAGGCTGTAGCAGCCTGCGGTCACTCCCGACCGCACTCGTGAACGGACATCCCCTTGCGCAAGCTCACCCCGCTCCTGCTGGCTGCCGCCGTCGGCGTCGGCTCGACCCTCGGCCTCGTCGCCCCGGCTCAGGCCGCGACCGTCGTCTCCGTCAAGAAGATCGCCAACCCCGCCCCCGGCGAGATCGGCACCACCGTCACCATCAAGCCGTCGGTGTCGGTGTCGAAGAACGTGCGCGTCTCCTCCTCGCTCCTGAACGTCAGCCTCGACGGCAAGGCCGTCGTCCGCAACCAGAAGTCGGCCACGCTCAAGCGCACCGCCCTGTCCGTGACCTACAACGTGTCGACCGTGGTCAAGTACCGCGTGCGCGACAGCAAGGGCAAGCTCGGCCCGACGCGCCAGAAGAGCCTGCGCCAGACGCTGACCGTCAAGCCCGTCTACACCACGAAGTGCGCCACCCCGGCCGGCTTCGAGTCCGTCGTCCTCGGCGACACGCCCAGCAAGGGCGACACCATCGGCACCGTCGCGAAGAAGCTCGGCGAGCCTCTCGATGGCGAGAGCATCACGCTCAAGCAGCTGCGCTCCGACGCGGTGAAGGAGAACAACCAGGAGACGGTCGCGGCCATCGACAGCCTCTACGAGCGCGGCTACACGCCGGCGACCGTGCTCTCCGCCTACGCTTTCGAGGGCTGCGACGAGAACCAGGCCTTCGGTGTCCTCTTCCTGACCACGAAGGGCACGGCCCGCGCGTTCGACAAGTTCGACCTGAGCAACAACGAGCAGCCCCCGAGCGACACCCCGGAGCGTTCGCACTTCAGCGCCCAGTCGTTCCGCTGACCGACCGGTCCCGAGACCCCCGCACCTTCGGGTGCGGGGGTCTCGTGCGTCAGGACGCGGGTCGGCGGTAGTCGTGGGCGAGCGGCCACGGGCCGGTGCCACCGAGCCAGGCGGCCGGTTCGCTGCCGACGTGCTGCCAGCCACGCTGCTCGTACAGCCGGCGGGCGGCGGCGTCCTGGTCGAGGACGACGAGCCTGAGCGCGAGCCCTCGCTCGTCGGCCCACGCGTCGACCGCGTCGAGGAGCACCGACCCGACGCCAGCGCCGCGCGCGTCCGGGTTCACGAACAGCCGCGACAGGACCGGCCCGTCGGGGCCGGCGAGGACGCACACGTGCCCCTCGACCCGGCCGTCCACCTCCGCCACCCAGGCGCGCTCGACGTCGCCGGCGAGGAACGCCCAGCCGACCAGCGACCCGCGCACGGGGTAGGCGTCGAGGGCATGGGTCCGCGCCAGGAGCTCGACGAGCCGCTCGGCGTCGCCGTCGCGCCGCGCGCGGACCGTGACGCCGGCCTTCGCGCCCACCTCAGCCGAGGAGGAGCTCGGCGATGTGCCCCCGAGCTCTCCTCCGCCGGACCCAGCCGAGTCGCACGGACCCACCTCAGCCGAGGAGGAGCTCGGCGATCTGCACCGTGTTGAGCGCCGCGCCCTTGCGCAGGTTGTCGCCGCTGACGAAGAGCACGAGGCCCTTGCCCTCGGGCGCCGACTGGTCGGCGCGGATGCGTCCGACGAGGCTCGGGTCGGTGCCGGCGGCCTGGAGCGGCGTGGGCACGTCGACGAGCTGCACGCCGGGCGCACCGGCGAGGATCTCGGTGGCGCGCTCGGGCGTGAGGTCGCGGTCGAACTCGGCGTGGATGCTGAGCGAGTGGCCGGTGAAGACGGGCACGCGCACGCAGGTGCCGGCGACGCGCAGGTCGGGGACCTCGAGGATCTTGCGCGACTCGTTGCGCAGCTTCTGCTCCTCGTCGGTCTCGTTGCTGCCGTCGTCGACGACGCTGCCCGCCATGGGCAGCACGTTGAACGCGATCGGCGCGACGTAGACGTCGGGGTCGGGGAAGGCGACGGCCGTGCCGTCGTAGGCGAGCGCGTCGGCCTTCTCGACCACGGCCTGCGCCTGGCCGTGCAGCTCGCGGACGCCGGCGACGCCGGAGCCCGACACGGCCTGGTAGCTGCTGACGACGAGCCGGACGAGCCCGGCCTCGTCGTGCAGCGGCTTGAGCACCGGCATCGCGGCCATGGTGGTGCAGTTGGGGTTGGCGATGATGCCGCGACCCCCGGGCCCGTCGCCGTCGGGGATGGCGTGCGGGTTCACCTCGCTGACGACGAGCGGGATGGCAGGGTCCTTGCGGAACGCGGAGCTGTTGTCGACGACGGTCACGCCGGCGTCGGCGAAGCGCTGCGCGTGCGCGCGCGAGGTGGTCGCGCCGGCGGAGAAGAGCGCGATGTCGAGCCCGGTGGGGTCGGCGGTCGCTGCGTCCTCGACGGTGATCTCGCGGCCCGCGAACGGCAGGACGGTGCCCGCGGAGCGCGCCGAGGCGAAGAAGCGCACCTGGTCGGCGGGGAAGCTGCGCTCCTCGAGGATCTGGCGCATCGCGACGCCCACCTGGCCGGTGGCACCCACGATGCCGATACTGGCGGTGCGGCTCATCGTCCGGTCCCCCCGTACACGACCGCCTCGACCTCGTCGGTGCCGAGGTCGAAGGCCGAGTGGGCGGCGCGGACCGCGTTCTCGACCTGGCTCTCGGCGACGACGACGGAGATGCGGATCTCGGACGTGGAGATCATGGCGATGTTGACGTTCGCGTCGGCCAGTGCCTGGAAGAAGCGGGCGGTGATGCCGGGGGCCGAGCGCATGCCGGCGCCGATGATCGACACCTTGCCGACGCTGTCGTCGTACTGGAGCCGCTCGAACCCGACCTGGTCCTTGAGCCGCGCGAGCGCGGTCATGGCCGTCTGGCCGTCGGCGCGCGGCAGCGTGAAGGAGATGTCGGTCAGCGCGGTCGCGGCAGCCGAGACGTTCTGCACGATCATGTCGATGTTGATCTGCGCGTCGCCGAGCGCCTTGAGGATCGCGGCGGCGTACCCGACCTGGTCGGGGACGCCGACGACGGTGATCTTCGCCTCGGAGCGGTCGTGGGCGACGCCGGAGATGATGGCTTGTTCCATGGTGGGGTCCTTCGTGACGTCCTCGGCCTTGAGGACCCACGTGCCGGGCTTGTCGGAGAACGACGAGCGGACGTGGATGGGCATGTCGTTGCGGCGCGCGTACTCGACGCAGCGCAGGTGCAGGATCTTCGCGCCGTTCGCCGCCATCTCGAGCGTCTCCTCGTAGGAGATCTGCGGGATCTGGCGCGCGTCGGGGACGATCCGCGGGTCGGCGGTGAAGATGCCGTCGACGTCGGAGTAGATCTCGCAGACGTCGGCGTGCAGCGCGGCGGCGAGCGCGACGGCCGTCGTGTCGGAGCCGCCGCGACCGAGCGTCGTGATGTCCTTCGTCGTCTGCGAGACGCCCTGGAAGCCGGCGACGATCGCGATCGCGCCCTCGGCGATCGCCTTCTCGATCCGTCCGGGCGTGACGTCGATGATCTTGGCCTTGCCGTGCTCGGCGTCGGTGATGACACCGGCCTGGGAGCCGGTGAACGAGCGGGCCTCCTGGCCGAGGTTGCCGATGGCCATGGCGAGGACCGCCATGGAGATGCGCTCGCCGGCGGTCAGCAGCATGTCGAGCTCGCGGGCGGGGGGCAGCGGGGAGACCTCGTTGGCGAGGTCGATCAGCTCGTCGGTCGTGTCGCCCATGGCCGAGACGACCACGACGACGTCGTGGCCGGCCTTCTTGGTGGCGACGATGCGCTGGGCGACTCTCTTGACGCTCGTGGCGTCGGCGACGGAGGAGCCACCGTACTTCTGGACGACAATGCCCACGACGGATGTCCTTGCGGTGCGGGGGTTTGGTGGGACCGTGCCAGGGCGACGCTGACCGGGCAACGTCGTCATCCTATAGGTCGGCCGGCACGGCCCTCCACCGTCGTTCCTGTCCCGGGACGACGAGATCGGCCGGACACACCGACGCGGCACGGACCCGGCACCGTCCCGAGAGACCGGTACCGGGCCCGCGCCGCGCGCGGTGTCCTCGATCAGGAGGTCTTGAGCGTCAGGCCGTAGGCGCTGAGGATCTCGTTGACCGGCTGGAAGTAGGTCGTGCCGCCCGAGGAGCAGTTGCCGGAGCCACCGGAGGTGACGCCCTGCGCCTGGTTGCCGGTGATGGCCGATCCGCCCGAGTCGCCCGGCTCCGCGCACACGCTGGTGCGGATGAGGCCGTAGACCGAGCCCTGCGCGTAGTTCACCGTGGAGTTGCGGGCCTGGATGGTGCCGCAGTGCCAGCCGGTGGTGGAGCCGGACCGGCAGATCGACGAGCCGACGGCCGCGTCCTGCGAGCCGCGGACCGCGACGCTGCCGCCGCTGTAGTTGTTCACCGTGCCGGTGATGGTGGCCGAGGAGCGCACCCACGCGTAGTCGTTGCCGGGGAAGCTGGACCCGGCGAACGTGCCGCTGGGGTTCTGGGTCGCGGCGCCCTGCGAGCCGCAGTGACCGGCCGTCACGAAGCCGCCGTTGACCGCGAAGCCGATCGAGCAGCGCGCGTTGGTGATGTAGTAGGCGTCGCCACCCTGGTAGAGCGGCTTCGGCTGCTCGGCCGAGCGCTCGACCTCGATCGCGGACGTCGGGACGCCGGCCTTCTTGGCGAACGACGCGGCGGCGGCGGTGTCGCCCGCCGGGATGACGACCTTGTTCGCGGCGGGATCGACGTACCAGCCGGCGACGGTGCTCGGCGCGGAGGCCTGCTTCGCGTTCAGGTCCTTCATGTAGCCGTCGAGCTCGGCGGCCGAGCGCTCGACGGTGCGCACCTGGGCGCCCTGGGCCTTGACGGCACCGGCCTGGGAGGCGTCGGTGACGGCGACGACGAGCGTGCCGGCCTTCGCGTCGTACCAGGAGCCGGCGTAGTCGGCACCGAGGCTCTTCTCGAGCGTCTTGTCGACCTTGGCGGCCTTGGCCTCGGAGGCGAGGCGGTCGGTGGCCTGGGTCTTCGTGAGGCCGAGGTCGCGCTGCATCGCGCCGAGCATGCCCACCTTCGAGCTGGCGGCGCCGTCGTCCTGCGACGGGGCGGCGATGGCCTGCGGGCCGAAGGCCGTGGCGAGCACGGCGGCAGCGGCCAGCGAGCCGAAGAGGGTTCGCTTGGGAGTGTTCACGGTTCGATCTCCTGTGTCGTGGCGGACCGGGGATCACCCGGGCCGCCGTTCCTGCGGAACGGACGGCTCGCCGCCACGCCCCACGCTGTCGTCCGGAGGCGGTCCTGCCTCCGCAGCCCCCCCGAGGGGTTGTGCAGAAACCTACTGGCGGATCAGGCCTGGAGGGTCATACCGGAAGAGTCATACCGCGGGCGTGATGCCTGGGTCGTGCTGCTCGCCGAAGCCCGGGTTCTGCTCCAGCCAGGCGGCGTAGACGGGGCTGCGCGACACCAGGTCGTTGTGCGCCATGCGCACCGTCAGGAGCAGCTCGTCGGCGAAGTCGGCGCCCACCGAGTCGGTGCGCCAGCCCACGAGGTGGCGCCAGCGCAGCGGCGCGTCGGCGACCGGCTTCGTGACGAGACCCGGCAGCACCCGCGTGGGCTGGCAGAGCGCCACGGCCGTGCCCGAGGAGACCAGCTCGATGCAGCTCGCCGCGTCGGCCACGTAGAGGCTGCGTGGCGCGAAGCCCTCGCGGGCGCAGGCCGCGGCGAAGCACTCCTGGAAGCAGCCGTCGCCCGGGGTGGCCGCCCACGCCTCGCCGGCGAGGGCACCGAGGGGCACCTCGGCGGCGTCGGCGGCGCCGTGGTCCTCGGGCAGCATCACGAAGACGGGGTCGACGGAGAACGTGCGCCACGTGATGGCGCGGTCGTCGGGCGCGACATCGCCGCCGCAGATGCCGATGACGGCGTAGTCGAGGCGGCCGTCGGCCAGGGCCCGCGCGAGCTCGTCGGCCGACCACGAGGCCGTCGTCGAGACCCGCAGGTCGGGGTGACGCTGCTCGAGCCGCTGGATCAGCGGGGCCAGGACGGCCGGCGACGACGACCCGATGGACAGGTGGTCGGGGATGCTCGCGCCGCGGGCAGGGTCGGCGAGCCGGGTCGCGTCGTCGAGCAGGCCGGTCATGGCGGGCAGCAGCATGCGGGCCCGGGCGATGACCAGCTCGCCGAGCGACGTGGGCCGGACACCGCGGTGGTCCCGGTCGAACAACGGGCCGCCGAGGGCCCGCTCGATCCGGCTCAGCTGGGCGGTCAGCGCCGGCTGGGCGACACCCAGCTCGGCAGCGGCCTTCGTGACGCTCCCGGCGTCAGCGATGGCACACACGACCCGAAGGTGCCGCAGCTCCAGCTCCACTCGGTGAGTCTACCGGCGTTCCCCGGCAGGCACGTACCGCTCAGTGCCCGCGGGTGAGCGCCAGCAGCTGTCCGAGCGTCGCGTCCGCGAGGTAGGCGCGCCCGACCGCGATCCCCACCCGCGGCAGCGCGGCCTCGTCGGCGACGACGAGGAACAGCGGCTCGTACCGCGGCTGGAACTTGGCCTTGAACGCCTGCAGCGACTGGAACCCGTAGTACGGCTCGAGCACGTCGCCGGCCCGCGTGAGCACGTCGTCGATGACGGAGCGGTCGACGACGCTGTCGCCCGCGCCGGCGTGCGCGAGCGGCGCACCGGAGAGGGAGACGACCTCGTAGCCCTGCTCCTTGAACTCGCGGCAGGCCGACGCGATGAGGAGCTCCATCGTGTAGCGGAAGCCGCCGGGGAGGCGACGCATGAGGTCGAGCGTCCAGCCGCGGACCTGCCCGTCGGGGCCGGGGATCGGCATCCAGCTCGTGACGCCGTGCACCGTCATGTCCGCGTCGACCGCGACGTTGATCCACACGTCGGGGTCCTCGGCCTCCTCCAGACCGCCGAGCGTGAAGCCCATCTCCGGCAGACCCTTGTCGCGCACCCACTCGTCGGAGATCGCCCGCAGCTGGGTGCGGATGCCGCGCGGCGCGTCCGCCAGCCGCATCAACCGGGTCTCGACGTCGTGCTTGCCCGCCTGGTTGAACGCCGAGCGGACGTCCTGCCACTTCTTGCCGACGAACTCGAGCTCGGGCAGGTCGACGATCGCCTCCTCCGCGACCTGCACGGCGATCCAGCCCTGGTCCTGGGCCCAGCGCGCCACGGCGCTGCTGCAGCTGAACAGGCATGGCAGCGTGCCGGCGTCGCGCGCGGGCGCCGATGAACCGCTCGGCGACGTGCAGGGGGTCGGGACCCACCGGGTCGCACAGACCGATCGTGACCCCCATCGACTGCTGGTAGGCGACCACGGCGTCGTCGGTGAACCACCAGCGGTTCTCCGGCCAGGTGGTCATCCAGGCCAGACGGTTCGACGAGCCGTGCCGCTGGAGCAGCTCGCGGGCCCGCTCGCGGTCGGCGTCGGTGGGCAGCGCGCCGACCCGGTCGGGGCCCACCCGGCGCAGGCCGCGCCGGCCGGGGTTGCGGAACGCGCTGCGCCCGAGCAGGAGCGCCGCCAGCTGGGCGGTGTCGAACAGCAGGGAGATCCAGACGAGGCCGGAGTTCGAGGTGCCGCCGGACACGATGACGGCGGCGGTCGCGGCGCCGAGCAACCAGCTGATGGAGGTCAGGACGAGGGCGAGCATCCACCACGTGCGGCGACCGCGCACGAGGCCCCACGCGATGAGCAGGTCGACCGCCACCACCGCAAGGACCCACCACCACGACTCGGGGTCGCCGCCGATGGGGCCGAAGGGTCCGTCGCGGTCGGCGACCTGGCCGATGACGGCGATGATCGCGCCCCAGAGGAACGAGCCGCCGGTGAGCATCCGCAGGTCGCGGCGCGTGAATCCGGGTCGCAGCCACTCCGCCACCGTCCGCGACGGACGGCGGCCGACGATCCAGGGGCCCACCCAGAGGCCGAGCAGCACGGCCACCAGGTGCTCGACGTCGTAGAGGTAGCCGAGGAAGGTCAGCGACGTGAGCACGTAGCCGAGGACGCCGAGCCGGACCCGCCCCCGCCAGGGTCGGCGCAGGTCGGCCGAGACGACCATGGCTGCCGCGAGCGCGCCCGCGCTGAAGCCGACGTCGAGGTCCTGCGCGGTGCGCTGCGCCCAGCCCCAGTCGGTCCAGGACGACAGCGCCACCATCAGGTAGCCACCGCCGATCACGCCGATCGCCTGGAAGACGACGACCACGGCGGCCGTGCGCCGCGTGCCGAGCCGCCACTCGCAGAGGCTGACCGGAAGGACGAAGAACGTGAGGATGGCGACGTACTGCAGCGGCTTGAGCGCGTAGAGCGAGCCGGTGACGACCGTCCACCAGCGCCCGTCGAGCAGGGCCGGGGGCCCAAACGCGACGTCGGGGTACCAGCTCTTGTCCTCCAGCGGGAACCACAGGGTCCCCGTGGCGGCGCCGAGCAGCAGGATCAGCACGACGACGGAGGCCGTGAAGGGCACCCGCCGCACCAGCGTCAGCACGTTCACGACCGACACGCTAGGGCACCGCGACGACGGCGAGAAAGAACCGGGAGCGGTTCTCAGCAACACGTCAGTCGTCCGTCAGTGGTTCGTCAGGTTCTCGTTCCCCGGGCGCCTCCGTGCACTAGCGTCGGGGCCTCCAGACGACCGCCAGGAGACCGATGTCCGACCCGACGCCCTACCCTCGTTTCCCGTCCGAGGACGACGTCCCCGAGGGCTGGGGCCGCGCGCCCGAGCCGCCGTCCGGCGCGCCGGCCTCCCCGGTGCCCGCGGCCGCGAGTGCCTCGCTCGGCACTCCCGAGCCGCTGGGCGTCCTCACGGCGCTGACGACGGGCTTCGCCGCGCTCTACGCGGCCCTCATGCTCCCCCGGTACTGGCTGGCACGCGACGCCGAGGACCAGTGGACGTCGGGCGCCGCGGCCGGCCGGTCGCCCGAGGAGTTCTTCACGCCGTACGAGGTCGTCGACCTCGTCGGCTACCTCGTGCTGCTCGGCGCCTTCGTCGTCACCTGCCTGTGGCTGTGGCGGGCGCGCAGGAACGTCGAGCTGCTCTCGCCGACGTCGCCGCACGCTCGCAGCCGTGGCTGGGTCTGGGGCGGGTGGCTCGTGCCGGTGGTGAGCCTCTGGTTCCCCTTCCAGGTGGTGCGCGACGTCCTCCGGGTCCGGTCGCACCACCCGTCGTCCGGGTCCCGCGTCGGCTGGTGGTGGGGCGCGTTCATCGTCGCGAACGTCGCGAGCGGCGTGGAGTCCCTCCTCGTGCCGACGGATCTCGAGTCGACCGGGGTGGGCGACCTCCCGGCCTTCGCCGCCGTCTCGACCGTCGCCTGGGTGGTGGCCGGCGTGCTCTGGATCCGCGTCGTGCGCGCCGTGGCGGCCGACCAGGAGGAGCTGCTGGCCGGTCGAGCCTGACCCCGCGTCAGCCGGCGATGGCGGTGCGGCCCTCGAACGCGCGGCCGAGCGTCAGCTCGTCGGCGTACTCGAGGTCGCCGCCGACGGGCAGGCCGCTCGCGAGCTTGCTGACCCGCAGGCCCAGCGTGCTGAGCATCCGGATGAGGTAGGTGGCCGTGGCCTCGCCCTCGAGGTTCGGGTCGGTGGCGATGATCACCTCGGTGACCGTGCCGTCCTGCAGACGCCCGAGCAGCTCGCGGATGCGCAGCTGGTCGGGCCCGACGCCGGCGATCGGGCTGATCGCCCCGCCGAGCACGTGGTAGCGGCCGCGGAACTCGCGGGTCCGCTCGATCGCGACGACGTCCTTGCTCTCCTCCACCACGCACAGCACGGTGGCGTCGCGGCGCGGGTCGGAGCAGATGCGGCACTCGACGTCGACCGTGACGTTCCCGCACACGGCGCAGAAGTGCACCTTGTCCTTGACCTCCACGAGGACCTGCGCCAGACGACGGACGTCGGCGGGGTCGGCGTCGAGCAGGTGGAAGGCGATCCGCTGGGCGCTCTTCGGACCGACCCCGGGCAGCTGCCCGAGCTCGTCGATGAGGTCCTGGATCACTCCGTCGTACACAAGGAGCAAGTCTAGGCCCGACGGCGCGACGACGGCGTCCGGCGCGCGGTCGCGACCGCGTCAGACGAACGCGTTGATCCCCGTCTCGGCCCGCCCGATCAAGAGCTTCTGCACCTGGCTGGTGCCCTCGTAGAGCGTCATCACCCGGGCGTCGCGCAGGTACTTCTGCACCGGGTACTCGTCGATGAAGCCGTACCCGCCGAACGCCTGCACGGCGAGGTTCGCCGCCCGAACCGCCGCCTCCGACGCGAACAGCTTGGCCTTCGACGCCGCCGTCCCGAACGGCTCGCCGCGCTGCATGAGATCGGCGGCCCGCCAGGTGAGCAGCCGCGCCGCGTCGGCGTCGACGCTCATGTCGGCGATCATCTCCTGCACGAGCTGGTACGACGCGATCGGCTGGCCGAACTGCTCCCGCTGGCCGGTGTACGCGACGGTCTCCTCGAGGCAGCCCTGGACGATGCCGACGCAGCTCGCCGCGATCGTCACCCGGCCCTTGTCGAGCGTCTGCATCGCGATCTTGAAGCCCTGGCCCACCTCGCCGAGCAGCGCGTCGGCGGGCACGCGGACGCCGTCGAACGACAGCGCCGCGGTGGCCTGGCCGCGCAGGCCGAGCTTGCCCTTGATCTCCGTCGCCTCGAAGCCGGGCGTGTCGGTCGGCACGAGGAACGCCGAGACGCCGCGCGGGCCGTCGTCGCTGGTGCGGGCGAAGACGAGGGCGACGTCGGCCCAGGTGCCGTTGGTGATGAACACCTTGGAGCCGTCGATCACCCAGTCGTCACCGTCGCGGCGGGCGCGGGTGCGCAGGTTGCCGGCGTCGGAGCCGTGGCCGGGCTCGGTGAGCCCGAAGCAGCCGAGGATCCGGCCGGCCGCGATGTCGGGCAGCCAGCGCTGCTTCTGCCCCTCGGTACCGTGCCGCAGGACGGACGTGCCGAACAGCCCGGAGGAGACCGAGACGATGCCGCGGATCGCGGAGTCGGCGCGGCCCAACTCCTCCGCCGCGAGGACGTAGGTGAGGTAGTCGCCGCCGACGCCGCCGTACTCCTCGGGGATGGTCAGGCCGAAGAACCCGATCTCGCCGAGCCTCGGGATGATCGCGAGGTCGACGGACTCCGCGCGGTCCCACGCGGCCCGGTGCGGCACGACCTCCCGATCGAGGAAGTCGCGGGCCAGGGCGCGGAATCCGGCCTGCTCGTCGGTGAGGGTCAGGTCCATGGCTCCGATGCTGCCACGCGGAGGCGATCGCGGCCGACGCCGACCTCAGGCGTCGAGAAAGGTGGCGAGCAGGTCGTGCCCGTGGCTGGTCAGGATCGACTCGGGGTGCCACTGCACGCCCTCGACCGGGTGGGTCGCGTGCCGCAGCCCCATCACCACGCCCGACGCGGTGCGGCTCGTGACGACGAGGTCCGTCGGCAGGCTGGCCTCCTCGGCCACCAGCGAGTGGTACCGGGCCACGACGAGGGGCGTGGGCAGCCCGGCGTGCAGGCCGAGCCCGTCGTGGTGGACCAACGACGGCTTGCCGTGCACCACCTGGGGTGCGCGGACCACGCGCGCCCCGTAGGCCTCGGCGATCGCCTGGTGCCCGAGGCACACGCCGAGCAGCGGCGTCGTGGGGCCGAGCCGGCGGACGACGTCGACGCTGATACCCGCGTCCGAAGGTGCGCCGGGCCCCGGCGACAGCACCACGTGGGTCAGGTCCCCCGCCGACCGCGCGGCGAGGAGCTGCTCGACACCGACCTCGTCGTTGCGGACGACGTCGGCATCGGCGCCGAGCTCGCGCACGTACTGCACGAGGTTGAACACGAACGAGTCGTAGTTGTCGACGAACAGCACCCGCGCCGCCCGCCCCCTCCCCCGCTGACCGTGACGTTCGCGGGGCGAGAACCCGGGTTCGGGCCCGGAGACGTCACGGTCAGGGGGGTGGGGGGAGGCGAGCGAGGTGGAGAGGAGGGTGGTGAGGGGGCCGGGGGCGGACCAGGTGCCGACCCCCTCGACCTCGTGCACCGGCACGACCCCGCGCAGGGCGTTCGTGACGAAGACCTCCGACGCCGCCACGAGGTCGGAGCGCGTGAGCCGACGCTGGCGCAACGGCACCCCGGCGCGCAGGAGGGCGTCGACCACCCGGGCGCGCTGGGTGCCGGGCAGCACCCGGCCGTCGAGCGGCGGGGTGTGCACGCCGTCGTCGAGCACGCAGAACACCGAGGTGCGGCCACCCTCCAGCACCGAGCCGTCGACGTCGACCAGCAGCAGCTCGTCGGCCCCGGCCGGAGGCTCGAGCGGGCCACGGTCGACCCACTTGTGGCTGCCCCATCCCCCCGGGACCTCGCGCGGCACGAGCCGCCACGACGCGGGTGCGGGCGCCAGCGGGGCGTCGACGAGCCGGACCCGCACCGGCACGGCGTGGTCGTCGGCGTCGCCCGGCGGCTCGAGCGGCACCGCCTCGACCCGCAGACGGTGCCGGCCGGGCGGAAGGCTCGCCGCCCGCCGCGCCACCGCGTCGTCGAGCCCCTCCCGGACGCTGCTGCCGTAGACGGCGCGGACGCTGGCGTCGAGACGGGCCAGGTGCGACGCGACGTCGACGGCCCGCCCGTCGTCCACGAGCAGGGTGGTGAACACGCCGCGACCCACGTCGGCGGACCAGTCGCCCGCCGACCGGTGCGGCGCCGAGACCGCGGGCGCGGGACGCGGGACGTCGTCGACGAGGGTGCCACCGACGGCCTCGACCACCGGACGCGCCTTCACGAACACCTCGGCCAGCTCGGCCTGCGGGTCGGAGTCGGCCACGATGCCGCCTCCCACGCCGAGCCACGCCCGCCCCCGCGCCATCTCCAGGGTGCGGATGACGACGTTCGCCTCGAGACCGGCGAGCGGGCTCACGTGGCCGATCGCGCCCGTGTACGCCTCCCGCCCGGTCGCCTCGAGCTCCGCCGCCACCTCCATCGCGCGCACCTTCGGCGCACCCGTGACCGACCCCGGGGGGAACGTGGCCCGCCACAGGTCGGCGTCGTCGACGTCGGGCGCGAGGCGGCCCACGACGTCGGAGACCAGCTGCCACACGGCGTGCCGCTCCGGCCGGACGAGGGCGGGCACCCGCACGCTGCCCGGCGCGCACACCCGGCCGAGGTCGTTGCGCATCAGGTCGACGATCATGACGTTCTCGGCACGGTCCTTCGCCGAGGCCGCGAGCGTCTCGGCCGCCGCGGCGTCGTCCTGCGGCCCGACGCCGCGCGGCGCGGTGCCCTTGATCGGCGACGTCAGCACCTCATGGCCCGTGCGGCGCAGGAAGAGCTCCGGCGAGAACGACGCGACGCCCTCGCCGCTGCCGGCCGGGCCACCCACGAACGCGCCGTAGGCCGGGCGGAGGAGCTGTGCCCCTGCACAGAAGACGTCGACCGGGTGACCCTGCACGTCGCCCTCCAGACGCGCGCAGAGGTTCACCTGGAAGAGGTCGCCCGCGTGCACGTGCTCGACGGCCCGCGCGACCGCCGCCACGTGCTCCTCGGGCGACGGCACCAGCCGCAGCGGGCCGACGTCGTGCGCGACGGGCCCCGGCGCGGGACCCTCGAGCGCCGCCAGCACCGGCGCGCCGTCGACGTCGCCCAGCCACTCCAGCCACCACGTGCCGCGGCTGCGTCGCAGCACCCACGCGTAGAACGCCAGCCGCGCGTCGGGCTGCTCGACGGGGCGGGCACGAGCCGGTGGCACCCGCTCCAGCCGCCCGCCGAGGCGGTACCCCCACAGCCCGATCCAGCCACCCCCGAAGCCGGCCGCCCCGTCGGACGACGCCCCGAGCGCGACCTCGGGCAGCGACAGGTCGAACGGGTCGTCGACCTCGGGGTCGAGCACCCGCACGGGGTCGCAGGCCACCAGCGCGTCGCCCTGGTGCCACGCACCGACCAGCGCCACCGGACGGTCGCGGCCGCGGAAGCGTCGCAGCACCTCCAGCGGACCCTCTTCGAGCCCGAGGCGCCGCCGGTGCACCGTCACGGCCGCACCGGCACCCCCGGCTGCGCCGTCCGCCGCCCGGGGCCCGGCCCCCCCGCCGGGATCAGCCGTGGTCGATCTCATCGATCACCCGCGCACCCAGCTCCCGCGAGAGGAGCTGCTCGGGGTCGGCGCCCTGGTCGACGACCGGGTCGTCGGGGTGCGCCGCGAGGTCGGGATCCTCCGGCGGTGCCACCGAGCCGGGCTCGCGCATGGCCTGCCGGACCGCCTCGGGTGCGCCCACGCCACGACCCTGCCCCGACGGCGCCGGGGCGGCCTGCTGGGCCGCGGGCGCCGAGGGCTGCGGCGTGCTGGCCGCGCGCGGGTCGACCGACGGGTCGACGATCGCCTCGATCCGCCACTGCACGCCGATGACCTGCTGCAGCGCCTGCTGCACGTACTCGGCCGACCCGCTCGCGACGAACGAGTCGCGCGCACCAGCGTTGACCAGCGCGATCGTCAACGTCTGGCCGTCGAGCGCCTGCACCTGCGCGTTCTGGCTCAGCATGATCCAGGTGAAGCGGCGCAGCCCCTTGATGACCTCGAGCACCTCGGGCCAGAGCCGGCGCACGTCGGCCACCCCCATGCCACCCGCCGCAGGCGCCGCCGGGGCCGACTGCTGGGCCGGGGGCTCAGGACGGTGCCGAGGCTGCTGCGTCTGGGGCTGCGGGGACGGCGGCTGGTGGGGCTGCGGCTGCTGGGGCTGGGGCTGCGTCGGAGGCTCGGGCGCCGACAGGGTCGGCGCGGCGTCCTCGGGAGGCGCAGACCGCCCGACCTGCTCCTCGACGTCCCACGGCGGCAGGTCCGGCGGCTCGGGGACGTCGTCGGGCTCCGCGACAGGTGCCGACGCCGCTGCGCCGGCCTGCCGCAGGGCCGCCTCGCGCGGGCTGGACGGCTGGGCCGCAGAAGCCTGAGGCGCCGACGACTGGGGCGCGGGGGGCGCTGCCGCGACGCTGGGCGCCGGCGCGGGACGGGTGTCGACCGGCACCTGGTCGGCCGGTACGCCACCCATGGAGAGCCGCTTCTCGAGCCGGTCGACCCGGGCGACCACGCCCGACGCGTCGGAGGCCGGCACCAGGATGCGCGCGCACATGAGCTCGAGCAGCAGACGCGGCGCGGTCGCACCGCGGAACTCGGTGAGCGCCGCGTTGACGATGTCGGCCATACGCGTCAGGTCGGCCGGGCCGAACGACGTGGCCTGCCCCTGCAGCCGCTCGGCCCGGTCGCCCGGCACGTCGAGCAGACCGGTGACGAGCGCGTCGGGCACGGCCCGCAGCACGACGAGGTCGCGCAGCCGCTGCAGCAGGTCCTCGGCGAAGCGCCGCGGGTCCTGCCCTGACTCGATGATCTTGTCGACGACGCCGAACACCGTGGCGCCGTCGGACGCACCGAACGCCCCGACGGCCTCGTCGAGCAGCGAGTCGGGGGTGTACCCCAGCAGCTGCACGGCGAGGTCGTAGGTGACGCCCTCCGGCCCGGCCCCGCCCAGCAGCTGGTCGAGGACGCTGAGGGTGTCGCGCACCGAGCCGGCACCAGCGCGGACCACGAGCGGGAGCGCGGCCGGCTCGAGGCGCACGCCCTCGGCCTCGCACAGCTGGTTCAGGTAGTCGCCGAGCGCCTTCGGCGGGACCAGCCGGAACGGGTAGTGGTGCGTACGGGACCGGATGGTGCCGATCACCTTGTCGGGCTCGGTGGTGGCGAAGATGAACTTCAGGTGCGGCGGCGGCTCCTCGACGAGCTTGAGCAGCGCGTTGAAGCCCTGCGGGCTCACCATGTGCGCCTCGTCGATGATGTAGACCTTGTACCGGCTGCTGATCGGCGCGAAGAACGCGCGCTCGCGCAGGTCGCGGGCGTCGTCGACGCCACCGTGGCTCGCGGCGTCGATCTCGATGACGTCGACGCTGCCCGGGCCGCCGCGCGCGAGGTCGCGGCAGCTCTGGCACTCCCCGCACGGGTCGGAGACCGGCGCCTGCTCGCAGTTCAGGGCGCGCGCCAGGATGCGGGCGCTGGTGGTCTTGCCGCAGCCACGCGGGCCGGAGAACAGGTACGCGTGGTTGACCCGGTTGGCGGCCAGCGCGTGGCGGAGCGGGTCGGTGACGTGCTCCTGCCCGATCACCTCGGCGAACGTCTCGGGACGGTACCGGCGGTAGAGGGCGAGAGGGGCATCCACGGCCCCGAGCCTAGCCGCGCCGCCCGACACGGGTCACGGCGTGCGGTCAGCCGCCGGAGCCGAAGGCCTCGTGCAGCGCGACGGCCTGCTCGTAGGCGTCGTCGACCGCTGCCAGCAGGGCGCTCGCCGACGTCGCCCGCAGCAGGCCGAGCCGGTCGTAGGGGCCCATCGGGCAGCCGTCCGCAAGGTGCCAGCAGGCCGCCTCGAGGTCGTGCGGCGGCGGCTCGGGCGGCATCGCGCCGAGCCGCACCGCCGCGGTCGTGGCGCGCTCGTGCACCTCGGCGACCGCGACCAGGTCGACGTCGAGCTCCAGCGGCGGCAGCTCACGCACCTTGGCCCGCGGGTACGGGTCCTCGGGCAGCCAGCCCTCGACCTCGACCCGCCGTCCGCCCACGGCCACCAGGCCCATCTCCTGCTGGCGCGGCTCGACCTGCACCACGCGGCCCACCGTCGCGGTCGAGAACCGGGAGTCCCCGCCGCCCGTCTCGACCCCGCGCTCGATCAGCACGAACCCGATCTCGGGCTCGTCGTCGGCGAGGACGTCGGCGAGCAGCGCCAGGTAGCGCGGCTCGAACAGCCGCAGGGGCAGCAGGCCTCCCGGGAGCAGGACGGTCCCGAGCGGGAACATGGGCATGGCGGTCACGGTCCAGGTGTACCCCACCGCGCCGGGGCGCGCCGGTCAGATCAGCGAGCTCGTGCGCAACCAGGTGTCGACCGCCTCGTAGGCGGCCTCGCGCGGCTCCTTCAACGACAGGAACACGTCGTGCCGGGCGTCCGGGACCGGCAGCGACGTGACCGCGTCGCCGAGGCAGCCGGCCCAGCGGGCGATCTGCTTGACGTCGAGCACGGCGTCGGCGCGGTCGACCTCCTCCGACCACGACCGCGCGAAGCGGCTCTTGTCCGAGCGCAGCACGAGCGACGGGACGCCGACGTCGAGCCCGCGGTGCAGACGCGCCTGGCCGGCCCGCACGGCGCCGAGCCAGCCGAAGGTGACCTCGAACCCGTTGAGCGGCTTCAGCGCGACGTCGTAGTCCCACTCCCCGTGGGCGCCGACGTGCAGGCTGCTGCCGTACGCGTCGGTGAACGGCAGCTTCATGACGTCGAACGGCTTGACCCGGCCGATCCCGCGGATCACGACCGTGCCGACCTCGCGCATCCAGGGCTTGCCCTGCAGGTCGAACCACGGGCTGTTCAGCACGAGACCGCTGATGCCCGCGCCCTTCGAGCCCCCCGGACGCCGGTTCAGGCGGTCCAACCACAGCGGGAGCACCAGGCCGCCGGTGGAGTGCGCCGACAACAGCACGGGGCCGTCCGGCACCTCCGCGCGCACCGTGGCGAGGGCGCGGTCGAGCTCGACGTCGTAGTGCGCGAGGTCGGTCACGTGGTGGGCCGTCTGGCCCTCGCGCCGCGACCGGCCGCACTTGCGCAGGTCGAGTGCGTAGAAGGCGAAGCCGCGCTCGGCGAAGAAGTCGGCCATCGCGGTCTGGAAGAAGTAGTCGCTGAAGCCGTGCACGTACAGGACGGCTCGGCGCGCGGGCTCCGCCTCGGTCCAGGTGCGTCGCACGAGCGTGGCGAAGACCTCGCCCTGCCCGTCCGGGTCGTCGCCCAGCGCGTACGTGAGCTGCTCGTAGCCGTCGCCCAGGACGTCGGGCCGCCAGTCGGTCATCGTGCCTCCTCGTGCTCCCCCGGCATCTCGCCGAGGAGAGCCTAGGACACGCGGCCGCGTCCCGCGGGCCGACGGCCACCGGTCCGTCCGGCCACGGCTCGCGCGACGGTGGTGGCGCTCGGGGCGGCGCGGCCCGGCACCCGCACTGCGCGAGGCGGGCACCGGGACCGCGTCACCCACTGGAGTCGTACCCGTTCCCGGTGGTCCGAACCGCCTCGGCCGCGCGGACGTGTCGCCGACCCGTACCCGGGGTACGTGCGGTGCATGAGGATCCCCACGCCGTGCGGTCCGGTGAGCCGGGCCGTGCACGACCACCTGGAGTCCGGCACGCCCCTGCCCGAGCTGCCCGACGCGCCCGACCCGACGTCGCGCGACCACGCGCTCGCGCTGTGGACGCTGCACGAGCTGGCCTACCGCGGGTTCGACGGTGTCGATCCCGACCTGGAGTGGTCGCCCGACGTCCTGCGGGTGCGGAACCGGCTGTCGCGCGACCTCGAGGCGTGGCTGCGGCGACGGTTCGCGGAGGCGACCGTCCCGGGCACCGTCGAGGAGCTCGTCTCGGCCGACACGCAGGCGCCCGGCGTCGCCCGGTTCGTGCGGGAGCGGGCCACCGTCGAGGACGTGGAGCGGATCCTGGTGCAGCGCAGCGTGTACCACCTCAAGGAGGCGGACCCGCAGTGCTTCCTGCTGCCGCGGCTGCGTCCCGCCGCGAAGGCCGCCCTGACCGAGCTCCAGTACGACGAGCTCGGCGACGGTGAACCGGACCTGGTCCACCAGCACCTGTTCGCCCAGGCCCTCGAGGCGGCCGGGCTCGACCCCGGCTACGGCGCGTACGTGGACGACGCCGACGAGGAGACGCTCACGCTCAACAACGCGATCTCGCTGCTGTGCCTCAACCGTCGTCTCGTCCACGCCGCGCTCGGCCACCTGGCGGCCTTCGAGGCGACCAGCGCGCTGCCCAGCGCCGACATGGTGCGCGGGCTGCAGAGGCTCGGGTTCGCGGAGCCGGTGTGGCGGTACTACGACGAGCACGTCGAGGCGGACGCGGTGCACGAGCACCTGGCCCGTCGGATCTGCGACCTCGCGACCGAGGGCGACCCCGCGCTGGAGCGCGAGGTGCTCTTCGGGGCGTTCGTGTGCGTGGACCTGGAGGACCGGTGCGCCGAGCGCCTCGTGCCGACGGCGGTGCCGGCATGAGCGCGGACGGGCCGTCGCGCAAGGAGGCTCGGCGCGAGGCGCTCCGTCGGGCGGCGGCCCAGGGCCCGGCGCTGGTGCGTGGGGTCGACGTCGTGGTGGACCCCGAGGGCGTCGCGAGCCTGGCGCGCCGTCCCGTCGTGGCCCTCTGCCGCTGCGAGGCGTCGACCCGCCTGCCGTGGTGCGACGGCACCCACAAGCGCCTCGTCTGACACTCCTGGACGGTTGCGGGGCGCTCCGACGCCCCGCAACCCCCGGACGTGTCCAGAAGGTGGGGTGGGGTCAGGGCTTGAAGACGACCTTGACGGTGCCGTCCTGCTTCTTCTGGAAGGCGCTGTAGGCCTCAGGGGCGTCCTCGAGCGACGGACGGTGCGTCGCGAAGCCCTCGAGCCCGAGCGGGTCGTCCGAGCGCTCGGCCAGCGGGAGCAGGTCGTCGACCCAGCGCTTCACGTTCGCCTGTCCCATGCGCAGGGTCACCTGCCGGTCGAACAGCTGCTGCATCGGCATCGGGTCGTGCGTGCCGGCGTACACGCCGGAGAGCGAGACCGTCCCGCCCCGTCGCACGAGCTGGGTGGCGAGGTGCAGCGCCGCGAGCCGGTCGACGCTCGCCGACGTCATGACCTGCTTCGCGAGACCGTCGGGCAGCAGCCCGGCCGCCTTCTGCAGCGCCGACGGGCCGGGCGAGCCGTGCGCCTCCATGCCCACCGCGTCGACGACGCCGTCCGCACCGCGTCCTGACGTCGCCTCGAGCACCGCGGCCGCGACGTCGTCCTGCTCCACGTGCAGCACCTCCACCCCGCGGGCACGGGCGCGCTCGAGACGCTCGGGCACGAGGTCGACACCGATCACGCGGACGCCGTGGTGCAGCGCGAGCCGCGAGGCCATGTCGCCGATCGGCCCGAGGCCCACGACGACGAGCGTGTCGCCCTCGTGGACGTCGGCGTAGCGCACCGCCTGCCACGCCGTCGGCATGACGTCGGAGAGGTAGACGTAGCGCTCGTCGGGCAGGTCGGGACCCACCGTGATCGCGCCGTACTCGGCGTGCGGGACGCGCAGGTACTCCGCCTGCCCGCCCGGGACGCTGCCGTACAGCTCGCTGTAGCCGAACAGGGCCGCGCCCATGCCGGAGGAGCGGACCTGCGTCGTCTCGCACTGCGTCTGCAGGCCACGACGGCACATGAAACAGTCGCCGCACGAGATCTGGAACGGGACGACGACCCGGTCGCCGACCGAGAGCCGCGAGACCCCTGACCCGACCTCGACGACCTCGCCCATCGTCTCGTGGCCGAGCACGTCACCCGCGTGCATGAACGGACCCATCACCTCGTAGAGGTGCAGGTCGGAGCCGCAGAGCCCCGTGCTGCTCACCTTCAGCACCACGTCGGTCGGGTCCTCGATGCGGGGGTCCGGCACGTCCATCACCTGCACGTCACGGCGTCCCTGCCACGTCACTGCTCTCACGGGTCCTCCTCGGGTCGGGATGGGTCACGCGGGACGTACCCGACGACCGGAGTCCGACGCCCCGGGCGGACGCGACGCAGCGCACTGCCGGACGGTGCGTCGAGCGGGGACGACGGGGTACGAGGGGGGCATGCTCGTACCTGGAGGATCCCCGATCGCCCACCACGTCCACACGCACCTGGCAGGGTCGGCCGCCGGCATCGACCTGTTCGGTCGCAGCGCGGCCGGGCTGCTCGACCCCGACGCGGCCACCCTCGTCCGCGACATCCAGGAGGAGCTGCTCGACGAGCGTCGGCGCCTGCGCCGCATGGCCGACGACCTGGGCGTCGGCGAGGCCTCCCTGATGACGCTCGCGGCGCGCGCGGGCGAGCGCGCCGCCCGGCTCAAGCCGAACGGGTCGTGGACGGAGCGCACCCCGCTCACCGATCTCGTCGAGCTGGAGGCGATGCGCGTGGCCGTCAACGGCAAGCGCGCGGGATGGCAGGCGCTGCTCGCGGTGGTCGACGTGCACGCGGCGCTCGACCGCGAGGAGCTGGAGATGCTGGCCGAGCAGGCCGCCGAGCAGGACCGCCGGCTCGCCGAGGCGCACCACCGGGCTGCCGCGCGGGCGCTCGTGCACCTCGGTGCCGGGGTAGGTGCGGGGGTCGACCTGACGCGTCTCGCTCGCGCCGGGACCGGACTGCGGGGTGCCGCCGAAGGTGCTCATGATCCGGTTCTACCGGCGAACCGGCAGGTCCACACCTCGACCGGGCCCACGGACGGCCCCGATGCCCGCCCTCGGGCCGGCGCTCAGTCGTCGTCCTCGTCCTCGTCGTCGTCGTCCTCCAGCTCCGACGCGTCCAGCGACGGCTCGGTGGGCGGCTCGTCGGTGTCGGGCTCGGTCTCGGGGGACGTCGCGGGGTCGACCGGCGCGTTCCCGTGGGTGCCGGGGCCGGAGTGGGGCGTGCTGCCGAAGGTGCTCATGACCTCCACGTACCCGGGCCCGGCACCGTCACGCGTCAGGACCCGCCGCTGGCGGCGTCGTCGCCCTGGCGATCCTGCGCGTCGTCGCCGAAGGGCTTCTCGTCCAGTCGACGGTCGTCGGTGGAGGTGTCGGTGTCGGTGTCGTCCTGGGTCTCGTCCCGGTCGGGGTCGTGCTGCGATGTGCTCATGCGCAGGGCGTTCCCCGACCGGGACGCGCCATGCGTCTCAGCCGTCGAGGTCGCCCATGCGGTCGCGGACCTGGTCGATCGCCCGCGAGAGCCGCCGCGACACCTGCATCTGGCTGATGCCGAGCCGCTCGCCGATCTCGCGCTGCGTCAGGTCGTCGACGAACCGCAGCTCCAGCAGCCGACGGTCGTCCTCGGTGAGCGACCTGACCGCCGGGACGACGCTCTGCAGTCGCTCGACGGCGTCGAGGTGAGGGTCCTCGGCGCCCACGTGCTCGTGCCCCGGCAGGCCGTCAACGGCCGACGGACGGTCGAGCGACTGCGGCGCGAACGCGTCGTGCGCGGCGTCGGCCTCACGGACCTCGGCGCGGCTGACGTGCAGGCGCTCCGCCACCTCGTCGTCGGTCGGCGTGTGCTGCTGCTCCGTGCGCAGGGCGTCGCGGGCCGCGTTGACGGCGCTCTGCAGCTCCTGCGTGGAGCGCGTCGGACGGACGGCCCACGCCTTGTCGCGGAAGTGGCGCCGCAGCTCGCCCAGGACGGTGGGCACGGCGTAGGCCGCGAACGACCGTCGGGTGGGGTCGAAGCGGCGCACCGCCTTGACCAGCCCGAGCCGGGCCACCTGCTCGAGGTCGTCGGCCTCCACGCCGCGGTCGCGGTAGCGCCGTGCCAGGCGTCGGGCCATCGGGGTGTACTCGGTGACGACGCCGTTCTGGAGCCTCAGCCGCTCCAACGGCGAGGCGTGGGCCGCCTCGTCGAGCGTCTCGCAGGTCCGGGCGTCAGGGTCGGTCGTATCCATGGTGCTGCCTCTCGTCGTACGAGTGCGGCTGCTGGCTCAACCTCCCTTCCACGGCACCACGGGAACGGCCGTACGTCAACCCTCGTGCGGACGCGGACCCGTCCAGGCCTCCGGTCCCAGCAGCGCCAGGACCCCGCGCGAACCACCCTCGCCGGCCTCCCGGACGGCCAGGACCTCCAGCCCGGACGTCTCGCACGTGTGGTCGAGCACCTCCACCTGCTCGACGCTGCCCAGCTGCAGCAGCACGCGGCCGTCCGCCGCCAGGTGCCGCGATGCCGTCCGCACGCAACGTCGGGCGACCTCGAGGCCGTCGATGCCGCCGTCGATCGCCCACACCGGGTCCTCCGGGAACTCCGCGACGCGCTGGCTCGGCACCCACGGAGGGTCCGCCACGACGAGCGCGAACCGCTCAGCGGGGTCGAGCACGGCGTCGAAGCGGCCCTCCCGGACCTCGACGTCCTCCTCGACCTGAGCGGCGTTGAGCCGGGCGAGCGCACAGGCCCGCGGCTCCGCGTCGACCATGACGAGCCGCCGCCCGGTGCCGTGCACGGCGCCCAGGCCGATCTGGCCCGCGCCGGCGCACAGCTCGAGCACGTCGCCGGGCGGCAGGCTCTCGAGGAGCTCGGCGGCCCACGTCGACTGGGCGTACGTCCACGGCCGCGGCTCGAGGACGGTCCCGTCGACCTGGATCTGCAGCGGTCCGAAGGACACGCTCCTGGTGCTCGGTTCCGTCGCCGCGGGGGCGGGCTGGTCGGGGGTCGGTGCTGCGGTGTCCACGACCCACGGCGTACCCCGGCGCCTGCCGGACGAACCGCGCCGAGTTGCGGCGCGCTCGCCAGGGGGTGACAGTGGGGGCGGTTCAGCAGCAGCCACTTCGTCACCCGTCCTTGGGGGGACCGACATGGCTGACTGCAACCCGCTCGTCACCGAGCACCTCGACCTCGCCGCACGACTGGCCCGCGGCTACCGCGGCCGCGGCGTGGAGGACGACGACCTGCTCCAGGTCGCTCGCCTCGCCCTCGTGAAGGCCGCCGAACGCTTCGACGCCGGCGTCGGCGCGTTCGCGCCGTTCGCCGCGAGCACGATCCGCGGCGAGATCAAGCGCTACTTCCGCGACTTCGCCTGGAGCGTGCGTCCGCCCCGGCGGCTGCAGGAGCTGCAGGCGCAGATCGCCGGGGAGACGAGCGCGGGACCTGTCGCGCCCGAGACCCTCGCCGCCCGCCTCGGCGTGCCGCTCGCCGACGTCCGTGAGGCGATGGCGGCGAGCAGCTGCTTCACCAGCGACCGGATCGACGACGAGCTGGGCGCGGGTGCGCTCGACGACGCCGGCTACGCCCGCGTCGAGGCCTGGCTGACCGTCCGCTCGCTCCGGGACAACCTGAGCGAGGACGACCGACGTCTGCTCGCCTGGCGGTTCGTCGACGAGCTGCCGCAGCGCGAGATCGCGACCCGGCTCGGCATCAGCCAGATGCAGGTGTCGAGACGGCTGTCGAACCTGCTGGCGCGGCTGCGGCGCGAGGTGGGCGAAGCCGCCGCCTGAGGGCCACGACGGCTCCTTTCGGCCTGCGGGACCGGCCCGCCGGGTACAGCCTGGCACCAGGACGTCCCCGGGTTGAGCCGACAGCCCGGGGTCGTCCGCATGCCGCAGGCGCCACCGGGTACGTGTCGGACGAGACCTCAGGAGGCCCCCATGAGCGACCACCGTCGATCCCATCGACCACAGGACCCCGTCCGACGCGGCGACGCGTTCCGCCCCGGGGCGCTGCGCGCGGCGATCGTCGGCGCCTGGTCCCGCACCCGACGGCGTGGGCGGCGGGTCAGGCGCCCGCGCGCGTCGTGAGCAGCTGGTCGACCGGCGCGTAGTCGTCGGTCAGCACCGGCGCGTCACCGACCCAGCGGTCGAGCGTCGAGCCTGCGAGGACCGTCCAGCCCACCTGACGCCGGTCGAGCTGGGCGCGCAAGGCGTCGACGTCGAGCGGACGCTCCGACGCGACCATCACGAGGTTGCCGCCCTCGACCTCGTCCGCCGAGGCTGGGCTGCTCGTCGAGGCGGGGCCGGCGGAGGCGGGGGCCGGCGCGCCGAGCACGGCGACGTGCGGCCACCGCTCCTGCAGCGTGCGCGCCTCGGCCCGGGCGAGCCGCAGCCGGCCGTGGTCGATGAGGTTGAGCACGTACACGCCGTCGCCGTCCAGGGCACGGTGCACCTCGTCGAGCATCTCGAGGGTCGTCAGGTGCCACGGCACGCTGACTCCGCCGAACGCGTCGCCGACGACGAGGTCGAGGCTGCCCGCGTCGACGTCGCGCATGCCGAGCCGACCGTCCTCCACACGCACCTGCAGGGCCCGGCTGGTGCGCAGCCCGAGGTCCTCGCGGTCGAGCTGGACCACGCCGCCGTCGATCTCGGAGACGACGCTCGTGCTGCCCGGCCGGGTGGCGGCGAGCCAGCGCGGCATCGTCACGCCGCCGGCGCCCAGGTGGTGGGCCCTCAGCGGACCGTCGCCCGGGAACATCGCGTCGATCGCCGCCGCGTAGGCACGCGTGTAGGAGAACTCGAGGTACGTGGGGTCGTCGAGGTCGACGAAGGAGTGCCGCAGGCCGTCGAGCACGAGGAGCCGGCCGCCGGTGCTGCTGCCGGCGGCCTCGACGGTCGCGCAGTGGTAGGTGGTCTCGACCTCGCAGCCGCTCGGCACGAGCCCCGCGGTCCCCCCGGCCAGCAGGGCGCCGCCGACGGCGAGCAGCCCGACCGCCGGGCCGCGTCGACGCAGCTCGAACGCCGCGGCGGCGACGCCGAGGAGCACGCCGAGGCCGACGAGGATGGCGCTCACGCGCACGTGGGAGATGAGCACGAACCCGGTGAGGACGGTGCCGACGATGGCACCGACGGTGCCGATGCCCGAGAGTCGGCCCACGACGGTCCCGGTCTCGCCGAGGTCGTGCAGGAGCAGCTTCGTGACCATCGGCGTGACCGCCGACAGCAGCGCGCCGGGCACGACGATCGTCGCGGCCGCGACCAGGAACAGCAGCGCCGACGAGCCCGGCTCGGCAGCCGCGCGGACGGCGAACGGCGTCAGCGCCACCACGACGCCCGACACGCCGAGGAGCGGGGCGACGGCGCTGCGGGGGTCGATGCGGTCGGCGGCGCGGCCGCCGGCCCACGAGCCTGCCGCGATCGCCGCGAGGGCCAGACCGATGACGGTCGTCGACGTCTCCAGTGTCAGCCCCAGGTAGGGAGCGAGGAGCCGCAGCGCCACGATCTCGACCACGAGCACCGCCGCGGACGAGCCGAACACCAGCGCTCCGGCCGTGAGGTCGCCGATGCCCGGCTGCGCCGGCTCGGGCGCGGACGGGTCCGGGGCGGCGTCGCTCATGACGCCATCCTCCCAGCCCATGCCCCTTTCCGGGCGGTAGGTGCGGGGAGGTCGGCCGTCAGTGGTTCCGGAGCTTCTCGATGAGGTCGTCCTTGCGCAGGTCGGAGTAGCCCTCGACGCCGAGCTCCTTGGCCCGGTCCTTCAGCTCCTCGACCGTCCAGTCCTCGTACGACCCGGACTCCCCGCCGCGCTTCCCGACGGTCTTCTTGCCGTCGCGCGCGGCGGCGTTGGAGATCCGCGCCGCCTTCTCCTTCGAGGCGCCGTCGTCGCGCAGCGCCTCGTACATCTCGGGGTTCTTCAGCGACGGCTCGTCGCGTGCGTCCTTGCCTGCGGGCATGGCGTCCTCCTCGGTGGGTGGCGGCTCAGAAGACCGGCTTGCCGCCGGTCACCCCGAGCACGGTGCCAGAGACATAGCTCGCGTCGCGCTCGGAGGCCAGGAACACGAAGGCCGGCGCGACCTCGGCGGGCTGCCCGGCGCGACCGAGCGGGGTGTCGGAGCCGAACTGCTCGAGCTTCTCCGGAGGCTGGGTGGCGGGCTGCAGCGGGGTCCAGATCGGGCCGGGCGCCACAGCGTTCACGCGGATGCCGTCGCCGCCGAGCTCGGCGGCGAGGTTGACCGTGAGGTTGTTGAGCGCGGCCTTCGTCGACGCGTAGTCCAGCAGCGACGTCGAGGGCTCGTACGCCTGGATCGACGTGTTGTTCACGACGCTCCCGCGACGCTCGCGCAGGTGCGGCACGGCCGCCCGCGTGAGCCAGAAGGTGGCGTACAGGTTGGTCTTGAGGACCCGGTCGAGGTTCTCGTCGGTGATCGCCTCGATGCCCTCCTCGCGCGCCATCTGGTAGCCGGCGTTGTTCACGAGCACGTCGAGGCCACCCAGCTCGTCGACCGTGCGGGCCACGACGTCGTCGCACGCCGCACGATCGCGCAGGTCGACCTCGACGGCGAGCGCGCGACGGCCGGCGTCCTCGACCCACCGCGCGGTCTCGGCGGCGTCGTCGGCCTCCTCGGGCTGGTACGTGAAGGCGACGTCGGCGCCCTCGCGGGCGTAGGCGATCGCGACGGCGCGGCCGATGCCGGAGTCACCACCGGTCACGAGCGCGACCTTGCCCTCGAGCCTGCCGTGGCCGACGTAGGACTCCTCGCCGTGGTCGGGTCGAGGGTCCATCGCCGCGGTGCTGCCGGGCGGGTCCTGCTGCTGGGCGGGGAAGCCGTCGCTCATCGGATACCTGTCTCGTCGGGGGCGGGGGTCGGCTCGAGGGGGACCTCGGGCACGTCGTCGGGGTCGGTCGGCTCGACCGGCTCGACGTCGGGGTCGGGCAGGGGTGCATCGGGCGCGAGGGTCATGCGGACTCCTTCGGTCAAGGTCGTGACCTCGACGTTCCCCCGGATCCGGAAGCCATGCATCTCGGACCGGCCGAGGACGTCGGGTGCGGGTCCGCCGGCGCCGGACTCACCGACGTCGGGCTCGAGCAGCATGAGCCGCAGACCGGGCTCGGTGCGGCGGGCGACCCACCGGGCCACCGTCGACACCGCGCCGAGGCCGTCGGGCACGTCCTGACGTCGCGCACGGCACCACACGCCGTCGTGTCGCAGGACCAGCACGAACCGCCGTCGGGCCAGCCGGTGCCACGCAGCCTGCGTGTCCGCCGGCGGGTCCACGTCGGCCGGCACCAGGCAGAGCACGGCGTCGCGGTCGGGCGCGTCCTCGAGGGCGAGCAGCTGCTGGCGGTCCCGGTCGTCGTCGACGCTCAGCACGACGACGCCGGGACGGTCGCGCGCGGTCTCCAGGAGACGGGTCATGTGCACGCCGTACCCGGGGCGGCGCCGGCCATGCGCCGACGTGCGCAGGGTCTCCCCCGTGCCTACGCTCGCCGCATGAGCATCGACACCACCATCGACCTGGGCCGGCCCGTCTCGGGCGACGTCGTCGACCTGATCCTCGACGACCACCGTCGCTTCGAGGACCTGCTGCGCCAGCTGCGCAGCACCGCGTCGGACCGTGATGCCGTCCGCCAGGCCTTCGCGGCCCTGCACGTCGCGCACGCCGAGGCGGAGGAGCGGCACGTGTACCCGCAGCTGAAGAAGCGGCGCGCCGTGGACGCCCACGAGGCCGACCACGGCGAGCACGAGCACGCCGAGGGCAACGAGGCGCTCCTGGCCGTCCTCGAGTGCGCCTCGACCGACACCCAGAAGTTCGACGACGCCGTCGAGGAGCTGACCCGCCTGATCAGCCACCACCTCACCGAGGAGGAGCTGACGATCCTCAACCCGGCGCGCGAGGAGCTCGGCCCCGAGGTCCTCGCCCGGCTCGGCGAGGCGTTCGCGACGGAGCGCAACCAGCAGATCGACGCCGACTGCGGGCGGACGGAGAACGTGCGCCGCCTGGTGGAGGAGGCCCGCGCGGAGGGTCTGATCGACTAGGAGTGACCCGGTCGAGGGACGCACCGCACCCATGTGGTTCGCTGTCCCTCGGTTGAGCAGCAGCCGACGACCTCGCACGCCTGGAGGTGGTCGCCCTGACCCACTCCCCCGTTCCGCCGGACCCGCTCCGTGACGGACCCCCCACGACGCCCGAGCTGGCGCGTCACGTCGTGACGCTCGCGGCGACCGCCGCCGGGACACCGCACGGTGGCCTCGCCATGGCGACGCCGCACGACGTCGACGACCTGGTCGTCACGTCGACGACGTTGGCGTCGGTCGCCCTGGGGATCGCCGGAGGCCCTGGCCCCGACGACCTCGCCGAGAACATCGTCGTCGTCCGCGACACGTCCCTCGACGCCCGCTGGCCGACCTGGTCGACCACGCTGGTCGGGCTGGGGGTGTGCTCCGTCCTGGTCGCACCCGTGCAGACGATGCACCGACCGCCCGGCGTGCTGGCCGTGCACGCCGACCGCACCGACGCGTTCTCCGACGCCGAGGTCGCCGCGTTCGGCGAGGTCGCGACGGTGGCGTCGTCGGCCCTCGCGGTCGCGCTCGACCGCGACGGCCTGCACCGTGCCGTGGCTGCCCGCCGTCTCATCGGCATCGGGATCGGGATGCTCGTGGAGCGCTACGACCTGTCGGTGGAGCGCGCGTTCGGCGTCCTCGTGCGGCACTCGCAGCACCTCAACCTCAAGCTGCGCGACGTCGCACGCCACCTGGTGGAGAACGGGGAGCTCCCCGAGCAGGCCCCGGACGAGCGGGACGGCCCGGAGCCGACGTGACCTCGCGCGTCCGTGAGCGCTCAGACGTCGTCGGGCAGCGTGCGCGTGCGCACGACCTCGCTCGCGACGACCGCCAGCTTCTCGTTGCGGTGCTGGGAGTAGCGCACGAGCACGCCGAAGGCCTGGTCGGCGTCGACGCCGAAGCGCTCCATGAGGATGCCCTCGGCCTGCCCGATCACGGTGCGGGTGGCGAGCGCCTCCTGCAGGGTGCTGCGCTCGCGGGCCGACGCGATGGCGATGGCGGCGTGGCTCGCCAGGTGGCGGGCGGCGATCCGGTCGGCCTCGTCGAAGGCCTCGGGCTCGGTCGCGTAGAGGTTGAGGGCGCCGAGCTCGCGGTCGGCCAGCGCCAGCTGCACGCAGAACATCGAGCGCACGCCCTTGCCCACCACGTCCGGGCGCCACGACGGCCAGCGCGGGTCGGCGGCCAGGTCGGGGACGTCGACCTCGTCGGCGTGCAGGGCGTCGACGCAGGGACCCTCGGACAGCTCGTGCTGCAGGTCGTCGGCCCACGCGACGAGGTCGCTCGTGGGCGCCACGGTCTCCACGCGGCCCCGGCCCCGCACGAGCGAGACACCCGCGTCGCTGGCACCGCGCACGAGCTCCAGCGCCAGGGTCGTGAGCCGGTCGGCGGTGCTCTCCGGGGTGTCCTCGGCGGCGAGCTGCTGCGCGATCGCCGCGAGCCGCCCGTCCAGTCCGTCGTCCACGATGTCCGACATGGTGTGACCTCCTCGACCCTGAGAGTACCGAGAGCCGAAGGGTACGGCAGCCGACGCCGTGGCCGCCACGACGTCGCCGCGCCGCACCCGTCACCATGGTGCCCGTGAGCGACACCAAGGACGTGCAGCGCACGCTCGACCTCGCCCTGAGGATCGGGGAGCTGCTGCTGTCGAACGGGGCCGGCGCGGCCGACGTGACCGCCACCATGGCGTCGGTGACGCACCACCTCGGGCTGCGGCACACGCTCGTCGACGTCACGTTCACGTCGCTGACCCTCAGCCACCAGGAGAGCGTCGACGACACGCCCATCGTCATGCGGCGGCACGTGACGCACCGCGAGGTCGACTACGCCGACCTGACGGCGGTCGACCTGCTGGTCCGGGCACTCCTCGCCGGCGAGATCGACCGTGACGAGGCGGCCTCGTCGGTGCTGAGGATCGCCTCGACCGGCCACCCGCGCCCCCGCTGGGCGATCACCGCCAGCTGGGGCGTGACCGGCGCCGGGATCGCGCTGCTGCTGGGCGGCACCTGGATCGTGCTCGCGGTGGCCGCGGTCGCGGGATCGGTCATCGAGGTCGTGCAGCGCCGGATCGAGCGACTGCGGCTGCCGTTCTTCTACTCCCAGGTCGCCGGCGCACTCGTCGGCACGCTCATCGCCGTGGCCGTCGCCGCGTCGCCGGCCCCCGTCGACCCGTCGGTCGTGGTCACGGCGGCGATCGTCATGCTGCTGGCCGGTCTGGGCTTCATCGGCGCGATCCAGGACGCCCTGACCGGGTTCACCATCACGGCCAACGCGCGTCTCATGGAGGTGATGATCGCGACCGTCGGCATCATCGTCGGTGTCTCCGCGGGCCTGCACGTGGGCGGGTGGCTCGGGCTCGACCTGAGCATCGACCCGGGCGCCTCCGGCCTGGGGCAGCTGCCGGGTGTGATGCTGGGCGCGGGCGTCACCGCCGGGGCGTTCGCGGTGGCGGCCTACTCCCCGAAGCGCATCGTGACGCCGATCGCCCTGCTGGCGGCGCTGACGTCCGGGGCCTTCCTGCTGGTGACGCAGTCCGACGTCGGCCGGCCGGGCGCCGCGGGAGTCGCGGCGTTCACGATCGGCTTCCTCGGCTACTACATGGCGCGCAACTTCCGCGTGCCGCCGCTCGTGGTGGTGGTCTCCTGCATCGTCCCGCTGCTGCCCGGTCTGTCGATCTACCGGGCGCTCTCGCTCCTCGCGGGCGAGGACATCAGCGGGCTGCTGCCGATGATCACGGCGGCGGGCATCGCCATCGCCCTCGCGTCCGGCGTGCTGCTCGGGCAGTACGTCGCGCAGCCGCTCGGCCACGAGGCCCGCCGACTGGAGCGTCGCCTGGCCGGTCCCCGTCTGGTCGGACCCCTCCGCGCCCGCACCGGACGCGGTCGCCGCGGCTGACCCCGACCCGTTCACCGGGCCGACGTCGTGGGGCCCTGGCAGGCTGACGGGGCAGGGCGTATCGTGCTGACTAAGCAAGCGCTTACTGACCGGAGAGTTGCCATGAAGCTTCGCCTGTCCGAGGAGGACGCCGCGTTCCGCGAGGAGATGCGCACGTTCTTCACCACCCAGGTCCCGCAGTCCATCCGCGACACCGTCGCGGCCCGCCGTGAGCTGACGAAGGACCAGATCGTCGAGACGCAGCAGATCCTGAACGCTGCCGGGCTCGCCGTGCCGAACTGGCCCGTCGAGTGGGGCGGCAAGGACTGGACCCCGCTGCAGCGCCACATCTGGCACGAGGAGATGCAGCTCGCCAGCGTGCCCGCGCCGCTCGCGTTCAACGCCTCCATGGTCGGCCCGGTCATCGCCGCGTTCGGCTCGCAGGAGGTCAAGGAGCGCTTCCTCCCGGCGACCGCGAACCTCGACATCTGGTGGTCGCAGGGCTTCTCCGAGCCCGACGCCGGCTCCGACCTCGCGTCGCTGCGCACCGTCGCCCGCCGCGAGGGCGACGAGTACGTCGTCAACGGCCAGAAGACGTGGACCACGCTCGGCCAGTACGGCGACTGGATCTTCACGCTCGTGCGCACCGACCCCGAGGCGCCGAAGAGGCAGCAGGGCATCTCCTTCCTGCTGATCGACATGACCTCCCCGGGTCTGACGGTGCGCCCCATCGAGCTCATCGACGGCGGCCACGAGGTCAACGAGGTCTTCTTCGAGGACGTCCGCGTCCCGGCCGAGAACCTCGTCGGCGAGGAGAACCGCGGCTGGGACTACGCGAAGTTCCTGCTCGGCAACGAGCGCGTCGGCGTGGCGCCGGTCGGGTCGACGAAGCGCTGGCTCGCCGCCGCCAAGGAGCTCGCCGGCGACCGCATCGCCGGCGACCCGGTGCTCGCCACGCGCGTCGCCGGTCTCGAGAACGAGCTGCTCGCGCTCGAGCTGACGGCGCTGCGCGTCGTCGCGCACTCGGCCGACGGGAAGCCGCACCCGGCCTCGTCGGTGCTGAAGCTGCGCGGCACGGAGCTGCAGCAGGCCGTCACCGAGCTGTACGTCGACCTGGCCGGGCCGCTCTCGCTCGCGTCGGGCGCCAGCGACGGCTCCGGCGTGCCGGACTGGGCCCGCGTCAGCACCCCGCAGTACCTCAACTACCGGAAGGCGTCGATCTACGGCGGCTCCAACGAGGTGCAGCGTCAGATCATCGCCAAGACCATCCTGGGACTGTGAGGCAGCCATGGACTTCACCCTCGACTCCGAGCAGACCGCGCTGCGCGACGCCGTCCGCGGCCTGCTGAGCAAGAGCTACGACTCGACGGAGACCCGTCGCGAGATCACCAAGACCGACCCGGGCTTCTCCGAGGACGTGTGGCGCCAGCTGGCCGAGGTCGGCGCGCTGGGCCTGCCGTTCGCCGAGGAGGACGGTGGCTTCGGCGCCGGACCGGTGGAGGTCTCGATCGTCGCCGAGGAGATCGGACGCGTGCTCGCGCCCGAGCCGTACCTCGAGACGATCCTGGCCGCGGGCCTGGTCGCCGACCTCGGCTCGCCCGAGCAGCGGTCCGACGTGATCGGCCGCGTCGCCGAGGGAGCGCTCGTGCTCTCCTTCGCCCACCACGACATCGCCGACGCGGTCGTCGCGACGCAGTCCGGTGACGCCTGGACGCTGTCCGGCGTCAAGGAGCCGGTGCTGCACGGCGTCCGCGCCGACCTGCTGGTCGTCACGGCCCGCACCGACGCCGGCGTCGGCGTGTTCCTCGTCGACCCGTCGACCGACGGCGTGGAGCGCACCGGCTACCGCACGCACGACGGTGGTCGCGCGGCGCGCGTGGCGTTCGACGGTGCCGCGGCCACGCCGCTCGGCGACCCGTCGGCCGACGCGGCCGACGCGGTGGCCCTCGCGGTCGCGCGCGGCCAGGTCGCGCTCGGCCACGAGGCGGTCGGCGCGATCGACGTCGCCCTGCGCATCACGACCGAGTACCTCAAGACGCGCAAGCAGTTCGGCGTCACGCTGAACACGTTCCAGGCGCTGACCTTCCGGGCCGCCGACCTGTACGTGTCGGCGGAGCTGGTCCGCAGCACGGTCACGTGGGCGACGCTGGTGCTGCAGGACGAGCCCGAGCGAGCCGTCGAGGCGGCGTCGCGCGCGAAGCTGCAGGTCTCGCGCGCCGGCCGGCACATCGGCCAGGAGGCGATCCAGCTGCACGGCGGCATCGGCATGACCGCCGAGTACTCGGTGGGCCACTACACGAGCCGGCTCACCGCGATCGACCACACCCTCGGCGACGGCTCGGAGCACCTGGCGCGCCTCGCGTCGACGGTGACCGACCACGGCGTCGTCGACCCGATCGGCTGATCTGCACCCACTCCCGACGCCCCCGGCCGCACAGCGGTCGGGGGCGTCGTGGTGCGGGCCGTGGCGACGGATCTGTCTGCGTTCGCTTGGCCATCGCTACGTGAACGCAGAGACATCGGTCCGACGGATGACCCAGGCGCCGGCCGACGACGGTCGCGGACGTGAAGGACCCCTCGCGCACCCGCCAGAGCCCACTGACCCTTGCTGCCTTCCGGCCCTGGGGGAGTTGGGTGAGATAGCGCCACGCGAGGGGCTGCGCCCAGCATACGGGGGCGCACCCGGTGCGTTCCACGCGGGATGCGACCGGTACGCTCGTCCGCGGAGGATTCGCATAGTGGCCTAGTGCGCTCGCTTGGAAAGCGGGTTGAGTGAAAGCTCTCAGGGGTTCGAATCCCCTATCCTCCGCGTCGAACGAAGCCCCTCGGCTCACCAGAGCCCGGGGGCTTCGTCATGCCCGATGGCGCCGAGGGGCTTCGATCGACATCAAGGGTTGCGGATTCGAGGAGGAGCGAGCGCCAGCGAGGGACGGAGTCCCCTATCCTCCGCAGAGGTCAAGAACCCCTCGGCATCTCGATGTCGAGGGGTTCTTCCGTTCGCGTGCCACGCCGAGGGGTTCTTGACCTCTGATCCGGGCTAGCGGATTCGGGGAGGAGGGAGCGCCAGCGACCGACGGAGCCCCCGATCCTCCGCCACGTGCCACGGCCCCCAGCGCTCGTTGCGGGGGGCCGTGGTGCGTTGTCGAGCATGGCGCAGCGCCACGTCGATCGGCCGACGGCCTGAGAGCCCGACGACGCCGCCCGACGCGAACGCGGCCGGGTCGGGCTCCTCGAGGAGCCCGACCCGGCCGCGTGGTCGTGGCGACGGTCAGTGCGCGGACTGGTAGGCCTCGATGAGCGAGGAGGGGACGCGGCCGCGGGCGGGGACGTCGAGTCCCTGCTCCTGCGCCCACTCGCGCACGGCCTTCGCGTCGACCGACGACGCGGACGACGAGGACGACGAACGGCGCGAGGAGCTGCTGCGGCCGGAGGCGCGACCGGCGCGGCGACCGACGGCGACGTAGGGCGCCACGGCGTCGGCGAAGGTCTGCCGCTCGGCCTCGGTGAGGTCGACCTCGTAGCCGACCCCGTCGAAGGTGAAGGCCACGGTGGGCGACGGGGTGTCGATCTCGTCACCGCTCAGGTCGGAGTAGAACTTTTCCACGGTCTTTTTTGCCATAGGCGCAGATTATCGCGCCCGCAGCGAAAGTCGCGACACCGGGCGGAGGCTTTATGGACGAAAGTCAGAAATAACGTCCAAGTCCTTTTCGACTTTATGGCGCTGGGACGAATCCACGGTCGCTGAGCACGGGGACGACGCTGCTCGACCCCACCTGCGCGGCGACGTCGACGTCGGCCTCCCAGCCCGCCGCCACCAGCTCGAGACCGCTCGCGCACGCGTGCAGGTGCGACGACTCCCGCTCCCGCACGAGCCGGTAGGCGTCGGCGGCCAGGGCGGCCTCGGGCGACAGGCCGGGCCAGTCGAAGTCCTCGAGCGCGGCGAGCACCGCGCCGGCACCCCAGAGGTCCTCGACGGCCGGCCGCAACGTCCCGTCGGGCCACCGCTCGCCGGCGGCGACCACCGCCACGACCGTGTCGTCGGCGTCGTGCTCCCGCGCGATCCAGGAGGCGACGGCCGCGGCGTTGCGCAGGCTCGCCCCGACCACGGTCGTCGCCGCCGACGCCAGGGCGTGCGCGACCGCCGACCCGTTCGGCGACGGCAGCACGAGCCGGGGCGGCAGGTCGACCTCCAGCAGACGCGCGGGCGACAGCGTGGGCTCGTCGGGCGCGGCGCTCGAGCGCCCGCCGGCCAGCACGGCGCCGGTCTGGGCGGCCACCGCGGCGGCGTCCGGTCGACCTGCCGGGTACGGCACCACCACGGCGCCGCGCTCGACGGCCACCCCGAGGGCGGTGGTGAAGGACAGCACGTCGACGACGACCGCGACGTCGGCGCCCTCGCCCACGGCGAGACCGCCGGTGGGTCCCCAGTCGAACCGGACCGTGTGGTCGCCCTGGCGCGTCGCCGTCATGGCACCAGTGTGCCGACCCGACGGTGGCGCCCGGTCACGGCCGGCGCCGCCGGGCGACGACGACGATGCCGACCACGACGGCGAGGAGGACGAGGGCCAGCGCGACCGTCACCGCGGTCTCGGCGCCCGAGGGACGCAGCGCGTCGTGCTCCTCGACCTCCGCCGCGCGCGGTGTCCGCTCCCGTGTCTCGGCGGTCGGCCGGGTCTGCACCGGCACGTCCTCGCCGTCGGCCAGCAGCTGGTAGCGCAGGGCCACGAACTGCCCCGGCTGCACGCGCTGCTCGCGCAGCCCGGTCTGCGCGAACGTCCAGTCGCCTCCCTCGTCGGCGAGCAGGAAGGCCCAGTAGCCCGACCCGGACAGCGACGCTCCGCACCGCTCCTCGTCGGGCCCGGGCCGGCCGTCGACCCGGCACAGGAAGGGCGTCGACCCGCTGGTCTCCACCAGGTCGTGCCCGGCCGCGACCAACGCGTCCTGCGCGACGGCGTCGGCGGCCAGGCCGGTCGCGCAGCGCACGTCGGGCCCACCACCGAGCGAGGCCGGCTCGACGACGACCACGACGTCCTCGGCGGTGCACGCAGCGGTCGAGCCGGAGTCGGTGCTGGCGGAGGCCGAGGCCGGAGCGCCTGGGGCGAGGAGGCCGCCGAGCAGCACGGCGAGCACCAGGACGGGGCGGGACGACAAGCGCATGCCCACCATCCTCGCCGACCCACGGACCCTCACCGGCCGGCGACCTCGACGGCCGGCTGTCCGTAGCGGGCGCGGCGTGCCGCACGGCGCAGCGTCGTCAGCACAGGAGGCCCGAGGATCCCCACGAGCAGGGCGTTGGTGATCGCCCGTCCCGTGTCCCAGCCCCACGTCGACGTGAGCAGGTTGTAGAGCAGGAAGCGGTGCAGGTTCTCCCCCACCGGGTCGCCGGGCACGAGCTGCAGCGTCCGGTCGGACCCGGGCACGGCGATCCCCAGCTGGAACGGCCACGACGACAGGTTCATCAGCATGCCGAACGCATAGGCGACGACCACCGCGTAGACGACGAGCATCGCGATCTCCGCGCGGCCCGTCACACGTCGCGGGAGCAGCCCCGCGCCCAGGCCGATCCAGGCCGCGCACATCATCTGGAAGGGCAGCCAGGGCCCCACGCCCGACGTCAGCAGCGCCGACGCGAACAGCGACGTGCACCCGAGGACGTACCCGAACCCGGGGCCGAAGACCCGGCCGGCGAGGACGAGCACGAAGAAGACGGTCTCGATGCCGGCGGTGCCGGCTCCGAGCGGGCGCAGTGCCGCGTTGACGGCGGTCAGCACGCCCAGCATCGCCAGCGCCTTGGCGTCCATGCCGCCCTCGGTCAGCTCGGCGACGACGACCAGCACGACGATCGGCAGCAGCGCCATGAAGATGAACGGCTGGTCGACGCGGGTCGCCCCTGCTTCCGGCTGCACGAACAGCGGCCACAGGAACATGACGAGCCCCGCGAGCGACGCGACCCCGAGCACGAGCGCCGAGCGGGGCGTGAGCCGCGACGTCACGAGGTCGCTCCCGCCACGTCGGCGACCGTGAGCCAGCCGGGGCCGAGCACCTTGGCCGTCTGCGGTGCGAACGCCGGGGACTCCGCCAGCACCTTGCCGACGTCGCCGGCCGACACGACCTCGCCCTCGGCCATCACCACGACGGCGTCGGCGACGAGCGCCACGAACTCCACGTCGTGGGTCGACACCACCACGCCTCGGCCCTCGGCCGCCTGCGCGTGCAGGATGTCGGCGAGCTGGGTCTTGGCCGAGTAGTCGAGTCCGCGGGTCGGCTCGTCGAGCAGCAGCAGCCGCGGAGCCGCGGTGAGCACGATCGCCAGGACGAGCGACAGCCGCTGGCCCTCGCTCAGGTCGCGCGGGTGCTGGTCGCCGTCGATCCCGGGGGCCAGCCGGTCGAGCAGCGCGCGGCACCGCCCGTCGGCCCCGTCGGTGTGCGCGTCGGCCGCGGCGCACTCCTCGTCGACGCTCTCCAGGTAGAGCAGGTCCGACGCGGTCTGCGGCACGAGACCGACCTGCGCCCGGGCCGCTGCCGGGGCGAGTCCGGCGGGGTCGAGCGCCTCCGCCCCCACCGCGACCCGCCCGGCGGACCGCTTGACCCCGCCCTGCAGCGCCCACAGCAGCGACGACTTGCCCGAGCCGTTGCGTCCCATGAGCGCCACGACCTCGCCGGCCCTCACGGTCAGGTCGACGGCGTCGACCGCGCGGTGGCGGCGGTAGTCGACGCACACGCCGTCGGCCCGCAGCACCGGTGCCCCCACGGGACGTCGTGGGCCCCGCACGGGTGCGGGACCGATCCGCTCGCGCAGCGGGGCGGACCGCCGCCGCGCGTCGCGCACCGTGAGCGGCAGCGGGTCCCAGCCGGCGAGGCGGCCGAGCTCCACCAGGGGCGGGGCGACCGGGCTGTCGCGCAGCACGTCGGCCGGCTCGCCCGAGCGGACGTGGCCGTGCTCGACCACGACGAGCCGGTCCGCGAACGGCACCACGCGCTCCATCCGGTGCTCCGCGACCACCACGCCGAGCCCGACGTCGGCCACGAGTCGAGCCACCGTCGCCAGGACGTCCTCGGCCGCGGTCGGGTCGAGCGCCGACGTCGGCTCGTCGAGCACGAGCATCCGCGGGTGCATCGTGAGGACCGCGCCGATCGCGACCCGCTGCTGCTGGCCGCCCGACAGCGTCCGCAACGACCGGCGGCGCAGGTCGGCGATGCCGAGCAGGTCGAGCGTCTCCTCGACGCGCCGACGCATGGTCTGCGGGTCGAGGCCGAGCTGCTCCATGCCGTACGCCAGCTCGTCCTCGACGACGTCGCTGACGAAGCCCGCCGCCGGGTCCTGCGGCACGTACCCCACGAGGTGGGCGAGCTCGCGGGGCGGCGTGCCGATGATCGAGGCGCCGTCGACGAGCACGTCGCCCTCGAGCAGACCACCGCTGAAGTGCGGGACCAGCCCGTTGAACAGACCGAGCAGCGTCGACTTGCCCGACCCGGTGCGACCGCACACCAGGTGCAGCTCGCCGTCGGGCAGCACGAGGTCGACGTCCTTGAGCGTCGGCCCAGCGTCGTCGTAGGAGAAGGTCACGTCACGCAGCTCGAGCACGGGGCACCTCCCCCTCGTCGTGGTCGCTCGGGTCGTCGTCGGTCGGGTCGTGGCTGGACGGGCCCGCGACGTCGGTCGAGGGCGGTGGCGTCAGGAAGGCGGGCAGCACGCCCACGAGCACGACGAGCAGCACCGGCAGGCTGACCGTGGGCCATGATCCCAGGTCGGGCACGACGACGTACGGGTCGAGGTCGAAGGCGCGGTCGACGCCCACCGCGACGACGACGCCGCACAGCGCGGTCAGCACCTCCGCCGGACGCCAGCGGTCGGGGCGGTAGCGGGTGCGGCGCACGCGACGACCGGCCGAGCGCAGCGCCGCGGCGGCGAGCAACAGCCCCAGGACGAGGACCGGTCCGGCGAGCACACGGGGTGCGGTCCCGTCGAGGTAGGCGTAGGCGCCGACGCAGAGGGCGCCGAGCCCGCCGAGCATGAGCCCGCCCGTGACGAGCCGCTGCGCCCGTGTCGCACCGCCCGTGCGGCCGTAGCCGCGTGCGTCCATGCCGGCGGCGAGCGTCATGGACCGTTCCAGGGCGTCCTCCAGCACGGGCACGACCACGCGCCGCAGCGACCGGACGCCCCGGCTCGCGTCGCCCCGCAGCCGGCGCGCCCGACGCACGCGCTGCACGCTCTCCGCGAGCTGCGGGAACACCGACAGCGAGACCACCACAGCGGTACCGACCTCGTAGAACGCGGGCGGCACCGCGGCGAGCAGCCGTCGGGGGTTGGCCAGGGAGTTGGCGGCACCGACGCACAGGATGATCGCGCCGAGCCGCATGCCGTCGTAGAGGGCGCCGAGCAGCGACACCGCCGTCACGTCGCCGAGCAGCTGGATGCCGCGCGCGACGTCGGGGAGCGGGATCTCGGGCAGGTGGAGCAGGACCGTCTCGCCCTCGACGGCGCCACCGCCCAGCACGATCCGGTAGAGCACCCGCAGCACGACGACGAACAGCGCGAAGTAGACGTAGAACCGGTACGACAGCGCCCAGGGCGCGTCACCGCGACGCGCCACGACGACCACCGACACGACCGCGCCGACGACCGCCAGCACGAACGGGTTGAGCGTGAACGAGGCCGCCGCGGCAAGACCGAGCGCCCAGAGCCACCAGGCTCCGGGGTGCAGGTCGCGCGCCGGGGAGGTCAGGAGCGGTCGTCCCTCCGCCGCCGGGCGACGACGCCGGCCGCGCCCAGCAGGGCGAGGACGACGCCGACGGCCACGAGCGTCCCGACGGGTGCACCCGAGCCGGCGTGGGCCGACGTGGCTCGGGTCTCGTCGCCGATCCCTGCGCTCGCAGCGTCACTCGACGACGGCGTCGCCGAGGGGGCCGTCCGTCGCGCGCGCTCGTCGTCGCGCGCACGCTTCTCGTCCTCGTCGTCGCCGGCGTCCTTGGCGCCGTCGCGGGACTTCTGCTCCGCGTCCTTCGACGAGCCCGTCGCACGACCGGACGACGGGGTCCCCGCCGAGGCGCCACCGTCGCCCGACGCGCCGGAGCCGCCCCGGCCCTCGGAGCTGCTCGGACCACGCGACCCGCCGGTGCTGCCGGTCGGTCGCGCCGACGGCTGGACGGCCGCCGCGCCGACCGGGGAGACGCCGGGTTGCGCGCGGCTCGCCTGGCCCTGCCAGCTCCACGCGACCCAGCCGCCCCGCGGGACGTCGAGTCCGTCGACCCCGATCTGCGCGTAGCTCCACGACCCGTTGCCGGTGGACACCCAGAGCGACCAGTACGCGTCGGCGGGCGACGCCTGCACGCAGCCGGCGTCGGCGGGCAGCGCGTTGACCCGGCAGACGAAGCCCCGCTCGCGAGCGGCTCGCTGCATCGAGACACCGGCCGCGGTGAAGGCGGCGGACGCCTTGCTGCCCGAGCCCGGGACGCAGGTGGTGCTCACGCCGCCGCCGAGCTGGTGGGGGTCGACCACGACGGTCACCCCGTCGCCCTGCGCGCAGGCCGCAGCCTGCGCCGGCGCCTGCACGACGACCGCGCCGGTCGCCACCCCGAGCAGGGTGGCGACCAGCGCGGCCAGGAGCCGTCGGGTCATCGGACCACCGTGAGCGTGGCCGTGCCCTGGCGCGTGTCGGTGAGACCACGGACGAACACGGTCTTGCGTCCGGTCGCGGGCCCCACGCCGATGACGGTCGTGAATCGTCCCGTGCTCGACGCCGTGCCGGTCGCCACGTAGCGGCTGCGGTAGTAGACGCGCACCGGCTCGCCGGCCGCGAGGCCGCGGGCGTTCACCCGGACCTTGCCGTTGACCTTCACCGACGTCGCGCCGACGCTCGCCGGGAAGCGGGCCGACGCGGCGAGCACGCGCACCGACGTCGAGCCGACCCGGTTGCTGCGCGAGCCGGTGACCGTCGCGCGCACGGTCCCCGTCCGCGCCGGGGCCTTCACCGAGGCCGTCGCCAGGCCGTCGGCGTTCGCGAAGACGCTGACGGCGCCTCCGCCCGCCAGGACCACCCGAGCCTTCTCGCCGGAGGCGAGACCGGTGGCCCGCACGGCCACGGTGCTTCCGCCCGCCACGTAGCCCGTGGGGGCTGTCACCGTGAACGTCGCGGGCGGCAGCTGGGCGTCGACACCGACGGCGGCCTGTGCCGTCGCGCGGATCCACTGGTCACGCGCCTCGACCGGGATGCCCTTCTCGAGCCCGGTCTGCAGGGCTGCGTCGTCGTAGGCGATCGCGCCGATCTCGTTGCCCAGCGCGGTGTCCTCGGCCTTGGCGTCGGTGACCTGTTTGCTCACGATCCACGACGCGGCGGCGCCGGCGCGACCGACCTGGCCGACCGCGCGCAGCGTCGCGGCCGCCAGGCCCGTGCTGTTCGTGTTGGCGGTCCCGCCGTCGCTGAAGGAGCCGTCGGCGGCCTGCGTCCGCAGGAGCCAGTCGGTGGCCTCGGCGACGTCGTCGTCGAGACCGCTGATCCCGTGCTCGCGCGCGACCCCCAGGGCCTGGAGGGCGAAGGCGGTGGCGTCGACGGTCGGGCCCTGCTCGGCACCAGGCGTCCCGCACTGCTCGTCGGCCATGCTCACCCGGAACCCACCGTCGGCGCACTGCTGCTTCAGGAGGTACTCGACCGTCGACGCCGCGCGGCTCGACGACGCCGTCGACAGCGCCCGCACGACCCAGGCCTGGCCGATCGTGTTCGAGAAGTCCCCGTACTCCGACAGGTCGGAGGCGCGGCCCGCCGACGTCCCCTCGGTGACCACGCGCTCCTCGGCGCGCTGGACCAGGTTCACCCCGCCGAAGCTCGTCGCGTCCTGGCCCGCCTCCTGGACCGCGCTGGCGAGCTTGCCCGTGGCGCCGGCGTAGCGATCGTCGGGGGCGAACGAGCCGCCGGTCGTGTACTCGTCGACCTTCGACGCCAGCGCCTCGACGATGCGCTGCTGCGTGGCGGTCCGGGTCTCGAGGTCGTGCAGCGCGAGGAAGACGTCGATGGTCAGGCCGAGGTCGTCGAAGTCGTACTGCTCGTTGTGCACGACGCCGTCGGTCAGCTGGTCGTCCAGCCACCGCGCCGCGGAGTAGGCGTAGGAGTTCGGAGCGGCCTGGGCGGCCGGGGCGGCGCCCAGGAGGCCGGCGCCGAGGGCGACGACGGCGGTCGCGACGATGCCGCGACGGAGGGGGTGCTTCATGGGGGTCCTCACCCGCTGCAAAAGAGCAGGGGCGCCCCTCGGGGGGAGACCCGCTGCGACCACGACAGCGTGATTCGGTCGGGTGCCCGGTGCGGTGTTCCGGCTCCCCCCGACGCCGGGCGGCAGGGGCTACGGTTGCGGGTCAGCGCCGGACTTCGACCGGCTTCCCCGCAGGCAGGCACGTGGAGTGATGGTGTCGACTGACAGGCGGACGGTACCACCCGCTCCCGTCGCGGAGCGAGGGCTGAGACCGGGATCTCAGGCGAAGGGTCCCCCTCGGGCGACCAGCACCGCGCTCACACCGCGTCCAGGCGGCCCTCGGCCACGAGCACGCCGGTGGCGTCGGCGTAGACCCACTGTCCGGGCCGCACGGTGACGCCCCCGAAGGCCAGCTCGACGCCGACGTCGCCGAGGCCGCGGCGCTCGGTGCGCACGGGCGTGGGCGCCAGGGCCTGGACACCGAGGTCGAGGTCGCGCAGGACCTCCACGTCGCGCACGGCGCCGTGGATGACGAGACCGGCCCAGCCGTTCTCGACGTAGCGGGCGGCGATGAGGTCGCCGAGGAGGGCCCGGCGCAGCGAGCCGCCGCCGTCGACGACGAGGACCCGTCCCTCACCGGGCTGCTCGCCCAGCTCCTTGACGCGCGAGTTGTCCTCGAAGCAGGAGACCGTCTCGACGGGGCCGGCGAAGGCCTCCCGTCCACCGAAGCCGCGCAGAAGCCCGGGCTGCACGACCGACACACGGTCGGGGTGGTGGTCGTCGCAGAGGTCGGGCGTGGTCCATCCGGTCATGGGGTCCTCCGGGTCGGGGTGCACCACGACCCTATGCGCACCACCACGGGCGGGTCAGCCGACCTGGCCGCCCACCGCGACGACGGCGACGAAGCCGCCGACGAACAGCACGGTGCGCGCCAGGCCGGAGCGCAGGAGCCGCAGCTGCACGGCGTCGAGCCGCGGAGCGGCCGGCCGCGAGGAGCCGGAGTGCGCGATGTTCGCCATGCCCGACACGCTACCACCCGGTGCAGAACACACAAGTTCGGTGGACCGAACTCGCGCGGGAGGTCGTGAGCCCCCGGGACGCGTCCGCCCTCCCCTACCCTGGAGCGGTGCCCGCCTCCGCCCTGTCGTCCTCGATGCAGGACTACCTGAAGGTCATCTGGACCACCCAGGAGTGGGACGACTCGCCCGTGACGTCGCGGGCGCTCGCCGAGCGGTTCGGCGTCTCCCCGTCGACCGTGTCCGAGGCGCTCAAGAAGCTCGCCGCCGCGGGGCTGGTCGACCACGAGCGCTACGGCACCGCCACCCTCACCGACGCCGGCCGCGCGGCCGCGCTCGCGATGGTCCGACGTCACCGCCTCGTCGAGACCTTTCTCGTCGACTACCTGGGCTACGCCTGGGACGAGGTGCACGACGAGGCCGAGGTGCTCGAGCACGCCGTCAGCGACGACTTCGTCGAGCGTCTCTCCGCCCGCCTCGGGCACCCCGAGTTCGACCCGCACGGCGACCCCATCCCGACCGCGGACGGCCGCCTGCCCGCCCTCGACGCACGCCCCCTCGTCGACGTCGAGGCGCCCGCGCGGCTGCGGGTCGTGCGGGTCTCCGACGAGGACCCCGCCCTGCTGCGCCACCTCGTCGACCTCGGTATGACGCTCGGCGTGACGCTGCGGCTCGTCGAGCGCCACGACTTCGCGGGCACCCTGGCCGTCGAGCTCGACGGCACGCAGCGCGACCTGGGGCACGTCGCCGCAGCCGCGATCTTCGTCGCCCCGGCCTGATCGCGGACGGCTCGCTCACAGCACTGCGGGGACCCCCGAGCGCGAGTAGCGTTCGGCCCATGACGCTGTCCGACGAAGTCCGCATCGCCCTCGACGGAAAGTGGCGGCACGTGCGCGAGCAGTCGCGCACGGAGCTCGCGGCGATGGAGCTGGCCTACGACCTCGACCTCGACATCGACGCCGCACGCGAGCGCACCCTGCGCCAGCTGCACGGCCTCGTGCCGACCGGCGTGCCCGCGGCCGGCTTCCGCACCGAGCACGGAGGCGGCGGTGACCCCGGCATGGCGGTCACCGGCATCGAGATGCTCGCCCAGTTCGACCTGTCGCTCATGGTCAAGGCCGGGGTGCAGTGGGGTCTCTTCGGCGGCGCGGTCGAGAACCTCGGCACCGAGCGGCACCGCGACCTGATCCCCCGGCTCATCGAGCTCGACCTCGTCGGCTGCTACGCGATGACCGAGATCGGCCACGGCAGCAACGTCCAGCACCTCGAGACGACCGCCACCTACGACGCCGAGACGCAGGAGTTCGTCGTCGACTCCCCCACGCCGTCGGCGACGAAGGACTACATCGGCAACGCCGCCGCGCACGCCACCGTGGCCGCGGTGTACGCGCAGCTCGTCACCCGCGGCGAGAACCACGGCGTGCACTGCTTCCTGGTGCCGCTCCGCGACGAGCAGGGCCAGGTGCTCGAGGGCGTCGAGGTCGGCGACGACCGCCACAAGGGCGGCCTGGGCGGCGTCGACAACGGACGTCTGGCGTTCCACCAGGTGCGCATCCCCCGCGTCAACCTGCTCAACAAGTACGGCGACGTGGCCGAGGACGGCACCTACTCCTCACCCATCGACGACGTGAACCGACGCTTCTTCAGCATGCTCGGCACGCTCGTGCGCGGACGGATCAGCGTCGGCGGGTCGGCGCTCGCGGCGGCGGAGGTCGCGCTCAGCATCGCCGGCCGCTACGCGCTGCAGCGTCGCCAGTTCGGCCAGGACGGCGAGCCGGAGGTGCTGCTCGCCGACTACCGCCTGCACCAGCGTCGTCTGCTGCCGCTGCTCGCCCGCTCCTACGCGTACCGCTTCGCGCAGAACCAGCAGGTCTCGCGCATGGACCGGCTGCAGCGCGCCACCGAGCCCGACGCGCAGCAGCAGCGTGAGCTGGAGGGCCGCGCCGCCGGGCTGAAGGCGATCATGACCTGGCACGCGTCCCGCGCGATCAACGAGTCGCGCGAGATGTGCGGCGGCGCGGGCTACCTCGCCGAGAACCGGCTCACGGTCCTGCGCGGCGACATCGACGTGTTCACGACCTTCGAGGGCGACAACCACGTCATGCTGCAGCTGCTCAGCAAGGAGCTGCTCACCTCCTACGCCAAGGAGGTCGGCGGGCTCGACCCGTTCGGCATGGTCCGGTTCGTCGCCGAGACGGTTGCCGACACGGTCCGCGAGCGGACCGCCGCCAGCCAGCTCATCCAGCGCCTCATCGACGCGGCACCCGCCGGCGGCGACGCGCACGACCTGCTCGACCGCGGCACGCAGCTGAGCCTGTTCGAGGACCGCGAGCAGCACCTCATCGAGACGGCCGCCCGACGCCTCCAGCGGGCCGCGAAGGCCAAGGGCGAGGAGGCGTTCCGCATCTTCAACGACGCGCAGGACCACCTCATCCGCTGCGGTCGCGCGCACGTCGACCGCGTCGTGCTCGAGGCGTTCACCGCCGGCATCGCCCGCTGCGAGGACGAGGAGGCCGCGAACCTCCTACGCCAGGTGTGCACCGTGTACGCACTGAGCGTCATCGAGGACGACCTGGCCTGGTTCATGGCACACAACCGCATCTCCGACCAGCGCGCCAAGGCCGTCACGCAGCTGCTCAACGAGCAGCTCGCCGAGCTGCGCCCGCACCTGCTCACGCTCGTCGAGGGACTGGGCGTGCCCGAGGAGACCCTCGGCGCCGCGATGCTCCTGAAGCAGTGACGCCCCGGCGCCTCGGCACGACCCTGGCCGCGCTCGCCCTGCTGACGGCGGGGTGCGCGCAGTCCGTCGACGTCGACGGAGCCGCACGGTGGCGCGACCGCGCGGACGAGGCCGCCCGGTCGGCGCTGGTCGCCGTCGGCGACCGGGTGACGCTGGCACCCGACGACACCCTGTCCGGCCGGGCCGACACCCAGCGCTGCCCGGGTCGGGGCAGCGACGCGGTCGTGCACCGCGTCGACGCCACGCTCGACCTCGCGTCGGCGCCACCGCCGGGCCTGGCCGACGCCGTGCGCGCCGCGGTGCCGTCGGGGTACGACGTCGAGGTCGACGTGCAGCCCGACCGGGTCGTGCTCGGCGTCGTCAGCCGGTGCCTCGACCTGCCGAGGATCCAGACGATCGAGATGGCGCTCGAGGGTCGCTACCGCGTCGAGCCCTGACGTCAGGCCAGGAACGCGACGGCGAGCACCATCGGCAACGACACCAACGAGGCCATGCTGGTGACCAGGGTCATCGTCTTCAGCGCGCCCTTCGTCGTCAGGCCGAGCAGCGACTTGAACATCCAGAAGAAGTTCGAGTTCACGGTGAGCGCGAACATCGACCCCGACGCGACGGCCAGGCCGATCGCGAGCGGTGCGACGTCGATGGAGCCCAGCACCGGGCTGATGATGCCGGCCGCCGCGATGGCCGCCACGGACACCGAGCCGATCGCGAGGTGCAGCACCGCGGCGATGAACCACGCCAGCAGGATGCTGGTGACCACGGCAGCACCCTCGCTGGCCGAGAACAGCGACGCGAGGGTCTGGTCGAGGCCCGTCGCCTCGATGACCGCGCCGAGCGAGCCGCCGATGCCGGTGATGAGCAGGATCTCGCCCGTCGTGTGGAAGCCGGTCTTGAGCGCCTTGTCGGTGCGCTCCACGCCGGTCGCGGCACGCGCGAGCAGGTAGGCGCCGAGCAGGCCCACGAACAGCGCGACGTTCGGGTTGCCGAGGAACGCGACGAACCCGTTCGTCACGTCGGCGAGGTCGGCGAACGCACCTCCGGCGATCATCAGCAGGGGCACGAGGATCGGCAGGAGGGCCACCGGCAGCGGCACGTCGACGTCGCTGCGGCTCGCGCCCTCGCCAGGACCGGTGCCGGCGGTGTTCTGCTCCACGCCGTCGCCGTCGAGCGGCTCGTCCTGCGCCTCGTCGGTCTCGGGCTTCCACCAGCCGAGGCGGAGCAGCCGGCCGAACAGGAAGGTGGTGAGCAGCGCGGTGACGGGACCGAGGACGATGCCCGCGATCATGTACGTGCCGAGCGGGATCTCGAGGATCCCCGCGATCGTGACGGCGGCCAGGCCGGGCACGACGAACACGTAGCCCGCGAAGATGCCCGTGCCGATCGCGCCGGCCAGGTGCGCGAGCCCGCGGGGACCGACGTGGCGCGCCGACGACCGCGCGATCGGCGCGGCGAGTACCACCTGGACGTCGACGTAGATGGACGGGAACACCGTCGACATGGCGCCGGTGAGCGCGTAGGGCAGCCGCTTCGCCCCCACGACCGACAGCAGCGCCCGCACGAGCTTGCGGAACGTGCCCAACGAGTGCAGGAGGGCGCCGATGAGCACGCCGAACCCGATGAGGAGCCCGACCTTCGTCATGATCTCGCCGAACCCGCCGGTGATGGCGGTGACCGTGCCCTCGAACCCCACGCCCGCGGCGAGCCCCAGGTAGAGGCAGGCGATCACGAGCGAGATCACCGGGTCGACCTTCGCCCAGATGATCAGCCCGACCACGAGCACGATGGCGATGGCGGTGTGGACGACTTCCACGGTCTTCCCCCTCGATCGACAGTGCGCCTCACCCTAGGCCACCCCACCGTGCGCGGCCCCCACGCGAGGTCCCGCTGGTCGAAGCGAGTCCCGCTGGCCGAGGCGGTCCCGCTGGTCGAGTAGGCGCCGCACGTGAGGAACGAACGCCGAGGCGCCGTATCGAGACCACCCGGCAACGGCTCAGCGCGGGCCAACCCCCAGGCGTCTGCGTGGAATGGTCTCCATACGCCCGGAGCACGCTCGTGCCTCGCGGCTCCGCGCTACTCGACCAGCGATTGTCTCGCTGGTCGAGTAGCAGGGACGAGCTTGCGAGGTCCCTGCGTATCGAGACCACCCGGCAACGGCTCAGCGCGGGCCAACCCCCAGCGAGAGCTTGGAGTGGTCTCGATACGTCGGCCCCAGGCTCGTCCCTCGCCGGG
>LUMT01000034.1_pt1 | contig 85055 bp, 81 predicted proteins | sample 729741 | NCBI WGS metagenome assembly LUMT01 (sample SAMN03860299, study PRJNA289734) | marine metagenome | biome: seawater column; feature: ocean; material: water; isolation source: Red Sea water column Station 192 - depth 50m | place: Saudi Arabia: Red Sea | collected 2011-10-15 | depth 50 m
CTCGTCCTCCTCGACCTTGATCTCGAGGATGGTGCCCGCGACGGGGGAGGGGATCTCGGTGTCGACCTTGTCGGTGGAGATCTCGAGCAGCGGCTCGTCGACCTCGACGGTGTCGCCGACGTTCTTGAGCCAGGTGGTGACGGTGCCCTCGGTGACGCTCTCGCCGAGCTCGGGAAGGGTGACGGTCGTTGCCATGATGTCGTCCTCGTCGTTCGGGTCAGGCGTGCGAGTGGAGGGGCTTGCCGGCCAGGGCGAGGGCAGCCTCGCCGAGAGCCTCGTTCTGGGTGGGGTGCGCGTGGATCAGCTGCGCGACGTCCTCGGGGTAGGCCTCCCAGTTGACGATCAGGGAGGCCTCGCCGACCTGCTCGCCGTAGCGGGCGCCGATCATGTGCACGCCGACGATCGGCCCGTCCTTCTCGCGGACGAGCTTGATGACACCGGCCGTGCCGAGGATCTGGCTCTTGCCGTTGCCGCCGAGGTTGTACTCGACCGTCTCGACGTTCTCGTCGCCGTACTTCTCCTTGGCCTGCGGCTCGGTGATGCCGACCGACGCGAGCTCGGGGTCGCAGTAGGTGACGCGCGGGATGCCGGGGTCGAGGACGGGCTGCGGGGACAGGCCCGCGATCTCCTCGGCCACGAAGATGCCGTGCGCGAAGCCGCGGTGCGCGAGCTGCAGGCCGGGCACGAGGTCGCCGACGGCGAACACGCCGGGGACATTGGTGCGAAGCCGCTCGTCGGTGGGGACCCAGCCGCGGTCGACCGTGACACCGGCCTCCTCGAAGCCGTTGCCGTTGCCGTTCGGGCCGCGGCCCACCGCGACGAGGACGAGGTCGGTCTCGATGGTCGAGCCGTCCTCGAGGGAGACCGTGACGCCGCTGTCGGTCTGCTCGACGCCGGAGAACTTGGTGCCGGTCTTGAAGGCGATCTTGCGCTTGCGGAACGCGCGCTCGAGGTTCTTCGACAGCGTCGGGTCCTCCAGCGGGACCAGCGACGGGAGCGCCTCGATGATGGTGACCTCGGCGCCGAAGGAGCGCCAGACCGACGCGAACTCCACGCCGATGACGCTGCCGCCGATGATGACGACCTTCTCGGGGACCTCGCTCATCGTGAGGGCCTCCTCGCTCGTCACGACGCGGCCGCCGATCTCGAGGCCCGGCAGGCTGCGGGCGTAGGAGCCGGTGGCGAGCACGACGTTGCGGCCGGTGTACTGCTGGCCGTCGACCTCGACGACGCCGCCGCCGTTCGCGTCGGTGGAGACGAGGCGACCCTCGCCCTCCACGACCGTGATGCCGCCGGACTTGATGAGGCCCTGCAGACCCTTGTAGAGACGGTCGATGACGCCGGCCTTGTAGCTGTTGACCTGCGCCATGTCGATGCCCTCGAACGTCGCCTTGACGCCGTAGGTCTCGCTGTGGCGGGTCTCGTCGGCGACCTCGGCGGCGTGCAGCAGCGCCTTGGTCGGGATGCAGCCGTTGTGCAGGCAGGTGCCGCCGAGCTTGCCCTTCTCGACGAGCGCGACGCTGAGGCCGAGCTGCACCGCACGGAGGGCGCAGGCGTAACCGCCGCTGCCGCCGCCCAGGATGACGATGTCGAAGGTGTTCGTGCTCTGGTCGCCCGGGCTGTCCGCCACAGTGTCCTCCCGCGTGGAATGGTCGTTCGCCAGCCATCTTGTCACCCTCGGCCCACGCCGCACCACGGGGGGAGCGACCGGTGAGTAGGTTCTCTGGACTCGTCCGCGGGGGTCGTCCACAGGGGTCGTCGCGGGGGTCGTCCGGGGGAGCGGTCGCCTCGTACCGGGCCCGTCGCCACCAGGGGTCGGGCAGAATGTCGCCATGGCACTGTTCGGCCGCCGACGCGGCAGCTCCGACCGCCGCGCCGTGCGTGACGACATGGCGGCGCTGCGCGACTGGGCGACCATCCGTCACGGCGTCGAGGCGTACGTCGAGCCGCGCACGTCCTTCAACGAGCCCACGGTCGTGCTGGTCGCGTCCGACGGCGAGTCGATCCGCCGACGCGTGGAGTCCTACAAGGCGGCCGCCGAGCTGGCCCGCAAGCTCGGGATCCCGGTCTACGACGCGAACCGTGTGGGCTACCCGCAGCGCATGCGCGACTACGCGGTGCGCCAGCAGGGCCGCTCCAGCGGCCACACGGCGTCGTCCAGCAGCCGCGACCCGCGACGCTCCACCGCCGGCGGCGGACCGACGCGTCCGCCAGCCGGACCCCGCTCGCTGTCGCCGAGCGAGCGCGACGCCATCGCGACGCTGCAGGTCTCGGCCGACGTCGCGGGCGGCGACGTCACCGTCCGCCCCGACGACGAGGTGCTGCGCCGCTGGTGGAAGCAGGCCCGTGCGCGCTCGCACCCCGACCGTCGCGGCGGCGACCGCACGGAGTGGGACGAGGTCGAGCAGGCCGCCCAGACCCTCAACCTCTCCTGACCCCCAGCCTCAGGACGTCAGGGGCGGGGGTCGGCGTGCTCCGGGGGCCAGACCACGGCGAAGCGCTCGAACCGGGTCTCCATCGCGTCGACGTCGACGTCGTCCGCGAGGCCCAGCACCCGGCGGGCGAAGTCGCGGTGCGCCCGCAACCACCAGGCGCGGGTGAGGTCGCCCTCGCCCTCGTCGCGCGCGAACGCGTCGTCGACGGAGTCGAGGCGCCCGACGCGCACGTCGACGGTCCGCAGCACGACCTGGGACCGTCCGGAGCCGTCGAGCACGACCCAGTGGTCGCCGACGCGGACCGGGTGGTCGTCGGGGCACACCGGGCCGGCCGTCGCGCGCTTGCCGCCACCGACGACGAGCGCGAGGAGCGCGTCGGCCATCGCGGGGGAGTCGCCGAACGGCTCCACCGCGGGCTCGACGTCGGCCGCCTCGGGGTGCGCGGCGACGTACGCGGCCCAGAGGTCGTCCATCAGGACCAGCCGGCCTCGTCGAGACCGCCCGGCACCTCGACGTCCGGCGACGGGTCGTAGGGGGTACGGGTGAACACGAAGCTCGCCAGCGTCAGCTGCACCGGTCGGCCGTCGGCGTCACGACGGACCGCCAGGCGCTCGCCCTCGTGGTAGCCCTCCAGCCCGACCCAGATGCCGTCGGCGTCGGCGCGGAAGCGGGCCCCGCGGCCCGCGCCCGGCTCGCCCAGCACCAGGTACTCGTCCTCGAGACGTGCGGGGTATCGGGCGGTGCCCCAGAACCAGTCGCCCACCAGGTCGAGCCGGTCCGCGTGGCCGGGCCGGCGTGTCCAGGCCGGACCAGCCAGGGGCTCCAGCTCGCGCAGGAGGTCGAGCAGGTCGGTGGCCAGGGGGCCGAGGCCGGAGGTGGCGTTGGCAAGGACGACGACGCCATCCCCGGTGGCCGCGTCGACCCGCAGGCCCGCGAGGAAGCCGGGCATCGATCCGCCGTGCCCCACGAAGCGGCGACCGCCGACGTTCCAGACCTGCCAGCCGAGCGCGTGGGCCCCGGTCCAGGGCTGCCGCGGGACGTCGCTCACGGCGACGGGTCGCAGCATCTCCTCGAGCGTGCCCGACGGGAGCAGGTCGTCGGTACGGCCGGCGGCGAACGCGGCCCAGCGCGCGAGGTCCTCGGCGCTCGACCAGAGCTGCCCGGCGGGAGCGAGCGCCTCGGCGTCGTGCTCGGGCTCCACGTGGGCGACGTCGGCGAAGGGGTGCACGGCCAGGCCCGGTGCCGCGTCGGGGCCGGGTCGCAGCGTCGTTGCGGTCATGCCGAGCGGCTCGAGGAGGTCGGCGACGACGCTCTCGTGCCACGACGTGCCCCGCAGGCGGGCGACCAGCTCGCCCAGCACGGCGAAGCCGGTGTTGGAGTAGTGGAACCGCGTGCCGGGGACGTGGACGAGCCGCGGTGCGGCCGACGCGAGCAGGTCCGTCCACGTCAGCCCCGGCGAGCGCTCCCACCACGAGGCGTCGGTCTCGGCCTGCAGGCCGGCGGTGTGGCTCAGCAGCTGCGCGACGGTGACGTCGAGGTCGAGCTCCGGCAGGTGCCGACCGATCCGGTCGTTGAGGGCCAGGTGGCCCTCGTCGCGCAGCCGCAGCACCTGCACGGCGACGAACGTCTTCGTGATCGAGCCGATCCGGTACGCGGTCCGGGGCGTGGCCTCAGGCGACGCATCGATGCCGTCGACGTGGCCGGCCGCGCCCGACCACACCGTCCGACCCCCGCGCACGAGAGCGGCGGTGACCGACGGGAGGCGTCGGTCCCGCTGCTCCGCGGCGACGCGGGCGTCGAGCCGGCGGCGGGTCGCCTCGAGCAGGTCCGGCTCAGTCACCGGACGCGAGGTCCGACGCGAGACGCACGAGCGTGCGGACCGAGACGCCGGTGCCGCCGGACGGCGTGTAGCCGTGCTCGCCGCCGTCGTTGAACGACGGGCCGGCGATGTCGAGGTGCGCCCAGGGGGTGTCGCCGACGAACTCGCGCAGGAACGCGGCCGCGAACAGGGTGCCACCGTAGGGCTTGGGGTTGTGCTGGCGGATGTCGGCGATCTTCGACGACGTCACCGCCGACTTCATCTCCTCGACGATCGGCAGCGGCCACATGGACTCGCCCGTGGTGCGCGCGGCGTCGAGGATCGCGTCGCTGAGGGCGTCGTCGTTGCCGAGCACGCCCGTGGTGCGCTCGCCGAGCGCGACGACGCAGGCGCCCGTGAGGGTCGCGACGTCGACGATCCGGTCGGCGCCGGCCTCGACCGCCAGGGAGAGACCGTCGGCGAGGACGAGGCGGCCCTCGGCGTCGGTGTTGTGCACCTCGACCGTGGAGCCCGAGCGCATGGTGAGGACGTCACCCGGACGCGTGGCCGAGCCGCTGGGCATGTTCTCGGCGAGGCAGGCGAAGGCGGTGACCTTGACCGGCAGGCCGAGCTCGGCGATGGCGAGCGTGGCGGCGACCACGGCTGCGGCACCCGCCATGTCGATCTTCATGGTCTGCATGCCGGAGCCGCTCTTGATCGAGAGGCCGCCGGAGTCGAACGTGATGCCCTTGCCGACGAGGGCGAGGTGCGTGACGGCCTTGCGGGGCTCGTAGGAGAGCCGCACCAGACGCGGGGGAGCCTCCGAGCCGGCACCGACGCCGAGGATGCCGCCGCACCCCTCCTTCTCGAGCCGCTTCTCGTCCCACACCGAGACCTTGACCGGCTGGCGTCCGGAGACCTCGGCGATCTGGTCGGCGAACGCCGGCGGTCGCAGGTCCCCGGGCGGGGTGTTGACCCAGTCGCGGGCGAGGGCGGTGGCGCGTGCGACGACCGCGGCGTGCTCGACGGCGTCGACGACCGTGCTCTGGCGCCCGAAGGCCGACAGCACCGTGACCGCACCCAGGCGCGCGTCGTCGTCGGACGCCTTCGTCTTGTAGGCCTCGTAGCGGTAGGCGCCGAGCAGCGCGCCCTCCGCGACCGCGACGACGTCGTCCGCACCGGCCGGCTGCAGCGCCAGGGCGGTGGTCGAGGCCTTCAGCCTGATCGCGGCGCGCACGCCCGAGGCGGCGGCGCGGCGCAGCTCCTCGGCGTCGGGCTCCTCGCTCAGGCCGACGGCGACGACGGTGCCCGCCTTCGTGGCCTCCCCGCCGGGCGCCACGACGACCTGCCCCTTCTCGCCGGTGAAGCCCAGCAGGGCCAGCGTCGGGGCGAGGTCGGCCGCGTCGTCGTCGGTCCGCACGCCGAGCACGAGGACGTCGGTCTTGACCGTCGAGGGCTTGGCGGTGCTGACGGAGACGTCAGGCAAGGAGGAGGCGGACGAGCGGGCGGGCGTCGAAGGGGCCATGTCGCCCATGTAATCACGCAGCCCGCTACGTTGGCCGACATGGACCTGCTCCGTTCGCCGCTGCACGACCACCACGTGGCCCTCGGCGCCAAGATGGCCGAGTTCGGGGGCTGGTCGATGCCCCTGGAGTACCCGTCGGAGTCCGGTGGCGGCGTCCTCGCCGAGCACGCTGCCGTGCGCGAGGCGGCGGGCCTGTTCGACGTGAGCCACCTGGGCAAGGCCAGCGTCCGCGGCGCGGGCGCCGTCGACCACGTGAACGCGCACCTGACGAACGACCTGCGTCGCATCCGTCCCGGCCAGGCCCAGTACACGCTCTGCTGCGACGAGGACGGCGGCACCGTCGACGACCTCATCGCCTACGTGCGCAGCGACTTCGACGTCTTCCTCGTGCCCAACGCCGCCAACACGGCCGCCGTCGTGGAGCGGCTGCGCGCCGATGCTCCGGCCGGCATCGAGGTGGTCGACCGTCACCGCGAGCTGGCCGTCCTGGCCGTGCAGGGGCCCGCGGCCGACGCGGTGCTCGCCGGTGTCGGCGTGCCCACCGACCACGCCTACATGTCGTTCGTCGAGGCGCCCGTCGGCGGCGCCGAGGCGATCGTGTGCCGCACCGGCTACACGGGGGAGAAGGGCTACGAGCTCGTCGTCCGGGCCGACGACGCCCCCGCCGTCTGGGAGGCGCTGCTGGCCGCAGGCGAGCCGCACGGGCTGCGGCCCTGCGGTCTCGGCGCGCGCGACACGCTGCGCACCGAGATGGGCTACCCGCTGCACGGCCACGAGCTGTCGGCCGAGATCTCCCCGGTCATGGCACGCGCCGGCTGGGCGGTCGGCTGGGACAAGTCGACGTTCACCGGCAAGGACGCGCTCGTGCGTCAGCGTGAGGAGAAGAGCGTCCCGTTGGTCCGCGGCATCGTCTCCGCCGGCCGCGGCATCCCGCGTCCGGGGATGGTGGTGCGGTCCGTCGGACCCGACGGCGGACCCGGTGACGTCGTCGGCGAGGTGACGTCCGGGACCTTCTCGCCCACGTTGCGCCAGGGGATCGGGCTGGCCCTGCTCGACCGCGCGGTCGGCGACGGCGACGACGTGCTCGTCGAGGTGCGACGTCGCGCTGAGCCGTTCACGGTGACCAAGCCCCCGTTCGTCGCCCCCTCGACCTGAGCCCCGACCTCGTCCCGGCCTGCCGCACGGTCACGTCGGGGCGAGGATGGCACGACCGACCACGCACGACCGATCAGGAGGACGTCGATGAGCTGGACCTGGCTGCTGGAGACCGCCGACGGGCAGGAGAAGGGTCGTTCCGACGCCTTCGACAGCCGCGGTGACGCCGAGACCTGGATCGGCGAGACCTTCGCCGAGCTGCTCGACCAGGGCGTCGACCAGGCGCGGCTGCTCGACGGCGACACCGAGGTCTACGGACCGATGTCGCTGCACGGCGAGTAGCCCCGTCGGGGCCCTCGCGCGACAGGTGAGGGGCGCGACAGGTGAGGGGTCAGACGCGCTCGCGCGGCTCCTCGCCGCGCGCGATCGCCGGCTTCGGCAGGCGGAAGCGGCGCAGCTGCGTGCTGCGCAGGACGGCGTACCCGGTCGCGCCGCGCGTCGACTCGCCCGGGAAGCGCAGCTTCAGCTGCTTGCGCAGGCCGCTGACCAGCAGGACCTCGTCGATGATGGTCAGCAGGATCATCACGCCCCAGGCGTAGACGACGACGAGCTGCGCGAGCGGCGCCTGGACGAAGCTGAGGACGAGCACCGCGAGCAGGATCGGCAGCAGGTACTCGGCGACGTTGCGACGACGGTCGACGTAGTCACGCACGAACGCGCGCACCGGGCCGCGGTCGCGCGGGGGGAGGGCGTCGCCCTTGCCGGCCCGCAGGGCCTCCTGCTGACGACGACGCAGGTCCGAGCGCGCCTGACGGTCGCGCTGCATCTGCTCCTTGCGCGTCATCGGCGTCTTCATCGCCTTCTTGCGCGCCGCCTCGGCCTCCTTGCGGCTCGGCGTCGCACGGCCCTTCTTGGCGGCCTGGGTGCGGTCGTCGGGGGCGGCGTTCTCCTGCGTCACGGCGTCACCCTACACAGCGCGCCCTCATGGTCCGGACGCCCACGTGCCGCAGCCCCGTAGGCTGACCTCATGGGGATCGGACGCAGGATTCGCGACATCTGGAGGTCGCGCTCGCACCGTGAGCTCGACGGCGAGGAGCTGCGCAGCTCCCTCGACGACACCTACCGCGCCCAGCTCGCACACCTGCAGAAGGTGCGCCGCGGCGTCGCCGACGTCACCACCAGCCGCAAGCGCGTCGAGGTGCGGCTGCGCCAGCTCGAGCAGCAGGCCGCGACGTTCGACGCGCAGGCCCGCGAGGCCGTCGAGCGTGGTGACGACACCGCCGCCCGCACCGCGCTCGGCCGCAAGGTCGGGCTCGAGGACTCGCTCGCCGACCTGCGGGAGCGGCACGCCGCCCTGCAGCAGGAGGAGGCGACCATCACCGACGCCGCCACCCGGCTCGAGGACAGCATCGAGGACTTCCGGCTCCGCAAGGACACGCTGACCGCTCGTGCCTCGGCCGCCGAGGCCCGCTCGCAGCTGACCAGCGCCGACACCGGCATCGCGTCGTCGCTCAGCAGCGTCAACCAGCAGATGGAGGCCGCCGAGCGGCACACCCGCGAGCTGGAGGCCCGTGCCGACGCGATCGACGAGCTCGTCGCCGACGGCATCGTCGCGCGGCCGGGGGAGAGCAGCGACGACCTCGAGGCGCGGCGCTTCGACCGCGAGCTGGGTCTCGACGTCCCGCAGGGCACCGAGGTGGAGGGAGAGGGCCGTGGCCCGCAGCAGGTTCAGGGCTGACCGGGGGCTCACGCTCCGCATGGGCGGGGTGAGCCTCGGGCTGGGCGCGCTCTACGTCGCGTTCGGTGCCGTCCTCATCTCCTTCTCCGGCAGCGCGGTGATCGGCCTGGTCATCACCGTCGCGCTCGCCTGGGGACAGTGGTACTTCTCCGACACGCTCGCGCTGAAGTCGATGGGTGCGCGCGTCGTCAGCCCCGAGCAGGCGCCCGAGCTGCACGCCATGATCGACCGGCTGTGCGTCATGGCCGACATGCCGAAGCCGACGGTCGCGGTGGCCGTCACCGACCTGCCCAACGCGTTCGCGACCGGTCGCACGCCGCGGCACTCGGCCGTGTGCGTCACGACCGGCATCATGCAGCGCCTCGACGCCGACGAGCTCGAGGGCGTACTGGCGCACGAGCTGTCGCACGTGGCCAACCGCGACGTCTCCGTCATGACCGTCGCGTCGTCGCTCGGCCTGCTCGCCGGCTTCATCACCCGCTGGGGGTTCTACCTCGGTGCGGGCAGCAACGACCGCGACAACCGCAACGGCAACGGCAACGGCGTGCCGTTCATCGTCGTGTTCCTCGTGAGCATGCTCGTCTACTTCGTCAGCTTCCTGCTCACCCGCGCCCTGTCGCGCTACCGCGAGCTCAGCGCCGACCGCAGCGGTGCGTACCTGACGGGTCGTCCGTCGAAGCTCGCGTCGGCGCTGGTCAAGATCTCCGGCGACATGAGCCGCATCCCCAACGAAGACCTGCGCGGCGCCCAGGCGCTCAGCGCCTTCTTCTTCGCGCCGGCGATCAACCGCGCGTCCGTGAACGCGGTCATGGCCACCCACCCGTCCCTGGAGCAGCGCCTCGCGCAGCTGGCCAAGGTCGGCGCCGAGCTGTCGGACCCGATCTGATGGGGTCGATCTGATGGGCTGGCTCGACGGCATCCTCGGCCGCTCCAAGCCGCCGGAGGCCGACCTCGACGTCCTCTTCGGGGTGCCCCAGGCCGCCCTGACGCTCGAGGCGGCGGGCTTCGCTGCCACCGGGGCGGGAGCCGTGTGCTTCCGCGACGTCGACGGCGTCAGCGACGACCGCGTGATGGCCGAGGTGCAGCAGGTCATCGGCACCGACGCCTCCGCGACGGTGGCCGTCACCGACGACGGCCAGGGCTTCCGCTGGCTGCAGGTCACGCGGGCGCCGGGCGACCTGCAAGGCCTCGTCAGCGACCTGCACGCCGCGAACTCCTCGATGGCCGATGCGGGCTTCGGCCCCCAGCTGCTGTGCTCCACGGTGCTGTTCTCGACGCCGTCGGGCGGCCCGCTCGGGCTGGTCTACCTGTTCAAGCAGGGCACCTTCTACCCGTTCGCGCCGCAGGCCGGTCGACGTCGCGACAACGCCGTCGAGCTGCAGGTGCGGGCGCTCGTCGAGGGCGACGTGCCGGTGGAGAAGGCGCTGGAGCGCTGGCTGGCGCTCTGGGACGCCCCCGGTCTGTCCGTCTGACGACGTCGGCTCGCACGACCTTCGGTAGGTTGGGCCCGTGAGCCTCGACACCCTCTCTCCCGACGAGATCCGCGCCCTCCACGACGAGCAGCAGGCCGCCTACGAGCAGCTGAAGCAGGCCGGTCTTGCGCTCGACATCACGCGTGGCAAGCCGTCGTCGGCGCAGCTCGACCTCTCCAACGCGCTCCTCGACCTGCCCGGCCAGGACTACAAGGACGCGGCCGGCACCGACACGCGCAACTACGGCGGCGTCGTCGGCAACGTGCAGCTGCGCGAGATCTTCGCCGAGCTCCTGCACGTCCCCGTGGAGCAGCTGGTGACGGGCGACAACGCCAGCCTGGCGATCATGCACGACCTCATCGTCTTCGCGATGCTCAAGGGCACGGTCGGGTCGCAGCAGCCGTGGGCGCAGGAGGAGGAGGTCGTCTTCCTCTGCCCGTCGCCCGGCTACGACCGGCACTTCGCGATCTGCGAGCAGTACGGCATCACCATGCGCACGATCGACATGCTCGACGACGGTCCCGACATGGCCGCCGTGCGCGAGGCGGTCACCGACCCCGCGGTGAAGGGCATCTGGATCGTCCCGACCTACGCGAACCCGACGGGCGCCGTCGTCAGCGAGGCGGTCGCCGCCGAGCTGGCTGCGCTCGAGACCGCCGCGCCCGACTTCCGGATCTTCTGGGACAACGCGTACGCCGTGCACCACCTCACCGAGGAGCGCACCAAGACCGCCGACATCGTCGGTCTGTGCGCCGCATCGGGACACCCGGACCGTCCCTTCGTGCTCGCGTCGACGTCGAAGATCACCTTCGCGGGAGCCGGCGTGAGCTTCTTCGCTTCCTCGCCCGAGAACATCGCCTGGTACACCGGGCTCGTCGGCAAGCGGACCATCGGGCCCGACAAGGTCAACCAGCTGCGTCACGTCCGGCTGCTCGGCGACGTCGACGGCGTGCACGCGCTCATGGACCAGCACCGCGAGATCCTCGCGCCCAAGTTCGCCGTCGTGCAGGAGGTGCTGTCGGCGCGGCTCGGCGGTCTCGACGTCGCCACCTGGACCGACCCCCGCGGCGGCTACTTCGTGAGCCTCGACGTCCCCGACGGCTGCGCCACCCGCGTGGTGCGCCTGGCCAAGGAGGCGGGCATCGCGCTCACCCCGGCGGGTGCGTCCTTCCCGTACGGCAAGGACCCGCGCGACCGCAACATCCGCATCGCGCCGTCGTTCCCGCCGATCGAGGAGCTGCGCACCGCGATGGAGGGCCTGGCCACGTGCGTGCTGCTCGCGGCCACCGAGCAGCGGCTGAGCTGAGCCCGTGCGCGTGCTCGTGGCGCCGGACAAGTTCGCCGGCACGCTGAGCGCGCCCGAGGCGGCCCGGGCGATCGCCCGCGGCTGGGCCCGGACGTCGCCGGACGACGAGGTGGTCCGGCTGCCGATGGCCGACGGCGGGCCGGGCTTCGTCGACGCCCTGCACGACGCGCTCGGCGGCCGGCTGCACGTCGTCCCCGTGCGCGGGTCGACGGGCGCCGAGGTGCCCGTGACGCTGCTCGTCGTCGACGACGTCGCCTACCTGGAGTCGGCGCAGGCCTGTGGGCTGCAGCTCGGTCCGCCGGCCGCCCGGACCGCGTCCACGTGGGGCGTGGGCGAGGCGGTGCGGGCCGCCGTCGAGCTGGGGGTGTCGAGCGTCGTCGTGGGGCTCGGCGGCAGCGCCACGAACGACGGGGGAGCCGGGCTGCTCGGCGCGCTGGGCGCGACCGCCGACCGACCCCTCGACGCCGGTCCGGACGGTCTGCGCGGCGTCACGTCCGTCGACCTCGCCGCCGCGCGACAGGTCGTGGAGGGCGTCGACCTGGTCGCCGCGAGCGACGTCGACGTCCCGCTGCTGGGCCTGTTCGGCGCCACCAAGACGTTCGGGCCGCAGAAGGGGCTCGACGAGGCGGACCTGCTGGAGGTCGACGGCCTGCTCGACGCCTGGGTCGACGCGGTGTGCGGTCCGACCCCGGCGCAGCGGCGCGTGGCGGACGCGCCCGGGGCCGGCGCGGCGGGCGGTCTGGGCCTGGGGCTGCTGCTCCTGGGAGCGGACCGACGTCCCGGCGTCGCGGTGGTGGCGGAGGCGGTCGGGTTGGACGTCGCGTGTGCGGACGCCGACCTGGTGGTCTCCGGCGAGGGCTCCTACGACCACACCTCGCGCAGCGGCAAGGTCGTGCACGGGGTCGCCCAGGTGGCCGGACGACACGCTCGACCGTGCGTGGCGATCGCCGGACGGGTGACGGTGGGTGCGCGGGAGATGCGGGCCATGGGCGTCGAGTCGGCGTACGCGATGCTCGACCTGGTGGGGGAGGAGCGCTCGTTCGCGGACCCGTCGGGCGCTCTGGCCGACGTCGCCGAGCGGGTGGCGCGCACCTGGTCGCGCTGATCGGCGCCCCGCGAGTCCGCGCCCGGCGAGGGATCTCCTGAGGATCGGCGCGTACGATGGAATGGAACCGGCTTCCTCCTGGTTGTCCACCAGGAGAGCACCCGAGACCGACGGAGATGACATGAGCGTCGACAGCAGCACCACCCCCGAGACCACCGAGACCGCCGCCCCGGCCGACGGTGTGAACCTGTCCGCGAACGCCGCGGAGAAGGTGCGGAGCCTGCTTGCCCAGGAGGGTCGCGACGACCTCGCCCTGCGCATCGCGGTGCAGCCCGGCGGCTGCTCGGGCCTGCGCTACCAGCTGTTCTTCGACGAGCGCACGCTCGATGGCGACGAGGTCCGCGACTTCGACGGCGTGAACGTGGTCGTCGACCGCATGAGCCTGCCGTACCTGCACGGCGCGTCGATCGACTTCGTCGACACGATCGAGAAGCAGGGCTTCACCATCGACAACCCGATGGCGACGGGCTCCTGCGCCTGCGGCGACAGCTTCCACTGATGGAGTGACCTCGGGAGCTTCGCGATCGAGCCACCTCGCGAGCCCTGCGAGCGACGGTGGCGAGAGGTCGAGTGGTGCACGCCGAAGGCGTCGGACTGTATCGAGACCTCCAAGCGGTCCAAACCCCACCACGAGGTGAGCGACGAGCATGACCGCCCAGGGTGATCTCGATACACCTCCCCTCGCTAGCGCTCGTGGAGGCACTCGACCAGCGGGAGCGGGGCACTCGACCAACGAGAGCGGAGCCTCGACCAGCGGTCACCCGGCACGAGCGGCGTGACGCGAGGTCACGCCCGACTTCCTCACACGACGGCCCCCTGCGGACGCAGGGGGCCGTCGTCTAGTCTCATCTGGTGCATCTCGCGATCGCCGGCTCTGTGGCCACCGACCATCTGCAGGTCTTCTCGGGGAAGTTCTCGGACTCCCTGGTCCCGGACCAGCTCGACAAGCTGTCCGTCTCGTTCCTGGTGGAGGACCTCGACGTCCGCCGCGGCGGGTGCGCCGCGAACATCGCGTTCGGCCTGGCCGCGCTGGGCCTGCGGCCGACGCTGGTGGCGTCGGTGGGGCGTGACTTCGCCGACCAGGGCTACCAGCAGTGGCTGGAGGACGCGGGCGTCGACTGCTCGCGCGTGCACGTGTCGCCCGACAAGCACACGGCGCTGTGCACGATCACGACCGACGACGCGCACGCGCAGATCGTCACCTTCTACGCCGGCGCGATGGCCGATGCCCGCACGATCGACGTGCTGGAGCTCGGCGACTTCGACCTCGTCCTCATCGGTCCGGACGACCCGGAGGCGATGAACCGGCACACGGCGGCCTGCCGCAAGGCGGGGGTGCCGTTCGCGGCGGACCCGTCGCAGCAGCTGGCGTGGGCCGACGGCGACCTGATCCGCGAGCTCGTCGACGGTGCGGCGTACCTCTTCAGCAACGACTACGAGTCGGCGCTCATCCAGACGAAGACCGGCTGGAGCGAGGAGGAGGTGCAGGCGCACGTCGGCACGCGGGTCGTGACCCGCGGCAAGGACGGCGTGACGGTGTACCCGTCCGACGGCGCGCCGATCGAGGTCGCGGCGATCCCCGACGTCGACGCGGTCGACCCGACGGGCGTCGGCGACTCGTTCCGCGGCGGGTTCCTCGCTGGCGTGGCCGCAGGCCTGGACCTGGAGCGGTCGGCGCAGATCGGCTGCACGATCGCGGCGAGCGTCGTGGAGACGACGGGCACGCAGGAGTACACGCTGACGCGTGAGGCGTTCCTGGACCGTCTGGGCTCGGCCTACGGCGACGACGCGCGGGCCGAGGTGTCCGCCGCGCTGGACCTCGCGTGAGCGTCCCCGACACGGGTCGGGGCAAGGGTGCCCTTACCTGCTCGACGAGGGACGAGTGAGGGTACTGTGAACAGGTCATCGCATGAGTGGTGTGGACAAGAAAGGCGCCTCGTGGGTCGGATGAAGCTGGCGGCTGCTGTCGTCGTCGCAGTTCTCCTGAGTGGTTGCTCGCCCGTCGCGGACCACGACATCAAGCGCCTCGCGCTTCCTGTCGCCGCCAGTGACCGGTCGCAGCCCGTGTGGGACCTGTGGCTCGGCGCCTGGATCGCCGTGCTGGTCGTGTTCGTGCTCGTCTTCGGGCTCATCGTCTACGCCTCCGTGCGCTACCGCCGTCGCAGCGACGACGAGGTGCCCACGCAGGTGCGCTACAACCTGCCGCTCGAGGCGCTGTACACGATCGCCCCGGTGATCGTCGTCGCGGTGTTCTTCTTCCACACCGTCACGAGCCAGAACGAGGTGCTCAAGGAGGTCGAGAACCCCGACCACACGATCGAGGTCGTGGGCTCGAAGTGGCAGTGGGCCTTCAACTACCTCGACGAGGACGCCACGCAGGGCGAGGACGTGTACGACTTCGGCACGCCCGACCAGCCCGCCGAGCTGTGGCTGCCGAAGGGCGAGTCGGTGCGCTTCAACCTGCGCAGCCCCGACGTGATCCACTCCTTCTGGATCCCGGAGTTCTACTTCAAGATGGACGTCGTCCCCGGGCGTGACAACACGTTCGACATGACGCCGACGCGCGAGGGCACGTTCACCGGACGTTGCGCCGAGCTGTGCGGGCTGTACCACTCGCGGATGATCTTCAAGGTCAACGTGGTCTCGCCCGAGGAGTACGAGGCCCACCTCCAGGACCTCGTGAGGATCGGTCAGATCGGTGCCCCCGCGGGCCAGAAGGAGGCCGACGCCGTCGCCGGTCTGCGCGGTGCCGACACGGAGGACGACCAGGACGTCCAGGACGGAGCGGGTAACTGATGGCCACCACTGCGGCATTCGACGACGGTCGGGAGACCACCACCGTCCGTCGTGAGACGACGCTCGGCCAGAAGGTCGTCACGATCATGACGACCACCGATCACAAGGTGATCGGCAACATGTACCTGGCCACGTCGTTCATCTTCTTCCTGATCGGCGGCGTGCTCGCGCTGGCGATCCGCGCGAACCTCATGCAGCCCGGCTCGAACCTGCTGTCGGACGAGGCCTACAACCAGGCCTTCACGATGCACGGCACGATCATGCTGCTCATGTTCGCGACGCCGCTGTTCTTCGGCTTCGGCAACGCGATCATGCCGCTGCAGATCGGCGCGCCCGACGTCGCGTTCCCGCGTCTGAACATGTTCAGCTACTGGCTGTACCTGTTCGGCTCCACCATCGTCGTCTCGGGCCTGTTCGTGCCCGGCGGCGCGGCGAGCTTCGGCTGGTTCGCGTACGCCCCGCTCTCGGACGGCGTCAACTCGCCCGGCATCGGCGGTGACCTGTGGGTCATGGGTCTGTGGATGTCGGGTCTGGGCACGATCCTCGGTGCCGTCAACTTCATCACGACGATCTTCTGCATGCGCGTGCCCGGCATGACGATGTTCCGCATGCCGATCTTCGTGTGGAACACGCTGGTGACCAGCCTGCTGGTGCTCATCGCGTTCCCGATCTTCGCCGCCGCGCTCCTGACGCTGGCCGCGGACCGCATGCTCGGGGCCCACGTGTTCGACGCCGCGAACGGCGGCCCGATCCTGTGGCAGCACCTGTTCTGGTTCTTCGGGCACCCCGAGGTGTACATCATCGCGCTGCCGTTCTTCGGCATCATCTCCGAGATCCTGCCGGTCTTCAGCCGCAAGCCGATCTTCGGCTACGTCGGCCTCGTGGCCGCGACGCTGCTGATCGCCGCCCTCTCGGTGGCGGTGTGGGCGCACCACATGTTCGTCACGGGTGCGGTCGACCTCGCGTTCTTCAGCTTCATGACGTTCCTCATTGCGGTACCGACCGGCGTGAAGTTCTTCAACTGGATCGGCACGATCTGGGGCGGGAGCATCTCCTTCGACACCCCCATGGTGTTCTCGCTGGGCTTCCTCGTGACCTTCCTCTTCGGTGGTCTGACGGGCGTCATCCTGGCGTCGCCGACGCTGGACTTCCCGCTCTCGGACTCCTACTTCGTCGTGGCGCACTTCCACTACGTCGTCTTCGGCACCGTGGTGTTCGCGATGTTCGCCGGCTTCTACTACTGGTGGCCGAAGCTCACCGGGCGGATGCTCGACGAGAAGCTCGGCAAGATCCACTTCTGGCTGCTGTTCATCGGCTTCCACATGACCTTCCTCGTCCAGCACTGGCTGGGTGTCGAGGGCATGCCGCGCCGCTACGCCGACTACGGCCCGAACGACGGCTTCACGACGCTGAACGAGATCTCCTCGATCGGTGCCTTCCTGCTCGGTGCCTCGACCCTGCCGTTCCTGTGGAACGTGTGGAAGTCGCGCAAGAGCCCGCTGGTCAAGCTCGACGACCCGTGGGGCTGGGGCCGCTCGCTGGAGTGGGCCACGAGCTCGCCCCCGCCGCGGCACAACTTCCACTCCCTGCCTCGGGTCCGCAGCGAGAGCCCTGCGTTCGACCTGCACCACCCGGAGATCGCGGAGCTGGAGCTGCTGCACAACCCGGACGAGGGCGGCCTCTTCGCCGACGCGCCGAACACGAACGGCAAGGGTGCGGCCATCAAGGACGCCAAGCAGCAGAAGGACGGTGAGTGAGCGATGAAGGGCATGAAGGCCGAGTACTGGGTCATCATCTCCTGCGGGATCTTCTTCGTCTTCATCGCGCCCGTGTACTGGGTGCTGACGGAGGACCCGACGGGCACCACGGCGCTCGTCATGACGTTCCTGCTGTGCGCGCTGCTGGGCTTCTATCTGTACGTCGTCGCCAAGCAGATCCCGGCACGTCCGGAGGACCTCGACGACGCCGAGATCGCCGACGGCGCCGGTGAGCTGGGCTTCTTCCCGCCGTACAGCTGGTGGCCGCTCTACTGCGCCCTGGCGCTCGCGACGATCGTCCTGGGCGTCGTCGTCGGCTGGTGGCTGTTCATCATCGGCGCCACCATCGGCGCGGTGACGGTCTGCGGCTGGGTCTACGAGTACTACCGGGGCGTGCACGCCCACTGACTGGTCGGTGCGTTCGTGCTCACCGCGTAGGATGACGCGGTGAGCACGACGAACCGTTCCCTGCGCCTGCTGATGGGTGCTGTCCTCCTGGTGACCCTGGGCGCCTGCACGGCCGCCCGGTCCGAGCAGCCGTCGGCTTCGCCGACGCAGCAGCCGGCCACGGTGAGTGCGAACGTCGAGGACCAGGCGTCCGACGTCCCCGTCGACACGGTCGTCTCGGTCGAGGTGCAGCACGGCACCGTCACCGAGGCGTCGTTGACGTCGTCGGACGGCAAGCAGGTCGTCAAGGGCGAGGGCGGCGACGGTCGCTGGGCAGCCACGTCGCGGCTCGAGCCCGGCACCGCGTACACGCTGACCGCGCAGGCGGAGGGCACCGACGGGAAGCCGGCGAAGCTGGTGCGCACCTTCACGACGCGGGCCTTGACGCTGGACCAGCAGACGTACCCCGCGGTCGCTCCGCTGGCGAACGAGACGGTGGGCGTGGGCATGCCGGTCATCGTCACGTTCGACGTGCCCGTGGAGAACAAGAAGCTGTTCGAGCAGCACATGCACGTCACGTCCACCCCGAAGGTCGAGGGTGCCTGGCACTGGATGAGCGACACGGTCGTGCACTACCGGCCGAAGGAGTTCTGGCCTGCGGGCACCAAGGTGTCGGTCGACCTCGACCTGAACAGCCTGCCCGCCGGCAACGGCGTGTACGGCCAGCAGGACCAGCACGTGCCGTTCACGGTCGGACGTCGCATCGTGTCGACAGTCGACGTCGCCCGGCACACGCTGACGATGAACATCGACGGCCGCGACGTGCGCACCATCCCGGTCTCGACCGGCAAGCCGGGTCACGAGACCCGCGGCGGCACGAAGGTCATCATGGAGAAGTTCGCGTCGGTCGACATGGACGCCGCGTCGACCGGCGTCTCGGAGTCCGACCCCGACTACTACGACATCAGCGACGTCCGGTGGGCGATGCGAGTGACGAACTCCGGCGAGTTTCTCCACGCCGCGCCGTGGTCGGTCGGCTCCCAGGGCCGGGAGAACGTGAGCCACGGCTGCGTCGGCATGAGCACCGCCGACGCCCAGTGGATCTACGACCAGTCGCGCCGCGGCGACGTCGTGAAGTTCGTCAACAGCGGCCGCTCCCTCGAGCAGAACAACGGCTGGACCGACTGGAACACCCGCTGGAGCGACTGGGTCCAGGGCTCCGCCCTCAAGCGCGCCTCCTGAGGCTTCTGCCCCGCCGGGCGGGGGAGGAGTGGCGGGCTTTTGGTGCGCCGGCGCGTCCTACGGGCCCGTGGGGCGGCTGAGGACTCGTCCTGCGGCTGCGTCGGCGCGGGTCGTCGTGGGTGTGGTCTCCGCAAAGGCCTCGACCGGGCAGCTGGGCGGCGCGCTGGTCCGGGGTCTTGGGCTGCGGGTCGCGCTCGGGGTGGACGCAAGAATCTGCGTTCTCGCCCGCTTAGCGGTAGGTCTGCCGCCGAATCACCCGTCGGGGGTAGGTCTGCCGCCTTTCCGAGCGCTGTAGAGGCGGTGGATCTACCGCTGAGGTGGGCTGTCGTGGCAGGGACGCAGAATCCTGCGTCCCACGAGAGCCACAGCCCGAGAATCAGAGCCACCTCGCCGCCCAGCCGCCCGGTCGAGGCCCTTGCGGAGACCAGACCCAGCACGAGCTGAAGCAGCGCACCAGCAGAGGTCGGACCCCCCTCGCAGCAGCGCACCAGCAGGGGAGGGGACGAAGAAGGGCCCCGGAATACTCCGGGGCCCTTCGTCGTGCGTGCGGTCGGTCAGTGCGACTTCGGGATGCCGGTCTCCGACACGCCCTGGAAGTCCTCACCGAGGTGCACGGGGTGGCCCTCGATCTCGGCCAGGTGCTCGTCGGCGTGCTCGACCTCGGCCAGCGTCGGCTTGTCGATCGCACCCTTGTAGTAGAACGAGCGCACCCGGTGGCGGACCTTCGCGACCCGGCCGTGCGGCAGCGCGACACCGTTCTCGTCCGTCTCGGCCGGAGCCTCGAGGGCCGGGAGACGGTCGTGCGCGGTGAGGCGGTACTGCTCCGTGACCGGGAGCGGGGCGTGACGCTCCGCGTAGCTGCCGTCGGGCGAACGCTCGATGACACCGGTCTCGTAGCCGTGCAGGATCTTGTTCTGGTCGGCGCGCTGCAGACCGATGCAGATCCGTCGCGTGATGATGAACGCGATCACCGGGAACAGGAAGATGCCGATCCGGAAGATGTGCGTCAGCGCGTTGATGCTCAGGTGGAACTGCGTGGCGATGATGTCGTTGCCGCCGGCAGCCCAGCCGACACCGTAGAACGTCATGCCGGCCACGCCGAGACCCGTGCGGGTCGGGGCGTTGCGCGGACGCTCCAGCAGGTGGTGCTCACGCTGGTCGCCGGTCACCCAGCGCTCCACGAACGGCCACAGGGCGAGGACCGTGAACAGCAGGCCCAGTCCACCGACACCCGGGATGAAGACGTTCCAGCTCCAGGTGTGGCCGAGGAAGGTGCTCTCCCAGTTCGGCATGATGCGCACGAGACCCTCGGAGAAGCCCATGTACCAGTCGGGCTGCGAGCCGGCCGTGACCTCCGACGGGTTGTACGGACCGTACGCCCACACCGGGTTGATCTGCACCAGCGCGCCCATGAGGGCGGTGAAGCCGAAGACGACGAAGAAGAAGCCGCCGGCCTTCGCCGCGTACACGGGGAGCATCGGGTAGCCGACGACGTTGTCGTTCGTGCGTCCGGCGCCCGGCCACTGCGTGTGCTTGTGGTAGACGAGCAGCAGCATGTGCGCGGCGATCAGGCCGAGCAGCAGGGCCGGGATCAGCAGGATGTGCGCCATGTACAGGCGGGGGATGATCTCCTCGCCCGGGAACTCGCCGCCGAAGATGAAGAACTCCAGGTAGGAGCCGACGAGCGGGATCGAGCGGATCAGGCCGTCGACGAAGCGCAGGCCCGTGCCCGAGAGCAGGTCGTCGGGAAGCGAGTAGCCGGCGAAGCCCTCGACCATGCCGAGCGCCAGCAGGCCGACACCGATGAGCCAGTTGATCTCACGCGGCTTGCGGTACGCACCCGTGAAGAAGATGCGCAGCATGTGGGCGAGCATCGCGCCCACGAACAGCGCCGCCGCCCAGTGGTGGATCTGCCGCATGAGCAGACCGCCGCGGATGTCGAAGGAGATGTGCAACGTCGAGGCGTAGGCCTGCGACATCTCCAGCCCACGGAACGGGGCGTAGGAGCCGTCGTAGACGACCTCGGACATGCTCGGCTGGAACCAGAACGTCAGGAAGACGCCGGTGAGCAGCAGCACGACGAAGCTCCACAGGGCGATCTCGCCGAGCATGAACGACCAGTGCTCCGGGAAGACCTTGCGCAGGTTCTTCTTCGCCACCCCGGCCAGTCCGAGGCGGTCGTCGAGCCAGCCGACGGGACCAGCGGCCTTCTTGCCGAAGCCCGTGTCCTCGACCGGCGTGTAGGTGTCAGTGCTCATGACTCACCATCCAGTCTCTTCTGGTCGCGCGCAAGCTCGGGATAGCTCGGCGCCACGATCTCGGGGAAGTCGCTCATCGCGATGATGTAGCCCTCGGAGTCCACGCCGAGCGGCAGCTGCGGCAGTGGACGGTGGGCGGGGCCGAAGATGACCTTGCCGTTGTCGGCGAGATCGAACGTCGACTGGTGGCAGGGGCACAGCAGGTGGTGCGTCTGCTGCTCCCACAGCGAGATCGGGCAGCCGACGTGCGTGCAGATCTTGGAGTAGCAGAGGATGCCGTCGATGCCCCAGTTCTCGCGACCCTCGGAGGGCGTGATGTCCTCCGGGCGCATGCGCACGACGATGATGGCGGCCTTCGACTTGGCTGCGAGGAGCTCGTGGCCGTGGACCTCGGCCTCCTCCTCGCCCTCGGCGGGGAAGAAGACGGCCGGCTCGGCGTTGATGAGCTGACCGACCTCGATCTCCTCGGGGCGGATGGGCAGGCCCGAGACGTCGTTGACGACGCGCATGCCCTTCTTCCAGACCGTCTCGTCCTGGCCGTGGGGGAGCGGGCCGAGGTCGCGCAGCAGCACGACCGACGGGACCGCCAGCGCGCCCACGGAGAGGAAGAGGCTGTTGCGGATGAGCGGTCGACGACCGACACCCGACTCCTGCAGACCGGCGTTGATGTCGGCCATGACGGCCTCGCGGTCCTCGGCGGAGGAGCGGGCCGGGTGACGCATCTCGACCATCTCGTGGTCGCCCATGAGCTTCTTGGCCCACTGGATGATCCCGACGCCGATCAGCAGCAGACCGCCTCCGAGCGTCGCGCCGAGGGCGAAGTTCGACGCGGACCAGTTGAGGAACGTCTGGTCGGAGTCGATCGCGAAGTAGGAGACGGCGAACAGCACGAACAGCAGCGCCGCCACGGTGAACATGCCGGAGATCTGACGCTCGGCGCGGCGCTCCTGCGCCGGGTCGACGTCGGTGGGACGCCACTGGTGCGGCTGCAGGCCCGGGTCCTGCACCGGCTCGGTGCGGACGGGGGTGCTGCTGCTGTCGTGGGACTGGATCTCGTCACTCATCTCGTTCAGGCCTTCTTCTTCTTCGATCGCGCTCCGTGGGCACCGATCCAGATCGCGAAGCCGATCAGACCGCCGATGCCGAGGACCCAGACGAACACGCCGTCGACGACCGGGCCGAGGCCGCCGCCGCCGAGGCCGCCGTAGTTCGGCTGCTCCTGGACGCGCTTGATGTAGGCGATGACGTTGCGCTTGTCCTCAGGGGTGATGAGGTCGTCGTTGAAGACCGGCATCTGCTGCGGACCGGTGACCATGGCCTCGTAGATGTGCTTGGCGCTGACGCCCTTGAGCGTCGGGGCGTAGCGGCCGTTGGGCAGCGCGCCGCCGGCGCCGACGGAGTTGTGGCAGGCGGTGCAGTTGGTGCGGAAGAACTCGCCGCCCTCACGCAGGCCCTCGACGTCGACGTCCTTGTAGTTCAGGTACTCCTCGGCCGGGATGGCCGGGCCGGGCGCCAGCGACGCGATGTACGCGGACAGCTGGCGGGTCTCCTCGGCGTCGTACTCGGGTGCCTTGCGCGGTGCCTGCGGAGCGCTCTGCGCCATCGGCATGCGGCCGGTGCCGACCTGGAAGTCGACGGCAGCGGCGCCGACGCCGATCAGCGACGGACCGTAGTTGCCGCCGTCCTTCGTCGTGATGCCCTCGGCGTTCTGCCCGTGGCAGCTGGCGCAGCCGATGAGGAAGAGCTCGCGCCCCGCCTCGACGTCGCGTGCCGTGTACTGCTCCGCCTGGGCGGGCTTCGGGGCGAGCGCGGACCAGAGCCCGGCAGCGGCCACGAGACCGAGCACCAGGACGACGAGTCCGGCGAGGGGGTGACGGCGGCGGGTCGACAGAGTGCGCACCGAGAACCTCATTCCTGTCAGGGGTAACCAGCGTACCTAGCGTTCTGCCAGGTCCGCAGGCTTAGGTTGGCCTAACGCCGAGCCGTGCGGCAGGCGTCAGCGGATCAGGTAGATGGTCGCGAACAGGGCGACCCAGACGATGTCGACGAAGTGCCAGTAGTACGACACGACGATCGCGGAGATGGCCTGCTCGTGCGTGAAGCGGCGGGCGACGAACGTGCGGCCGATCACCAGCAGGAAGGCCAGCAGACCACCGACGACGTGGATGCCGTGGAAGCCGGTGGCGAGGTAGAAGAGGGAGCCGTAGGCCGAGGACGGGATGGTCACGCCCTCGTGGACGAGCTCGGCGTACTCGAAGGCCTGGCCGCCGATGAAGATCGCGCCCATGACGTAGGTGAGCACGAACCACTCGCGCATGCCCCACTTGCGGAACTGCAGCAGCGTCCCGGTGCGTCCGGGACGGCCGCGCTCGGCCGCGAAGACGCCGAACTGGCAGGTCAGCGACGACAGCACGAGGATCGAGGTGTTGACGGCCGCGAACGGCACGTTCAGCAGCTGCGTCTCCTGGTCCCAGAGCGCCGGCGTGACGTTCTTGACGGTGAAGTACGCGGCGAAGAGGCCGGCGAAGAACATCAGCTCGCTGGAGAGCCAGACGATCGTGCCCACCGTCACCATGGAGGGACGCCCCTCGGTGCCGTGGAGTCGGGACGCGGGGATCACGGAAGTAGTGGCCACGCGCTCATTATGTACGATTCCCACGTGACCGAGCGCAGCAGGTTCCGAGTCCTGGTCTACAGCGACGACCGAGACGTGCGGAACGCCGTCATGGCAGCGCTGGGCACGCGCCCGCACCCCGACCTCCCCGAGGTCGAGTTCGTCGAGTGCGCGACGGAGCCGGTCGTCTGGCAGTACCTCGACGACGCCCGTCGTCGTCCGGACCTCGTCGTCCTCGACGGCGAGTCGACGCCCGTCGGCGGACTCGGCGTGGCGCGGCAGATGAAGGACGAGATCTTCCAGGCGCCGCCGGTGCTCGTGCTGACCGGCCGCCCGCAGGACGCCTGGCTCGCGACCTGGTCGCGCGCCGACGCCGCCGTGTCCCACCCGATCGACCCGCTGCGGCTCGCCGAGGTCTTCGTCGACCTCGCGCGCTCCGTGCTGCAGCCGGGGTGAGCGCGCGCACCTGGCCCGACGTGCTCGACGAGCTCGTCGGAGGCCGCGACCTGGACTCCGGGTCGACCGCGTGGGCGATGGCGGCGATCCTCGAGGGCGAGAGCACGCCGGCGCAGATCGCCGCGTTCGCGGTGGCGCTGCGCGCGAAGGGCATCTCCCAGGCCGAGCTGCAGGGACTCGTCGACGCGCTGCTGTCGCACGCCGTCCTCGTCGACGTCCCCGGCCGGGTGGTCGACATCGTCGGCACGGGTGGCGACCGGGCCAAGACGGTCAACATCTCGTCCATGTCGGCCGTCACGGCGGCCGGTGCGGGCGCCCCCGTCGTCAAGCACGGCAACCGCGCCGCGTCGAGCCAGAGCGGCACCGCCGACGTGTTCCAGGTGCTGGGCGTGCGGCTCGACGTGCGGGCCGCGTCGGTGCCGGCGGTGCTCGAGCGCGCCGGCATCACCTTCTGCTTCGCCCCGCTGTTCCACCCGGGGCTGCGCTTCACCGGCCCGCCGCGGCGCGAGATCGGCATCGCCACCCCGTTCAACGTCCTCGGCCCGCTGGTCAACCCCGCGCGTCCGCAGGCGTCGGCGGTCGGGTGCTCCGACCTGCGCACGGCACCGCTCATGGCGCAGGTCTTCGCCGACCGCGGCGACGACGCGTTCGTCTTCCGTGGCGACGACGGTCTCGACGAGATCACCACGACGACCACCACCCGCGTGTGGACGGTCGTGGGCGCCGGCGTCGTGGAGGAGGTGCTCGACCCGCGCGAGCTCGGGTTCTCGCTGTCGTCCCCCGAGGCGCTGCGCGGCGGCGACCCCGTGCACAACGCCGACGTGTTCCGCCGGATCCTCGACGGCGAGGTCTCGCCCGTCCGCGACGCCGTGCTGCTGAACGCGGGTGCTGCCCTCGCGGCCTACGACGGCGGCAGCGGACCGCTGCTGGAACGCCTGGCTGCAGGTGTCGAGCGGGCGCGGGCGTCGATCGACTCCGGGGCCGCGCGCGACGTGCTGGCCCGCTGGTCCGCTGTCACGCAGGAGCTGGCACCGACCGACTGAGCAGCCGTCGGCTCAGAGCCCGATGCTGAACGCGTCCTCGAGGTCGTGCCGGCTGAAGGTCTGGAACGCGATCTGCGTCTGCGTCGACAGCACGCCGTCGACCTTGTTGAGCCGGTCGGCGACGACCGCGGAGACGTCGTCGATCCGCGGCACCCGCACCATCGCGACGAGGTCGAGGTCGCCCGTGACGGAGTACACCTCGCTCACCCCGTCGAGGTCGGCGATCTGCGCGGCGGTCTCGGACAGCCGGGACACCTCGGCCTGGATGAAGACGATGGCGGTGATCACGCCGACAGCCTAGACCGCGTGGCGCGCTGGTCGTCGGACTCCGTCGGGAGGGCGGCGACGTGCCGGGCCGCGCCGGCCGTCGGGACCTGCCACGACCCGCGCACCATGCGCACGCCCGGGGACTCGAGCCAGCGCAGGAGCGTCTCGGTCTCCTCGACCGACGCCGCCGGCGCCGGATGGGTGCCGTTGCCGGGCGTGGGCACGTCCTCGGCGGTGGCGAGCAGCGTGTCGACCCAGGCGGCGGGGTGCACGTGCCGGGGGAGCAGGCCGGCGGCGGCGAGCCGGCCGTGACGCACGACGTGCACCTCCCAGCCCTTCTCCGCCGGTGCGGCCGCCACGAGCTCGGCGACGTCGGTGAGCTGCCGCAGCCGCTGGGTGCGGTCGACGGCCCGCAGCGACGCGGCCAACCGGTCGCGCACCTGCGCCGCCTCCTCGTAGCGCTGCTGCGCCCCGAGCTCGCCCATGCGGGCGCGCAGCCGCTCGACGACCTCGGCGGGGTCGCCCGTGAGCGCGGCGTCGAGGCGGGCGACCTCGGTGGCGTAGACGTCGGGGTCGAGGTCGCCGGTGCAGGGCGCGAGGCAGCGTCCGAGGTCGGCCAGGGCGCACGTGCTGCCCCGCGGTCGACGGCCCATGCGGGTGGTGCACTGACGCACCTGGAACGTCTCGTGCAGCGCGGCCAGGGCCAGCTCGCCCTGGCTGCGGTGGCCGAAGGGACCCACGTACACGGCGTCGTCGTCGAGCACGCGACGCACCATCGACAGCCGCGGCCAGGGCTCGCGGGTCAGCTTGATCCACGACTGGCGCTCGGGGAAGCGCGACCGTCGGTTGTACGGGGGGCGGTGCGCGGCGATGAGCCGCAGCTCGCGCACCCGCGCCTCGAGCGCGGTGGCGCAGACGACGGCGTCGACGCGCTCGGCGAGCTTGACCATCTCGCCCATCCGGGTGCGCGTCTCCGCGGCGGTGAAGTAGCTGCCGACCCGCTTGCGCAGGTCGCGCGACGTGCCGACGTAGAGCACGTCGTCGCGCGCGTCGCGGAAGAGGTAGACCCCCGGCTCGTGCGGCAGGTGCTGCGCGAGGTGACGCTTGCGTCGCTGCTCGGGCGTCACCTTCGAGGTGAACGTGACCGCGTCCTCGAGGGTGTGCACGCCGAGCGAGCCGAGCCGCTCGAACAGCCCGTGCAGCACGTCGACGGTGGCGCGGGCGTCGTGCAGGGCCCGGTGGTCGGGGGTCGTGCCGGCACCGAAGTGCGCGGCGAGCGTCGAGAGCTTCACGTTGCGCACCTCCTCGCGCAGCAGTGCCCGCCGCGCGAGCACGGCGGTGTCGAGCACCTCGAACCGCGGCCACGGGATGCCCAGCTCGCGGGCGTTGTGCTTGAGGAAGCCGACGTCGAAGGGCGCGTTGTGCGCCACCAGCACGCTGCCCGCCGCGAGCTCGAGGAAGCTGGGCAGCGCCTCGGCGATCCGCGGGGCCTGCACCACCATCGCGTCGGTGATGCCCGTGAGCACCGTGATGAACGCAGGGATGCTCTCCTCGGGGTTCACGAGCGTCTGCAGCTCGCCCAACACCTCGCCACCGCGCACCTTGACCGCGCCGATCTCCGTGATGCGCGCCCCCGCCTTCGGCGACCCGCCCGTCGTCTCGAGGTCGACCACGCAGAACGTGACGTCGCTCAACGGCCGCCCCAGCTCCTCGAAGCTGGCCTGGTGGTGCACGGGTCGCGTGGGCTGGCTGGTCACGGAGGTGACCGTAGGCGTGGGGTCGGACAGAGTCGGGGCTCCTGGGGGACGGGGGGCGTCCTGCGGCTGCGTCGGTGCGGCTTCTCTCTCGACCTGCGGCTGCGTCGGTGCGGGTTCTCTCTCGGGTGGGGCTGCGCCGGTGCGGCTTCTCGTCGACCTGCGCTCCTAAAGGGCCTCGACCGGGCGGCTGGGTGCGACGGCGGCTCGGGTTCTCGGGCTGTGGCTCCCGTTGGGGGCGCAAGATTCTGCGTTTGCGCGGGCCATCGGTGGACCTGCAACCTTCTGAGCGCTCTATAGGTGGCAGATCCACCACTGAGGGGGCCAGACGTCGCAGAGGTTCTCCCTTCTCGTGGACCGTGCCACGAGAAGGGAGAAGCGCTGCCCACCCCACCCCCGAGGGCACCCAAGATTCTTCGTTCGCGCGTGGAAGTCGAACGCTTCTACGTTGGTGACGGGATCCCGTAGCAAACGCAGAAGCCTTGGAGTCCCAACGCACGAACGCAGATTCTTGTGTCCAATGGAGGCCACAGCCCGAGAACCAGAGCCGCCGCCCGCCCAGCCGCCCGGTCGAGGCCTTTCGGAGACCATACCCAGCGCCAACCGAGGCAGCGCACCAGCAGGACGAGACCCCCGCGGCAGCGCACCAGCAGGACGAGACCCCCGCGGCAGCGCACCAGCACGACGAGACCCACCGCGGCAGCGCGCCAGCAGGTCGAGACCCGCCGCAGACAGCGCCGCAGCCCGGCGCACGGCGCACGAAGCACGCAGGGGTTTCTGTCGGGACCGCTGTCTAGCGTCGTGGGCATGAACAGTGAATCCGTCGTCATCGACTGCGACAGCTGCCTGGTGCGCAGTGCCAGCGCGTGCGGCGACTGCGTGGTGAGCGTCCTGCTCGGGGGGCCGCCGCAGGGGGTGGAGGTGGCGCCGGAGGAGATGGCGGCGCTCACGGCCCTCGCCGACGAGGGGCTCGTCCCGCCGCTGCGGCTCGTGACCCCGCTGTCGGGCCCCGACGTGCAGGCAGGGTGACGCGGCTCGCCGTGGGAACCCCTCCTCGACGCGACCCCCCGTCGGCTAGACTCGGCCTCTGTGCGACCGGAGCATGCTGCTCACCCTGAGCGGCATCGGACGCACCGCCGAACTGGCCCGGACGTGGGGAAGACGTCCAGGCCGGACCGGGGAACCATGTTCCTGGGGTGAATCGTGGCGCCGTCCCGCACGGCGTCGCGTAGGGCAGACCTTGGCCCGAACCCGTCAGCTCACCCGGTAGGCGACGAGGACACTGGAGAGAGCACACGTGCACCGACGAGGCATGCCCCGGACGACCCGCACCCATCGCACCGCCGCCGCGGTCGCCGTCCTGACGGTCGGAGCGACGCTCGGCGTCGTCGGCCCCGCGCAGGCCGACCGCGTCACCCCCGCCGACGTCGAGAAGGCGTTCCACGAGGCCGAGGTCGCGAACGAGCAGGCCAACCAGCTCGAGGAGGACGTCAAGGAGGCGCGCGCCGAGATCGCCGACCTCGACGCCGACATCGCCGACCAGCTCGCCGTGTACGAGCGTCAGCGCAAGGCGCTCGGCGCGTCCGTCGTGCAGCAGCAGCTCGACAACCCGCTCGGCCCGACCGCGAGCCTCTTCGGCAGCAAGGACCCGCAGCAGTTCCTCGAGGGCCTCGGCGCCGTCCAGGCCCTCAACAGCACCCGCGCCGACGCCGTCGAGGCGTTCGCCGCCACCGCGCAGGAGCTCAAGAACCGGCGCACGCTGCTCAAGGAGCGCAAGGCCGAGCTCGACCGCGACCGCGATCGTGCCGACGCGAAGCGCGACGAGATCGAGAGCCGCTATCAAGAGGCGAAGACGGCCCTGTCGCGGCTGTCCGCCCCGCAGCAGAAGACGCTCACGAAGAGCGACACGACTGTCGACTTCACGGTCGAGGCCAGCGGCCGCGGCGCTGCCGCCATCCAGTTCGCGATGGCCCAGCTCGGCAAGCCGTACATCTACGGTGGCGTCGGCCCCGACGGCTACGACTGCTCGGGCCTGGTCATGAAGTCCTTCGAGGCCGCTGGCGCGTCGCTGCCACGCGTCGTCGGGCCGCAGTACCAGGCCTCGCAGCCCGTGCCGATCAGCCAGGTCCAGCCCGGCGACATCGTCTTCTTCCCCGACATGTCGCACGACGGCATCTACCTCGGCGACGGCAAGGTCATCCACGCACCGCGTCCGGGCAAGACGGTCGAGATCACGACGCTCTCCATCGGCTTCACCATGGCCGGCCGCGTCGGCTGACCCTGCGATGACCCACCCGCGTCGGCCATGAGGAGGCCGTCGGCCAACGTCGTGGCCGTCGCCGTCCTCGTGGCCGTCGCCGCGGCGGTGCTGCTGTGGCAGCGACCCTGGGCCGGGCAGCCGGCCGCCGCTCCCGCGCCCGTCGCGGTGCCCGCCGACGCACGCGCCGTGCTGGCCGACCAGCTGCAGGCCCTGTCCGACGCCGACACCGAGCAGGGGTTCGTCGCCGCAGCGGGGTCGACCGCTCGGGCCCGCACGTTCGCTCAGGAGGCGTGGGACGCCCGCCGCGACCTCGGCGTGGAGTCGGTGACGCTGCGCTACCTCTCCGGCGGCGACGTCGCCGACCGCGCCGACGGCTCGACGCTGGCCACCGTCGAGGTGTCCTGGCGGGCCGGGGCCGACTCGCCCGTGGCAGGGACGGCCGTGCGGTCGAGCCGGGTCGGTCTGCGGCTCGACCCCCAGCGCGACGGGACGTTCGCCGTCCGCAGCGCCACCAACGTCGGGCAGGACCGTCTGCCGCTGTGGCTGGCAGGTGAGGTGCGGGTGGGCGAGGGTCCCGACGACGTGCGCGTCGTCAGCGTCGACGGCGGCGTGCCCGACCTCGACGCGCTCGCCGCCGCCACGCGCGCCGACCGTGCCGTGCGCGCGACGGTCGCCGACGCCGACGGACGCCTCACGGTGGTCGCGCCGCGCTCACGGGCGACCACTGCGGCGCTGGTGGGGGAGACCCAGGACGAGGTGGCGGCGATCGCCGGCGTGACGACGACCGTCGACGGCACGACCGGGACCGCCCGCGTCATCGTGCTGAACCCCGACCTCTTCGCCGACATGGACGCACGGGCCCGGCAGGTCGTCATCACCCACGAGGCGGCCCACCTGCTCACCGGCGCGGTGGGGACGTCGATGGTCACGTGGGTGGCGGAGGGCTTCGCCGACTACGTGGCGCTGCGCCGCGACGACGCGCCGCTCGCCGTCAGCGCGGGGCAGGCGCTCGCTCAGGTCCGGGCCGACGGTCCGCCGCGCACCCTGCCCGACGCCGACACGTTCGCCGCAGCGGGCGGGCACGGGCTGGGTGCCGTGTACGAGTCGGCCTGGCTCGTGTTCCGCATGCTCGCGCAGGAGCGCTCGAACGAGAGCATCGTCGCCTTCTACGAGTCGGTGCGCGACGGCGCCGACGTTGACGACGCCGCACGGCGTCACCTGGGGCTCAGTGTCGCGCAGATCACCACGCAGTGGCGGGCCTACCTGGAGAAGAGCGCCTCGACGGTGTCGTGAAGGTCGCGCAGCACCGCGGTGCGCTTCACCTTGAACGACGGCGTGAGGTAGCCGTTCTCCTCGGTCCAGTCCTCCTCGAGGATCACGAACTTGCGGATCGACTCGGCCTGGGAGACCAGCGAGTTCGCGTCGTCGACCGCCGACTGGACGGCGGCCTCGAGCTCGGGGGAGTCCAGGGGGCCGTCCCATGCCTCGCGGTCGATGGTGACGAGCGCGGCGATGAACGGCTTGCCGTCGCCCACGACGAGGCACTGGCTCACGACGGGGTGCGCCCGGACCCGGTCCTCCAGCACCGCCGGGGCGACGTTCTTCCCGCCGGCGGTGACGATGATCTCCTTCTTGCGGCCGGTGACGCGCACGTAGCCGTCGTCGTCGACGTCGCCGAGGTCGCCGGTGGCGAACCAGCCGTCGGCGTCGAGAGCGGCGGCGGTGGCCTCGTCGTTCTCCCAGTAGCCGTGGAAGACCTGCGGGCCGCGGAACAGCAGCTCGCCGTCGTCGGCGATCCGCACCTCGGTGTCGGGGAACGGGCGGCCGACGGTCCCGACGCGCTGGGCGGTCGGCGTGTTGACGCACAGGGCCGCGGTGGTCTCGGTGAGGCCGTAGCCCTCCAGGACGGTCACCCCGATGCCGCGGTAGAAGTGCGCGAGCCGGTCGCCGAGGGGCGCGCCGCCGGAGATGGCCCACTCGGCGTGGCCGCCGAGCGCCGCCCGGAGCTTGCCGTAGACGAGCCGGTCGAAGAGGGCGTGCCGCGCGGCGAGCACCGGCCCGACGCGCTTCGGTGCGCCGCGACGTGTCGTCGCGTCCTGCGCCTTGCTGTAGGCGATGGCCGTCGCCACCGCGCGGTCGAAGATGCGGCCCTTGCCGTCGGCGTAGGCCTTCGTGCTGGCGGAGTTGAAGACCTTCTCGAAGACGCGCGGCACGGCGAGCACGAAGGTGGGCTGGTACTCGCCGAGGTCGGCCACGAGGTCCTTGACGTCGGCGGTGTGCCCGAGCCGCGCGCCGGAGCGGATGGCGCCGACCTGGATGATCCGCGCGAAGACGTGCGCCAGCGGGAGGAACAGCAGGGTGGAGGCACCCTCGCGGCCGAACAGCTCCGGCAGCCGCTCGAGGGCGCCGCCCAGCTCGGCGCGGAAGTTGCCGTGCGTGAGTCGGCAGCCCTTCGGCCGCCCGGTCGTGCCCGACGTGTAGATGAGGGTGGCGAGCGAGTCGGACGTGAGCGTCGAGCGCGCCTGCTCGAGCTGCGCGTCGTCGACCTGCGACCCCTGCGCGCGGACGGTGTCGAGGCCACCGTCGTCCAGGGACCAGACGTGCTGAAGGGCGGCCGTCGTCTGGCGCACGGAGTCGACGCGCTCGCGGTGGTGCGGGCTCTCGACCACGGCGGCGACGGCGCCGGAGTCGGAGAGGATCCACGAGATCTGCTCGGCCGAGGACGTCTCGTAGATCGGCACCGTGACGGCACCGACCCACCAGATCGCGTAGTCGACCAGCGTCCACTCGTAGCGGGTGCGCGACAGCAGCGCCACGCGGTCGCCCGGTCGCACGCCCGCGGCGAGCAGACCCTTGGCGACCTCGACGACGTCGGCGTGGAACGCGCCGATGCTCACGTCGGACCATCCGTCGGGCCCGCGGCGCGCCAGGGCGACCGCGTCGGGGTCGCGTGCGAGCCGGTCGAGGACGTCGTCGGTCAGGTTGCCCTGGTCGGTCGACGCCGGCGAGGCGGCGGGGACTCGGGTGGCATCGTCCGCAGCAGTCACGTAGCGCAGGCTACTCGCCGTCGACGCCGCACCGGAGGCGTGGGGCGGCGGCGACGCGCCGTCCCACTACGATGAGGATCCGACCGACCGAGGAGGGCTGCATGGCGCGCACGACCAGCGACATCGTCATCGATGCCGCGCCCTCCGCCGTCATGGCGGTCATCGCCGACTTCGACGCCTACCCGGCGTGGGCCACGGGCGTGCGCCAGGCCGACGTGCTGGCCACCGGCGCCGACGGACGCGCCGACCACGTGCGCTTCACGCTCGACGCCGCACCGATCCGCGACACCTACGAGCTGCTCTACACGTGGGACGGCGACCGGTCGGTGTCGTGGCGTCTCGCCGAGAAGGCCACGGTCCTGACCGCGCTCGACGGCACCTACGCGCTCGCGGTGGTCGACGGCGGGACGCGGGTCACCTACCAGCTGGCCGTCGACGTGGCCGTGCCGTTGCTCGGCACGCTCAAGCGCAAGGCGGAGAAGGTCATCATCGACGCGGCGCTGAGCGGGTTGAAGCAGCGGGTCGAGAGCCTTGCCTGAGGACGAGGTCGGGTCCCTCGGGCAGGAGACCCTGAAGCTGCTCCGCGCGCTTGCCGTCGACACCGAGTCGGTCGCCGACGCCGTGCGCGACGCACCGGACCCCGACGCCCCGGAGACCGAGGCCGGGTCGCAGCACGTCTGCACCACGAGCTGGTGCCCCGTGTGCCAGGTGGTCGGCTTCGTGAAGGACAACCCCGAGGTGGTCGAGGAGGTCGCGCTGGCGGCCCTCCACCTCGCCCGGACGGTGCGCGACGCCTTCGAGGCCGCCACCCGCACGGCCGCACCGGCCGACGACGAGGAGGAGACGCGCCCATGACGGGTCAGCGCAGCACGGACCGCCCGCCGACCCTCGGCGTGGGCGTCGACATCGGTGGCACCAAGGTCGCCGCCGGGCTCGTCGACGCCGACGGCACGATCCTCGACAGCGTCTCCGAGCCCACCCCGGCCGGCGGCAAGATCGCGGCGCTCGTGGCCGACCTCGTCGACCGCCTGCGCGAACGTGCCACGGCGCCGGTCGCCGGCATCGGCGTGGGTGCGGCGGGCTTCGTCTCCGCCGACCGCTCGACGGTCACGTTCGCGCCGAACATCGACTGGCGCGACGAGCCCCTCGGTGCGGACATCGCGCGGCTGCTCGACCTGCCGGTCGTCGTCGAGAACGACGCGAACGCCGCGGCGTGGGGCGAGTACCGCTTCGGTGCCGGCGCCGACTCCGACGACCTGCTGCTCGTGACGATCGGCACCGGCGTCGGTGGCGGCGTGATCCAGGACGGTGACCTCGTGCGGGGCGGCTTCGGCGCCGCCGCCGAGGTCGGCCACCTGCGGCTGGTGCGCGACGGCCGGCTGTGCGGGTGCGGCCAGCACGGCTGCTTCGAGCAGTACGCGAGCGGCAGCGCCCTCGTGCACGACGCGCGGGAGCGCGCGGCGTCCGACGACCCGACGGCGGCGGCCCTGCTCGCCCGCGCGGGCGGCGTCGACGCGATCACGGGCCCGATGGTCACCGACCTCGCCCAGCAGGGCGACCCCCTGTGCGTCGACCTGCTGCACGACCTCGGCACCTGGATCGGCGAGGGCTGCGCCTCGCTCGCCGCCGTCCTCGACCCCACCGTCATCGTCATCGGCGGGGGCGTGGGCGCGGCGGGCGACCTCGTGCTGGGACCGGTCAGGGCAGCGTTCGAGGAGCACCTGCCCGCCCGCTTCCACCGGCGTGTGGCCGAGGTCCGGCTCGCGACGCTCGGCAACGAGGCCGGCATCGTCGGCGCGGCCGACCTCGGGCGTGCCGCGTCCGACCGCACCACCAGCACGTCGGCCCCCGCCGACCGGACAGGAGACTGACGTGGCGGACAGGCTCGCCGTCGGCATCGACATCGGCGGTACCAAGATCGCGGCCGGCGTGGTCGACGAGGACGGCCGGGTCATCGCCCGCACGCGGCGCGAGACGCCGACGACGGAGCCCGAGGCCGTGCTCGACGCGATCGTCGAGATCACCGCCGAGTTCCGCGCCGAGCTGCCGGTCAAGGCCGTCGGCATCGGCGCCGCCGGCTTCGTCGACGCGTCGCAGTCGACCGTGCTCTTCGCACCCCACCTCGCGTGGCGGCACGAGCCGCTGCGCGACCGGGTGGCGCGTCGCACGATGCTGCCCGTCATGGTCGACAACGACGCCAACACCAGCGGGTGGGCGGAGTGGCGCTTCGGCGCGGCGCAGAACGAGCCCGACCTGGTCCTCATCACGCTGGGCACCGGCATCGGCGGGGCGCTCGTCATCGACGGCCTGCCCTACCGCGGACACTTCGGCATCGCCGGCGAGTTCGGCCATATGCAGGTCGTGCCGGGCGGCAACGCCTGCGAGTGCGGCAACCTGGGCTGCTGGGAGCAGTACGCGAGCGGCCGCGTGCTCGGGCGACGCGCTGCGGCCGCCGTGGCGGAGGGCTCGCCCATCGGCCGACGTCTGGCCGAGGCGGCCGGCGGACCCGAGCGGGTCGAGGGTGCGCACGTGACGCCCCTGGCGGAGTCCGGCGACGAGGAGGCGATCGCCTGGATCGCCGAGGTCGGCGACTGGCTCGGCGTCGGGATGGCGAACCTCGCCGCCGCGCTCGACCCCGGCCTCTTCGTGGTCGGCGGCGGCGTGAGCGACGCCCGCGAGATGCTCCTCGGCCCCGCGCGGGAGGCCTACTCGCGGACCCTGACGGGGCGCGGCTACCGCTCGGAGGCGCGGATCGTCCGCGCGCACCTCGGGCCCGAGGCGGGTCTCATCGGCGCGGCCGACATGGCCCGCCTCACAGCGCGGCGCCGTCGTCCGGCCAATCCTGCTGCCCGGGTCCGTGTTCGGGCAGCTGCGCGATCAGGTAGATCGCCGAAGCGACGAAGGTGAGCGCCGCGCCCAGCAGCACGGGGCGCGACAACCAGCTGCCGCCGACCGTCGCGAGCACGAGCAGGAGGGGCGAGCCCACCAGGCCCGCCCAGGCGGTCGCGCGACCCCGGTGCAGCGGCCGTGCCGGCCCCGGCCGGACGTGGCGGTAGAACTGCTCGTCGACCGGGTCGGGCTGGTCGTCGAGCTCGACCGGCTCGGGCTCGGGCTCCGGCTCTGCGGGCTGCGCGACCCCGAGGGGGAACGGCAGGTCGAGGTCGAGCCGCTCGACGATCGCGTCGAAGGCGTCGCGGTCGCTGCTGCGTCGCGCCTCGCCGTCGTCGTCGGGCGTGCGGTCGTCGCGGTCAGCCACGGTCGACCCCGTCCGTGATCCCACCCGTGATCTCCGCGACGAACGCGGCGGACCGCTCCCGGATCAGCGGGGCGTCGTGGTCGACGGTCGCGACGTGGTAGCTGTCGGTCAGCTCGACCACGGTCAGCAGGTCGGGTCGCACGCCCTCGCGCACGAGCGCCAGGGTGCTGTCGTCGACGACGTGGTCCTCGACGGAGCGGAAGAACAGCACGGGGGACTGCACGCGGTCGAGACCGTCGCGGACGTCGTCCCACAGCTGCATCATCGAGTGCAGCGCGCGCAGCGGTGTGCGGTCGTAGGCGCCCTCGCTGACCCCGGGCTTCTTGATGTCGCCGCCGATCGCGGCCATGGACGGCAGCACGTGCTTGAGCACGGGCACCGCCTTGAGCCGCGGGTCGCGCGACGCGACCGCCGGGTTCACGAGCACCACGCCCGCGACGTCGGCGGGCCGCTGCTCGGCCAGGCGCAGCGCGAGGCAGCCGCCCATCGACAGCCCGGCCACGACGACGGCGTCGCACCGCTCCCGCAGGACGTCGAGCTCGTGGTCGAGGGCGCCGTACCAGTCGCGCCAGGTGGTGCGGTTCATCTCCTGCCACGTGGTGCCGTGCCCGGGCAACCGCGGCACCCGGACGGTGTACCCGCGGTCGGCGAGGTCGCGGCCCCAGTCGACCATCGACGCGGGGGACCCGGTGAAGCCGTGGCTGAGCAGGACACCGACGCGGCCGGCGTCGTGGGCGAAGGGCTCGGCTCCGGGCACGACGGTGGGGGACGGGCTCATGGAACCATCCTCTCCCACGGTGTCGCCGCCGCACACCCCCCGGATCGCGGTAGTGTCCGGGTGACGCTGAGGAGGCGACGTTGTTCTACTGGTTCCTGAAGTTCCTGGCCCTGGGTCCGCTGCTGAAGCTGATCTTCAGGCCGTGGGCCGAGGGCACCGAGAACGTGCCCAAGGAGGGCGCGGTCATCCTCGCGAGCAACCACCTGTCCTACAGCGACTGGTTGTTCATGCCGCTGGTGATCCCGCGGCGCGTGACGTTCGTGGCGAAGGCCGAGTACTTCGAGACCCCCGGCATCAAGGGCTGGTTCCAGAAGAAGTTCTTCTCCGGCGCCGGCCAGGTGCCGATCGACCGGTCGAGCGGGTCCGCCGCCGCCGGCGCGATCGCCACGCAGCTGCGCCTGCTGTCGGAGGGCGAGGTCTGCGGGATCTACCCCGAGGGCACCCGCTCCCACGACGGCAAGCTCTACCGCGGACGCACGGGCGTGGCGCGCATCGCGCTCGAGTCCGGCGTGCCGGTGATCCCGCTCGCGGTCATCAACACCGACGTCGTGGCTCCTCCCGGCAAGGTCTTCGGGCGGATGGCCCGGCCCGGTGTCCGCTTCGGCGAGCCGCTCGACTTCAGCCGCTACGAGGGGCTGGAGGGCGACCGGTTCATCCTGCGGGCCGTCACCGACGAGATCATGTACGAGATCATGCGGCTCTCCGGCCAGGAGTACGTCGACCTGTACGCGCAGGACGCCAAGAAGCGCGACCGCGAGGCCGAGCGCGAGGCGGCGCGGACGGCCGAGCGCGCGGAGTCCGACGAGGTCTGGGACCAGATCAAGCCCGAGTGACGCCGCGTCGTCGCGCCCACCTGCCCGGTCCGGCACTCGTCGTGCGCGGCGGAGGTAGGGCGACGACGATGGGAGCAGGGCCCACAGGCGTCGGGCCCGCGACCAGCGGAGGACGGCGGGCATGAGCGCGTACGAGGGTCACGACCACGACCAGCACGGGACCCGGCGGCCCGACGTGGAGGACGTCTGGTCCTACCCGCGCCCGCCCGCCGTGGTCCCCAGCTCCGAGACGGTCGTCGTCGAGCTCGGCGGCCTCGAGGTCGTGCGGACCACGTCGGCCTTGCGCGTCCTGGAGACGAGCCACCCGCCGACCTACTACCTGCCGATCGCCGACGTCCGTGACGGCGTGCTGCGGCCCGTCGCCCGTCGGACGTGGTGCGAGTACAAGGGGGAGGCGGCCTACTTCGACCTCGTGGCGGGCGACCGCGTGGTGCCCGCGGGCGCGTGGACCTATCCCACGCCGACCCGGGGCTACGAGGTGCTCCTGGACCACGTGGCGCTGTACCCCGCGCAGATGGACCGCTGCACCGTCGACGGCGAGGTCGTGCAGGCCCAGGACGGCGACTTCTACGGCGGCTGGATCACCTCGCGCGTCGGCGGACCGTTCAAGGGTGCGCCCGGCACGCTGCACTGGTGAGCCGGGCGTCCTGCGCCGGGCGTCCCTCGGACGGACGGGTTTCGAGCCGGTGGGGGAGCCGCACTAGACTCTCCTGGTGAGCATTCCGAGCCTCGACGACCTCCACGCGATGGGAGCTGCCCAGCAGCCCACCTACGCCGACCCCGCTGCCCGCGAGCGCGCGCTCGAGCAGCTGCGCCGGATGCCGCCCCTGGTCTTTGCCGGCGAGTGCGACGACCTCCGCGACCGCATGGCCGCCGTGGCCCGCGGCGAGGCGTTCCTGCTGCAGGGCGGCGACTGCGCCGAGACCTTCGAGGGCGTCACCGCCGAGAACGTGCGCAACAAGCTGCGGGTGCTGCTGTCGATGGCCGTCGTCCTGACGTACGCCGCCAGCGTGCCCGTGGTCAAGGTCGGCCGGCTCGCGGGGCAGTACGCCAAGCCGCGATCCCGCGACACCGAGACCCGCGACGGCGTGACGCTGCCGGCCTACCGCGGCGACGCCGTCAATGGCTTCGACTTCACGCCCGAGTCGCGCGTGCACGACCCGCAGCGTCTCGTCGACGTGTACCACGCGTCCAGCGCCACGCTGAACCTCGCGCGCGCCTTCACCACGGGCGGCTACGCCGACCTGCGCCAGATGCACGAGTGGAACAAGGACTTCGTCAAGAACAGCCCGGTCGGCGTCAGCTACGAGCAGGTGGGCGGCGAGATCGACCGCGCCCTCGCGTTCATGGACGCCATCGGCGTCGAGCCCGACGCGTTCCGCTCCGTCGACTTCTACTCCTCCCACGAGGCGCTCATCCTCGAGTACGAGCACGCCCTCACCCGGGTCGACTCCCGCACCCAGCGCTCGTACGACGTCTCCAGCCACTTCGTCTGGATCGGCGAGCGCACGCGCCAGCTCGACGGCGCCCACGTGGAGCTGCTGAGCCACATCGCCAACCCGATCGGCGTCAAGCTCGGCCCGACCACGTCGGCCGACGACGCGATCGCGCTGTACGAGAAGCTCAACCCCGAGCGCGAGCCGGGCCGGATCACGTTCATCACCCGCTTCGGCGCCGACAAGATCCGCGACCTCCTGCCGCCCCTCGTGGAGAAGGTGACTGCCGCCGGCCTCGAGGTCGCGTGGGTGTGCGACCCCATGCACGGCAACACCTTCGAGGCCTCCACGGGCTACAAGACCCGCGAGTTCGACGACGTCATCGACGAGACCCGCGGCTTCTTCGAGGTGCACCGCGCGCTCGGCACGTGGCCCGGCGGCATCCACGTGGAGCTGACCGGCGACGACGTCACCGAGTGCGTCGGCGGCGGTCGACGCGTCTCCGCCGAGGACCTCGCCACGCGCTACGAGACGCTGTGCGACCCGCGGCTCAACCGCGAGCAGTCGCTCGAGCTGGCCTTCCTCGTGGCCGACATGCTGCACCAGCGCTGATCCTGCGGCACCCGCCGACACCGGCGCCCCCGGACGAGGTCCGGGGGCGCCGGTCGTTCAGACGTAGATGACGACGGTCGAGCCGACCTTGGCCTTGCCCGAGCCCGGGTCCTGGAAGACGACGCGGTCGGAGCCGGGGATGCGGTTGCGCACGTCGACCTCGAAGCCGGCCTCCTCGAGCGCCTTCACGGCCTCGTCGCGCGGGCGACCGAGCACGTCGGGCACGTCGACGGACTCCGGGCCCTTCGACACCTCGATCGTGACGGTGTCGCCGCGGAACAGCGTGCCGTCCCTCGGTGTCTGGCTGATGACCCGGTCCTTCGGGACGTCGTCGGAGAAGGACTCGCGCACGGTGACGGCGAACGACGCCTCCTCGAGCGCCGCGCGCGCCTCCTGGCGGGTGCGGCCGGTCTGGTCGGGCACCTGGATCGGCTCGCGGCCCCGGCTCACGACGAGGTCGACCACGGTGCCGCGCCGGACCTGCTGGCCGACCTTGACGCCGGAGACGGCGACGACCTGCCCCTGGGGCACGGTCTCGTCGTAGCGCTCGGTGACGTCACCGGCCTGCAGGTTGCGCCTCTCGAGCGCCGCGCGGGCGTCGTCGAGGGTCCGGCCCGACAGGTCGGGCACGGCGTAGCGCTCCTTGCCCTTGGAGACGACCGCCGTGATCTTCTGGCCCGGCAGCAGCCGGTCGCCGACGGCGGGGTCGGTGGAGATGACGGTGCCGAGGGGCGCGGTCTCGGAGAACGCGCGACGGGTGACGTCGAGCTCGAACCCCGCGTCCTTGGCCTCCTCGGCCGCCTGCGCCTCGGCCTGGCCGACCAGCTGCGGGACCGCCTCGTAGCGGCCGAAGCCCAGCCAGTAGCCGGCACCGGCTGCGACGAGCGCCGCGAGGAGCGTGGCCACCAGCAGCAGCCGGCCGCGTCGTCGTGCACGGTCGTCGCGGGTGCGGGTGGGCGGCTCCTGCGGCGGGGGAGCCGCTGCGGCGGCGGGGGTGCGCGACCACGTGTCGCTGCTCCAGCGCATGGTCGGCTCCGCGCGGGCGACGACCTCGCCGGTCTCGCGGTCGACGAGGACGGTCTCGCCGCCGTCGTCGTCCAGGGCCGAGGCCGCGGACGGTGACATCGGGCCCGAGAGGGCGCCGTCGGGGTACTCGTGCTCGAGCACGACCGGGCGGGTCGGCTCGTCGTCGGGGGCCGTCGTGCGCGGCAGGAGGTCGGCGGTGAGGTCGGGGTCGTCGGCCAGCCCCTCCACGAGGGCCCGCTCGACCAGCCGGACCTGCCGCAGCAGCACGCCGGCGTCCTGCGAGCGCTGCGTGCGGTCGCGGACCGTGGCCCTGGCGACGAGCGCGTCGACGTAGGGCGGCAGCTCAGGACGCAGCAGCGACGGCGGCGCGACGTCCTCGTGGACGTGCTTGTAGGCCACCTGAATCGGTGACTCGCCCGTGTGCGGCTTGACGCCCGTGAGCATCTCATAGAGCAGCGCCCCGCACGCGTACACGTCGGAGCGTGCGTCGGCGCCCTCGTTGACGACGATCTCGGGCGCGAGGTAGGAGACGGTGCCGATGAGCGTGCCGCCCGTGGCGGTGGTCGCGGCGCTGACGGCGCGGGCCAGGCCGAAGTCGGCGACCTTGACCTCGCCGTCGGGCGTGATGAGCACGTTCTCGGGCTTCACGTCGCGGTGGACCAGGTGCGCGCGGTGCGCCGCGGACAGCGCCGTCAGGACGTCGGCGAGGAGACGCAGCGCCCGCAGCGGACGCATGGGCGCCTCCTCGCGCATCACGTCGCGCAGGGTGCGCCCCGGTACGTACTCCATGACGAGGTAGGTGATGTCGCCGTCGCGGCCCTGGTCGAAGACGGCCACGACACCGCGGTGGTTGAGCTTGGCGGCGGCGCGCGCCTCCCGCTCGAAGCGCTGCGAGAACTCCTCGTCGTCGCCGAGCCCGGCGTGCATGACCTTGACGGCGACCGGACGGTCGAGCCGTTCGTCGTGCCCGAGGAAGACGCTGGCCATGCCGCCCCGCGCGATCCGCTCCGACACCCGGTACCGGCCGTCGAGGACACGTCCGACGAGCGCATCATCACGCGTGACCGTCACGCCGGACCTCCTCACGTCGGCTCCACAGGCCGGCTGACCCTGGGACGAGTGTAGAGAACAGCCTCGCGCGGACGGTGCTGCGCGGCCGTGTCCTCGTCGGGAGTTGCCCGCGCAGCCCGCTCCGCGGTGCTCAGGAGGAGCGTCGGGTCGCGCTGAGCGCCAGCGGTGCCAGGACGTCGCGCGCTGCCGGACCGAGCGCGTCGATCGCCTCGTCGACCTCGTCCTCGAGCCGGGCGATGTCGCGCTCGACGGCCGCGAGTGCGCCGGTGCGGGTCATGAGGTCGGTGAGCGGGGCGACGCCCTCGCGCGTGCCCAGCAGCCGGGTGAGCAGCTCACGGTCGTCGTCGGAGCCCAGCTCGAGGGCACGGGCCACCAGCACCGTGCGCTTGCCCTCGCGCAGGTCGTCGCCCGCCGGCTTGCCCGTCGCGGCCGGGTCGCCGAAGACGCCCAGCACGTCGTCGCGCAGCTGGAACGCCTGGCCGAGCGGCACGGCGATGGCGCTCAGCCCCGCCACCAGCGCGTCGTCGGCTCCTGCCAGCGCCGCGCCGATGTGCAGCGGTCGCTCCACCGTGTAGGAGGCGGCCTTGAACCGCACGATCGTCATGGCCTCCTCGACGGTGACGGTGGCGCGGGTCTGCGCCAGCACGTCGAGGTACTGGCCCGCGACGACCTCCGAGCGGCAGAGGTCGAGGTAGCGCAGCGCCTCGGGCACCCGAGGCAGGCCGGAGGAGCGCAGCTGCTCGTCGGCCCACGAGAGCATGAGGTCGCCCAGCAGCACCGCGGTGGCCTGGCCGAAGCGTGCGGCGTCGCCCACGGACCCCTCGACCGCGCGGTGCCGTGCCTCGAAGTCGCGGTGCACGCTCGGGTGCCCACGCCGGGTGTCGGAGCCGTCCATCAGGTCGTCGTGGACGAGGGCGCTGGCCTGCAGCCACTCGAGCGACGCCGCGGCGGTGACGAGGGCGGGATCGTCGGGGTCGCCGCCGGCCACGAGCCACCCGGCGCGGCAGAACAGCGGCCGCAGCCGCTTGCCGCCGGCGACGAAGGCCACGGCGCTGTCGAGGAACGGGGCGAGGTCGGTGCCGACGTCGGCGAGCTCGGCGCGGCGTCGAGCCGCGAAGCGCTCGAGCTCGTCGGCCACGGCGTCTCGGAACTCGACAAGATCGGCGGCTACCACGTCGCGGACGATACCGTTGGCCCGTGACCGACGCCCCCGCGCCCGTGCCCTCCCACTCGATCGTGGAGGACCTCCGCGACCAGCGTCCCTGCGTCTCCTTCGAGTTCTTCCCGCCCAAGGACGACGCGGGGGAGGAGGTCCTGTGGCGCACCATCGCCGACCTCGAGCCGCTGCGTCCGTCGTTCGTCTCCGTGACCTACGGCGCCGGCGGGACGAGCCAGGACCGCACGGTCCGGGTGACGTCGCGCATCGCGGAGGAGTCGCGGATCCGCGCCGTCGGGCACCTGACCCTGGTCGGGCAGAGCCGCTCGGAGATCGAGGCGGTCCTCAAGCAGTACGCGGCGTCCGGCATCCGCCACGTCCTGGCCCTGCGCGGCGACCCCAAGGGCGGGCCCCGGGCGCCGTGGGAGACCCACCCGGAGGGCATGGACCACGCGGTCGAGCTCGTCGAGCTGGCCCGTGACCTGGGCGACTTCACGGTCGGCGTCGCGGCGTTCCCCGAGGGCCACCCCGACGCCGGCGGACTCGAGCCCGACGCGGACGTGCTCGTCGCGAAGCACCGGGCGGGCGCGGAGTTCGCGATCACCCAGCTGTTCTTCCGCGCGCAGGACTATGTCGATCTCGTCGAGCGGGTCCGGTCCCGCGGGAGCGACCTGCCGATCGTCCCCGGCATCATGCCGATCCTGAACTTCTCGCAGGTCGCCCGCATGGCCGAGCTGTCGGGGGCAGAGATCCCGCGTGAGGTCCTCGACGTCGTCGAGCCGGTGCAGGACGATCCTGCGGCGGTGCGTGCGCGTGGCATCGAGCTGGCCACCCAGCTGTGTCGCGACCTGCTCGCCCAGGGCGCGCCCGGCCTGCACTTCATCACGCTGAACCGCTCCAAGGCCACGCGCGAGATCTTCGAGACGCTACGGGGCGAGGGCCTGGTCTGACCCGCACTCCCGCTCAGGCGGGGGTGGCCGGACGACGCGGCACGGCGCCGAGCCGTTCGGCGATCGCCTCGGTGGCGAGACCGATCGCCTCCAGCGAGGGTCCCGGGTGCGCGTGCGCGCCGGCCATCACGACGCCGGGGGGCAGCGTCGGGCCCGGGCGCTGCAGCACCGTGCGCCAGCCTCGCCACTGCCAGCCCCAGTGACCCAGGCGCACGAGGTCGGCCGGGGCGAGGTCGTGGCGCTCCACCACCCGGTCGCGCAGGTCGATGCCGACGCGCACGAGCGCGATCAGCGGGTCCTCGGCCTTGTGGTGCGCGATCGTCCAGCAGCCGGGAGAGCCCTCCCAGAGATGCAGCGGCGGGTCGGCGTGCACCGCGACGTCGCGGGCGAGGTCGGGCGTCGGGGCGTCCGGCGACAGCCGGACGAGTGCCCGGTGGGCCGGGATGCGCGGCAGCAGCGCCGGCTCGGGGAGTCCGTCGGGCCAGGTCGGCGCGCACCACGCCACGACGTCGGCCGCCACCACCCCGTCGTCGGTGCGGACGCCGGTGACGCCGGACGTGTCGCGCTCGACGCCCCACGCAGAGCACCCGAGGCGCACGTCGACGCGACGTTCCTCGAGCCGCCGGGCGAGGGCGTCGGCGAGCGCCGGCATGCCGCCCTCGACCTCCCATCGCCCGAAGTTCCGCTCGACCTGGTGGCGTACCGCCGTGGCAGCGGGCACGGCGCGCGGGTCGTCGCCGGCGAGCACGACGTCGTCGAGCACCATGCGACGCACCCGGTCGTCGTCGAAGGTCCGCGCGACCTCGCGGCTCAGGGGACGGCGCGCGTGGAGGGCGCGACGGGTCGCCCGGTCGAGCGAGTCGGCGCTGGGCACCTGGTTGAGCAGCCGTCGTCGGACGAGGTCCCAGGGCTCGGTCATCGGGTCGAGCCACGGGCTCCAGGGATCCTCGCCGAAGGTCCCGAGGAAGGCGTCGACCTGTCCCGAGCGCCGGCCCATCGGCAGGTCCATCACGGTCCGGTCGGCGAACACGTGCCGACGCCCGGGAAGCGTGTGCAGCGTGAGGGCGGCGTCGAGCGGGCGCCCCGACTTGCGGAAGAGGTCGCGCAGGACGCCGGGCAGCGTGAACGTGTCGAGGTCGAGCTGCCACAGCCCGTCGCCCGCCTGGTGCCCGCGCAGACGTCCGCCGAGCCGGTCGCCTGCCTCGAGCAGCACCACCTCGTGCCGCAGCTTCGCGAGCCGTGCCGCGAGGGACGTGCCGGCGAATCCTCCGCCCACCACCACGACGCGCGCCATGGGCCGACCCTAGCGAGCGGCGGCGAGGGCCGGGAGCGTCCGGTCCCGCGGCCACGCTGTGACACAGTGACGCCATGCGTCCCGTGCGTCAGGAGATCATGTGGCAGGCCGTCCTCGACGCGGTCGAGGCCCTCGAGCGCAGCGGTCCGCTCGACGTCCTCGACGTCGGCGGCGGCACGGGCGGCGACGCGGTGCGACTGGCGGCGCTCGGGCACCGGGTCACGGTCGTCGACCCGAGTCCCGACGCGCTGGCGTCGCTGGACCGTCGCGCCGCCGAGGCAGGCCTGCAGGACCAGGTCGTGGGCGTGCTGGGCGACACCGGCGACCTGGGGGAGGAGGTCACCCTGGCAGGCACGGACCTCGCGCTGCTCCACGGCGTGCTCGAGCACGTCGACGACCCCGCCGAGGCGCTGCGCACGGTCGCGGCGACGTTGCGCCCCGACGGCGTGCTGAGCGTGGTCGTCGCGGGGCGGCCGGCCGCGGTGCTCGCGCGGACCCTCGCCGGCGACTTCGCCGCCGCGTCCGCCCTCGCGCAGGCCCGCGTCGAGGGCTGGGACCTGCGCGCGCACGGTCCGCGGCGCTACGTGCCCGAGGAGCTGCACGAGCAGCTCGCGGCGGCCGGCTTCACGGTGCTGGCGCACGCGGGTCTGCGCACCTTCGCCGACCTCGTGCCGAGCGCCGTCGTGGACACGGAACCGGGAGCACGCGAACGCTTGTACGCTCTGGAGCGTCTGGTCCGGACGTCCAGCGAGTTCTCAGGGATCTCGGCTGGTCTGCACACCATCGCCCGCCTAGACTTGATCTAGACCCACCACCAGGAGGCCTCCGGTGCCACTCTCCGACGAAGAAGCCCGCCTGCTCCAGCAGCTCGAGCAGTCTCTCGCGGCCGAGGATCCCGACTTCGCGTCGACCCTCCGGGGCTCCAAGCAGGCCGCGCGCAACCGCAAGGTCGCCGTGCTGTCCGGTCTGGGTCTCGTCGTCGGCCTCGGCATCCTGTTCGCCGGTGCGGTCTCCGCGCTGACCTGGCTCGGTGTGCTCGGCTTCGTCGTCATGCTCGCCGGCGGCTACTTCTTCGTCACCGCGTGGCGCCACGGCCTGACGGCCGCGCCCGACGCCGGCCCGACGCGCTCCTCCGGTCCCAAGGGCCCGAAGCAGTCCGGCTCGTTCGTCGACCGCATGGAGGAGCGCTGGCAGCGTCGCCAGGACGGCGACGACCGCTGACCCTCCTGCGGACCTCCTGAGGTCCGCCCCCCACCTCCCCACACCGGGTTCCGCACCAGCGGGACCCGGTGTCGTCATGTCCGGCCCCTGCACGCGTCGGCGGCCCCCACTCAGCGGGGGAGCGGACGGGAGCGGACGCGCATCCGCTCCACTTCGCCCCACCTCGGCGCCCGCCGGGTCGCTGCGCGCTGCAACGACGGGCCAGCACGCCGCTCACGGCGCGCTGCGGCGCGTCGCGAAACTGCCGGAATTTCCGCTGTGTCGCGTTGACGGTGGGGAAAGGTGGGGTAGGGTGGTGCGAAATGGAGCACACGGGGATCCCCGCACGACGGTGGAGGGCCCGACGCGGGAGACGAGGTGAGGGGAGGTGGGCATCGATGCGGACAACTTCTTCGGCACCTACACGCCCCGCCTCGACGACAAGTCGCGCCTGTTCCTGCCCGCCAAGTTCCGCCCGCGGCTCGAGGGCGGCATCGTGCTGACCCGCGGGCAGGAGAACTGCATCTACGGATGGACGACCGAGGCCTTCGGCGCGTTCACCGACCGCATCCGCGAGACGCCGTTCACCAACCGCGAGGCCCGCAACTTCGTGCGCATGCTCTACTCGGGCGCCTCCTCGGAGGTCCCCGACAAGCAGGGCCGCATCTCCATCCCGCCGGTGCTGCGCACCTGGGCCGGGCTCGAGCGCGACGTCGCCGTCGTTGGCGCGATGGACCGCATCGAGATCTGGGACGCCCGCCGCTGGGACGAGTACTCCGCCGGCCAGGAGGAGCAGTTCTCCGACATGTCCGACGAGGTGATGCCCGGCATCTTCTGAGCCCGCGAGGTCCGACCTCCGCCTGTCCGGTCCTGGCATCACTTCCCCGGTGCCAGAGCCGTACGGACGGGGATCAGGCCGCACGGTCACCCCCCGCACCACCGTCCACCCCCCAGCCCGCTCCCACGGAGCCCCGAGCACCCGAGGAGGTGCGATGCACCAGCCCCGACGCGTCCGGCATGAGCTCGCCGACGCCGCCGTCCTGATGGCGTTCTCCGCCGGCGTCTCCGTCGCCCTCGCGCTGCTCATCGGGCTCGCCGTCACCCTCGTGGCCGGTGCCGCGTGACGCAGGACGACGGGGTGGGCACCCCGGACGCCCGGCACGTGCCGGTCCTGCTCGACCGGTGCCTCGAGCTGCTCGAACCTGCCCTGACCGCGCCCGGCGAGCGCCGCCGCGTCGTCGTCGACGCGACCCTCGGCCTCGGCGGGCACACCGAGGCGATGCTCCAGCGCTTCCCCGACGTGCACGTCGTCGGCGTCGACCGCGACACCGAGGCCCTGGCCCGTGCCCAGGCGCGCCTGGAGCCCTTCGGCGACCGCGTCACCTACGCCCACGCCGTCTACGACGAGCTGCCCGACGTCCTCGCCGACGCCGGGCTGCGGCGCGTCGACGGGGTGCTCTTCGACCTCGGGGTCTCCTCGATGCAGCTCGACCTCGCCGACCGCGGTTTCGCCTACGCACAGGACGCACCGCTCGACATGCGCATGACCCCCGGCGTCGGGCCCACGGCCGCCGACGTGCTGAACACCTACCCGGCCGACCGGCTCGCGCGCGTCCTGCGCGTGCACGGCGAGGAGAAGTTCGCCCGCCGGATCGCCGACGCCGTCGTCGCCGCCCGCGAGACCGAGCCCTTCACCCGCAGCGCCCGCCTGGTCGAGCTCGTCCGCGACAGCATCCCCGCCGCCGCCCGCCGCACCGGGGGACACCCGGCCAAGCGGACCTTCCAGGCGCTGCGCATCGAGGTCAACGACGAGCTCGCCGTGTACGCCCGCGCGCTGCCCGCCGCACTCGACGCCCTCGCCGTCGGCGGCCGCGTCGTCGTCCTCTCCTACCACTCGCTCGAGGACCGCATCACCAAGCGGACCCTCGCCGACGTGACCACCCTCGACGTGCCCCACGGGCTGCCCGTCGTACCCGCCGGCCTCGAGCCGCGCTTCAGACTCCTCACCCGCGGCGCCGAGCAGGCGAGCGAGGCCGAGGCCGCCGACAACCCCCGCGCCCGGTCCGTCCGGCTGCGCGCCGTCGAGAGGGTCGCCGCATGAGCACCATGCACGCCGCGCGTCCGCGCCAGAGGACGGCCCGTCAGGCCCGTCCGACCACCCTCCCGCTGCGGCTCGTCGCCCCCGTGCGCAGCCGCGCCGGCCGGGCTCCCTTCGTGGTCGTCGTGCTCACCGTGCTCGGCATCGGCCTCGTCGGACTGATCCTCCTCAGCACCGTCCTGCAGGCCCAGGCCTTCGAGATCGCCCGGCTGCAGTCGAAGGCCGACGCCCTGACGGTGCAGGAGCAGGACCTGCGCCGCGAGGTCGAGCGGCTCCAGGCGCCCGCCGACCTCGCGCAGCGCGCCGTCCAGCTCGGCATGGTGCCCAACACCAACCCCGTCTTCCTCCGCTCGAGCGACGGCAAGGTCGTCGGCGACCCCGTGCCCGCCGAGCCCCGCAGCAACGTCGAGAGGGTCGATCGATGAAGCGTCAGCGTCTCTCCCGCACCCGGCTGCGGGTCAGCCTCCTGCTCGTCGTCAGCCTGTTCATGCTCTTCGGCGTCCGGCTCTTCTGGATCCAGGGCCTCGACGCCCAGGCCTACGCGGCCATGGCGCGCAACGCCAGCACCCAGCCTGTCACCGTGCCTGCGCCACGCGGCGACATCCTCGACCGCAACGGCGAGGTCATCGCGACCAGCGTCGACTCGCTCACCCTCACCGCCGACCCGACGCTGACGACGAAGAAGGCCCCGCAGATCGCGCGGATCCTCGTCTCGAGCCTCGGCGAGGACCGCGTCGACTACTTCGACCTCATCGAGAAGCTGCGCACCCCCGACACCCGGTTCGTCGTCCTCGAGAAGAACCTCCCCGCCGCCAAGGGCCAGAAGGCGCTCCAGGCGCTCCGCAAGGCCGGCGCGGCGGGCGTCTTCAGCCAGAAGACCACCATGCGCACCTACCCCGGCGGGCGGCTCGCCGCCAACCTCGTCGGCTACATGAGCCAGACCAAGGACTCCGACACGCCCGTCGGCGTGCAGGGCATCGAGCGCCAGTACGACGCGCTCCTCACCGGCAAGGACGGCTCCGCCACCTACGAGGTGTCGCCGACCGGGCAGCGGATCCCCATGGCCGACAGCACCGTCGTGCCGATGAAGCCCGGCCAGGACGTCCAGACCACCATCGACCGCGACCTGCAGTGGTACGCCGACCAGCGCCTCGCCGACGCCGTGCGCTCCGCGGGGGCCGACTGGGGCCTGGCCATCACCATGGACGTGCGCACCGGCCAGGTCGTCCAGCTCTCGCAGGCGCCCACCTTCGACCCCGGCTCGAAGGCCACCATGCAGGACTCCAACACCGTCTCGCGGTTCGTGCAGACGGTCTACGAGCCCGGCTCCGTGCTCAAGACCATCACCATGGCCGCGCTCGCCGACCAGGGCAAGATCACGCCGGACACGCAGATCAGCGTCCCCGGCAAGATGGTCATCGACAAGTTCCCCATCGGCGACTACTGGCAGCACGGCACGCTCAACCTCACCGCCGCCGGCGTCATCGCCAAGTCCTCGAACCTCGGCACCATCGTCGCCGCGCAGCAGATGAGCAACCAGACGATGCACGACTACCTGCGCAAGTTCGGCTTCGGCGTCGGCTCCGGCGTCCAGCTGCCCGGCGAGTCGCGAGGCATCCTCGCCCCCGCCGCCAGCTGGACCAAGGCCAACCACGCCACCATCTCCTTCGGCCAGGGCATCTCCGTCACGGCGCTGCAGGTCGTGCGCGCCGTCGGCGCCATCGCCAACGGCGGCGTCATGGTCGACCCGTCGGTCGTCAGCGGGTTCGTCGACGCCGACGGCCACCGCACCGACGCCAAGGAGGTGCCCTCCCGACGGGTCGTCTCCAAGAAGGCCGCCGCCGAGGTCACCCGCATGATGGAGGCCGTCACCGCCGACGACGGCACCGCGCCCGCCGCGCAGATCCCCGGCTACCGCGTCGCCGGCAAGACCGGCACCGCCTGGCGGGTCAACCCCGTCACCGGACGCTACGTCCGCGGCCAGAACACCGTCTCCTTCATCGGCTTCGCCCCCGCCGACGAGCCCCGCTTCATCACCTACGTCGTGCTCGACAAGCCCTTCGCCAACGCCGGAGGCGGCTCGACCGCCGCCCCCGTCTTCCACGACATCATGTCGATGGCCCTCGAGCGCTTCGGCGTCGCGCCCACCGGGTCGCGCTCGCCGAAGGTGGCGCAGGAATGGTAGCCGGGCGCGCTCGTTCCTCGCGCTGCAGCACGGCTCGCTCGCTGGCGCTCGCTCACCGCGGACCGGCTCGGCTTCGCTCGCTGGCGCTCGCTCGCCGCTGAAGCGAGTTCGCGGTTCGGTTGGCGTGGCTTGCACACGGTGGGGCTGGAACGGGTTCCGGGGCGGGGTGAGGGGATGGCGCGGAGTCGCTACGTTGGACCGGTGACCGACAGCGAGGACCTCCCGACGACCATGCGGACCCGGCCACGCGAGGTGGCGCGGCGGACGCTCGCCGACGTCGCCCAGCACCTCGACGCACCGCAGGCGCCGGGGGAGGACCCCGTCGTCACCGGCATCAGCCTCAGCACCCGCACCCTGCAGCCCGGCGACCTCTACGCCGCGCTGCCCGGCAGCCGGGTCCACGGCGCCGACTTCGCCGACGCGGCGAAGGCCGCCGGCGCCGTCGCCGCGCTCACCGACGCCGACGGCGCCGCGCGCACGGCAGGCCTGCCCACCGTCGTCGTCGACCGTCCCCGCAGCCGGCTCGCCGAGCTCAGCGCCTGGTTCCACGACCACCCCACGCGGGCGTTCACGACCTTCGGCATCACGGGCACCCAGGGCAAGACCACCACCACCTACCTCGCCGAGTCCGCCGTCGGCAGCGCCCGCAGCGCCGTCGTCGGCACCATCGGCACCCGCGTCAAGGGCGTCCCTGCCGCGTCGGCGCTCACCACCCCGGAGGCGCCGGACCTGCAGGCGCTGTTCGCCGTCATGCGGGAGGAGCAGGTCGAGGTCTGCGCCATGGAGGTCTCGAGCCACGCCCTCGTGCAGGGCCGCGTCGAGGGTTTCGCCTTCGACGTCGCCGCCTTCCTGAACCTCGGGCGCGACCACCTCGACTTCCACCGCGACCTCGACGACTACTTCGCGGCCAAGGCCAGCCTCTTCACGCCCGAGCACGCCGAGCGAGCCGTCGTCAACATCGACGACGAGCACGGCCGACGCCTCGTCGACCTCACGCCGCTGCCCGTCACCACCTTCTCCACCGACGGACGCGTCGCCGACTGGCGAGCCGCCAACGTCCGTCCCCACCGCCTCGGCACCGACCTGGAGGTGCTCGGACCCGACGGGCTCGAGCTCGACCTGCACGTGCCGCTGCCCGGCGTGTTCAACGTCGCCAACGCGCTCGCCGTCATTGCCTCCCTCGCCACGGTCGGCCACGACCCGGCCGACCTCGCCGCCGGCATCGCCACCAGCCCCGGCGTCCCCGGCCGGATGGAGCGCGTCGACGCCGGGCAGGAGTGGACGGCCGTCGTCGACTACGCGCACAAGCCCGACGCCGTCGAGGCCGTCCTCACTGCGCTGCGTCCGGTCACCCCCGGCCGCCTCGTCGTCGTCATCGGCGCCGGCGGCGACCGCGACCTCGGCAAGCGCCCCCTCATGGGCGAGGTCGCCGCGCGGTACGCCGACCTCGTCGTCGTCACCGACGACAACCCGCGCACCGAGGACCCCGCCGCCATCCGACGGGCCGTCCTGGCCGGTGCCGAGGGCGGGGCCGCCGAGGTCGTCGAGGTCGCCGGTCGCCGTGACGCGATCGCCCACGCCGTGGCCGTCGCCCGACGCGGCGACACGGTCGTGGTGGCCGGCAAGGGCCACGAGCAGGGCCAGGAGATCGGCGACGTCGTCCACCCGTTCGACGACCGCGAGGTGCTGCGCCGCCTCGTCGAGGAGCTCGCATGATCCCGCTCAGCCTCGCCGCGATCGCCCAGGCCGTCGGCGGCGTGGTGCACGGCGACGGCGACGTCGTCGTCACCGCACCCGCCACCCTCGACTCGCGCGCCGTGACGCCCGGCGGGCTCTTCGTCGCCCTGGCGGGGGAGCGGGTCGACGGGCACGACTTCGTCGGCGCCGCCCTGCAGGGCGGAGCGGTCGCCGTGCTCGCCTCGCGGCCCGTCGAGGCGCCGACCGTCGTCGTCGACGACGTCACCGACGCCCTCGGCCGGCTGGCCCGGCACGTCCTCGACCTGCTCGACGTCCAGGTCGTCGCGCTCACCGGCTCCCAGGGCAAGACCAGCGTCAAGGACCTCCTGGCCCACCTCCTCGGCCGGGTCGGGCCCACCGTCGCCACGGCCGGCAACTACAACAACGAGCTCGGCGTCCCGCTGACCGTCCTGCGGGCCGACCTCGCCACCCGCTACCTGGTGGTCGAGATGGGGGCCCGGGGGATCGGGCACGTCGCACGCCTGTGCCGGGTCGCGCCGCCGCACGTGTCGACCGTGCTCAACGTCGGCAGCGCCCACGTGGGCGAGTTCGGGTCGGTCGACAACATCGCGATCGGCAAGGGCGAGATCGTCGAGGGCCTGCGACCAGGTGGCACCGCCGTGCTCAACGCCGACGACGTCCGCGTCGACGCCATGGAGCCGCGCGTTCCTGCGGGCTGCGAGGTCGTCCGGTTCGGCCGGGCCGCCCAGGGTCCCGACGACGTGCGCGTCGTCGACGTGACGCTCGACGCCCACGGCGAGCCCGACGTCGTGCTCGAGCACGGGTCCGAGCGCTGGACCACGCACGTGCCGCTCCTCGGCGTGCACCAGGCGTCCAACGCCGCCGCCGCGCTCGCCCTGCTCGCCGGCCTCGGGCTGCCCGTGGCAGGCACCTCGCTCGACGACTACGCACCTGCCACCGCGCAGCGCCTCGAGCGGCACGAGCGCGCCGACGGCGTCGTCGTGCTCGACGACTCCTACAACGCCAACCCCGAGTCGGTGCGGGCAGCGCTGGAGGCCCTCTCCGGGCTCGGCGCGCCGCGCCGCGTGGCCGTGCTGGGGGAGATGCTCGAGCTCGGCGCCGACGCCCACGCCCGGCACGTCGAGGTCGGGCGGGCCGCGGCCGAGCTCGGGACGTCGCTCGTCGTCGCGGTCGGCGACGGCGCGCGCGGCATCGCGGAGGGTGCCGGCGACGTCGGCCTCGCCGTGCCCGACGTCGACGTGGCCCTCGACACGCTCCGGGCGTGGCTCTCCCCGGGCGACGCGGTCCTCGTGAAAGCATCGAGAGGTGCCCGCCTCGAGCGGGTCACGACGCGCCTGCTCGAGCCCTGACCGGCATACTCGACCCGGACCACCCCGACCCGGACCAGCCTCGCGCCCCGCCCCGAACCCCCCGAGAGGACCACCGCCCGCATGCTCGCCGTCCTGATCGCCTCAGCCGTCGCCCTCGTGGGCACCCTGCTGGGCACGCGCGTGGCCATCAACGTGCTGGTCAAGAAGGGCTACGGGCAGCTGATCCGCGACGACGGCCCCACCTCGCACCACGTCAAGCGCGGCACGCCGACCATGGGCGGCACGGTCATCATCCTCGCGTCGCTGCTCGCCTACGCGATCGCCAAGCTGGTCACCGGCTACCCGCCCAGCGCCTCCGCCCTGCTGCTGCTGTTCCTCTTCGCGGGGCTCGGGCTCATCGGCTTCCTCGACGACTACATCAAGATCTCCAAGCAGCGCAGCCTCGGGCTGCGCAGCAAGGCCAAGATGATCGGCCAGGTGCTCGTCGGGCTCGTCTTCGCGGTGCTCGCCATCGGCTGGGAGGACGAGAACGGGCGCACCCCGATCTCGCACGCGATCTCCTTCGTGCGCGACATCCCGGGCACGCAGCTGCCCACCGTGCTGCTGGTCGTCTGGGTCCTGCTCATGATCGCCGGCGCCAGCAACGGCGTGAACCTCGCCGACGGCCTCGACGGCCTGGCCACCGGCGCGTCCGTCATGGTCTTCGGCGCGTTCGTCGTCATCAACGTGTGGCAGTACAACCAGAGCTGCGCGACCGAGCAGGTAAGCCGCTGCTACGAGGTGAGGGACCCGCTCGACCTGGCGGTGGTGGCCGCGGCGATCACCGGGGCCTGCTTCGGCTTCCTCTGGTGGAACGCCTCGCCGGCGAAGATCTTCATGGGCGACACCGGGTCGCTGTCGCTCGGCGGCGCCATGGCCGGGTTCGCGCTCATGACCCGCACGGAGCTGCTTCTCGTGATCATCGGCGGCCTGTTCGTCGCCATCACGTTCTCGGTGATCCTCCAGGTCGCGTACTTCAAGGCCACCGGCGGCAAGCGGATCTTCCGCATGGCCCCGCTCCAGCACCACTTCGAGCTGCTCGGCTGGGCCGAGATCACCATCGTCGTCCGGTTCTGGATCATCAGCGGGCTGTGCGTGGCCGCCGGTCTCGGCGTCTTCTACTGGGAATGGCTCGCCTTCCGATGAGCACGGAGCACCCGCGTCGCGACGTCGAGACCCTCGGCGTCGGCGACGACTGGACCGGCGTGCGCGCCGTCGTCACCGGCTTCGGGGTCAGCGGCTTCGCCGCGGCCGACACCCTGCAGCACCTCGGGGCGAGCGTCACGGTCCTCGACGAGCGCGTCCCCGAGGACGGCTCGGCCCGCGCCGAGCAGGCCACGCTGCTCGAGACGCTCGGCGTCACGTTGCGTCTCGAGCCCGGCGCCACGGCCACGCTCCCCGACGACGTCGACCTCGTCGTCACGTCGCCGGGCTGGCGTCCGGAGTCGCCGGCACTGCGCGCTGCCGCCGAGCGTGGCGTGCCCGTGTGGGGGGAGGTCGAGCTGGCGTGGCGCCTGCGCGGTCCCGGCGCGCCGCCGTGGCTGTGCGTCACCGGCACCAACGGCAAGACGACCACCGTGCAGATGCTCGACGCGATCCTGCGCGCCGCCGGACTGCGCAGCGCTGCGGTCGGCAACGTCGGACGCCCCGTCCTCGAGGCGGTCATGGACCCCGAGCCGCTCGACGTCCTCGCCGTCGAGCTCTCCAGCTTCCAGCTGCACTGGAGCTCCTCGCTCGCCGCGGAGGCGTCGGCCGTGCTGAACATCGCCGACGACCACCTCGACTGGCACGGCACGCTCGACGCCTACGCCCACGCCAAGGGTCGGGTGTACGAGAACGTCGAGCGGGCGTGCGTCTACAACGTCGAGGACCCCCGCACCGAGCAGCTCGTGCGCGACGCCGACGTCCAGGAGGGCGCCCGCGCGATCGGGTTCACCCTGGGCGTCCCTGCGCCCGGCATGCTCGGCGTCGTCGACGGCCTGCTCGCCGACCGTGCCTTCGCCCCGGACCGCCAGAACAGTGCCGCCGAGCTCGGCTCGGTCGCCGACCTGCCGGACGACGCGCCGCACACCGTGGCCAACGCCCTCGCCGCCGCGGCGCTCGCCCGCGCGCACGGGGTCGAGCCGAGGGCCGTGCGCGACGGGCTGCGGGGGTTCCGCCGGGGACCGCACCGCGCCGACCTCGTCGCCGAGGTCGACGGCGTCCGCTACGTCGACGACTCCAAGGCCACCAACCCCCACGCCGCCCTCGCCTCGCTGCGCGGCGTCGAGTCGGCCGTGTGGATCGCCGGGGGGCTCGCCAAGGGCGCCCGCTTCGAGGAGCTCGTCGAGGCCGCCCGGGAGCGGCTGCGCGGCGTGGTGCTCATCGGCACCGACCGCGCCGTGGTCGCGGAGGCGCTGGCCCGACACGCGCCGGATGTGCCCGTCACGGAGGTCGTCGGCGGGGAGGATGGCCTCATGGACGACGTCGTCGCGGCAGCGGCCGCCCTCGCGCGCACGGGTGACACGGTGCTGCTGGCGCCCGGCTGCGCGTCCATGGACCAGTTCCGTGACTACGCCGCACGGGGCGACGCCTTCGCCGCGTCGGTGCGCCGGCTCCCCACCGCGTGAGCGTGCGATGAGCACCACCGACAAGTCGCCGCGGTCCTCCGGCAGCGCCGTCGCCGGCGTCCAGCGTCTGCTCGACCGTCCGCTCGCGTCGTACCAGCTCGTGCTCGGCACCACGGCGCTGCTCCTCGGCCTCGGCCTGATCATGGTGCTCAGCGCCAGCTCGGTGCTCTCGCTGCAGGTCTACGGCAACTCCTTCGCCATCGTGCAGCGCCAGCTCGTGCTCGCCGTCGTCGGCCTGGCCGGCGCCTACGCGGTCACGCGCATCCCGATGACGCTGCTGCGCCGCCTGATCCTGCCCGGTCTGCTGGTCTCGATCGCCCTCACGCTCGCCACGTTCATCCCGGGCGTCGGCGTCGAGGTCAACGGCAACACGAACTGGATCCCCGTCGCCGCCGGGTTCCGCCTGCAGCCGTCGGAGTTCCTCAAGCTGACCCTCGTGCTCTGGATCGCCGACCACTACGCGCGCCGCCAGAAGCACCTCGACAACCCGCGGCTCGTGCTGCTGCCGATGACGCTCGTCGCGGGCTTCTGCGCCGCGCTCGTCGTCGCCCAGAACGACCTCGGTACCGCCCTGGTGCTCTTCGCGGTCATCGTCGGCATGCTGTGGGTCGTCGGCCTGCCCGGACGCTTCCTCGGCGCGATCGTCGCGTTCGTGGGCGTCCTGCTCGTGTTCTTCGTGGCCACGGCGCCGCACCGCGTCGCGCGCATGCTGAGCTTCCTCAACCCGATGGCCGACCCCGACAAGGACGGCTACCAGGCCGTCCACGCGATGATGGGCTTCGCGCGCGGCGGCTTCGGCGGCGTCGGGCTCGGCGGCAGCCGCCAGAAGTGGGGCTCGCTGCCCGAGGCGCACACCGACTTCATCCTCGCCGTCGTCGGCGAGGAGCTGGGGCTGCTCGGCAGCCTCGTCGTGCTGGTCCTGTTCGTGCTGCTGGCCGTCGCCGGCGTCCGCATCGCCACCCGCAGCCGCGACCCGTTCGCCCGCTACGCGGCCGCCGGCGTCACCATCTGGATCACCGCGCAGGCGGCCATCAACATCGCCATGGTGCTCGGGCTGCTGCCCGTCATCGGCATCCCGCTCCCGCTGCTGTCCTACGGCGGCTCGAGCGTCCTCGTGACCCTGGTCGGCTGCGGCGTCCTCCTGCGCTGCGCCACCACCGAACCAGGCGCCGCCCGCGCGCTGGCCGCCGGCAAGGCGCGCCGCGCGCGCAGCAGCGCCGCCCGGAGGCGTTGACCGTGCGTGCTCTCCTCGCCGGCGGCGGCACCGCCGGCCACACCTCCCCGCTCCTCGCGACGGCCGCCGTGCTGCGCGACGAGGGCGTCGACGTGACCTGCCTGGGCACCCCGCGGGGCCTGGAGACCACCCTCATCCCCGAGGCCGGGTTCCCGCTCGAGCTCGTCCCGCCGGTCCCGCTGCCCCGACGCCCCGGTGCGGCGCTGCTGCGCGTGCCGGGACGGCTCCGCGCGGCGGTGCGCGCCACGCACGACGTCTTCGAGCGCGTGCAGCCCGACGTGGTCGTCGGCTTCGGCGGCTACGTCTCCGTCCCGGCCTACCTCGTGGCGCGACGTCGCGGTGTCCCGCTGGTCGTGCACGAGGGCAACGCGAAGCCGGGCATCGCCAACCGCCTCGGCGCGCGCTTCACCGAGCACGTCGCCACCAGCTTCCCCGACACGCCGCTGCGGCACGGGCAGTACGTGGGGCTGCCGATCCGTCGCCAGATCTCCAGGCTCGACCGCTCCGCCGCGCGGGCCGAGGGTCGCGCGCACTTCGGGCTCGACCTCGACCGACCGACGCTGCTCGTCACGGGCGGCTCGCAGGGCGCCCGTCGCATCAACCAGGCGGTCAGCGGTGCCGCGCGCGACCTCGCCGAGGCCGGCGTCCAGGTGCTCCACGCCGCCGGACGCCCCGAGGAGGTCGTGCTCGAGCGTCCCGCCGACGCCCCGCCGTACGTCGTCGAGCAGTACATCGACCGGATCGACCTCGCCTACGCGGCCGCCGACCTCGTCGTCTGCCGCGCCGGCGCGAACACCGTCACCGAGGTGGCCGCCGTGGGGCTGCCGGCGGCGTTCGTCCCGCTGCCGATCGGCAACGGCGAGCAGGCGCTCAACGCACACCCCGTGGTGCAGGCTGGCGGCGGCCTGCTCATCGACGACGAGGCCATGACCCCCGCCTGGGTCGACCAGGTCGTCGTGCCGCTCGTGCAGGACACCGAGCGGCTGGCCCTCATGTCGGCCGCGGCGACCGACCTCGTGCCGCGCGACGCCGACGCCCGGCTCGCGCGCATGGTCCTGGCCGCCGCAGGTCGGGAGCTCGGTCGATGAGGGTCCCCGTCCCCGACCACGTGCCCGGACCGCACGACCTCGGCCGCGTCCACCTCGTCGGCATCGGCGGGGCGGGCCTGTCCACGTCGGGCACGCGGCGGAGCACGTCGAGGGTGCCGACACCGTCATCGTGTCCACCGCCGTCCGCGAGGACAACCCCGAGGTCGTGGCCGCCACGGCGTCGGGTGCGCGGCTCTGGCCACGGTCGGCGGGCCTGCGCTCGGTCATGACCGACCGGCGCACGGTCGCTGTCGCGGGCACGCACGGCAAGACCACCACCACCGCCATGCTCACCTGCGCCCTCGTGGCCGCCGGCGCCGAGCCGTCGTTCGCCATCGGCGCGGAGGTCGCGAGCCTTGGCACCAACGCACGCGTGGGCACCGGCGACGTGCTCGTCGCGGAGGCCGACGAGAGCGACGGCGCGTTCCTGCACTACGACCCGGCCCTCGCGGTCGTGACCAACGTCGACGCCGACCACCTCGACACCTGGGGGACGGAGGAGGCCTACGCCGCCGCCTTCGAGCAGTTCGTCGCGACCGTCGGCGAGGTGCTCGTGCTCGGTGCCGACGACCCGGGTGCCGCCAGGCTCGCCGCCGCGGGCACCGCGCGCGGGCTCGACGTCGTCACCACGGGCCTGGGCGAGGGCCACGACCTGCGGGCCCGCGACGTGCAGGTGGCCGCCGGGGCGACGACCTTCACCGTCGACGGGCTCGGCCTCTCCGGCCTGCCGGTACGGCTGGCCGTGCCCGGCGCCCACTACGCCCAGGACGCGCTCCTCGCGCTCGCGGTCGGCCTGCGCCTCGGCCACCCGGCCGAGGCTCTCGTGGAGGGCCTGGCCGCCTACGGCGGCGCCCGCCGCCGGATGGAGCGGCTCGGCGAGGTCGACGGCGTGGTCGTCTACGACTCCTACGCCCACCACCCGACGGAGATCCGCGCCGACCTCGCGGCGGCCCGCTCGATCGCGGGGGAGGGGCGGCTCGTCGTGGCCTACCAGCCGCACCTGGTGAGCCGCACGCGTCTCTACGGCGTCGAGATGGGCCGGGCCCTGTCGGCGGCCGACCTCGTCCTGGTCGCCGACCTGTACCTGGCCCGCGAGGACCCCGACCCCGCCGTCACGTCGGCGCTCGTCGTCGACGCCGTCGACGGTCCGCCCGCGTCCGCCGGTGGGCCCGTGGTCGACCTGCACGACGTCCTGCTGCCGCAGGTGCGGCCCGGCGACCTCGTCCTCACGCTTGGGGCCGGCGACGTGACCGTCGTCGGTCCGCGTCTGCTCGACGCGCTGCGCGCCCGCGGGACGGGCGGGGCATGACCGAGCAGCGCTTCCACGAGCGGCGTCGACGCGACCGCCGGAAGCGGCTGCTCCGCTGGGCCGGCGGTCTCGGCGCCGTCGTCCTCGTCGGCGTGCTCGTCTGGCTCGTCTGGTTCTCCCACGTCCTCGGCGTCCGCGACGTCGAGGTCGAGGGCACCAGGACCCTCGGGGTCAAGCAGGTGCGCTCGGTCGCGGACGTCCGGCTCGGCACGCCCCTGGCGAGGCTCGACACCGCCGCCGTCGAGGCCCGCGTGGCGGGACTGCCCGCCGTCGAGCGCGTCGAGGTCCGACGCAGCTGGCCCCGCACCGTCCGGGTCGAGGTCACCGAACGCACCGCCGTCGCCTGGACCAGGGTCGACGGCGACGTGCGCGCGCTCGACCGCTTCGGCATCGACTACCGGACCCTGCGCCAGCCGCCCCGGGGCCTCGTCGAGGTCAGCACCTCGGCCACCGACCCGCGGCAGCGCCAGCTGGCGGTCGTCGCCGCGGCCGCGGTCGTGGCCCGGCTGGAGAAGGACGACCCCGACCTGCTGAAGGCCGTCCGTGCGGTCGAGGCGCCGAGCCGCGACGCCGTGACGCTGCGGCTCTCACGCGACCGCACGGTCACGTGGGGGAGCGCGGCCAAGCCGGAGCAGAAGCTCAAGGTCCTGCGGGCCCTGCTGCGCATCCGGGCGCGCGGCTACGACGTCAGCGCGCCCGAGCAGCCCACCACGCGCCAGTAGCGCCGACGGCCCTCCGGGTCGGCTCGAGCGGGTTCGGAGAGGCGCGCGCGACGGACGTGAGGCAGAGCGTGCGCGACGCGCGGCGTGTCGTCCGTGAGGGCGTCCGCGCGCCGCGTAGCGTGATCCTCGGACAGCAGGTTGACATAACTATAACCCTGACGTTCACGTTCAGACTTGAGGGAGACCCCCTCCAGCCCTCCTCCTGAAAGGCATCGCACATGGCGGTCCAGAACTACCTCGCCGTGATCAAGGTCGTCGGCATCGGCGGCGGCGGCGTCAATGCCGTGAACAGGATGATCGAGGTCGGCCTCAAGGGTGTCGAGTTCATCGCCATCAACACCGACGCGCAGGCGCTGCTCATGAGCGACGCCGACGTCAAGCTCGACGTCGGTCGCGACTCCACGCGCGGTCTCGGCGCCGGGGCGAACCCCGAGATCGGCAAGCGTGCCGCCGAGGACCACGCCGAGGAGATCGAGCAGGCCATCAAGGGCGCCGACATGGTCTTCGTCACCGCCGGCGAGGGCGGCGGCACCGGCACCGGCGGCGCGCCCGTCGTCGCACGGATCGCCCGCTCGCTCGGCGCGCTGACCATCGGCGTCGTCACCCGTCCGTTCACGTTCGAGGGTCGCAACCGCTCGGGCCAGGCCGACGCCGGCATCCAGGCGCTGCGCGAGGAGGTCGACACCCTCATCGTCATCCCGAACGACCGGCTGCTGTCGATCAGCGACCCCAACGTCAGCCTGCTCGACTCCTTCCGCCAGGCCGACCAGGTGCTGCACCAGGGCGTCTCGGGCATCACCGACCTCATCACGACCCCCGGTCTGATCAACCTCGACTTCGCCGACGTCAAGTCGGTCATGTCCGACGCCGGCTCCGCCCTCATGGGCATCGGCTCAGCCCGCGGCGAGCAGCGGGCCGCGGTGGCCGCCGAGATGGCCGTCTCCAGCCCGCTCCTCGAGGCCTCCATCGAGGGGGCGCGCGGCGTCCTGCTCTCGATCGCGGGTGGCTCCGACCTCGGTCTGTTCGAGATCAACGAGGCCGCAGGCCTGGTCGCCGACGCCGTCCACCCCGAGGCCAACATCATCTTCGGTGCCGTCATCGACGACGCCCTCGGCGACGAGGTGCGCGTGACGGTCATCGCGGCAGGCTTCGACGGCGGCGAGCCGAAGGCGCGCGACGCCTCGCAGCCGGCGCTGCTCAAGGAACAGGCGGCACAGGAGCCTGCCACGCCGAGCACGCCGCCGCCGACCGCCGAGACCTACACGGGACAGAAGTACTCCTCGTCGACGCAGGCCGACCCGCTGCCGTCGGGCGACCCGCGCTCGGTCCCCACGCGCGAGCCGCGCGAGGTGCCCTACGGCGACGACCTCGACATCCCCGACTTCCTGCGCTGAGCGCGGCGTCGCCCGCCCGCGCTACCGTCGACGACGTGTTCTTCCACCAGGACCTCGGCTGGGCGCAGGTCGGCTTCACCGACGCCGGCACCGACCTCGGCCGCACCGACGCGGCCGAGGCGGTGCAGGCACGACGTCGGGCCGCGCGGTCGGTGGCCGGAGGACTCGACGCAGGGTCCGACGGCGCGCTCGACGTCGTGTCGATGCACCAGGTCCACGGACCCGACGCGGTGCTCGTCGGCCGTGGCACGCCGACCCCCACCGCCGACGCCCTCGTCACCCGGACGCCCGGGGTCGCGCTCGTGGTGAGGGTCGCCGACTGCACGCCCGTGCTGCTCGCCAGCGAGGACGGAGCCGTCGCCGCCGCGGTGCACGCCGGCCGGGAGGGGCTGGTGCGCGGGGTCGTGCCCCGCGCGGTCGAGCGTGTCGTGGCCGACGGGCCGACCGCACCGCTGCACGCCTGGGTCGGACCCCGCGCGTGCGGTCGCTGCTACGAGCTGCCGGCCGACCTCGCCGACGCGGTCGACGCCGCCGTCCCGGGCACCCGGTCGACGACGTCCTGGGGCACCCCGGCGGTCGACGTGGGCGCCGGTGTGGTCGCGCAGCTGGAGGCGCTCGGCGTCACCGTGCACGACGTCGGCGCCGGAGCCTGCACCATCGAGGACGACCGGTTCTGGTCGCACCGTCGCCAGGGCGAGCGCGCGGGCCGCATGGGCGGCGTCGTCGTGCTGGCCGCGGAGGGCAGGCCATGACCCGGCCCGAGGAGCTGGCCGCCAACCTCGCCGAGGTGCGGGCGCGCGTCGCCCAGGCCTGCGCGGCCGCCGGTCGCGCTCCCCAGGACGTCACCACCATCGTCGTCACCAAGACCTACCCCGCGTCCGACGTCGCCACGCTCGCCGGGCTCGGCGTCACCGACGTGGGGGAGAACCGTCACCCGGAGGCCGGCGACAAGGCGGCCGAGCTGCCGTCGCTGCTGGCCGACGGCGTCGCCGCACCGCGTCTGCACTTCGTCGGCGGGCTGCAGACCAACAAGGCGGGCGCCGTGGCGCGCTACGCCGACGTCGTCCAGAGCGTCGACCGCGCGAAGCTCGCCCGGTCCCTCTCACGCGGGGCCGAGGCCGCCGACCGCGACCTCGTGCTGCTCGTGCAGGTCGACTTCGACCTCCAGGACCCCGGTCGCTCCGGCGCCGCACCCGACGACGTGGCAGCGCTCGCCGACCTCGTCGCCGAGCTGCCCCGCGTGCACCTCGGCGGCCTCATGACGGTCGCCCCGCTCGGCGTCGCCCCCCGGCCCGTGTTCGAGCGACTGCGCGAGCTGTCCGAGCAGGTGCGCGCGCAGCACCCCGACGCGCGCATCGTCTCGGCCGGGATGAGCGGCGACTTCGAGGACGCGGTCGCCGCCGGCGCGACACACCTGCGGATCGGGCGCGCGGTGCTCGGCGAGCGGCCTCCGCTCCGGTAATCTCACCAGTGTCGTTCACCGACACCACTTCTTCCTCCGAGCCCCCGCTCACCCGCACCCGACGGAGACATCATGGCTGGCGCAATGCGAAAAGTAGGCGAGTACCTGGGCCTCGTCGAGCAGGCTGACTTCGACGAGTACGACGACGAGCCCACCGGTCCGGTGCCGGCCGTCCGTCGCGAGGAGGAGCGGACCCCCGCGGTGCGCGCCCCCGAGCGTCGGGCGCAGGTCGCGTCGATCGACGACCACCGTCGCACGCCCCGCGCCGTCGAGCCGGCGCCGTCGATGCTGGCCCGCATCGAGACGGTCACCCCGCGCACCTACAACGACGCGCGCACGGTCGGCGAGCACTACCGCTCCGGCGTGCCGGTCATCATGAACCTCTCCGAGATCGACGACGACGACGCCAAGCGCCTCGTCGACTTCGCTGCCGGTCTCGTGTTCGCGGTGCGCGGCACGATCAACCGGGTCACGTCGAAGGTCTTCCTGCTCTCGCCGGAGAACATCGAGGTGACCGACGAGGACAAGCAGCGCATCGCCGCGGGCGGTTTCTACAACAACGGCTGATGGCGCTCTCCACCATCGGGCAGGTCCTCAGCTTCGTCCTGCTCGTCTGCATCCTCGTGCTCATCGCACGGCTCATCCTGGACTGGGTCCAGCTCCTCGCGCGGTCCTGGCGACCCACCGGGTTCGTCGCCGTGCTGTGCGAGGGCATCTACACCGTCACCGACCCGCCGCTGCGCGCCGTGCGTCGGGTGATCCCCCCGGTCCGCCTCGGCTCGGCCATGCTCGACCTGTCGCCGATGGTGCTCCTGATCGGGATCTACATCCTCCAGGCGATCGTGAACAACACGCTCGTCGGTCGGTGAACACCGCGCGGCGTCCGCGGACGGGACGCGTGTGGCAGCAGTGAACGGTGACCGAGTACGGTGGGTCAGAACCACAGTCTTCGAGACGAAACCACGACACGAGGTGAACTCATGCCCCTGACGCCAGAGGACGTGCGCAACAAGCGCTTCACTCCGGTACGTCTCCGCGAGGGTTACGACATGGGCGAGGTGGACCAGTTCCTCGACGAGGTCGAGGCCGAGCTGGAGCGACTCACCGTCGAGAACGAGGAGCTGCGCGCCAAGGTCGCCGCGGCCTCGACCGGCGAGCCCACCGGTCTGATCCCTGCCGTCAAGGCGGAGCCCGCGCCGGCCCCGACCCCCGAGCCGGAGCCCGAGCCGGAGCCGGAGCCCGAGCCGGTCGTCGAGAAGGCGCCTGAGCCCGCCCCGGCCCCGGCCCCCGCGCCGGTCGTGGCCGCCACGCCCGAGCCGGTCCAGACCCGCGCGAGCAGCATCGGCGAGGCGTCCACCGCCGCCGCCCGCCTGCTCGAGATCGCGTCCACCAACGCCGACCAGCTCATGGAGCAGGCGAAGGAGGAGGCCGACCGCATCGTCGGTGAGGCCCGCACCAAGGCCGAGCGCCTCACCAACGAGTCGCGCGGCAAGGCCGACCGCCTCGAGACCGACGCCCGCATCCGCGCGCAGAAGCTCGACGAGGAGACCAACGAGCGCCGCCAGCAGGCCGTCGCCGCCATCGAGCGGGAGCGCTACGAGCTCCAGCGCGAGGTCGAGCACCTGCGGGCCTACGAGCGCGAGTACCGGGCCCGGCTCAAGAACTACTTCCAGAGCCAGCTCGACCAGCTCGCCGCGAACGAGAACACCCCGGCTGCCGCCAACCAGGGCCAGAACGACGGGTCGCCCCGCCGCCTGCGCTCCCTGCTCGGCGACGAGGACAGCAACGCCTCGCTCTGAGTCCAGCACGACGAAGGCCCCCACCGTCTGGTGGGGGCCTTCGTCGTCTTCTCGGCCGGAGATTCCCAGGTCGACCTGGGAACCTCCCCGGAGCACGGAGAACTCAGCGACGCACGGAGAGCAAGCCGTGCTGGGAGGAGATTCCCGCGCCTGGTGGGGAGATTCCCAGGTCGACCTGGGAATCTCCCCACCGCGTGCAGAAACGTCAGGCCCTGGCCACGGCGACGCGGGCGCTGGCGCCGGTGACGTCGATGCTTGTGCCCTCGGGGAGGTCGCCCAGGTGCACCGACGTCGCGAGCGTCTCGCCTGCGACCAGCGCCTCGTGGATGCGGACCGCGTCGAGGACGGCGGCGTCGCCGTCGACGTGCAGGACGATCCGGTCCGAAACCGACAGGCCGGCGTCGCGTCGGGCCTGCTGGACGCCGCGCACGACGTCGCGGGCCAGGCCCTCGGCCTCGAGCTCGGGCGTCACGGTGGTGTCGAGCGCGACGAAGCCGCCGCGGGGGAGCACCGCGATCTCGGTGCCGCCGGACGCGCCCGCCACCTGCTCGAGGGTGAACTCGCCCTCCTGCAGCGCGATGCCGCCGGACGTGACCGTGCCGTCGTCGGCCACCGACCAGTCGCCCGACTTGGACCCCTTGATCGCCTGCTGCACGTCCTTGCCGAGGCGCGGACCGGCGACGCGGGCGTGCACGGTCAGGCGCGACGTCAGCCCGTGCGCGGCGGCCTCCTCGGAGTCGGCCGCGACGAAGCGGACCTCCCGCACGTTCAGCTCGCGGGCGACGACCTCCTCGAATCCCGACAGGGCAGCAGGGTCGGGCACGGCGACCTCGAGCAGGGGCAGCGGCAGCCGCACGCGCAGGGCCGCCGCCTTGCGCAACGCCGAGCCGGCGGAGCAGACCTCACGCACCTGGTCCATCGCCTCGACGAGGGCGTCGTCGACGACGAACGCGTCGGCGTCGGGCCAGTCGGTCAGGTGCACCGAGCGCCCGCCGGTGAGGCCACGCCAGATCTCCTCGCTGACCAGCGGCAGCAGCGGCGCGACGACGCGGCACACCGTCTCGAGCACGGTGTAGAGGGTGTCGAACGGCGCGCGCTGCTCGTCGGTGAGCTCGCCCTCGGCGTCCGACAGCCAGAACCGCTCGCGGGAGCGCCGGATGTACCAGTTCGTCAGGACGTCGAGGAAGTCGCGCGTCGACTCGCAGGCCTCGGCGATGGCGTAGTCGTCGAGGTAGGTCGTCATCTCGCGCACCCAGCGGCCCAGCTTTGCCACCACGTACCGGTCGAGCGGGTCGGCCGGAGCCGCCTCCAGCGGACGCGCGTCGTACTCGGCCGCGTTCGCGTACAGCCCCAGGAACGCCCAGCTGTTCCACAGCGGGATCATCACCTGGCGCACGCTGTCGCGGATGCCCTGCTCGGTGACCACCAGGTTGCCGCCGCGCAGGATCGGCGACGCCATGAGGAACCAGCGCATCGCGTCGGCGCCGTCGCGGTCGAAGACCTCCGAGACGTCCGGGTAGTTGCGCAGCGACTTGCTCATCTTGTTGCCGTCGGAGCCGAGGACGATGCCGTGGCTGACGCACGTCTCGAACGCGGGCCGGTCGAACAGCGCCGTCGCCAGCACGTGCAGCGTGTAGAACCAGCCGCGCGTCTGGCCGATGTACTCGACGATGAAGTCGGCCGGGAAGTGTCCCTCGAACCACTCGCCGTTCTCGAACGGGTAGTGGTTCTGCGCGAACGACATCGACCCGGAGTCGAACCAGACGTCGAGCACGTCGGGCACGCGGCGCATCATCGACGTCCCGGTCGGGTCGTCGGGGTTCGGACGCACCAGGTCGTCGACGTACGGACGGTGCAGGTCGGGCACGCCGTCCTTCAGCGGCAGCGTGCCGAAGTCGCGCTCGATCTCCTCGAACGAGCCGTACACGTCGATCCGCGGGTACGCGGGGTCGTCGCTCTTCCACACCGGCACGGGGGAGCCCCAGAACCGGTTGCGGGTGATCGACCAGTCGCGCGCGTTCTCCAGCCACTTGCCGAACTGGCCGTCGCGGATGTGGTCGGGCACCCAGCGGATCTGCTGGTTCAGCTCGACCATGCGGTCCTTGAACGCCGTCACGCGGACGAACCACGACTCGACGCCCTTGTAGATCAAGGGCTGACGGCAGCGCCAGCAGTGCGGGTAGGAGTGGTCGTACGTCTCGCGCCGCAGCAGCAGCGTGCCCGACGTGACCGCGCCCGTGCCGTTCTTGAGGTCGTCGATCACGTGCGGGTTCGCGTCGAAGACCTGCATGCCGGCGTAGTGGCTGACCGGCTCCGTGAACCGACCGTCCTTCGCCACGGGCATGACGGGCGCGATGCCCTCACGGTCGGTGACCTCCTTGTCGACCTCGCCGAACGCGCCGGCGCTGTGCACCAGGCCGGTGCCGTCGGTGGTCGTGACGGCCTCGTCGGCCGCGACCACGCGGAACGCGTTCTCGTGGTCGGCGTAGTAGGAGAACGGCGGCGCGTAGACCAGGCCGACCAGGTCGGCCCCCGTGCCGCGCCACACGACGGCGGGCTCGTCGCCGAGCTCGCGCGCGTACGCACCGAGGCGGGCCTCGGCCATCACCAGGGAGGTGCCGCCGTGGTCGACGGCCACGTAGTCGATGCCGGTCCCGACCATGACCGCGAGGTTCGACGGCAGCGTCCACGGCGTCGTCGTCCAGATCATCAGGCGGGCGCCCTGCAGCTGGCCCGGCGTCGTGATCTCGAAGCCGACGGTGACCGCCGGGTCCTGACGGTTCTGGTAGACGTCGTCGTCCATCCGCAGCTCGTGGTTCGACAGCGGCGTCTCGTCGTTCCAGCAGTAGGGCAGCACCCTGAAGTCCTCGTACACGAGGCCCTTCTCGTGCAGCTGCTTGAACGCCCAGATGACCGACTCCATGTACTCCGGGTTCAGCGTGCGGTAGTCGTGCTCGAAGTCGACCCAGCGGGCCTGGCGCGTCACGTACGCCTCCCACTCGCCGGTGTACTTCAGCACCGACGCGCGGCACGCCTCGTTGAACCGGTCGATGCCCATTGCGACGATCTCGTCGGTCGTCTTGATGCCGTTGAGCCGCATCGCCTCGAGCTCGGCCGGCAGCCCGTGCGTGTCCCAGCCGAACCGACGCTCGACCCGGCGGCCGCGCATCGTCTGGTAGCGGGGCACGAGGTCCTTCACGTAGCCGGTCAGCAGGTGCCCGTAGTGGGGCAGGCCGTTGGCGAACGGGGGACCGTCGTAGAAGACGAACTCGTTCGAACCGTCGTCGCCGGGGTCGCGGGCGTCGACGCTCGCGCGGAAGGTGCCGTCGTCCTTCCAGTACGCCAGGACGCGCTCCTCGATGTCGGGGAAGCGCGGCGTGGAGGGGACGTCGCCGGCGGGCTGGTCGAGGCCCGTCTGCGCCTTGGGGTACGTCATGCGGCTGCTCCTGGAGGGTCGTTCTCTGCCTCGAGGACGACCCTGGGGAGGACCGCGGTACCACCTCGGTTGCCGCCGTCGGACCTGCCGACCGCGACCACTCGTCGAACGGCTGTGACGGGCCACCCGTCCGGTTCTACTGAGGCCTCGGGGGAGGCCCGTTCTTCCGGAAGCTCGCCGCTGATGACGGCTCGGACGCTGCTGGTGACAGCGTACTCCGCCCGCCGGCCCGACCGTGCCCTGGGCGAAGTTGTGTCGCCAGGGGCCCGGGTCTACTGTTCCCGCATGACCGAGACCACCCTGGCCGTGCGGGGCGACGAGGATCCCTGGACCTCCGACGAGACCGCGGCCGTCCGCGCCGAGCTGGAGGACGACCTCGTCCGGCTCCGCAAGGAGCTCGACCTCTCCGCCAAGGAGCTGCAGGACCTGCTGCGCGACGGCGTCGACGGCGCCGGGAACGACCAGGCCGATGTCGGCTCCACGAGCCTCGAGCGCGACGCGGAGATGTCGCTCGCCGCGAACCAGCGCGTGCTCCTGCTGCAGACCGAGAAGGCGCTCGACCGGCTCGGCAAGGGCACCTACGGGGCCTGCGAGACGTGCGGCGAGCCGATCGGCAAGCTGCGCCTGCAGGCCTTCCCGCGTGCCACGCTCTGCAAGTCGTGCAAGCAGCGCGAGGAGCGTCGCTGACCCTGCGCGTGGGCCCACGTGGGACGATGACGGCGATGCCTGAATCCTCCGAAGCGGCCTCCGTGCCCACGCCCCGTCGCCGGGTCGTGCCGCTGTTCCTCGCCGTCGTCGCCGCCGCCTGGGTCGTCGACCAGCTCACCAAGGTGCTCGCCGTCGACCGGCTCGCCGACCGCGCCGAGCCGATCCGTCTCGTGCCGGGCGTCCTCGAGCTGACGTTCCTGCGCAACCCCGGTGCGGCGTTCGGCATGGGCGCCTCCATGACGGTGCTGCTCAGCGTTGTCGCGATCGCGGTCTGCGTCGCGGTCGTGCGGCTCGCGGCCCGGCTGCGCGACCGGGTCTGGACCGTCGCGCTGGTGCTGCTGCTGGCCGGTGCGCTCGGCAACCTCACCGACCGCGTCTTCCGTGAGCCCGGACCCTTCCGCGGCCACGTCGTCGACTTCATCGACTACGGCGGGTTCTTCGTCGGGAACGTCGCCGACATCTACCTGACCGTCGCGGCCGTCCTCGTCGTCATCCGCACCTGGCAGGGCGTCGGCATCGACGGCACCCGCGCCGAGGCCGACGAGTCCGGCGCGAAGGACCGCGCATGAGCGCCGGGGTCGGGCAGGAGCACCGGGTCATCGCGGTGCCCGAGGGTCTCGCCGGCGAGCGCGTCGACTCCGCCCTGGCGCGTCTGCTGGGACTCTCGCGCACCCGCGCGAGCGAGCTGGTCGCCGAGGGCCACGTGCTCCTCGACGGGCAGGTGCCGCAGAAGTCCGAGCGCGTCGAGCCCGGCTCGCTGCTCGAGGCCACGATCCCCGCGCCCCGCGTCGCGACCGTCGTCGCCGAGCAGGTCGAGGGCATGAGCATCGTCTACCAGGACGACGACATCGTCGTCGTCGACAAGCCCGTCGGCGTCGCCGCCCACCCCAGCGTCGGGTGGGAGGGACCCACGGTCGTCGGGCACCTGGCCGGCGCCGGGGTCCGCATCTCCACGTCGGGCGCGCCCGAGCGGCAGGGCATCGTGCAGCGCCTCGACGTCGGCACGAGCGGGCTCATGACGATCGCGAAGTCCGAGCGGGCGTACAGCGTCCTCAAGCAGGCCTTCCGCGACCGCACGGTCGAGAAGACGTATCACTCGCTCGTACAGGGCCACCCCGACCCGCACACCGGCACGATCGATGCCCCCATCGCCCGGCACCCGAAGCACGACTTCAAGTTCACGGTGCGCGCCGACGGCCGGCCCAGCGTCACGCACTACGACACGCTCGAGGCGCACCGGTTCGCGTCGCTGCTGACCATCAAGCTCGAGACGGGTCGCACGCACCAGATCCGCGTGCACATGAGCGCGCTGCACCACCCGTGCGTCGGCGACCTGCAGTACGGCGCCGACCCGACGCTCGCGGCCCGGGTCGGGCTGGACCGGCAGTGGCTGCACGCCGTCCACCTCGGCTTCGCCCCCCCCACCACCGGCGAGCGCGTCGACTTCGAGAGCCCCTACCCGTCCGACCTCGCCCACGCCCTCGACGTCGTCCGCGACGCCCACTGACCCACCCACCCCCTGAGCGTGACGTTTGCGGGGTGGCTCAGCGCTCCGCGGCCCGCAAACGTCACACTCAGCGGGTCAGTGCCAGGGTCGGGCGCCGGGCCAGGTGGACCACCACGGGGGAGGGTCGAGCGTCCAGCGACGTCGAGACGTCCGGGCGGCGTCGAGCCGGCCCCGGACGATGCGCGCGCTCAAGCCCCACCGATCGCGATGATCGAGGGCCGTGGCGCGCACGACCACGCACCCGGCGCGCTCGAAGGCCTCCTCGCGACGGTTGTCGAGCGTGTGCTGCTCGATCTCACGGTGCCCTGCTCCGTCGGTCTCGATCACCAGCCCGGTCTCGGGGTCGACGAGGTCGGCGACCCCGAGCAGCACGCCGTCGAGGTCGAAGAGCGGAGCGTTCACTCGAAGGCCGGTCAGACCTGCGTCGAGCTGGGCGACGAGCCGGGTGCGGGTCTCGGCCGGACTCGCTGAGCGTTCGGACGCGAGGGACAGGGCCTTGCGGACCTGCACGACGCCGCGGACCTTGACGTGACGAGCCTCGACCCGACGTACGGCGTCAAGCGTCGTACGGGGTCGACGGTGCGTGGTGCTCACCGCCATGTCGATCGCGACGACGGCGGCCCGCAGGTCCGGTGCGATCCGGGCCTCGTCGAAGGCGGCTCGAGCGAGTGTCGTCACGGCGACATGTTCACCGACGTCGACGACAGTGAGCTCCTCGGCGAGGACCCGTCCGCGAAACGGCGTGATCACCTCGCGACGTCGGAGCTGGGTGCCGGGCGAACAGTGGACGAGCGCTGGTCGCACCCCGTCGCCGGTCCGCCCGTCGAACCAGTTGTTGCCCTGGAGGAGCAGCGAGGCCCAGCCCCCGAGCGCCGTGCCGGGGAGGAGGAGCCCGACGGCGTCGTCGACGCGCTGCAGGTGCGCGGGAGCGTCCAGACCGGTCGCCCTGAGCAGGCCGTGGGCGCGGCGCTCCATCGCCGGCCCCCGCGCCACGTCGGGGGTGAGGCCGGCCCGAAGGTGGTGCGCGGTGCGACGTGCGTGCATGGCCCCACCGTCGCGTCGACGGCGCACGCGGTCATCCCGCCGTCCACACCCCGCTGAGCGTGACGTTTGCGGGCCGATTCCTCGGGTTCTGGCCCGCAAACGTCACGCTCAGGGGGAGGGAGCGTCACACTCAGTGGGGAGGGGAGGGGCGTCTGGGAGGATGACGGCATGCCCAGCCAGCGTGTGCGCCAGTCCGAGAAGCTGAGGGACGTCCTCTACGACATCCGCGGACCCGTGAGTGCCCGCGCCGCCGCCCTGGAGGCCGAGGGGCACCGGATCCTCAAGCTCAACATCGGCAACCCGCAGCCGTTCGGGTTCGACGCGCCTGCGGAGATCCTGCAGGACGTCATCGCCGCCCTGCCCGACTCCGCCGGCTACTCCGACTCCCGTGGCATCCAGTCGGCTCGCCGCGCCGTCGTGCACCACTACCAGCTGGTCGACGGCTTCCCCGCGCTCGACGTCGACGACGTGTGGATCGGCAACGGCGTCTCCGAGCTCATCCAGATGGCCCTGCAGGCGCTGCTCGACAACGGCGACGAGGTGCTCATCCCCATCCCGGACTACCCGCTCTGGACGGCCGTGACCAACCTGGCCGGCGGCACGCCCGTGCACTACCGGTGCGACGAGCAGAACGAGTGGAACCCCGACCTGGAGGACCTCGAGTCCAAGATCACCGAGCGCACGAAGGTCATCGTCGTCATCAACCCGAACAACCCGACGGGCGCGGTCTACTCGCGGGAGACGCTCGCCGGCATCGCCGACCTCGCGCGCCGGCACGGGCTCGTCCTCATGTCCGACGAGATCTACGACAAGATCCTCTACGACGACGCCGAGCACGTCTCGCTCGCGACGCTCGCGCCCGACGTCCTCACGCTGACCTTCAACGGCCTGTCCAAGGCCTACCGCGTGTGCGGCTACCGCGCCGCCTGGCTCGTCGTCACCGGACCGCTGGAGGGCGCGCGCGACTACCTCGAGGGCATCACGCTGCTCGCGTCGATGCGCCTGTGCCCCAACGTCCCGGCCCAGAACGCCATCCAGGTGGCGCTCGGCGGGTACCAGAGCATCAAGGACCTCGTGCTGCCCGGCGGTCGGCTCGTCGAGCAGCGCGACACCGCCGTCAAGGAGCTCAACGCCATCCCGGGCGTGTCCGTCGTGGAGCCCAAGGGCGCCCTCTACGTGTTCCCGCGACTCGACCCCGAGGTGCACGAGATCCGCGACGACCAGCAGCTCGTGCTCGACCTGCTCCTGAAGGAGAAGATCCTCCTGACGCAGGGCACGGGCTTCAACTGGCCCGACCCCGACCACCTGCGGATCGTCACCCTCCCGTGGGCGCAGGACCTGCGCGACGCCATCCAGCGCCTCGGCAACTTCCTCGCCAGCTACCGCCAGGACTGAGCTCGCCCGGGGGTCCGGATCTCATCCCTTCGGACGATGAGTTCTGTCGGCGCGACAGGGCATGATCGTCCCCAGGTGTTCCATCCCGGAACACAGGGCGGAGAGGTAGTTGATGGCCGACATGATCCGGGCCACCGGGCTCGTCAAGCGCTACAAAGGGGTCGAGGCGCTGTCCGGCCTCGACCTGTCGGTGCCCGAGGGCACCGTCCTGGGCCTGCTCGGCCCCAACGGGGCGGGCAAGACCACCGCCGTGCGCATCCTCGCGACCCTGCTCAAGGCCGACGGCGGCACCGCCGAGGTCGCCGGGGTCGACGTCGCGCGCGACCCCGAGGGCGTCAAGGCACGCATCGGCCTCTCGGGCCAGTACGCCGCGGTCGACGAGTACCTCACGGGCTTCGAGAACCTCGACATGATCGGGCGGCTGTACGGGATGGGTCGCACGCAGGCCCGCGACCGCGCGCGCGAGCTGCTCGAGCGCTTCGACCTCGCCGACGCGGGGGACCGGCCCTCCAAGACCTACTCCGGTGGCATGCGACGTCGGCTCGACCTCGCCGGCGCGCTCGTCGCGGCCCCGCCGGTGATCATCCTCGACGAGCCCACCACCGGGCTCGACGTCCGCGCGCGGCAGCAGATGTGGGGCGTCATCCAGGAGCTCGTCCGCTCGGGTGCCACCCTGCTGCTCACCACGCAGTACCTGGAGGAGGCCGACGTCCTCGCCGACGAGATCGTCGTCATCGACTCCGGCCGCGCCATCGCCCGCGGCACCGCCGACGAGCTGAAGGCCCGGACCGGTGGCGAGCGGGTCGAGGTCGTCGTCGCCGACCCCGCCGACCGCGACGCCGCCGCCCGGCTCCTCGCGACCGTCGCCACGGGTGAGGTGCAGGTCGACGCGAACGGCCGGGGCCTGTCCGCGCCCGTCACCGACGGCGTCGCGCGCCTCGCCACCGTCCTGCAGGCCCTGCAGGAGCAGCAGCTCGCCGTCGTCGACGTCGGACTGCGCCGCCCGACGCTCGACGACGTCTTCCTCAGCCTGACCGGTCACGCGACCGCGTCGGACGCCGCCACCGACCAGAAGGACGAGGCCACCGCATGAACGCCACCCGGGTCGTGAGCGACGGCTGGGTCGTCGCCAAGCGCAACGTCATCAAGATCAAGCGGGTCCCCGAGATCCTCGTGTTCGTCCTGATCTCGCCGATCATGTTCGTCCTGCTGTTCGCGTTCGTCTTCGGCGGGGCGATCGACGCGGGCCAGGGCCTGAACTACCGCGAGTTCCTGATCGGCGGCATCTTCGCCCAGACCGTCGTCTTCGGGGCGACGTTCACGGGCGCCGGCCTGGCCGAGGACATGCAGAAGGGCATCATCGACCGCTTCCGGTCGTTACCGATGTCACCGTCGGCGGTGCTCGTGGGTCGCACGACGTCCGACATCATCTACAACGTCCTGTCGCTCGTCATCATGGCGCTCACCGGCCTGCTCGTCGGCTGGCGGGCGCGCGAGGGCGTCCTCGACATGCTGGGCGGGTTCCTGCTGCTCCTGCTCTTCGCGTACGCGGTCAGCTGGGTCATGGCCTACGTCGGGCTGATCGTGCCGAGCGTCGAGGTGATCAACAACGCCTCGTTCATCGTCATCATGCCGCTCACCTTCGTGTCGAACGCCTTCGTCCCGACGAAGGACTTCAACTCCTTCCTGCGCCCGTTCGTGGAGTGGAACCCGGTCTCGGCGGTCACCCAGGCGTGTCGCGAGCTGTTCGGCAACGTGCCCGCGGGCCCGGTCGACAGCACGGCGTGGAGCCTGCAGCACCCCGTGCTGTACACACTGCTGTGGGTGGCGCTGATCCTCGTGGTCTTCGTGCCGCTCTCGATCCGCCGCTACCGGGTCTCCGCCGCGCGCTGAGGACCGATCCCGACCCGTCCCCGCATGTGCTGGCGGGACGGGTCGGGACCCTCGCGTAGGCTGGCCTCCTTCCCCTCCACCGCCCCTCGGGGCCGTCCGTCCGCCATGTCTGGAGGCGCATCACCCGATGCCGAGCGACTCGTCCTTCGTGCACCTGCACAACCACACGGAGTACTCGATGCTCGACGGTCACGCACTGCTCGACGGCATGTTCGCGCGCACCGCCGAGCTCGGCATGCCGGCCATCGCGATGACCGACCACGGCAACGTGCACGGCGCCTACGACTTCTGGTCCAAGGCCCGCAAGCACGGCGTCAAGCCGATCATCGGCATCGAGGCCTACCTGACGCCCGGCACGCACCGCAGCGAGCGGCGCAAGGTCAAGTGGGGCCGTGGTCTCACGGGCGATGAGGAGGAGGGCGGCAAGGACGTCGCCGGTGGCGGCGCCTACACGCACATGACGATGCTGGCCTCCACGACGGAGGGCATGCACAACCTCTTCCGGCTGTCGTCGCGCTCGAGCCTCGAGGGCTACTACTACAAGCCCCGCGCCGACCGCGAGCTGCTCGCCGAGTACAGCTCCGGGCTGATCGCCACCACGGGGTGCCCCTCGGGCGAGGTCCAGACCCGGCTGCGGCTCGGGCAGTACGACGAGGCCGTCCAGGCGGCGTCGGACTTCCAGGACATCTTCGGCAAGGGGAACTTCTTCCTCGAGCTGATGGACCACGGCATCCCGATCGAGCGGGAGGTCCGCGACGACCTCCTGCGCCTGGGCAAGCAGCTCGGGCTGCCGCCCGTGGCCACCAACGACTGCCACTACACGCACCCCGAGGACGCCGACGCCCACGACGCGCTCATCTGCGTCGCGTCGGGCAAGTCGATCGCCGACCCCAAGCGGCTCAAGTTCGACGGCGGCGGCTACTACGTGAAGTCCGCGGCCGAGATGCGCGAGCTGTGGGAGGACCGCTACGGCATGAAGGAGGCGTGCGACAACACGCTCCTCATCGCCGAGCGCTGCGACGTCGAGTTCTCCGAGAACACCGGCGGCTACATGGCGCGCGCCGACGTGCCGGAGGGCGAGACCGAGGAGAGCTGGTTCGTCAAGGAGGTCTGGCGCGGGATCGAGTCGCGCTACCCGGGCGACGCGCTCACCCAGGAGGTGCGCGACCGCGTCGACATGGAGCTCGAGGTCATCAAGACCAAGGGCTACTGCGGCTACTACCTCGTGGTCGCCGACTTCATCAACTGGTCGAAGGACAACGGCATCCGGGTCGGGCCGGGTCGTGGCTCCGGCGCGGGCTCGATCGCCGCGTACGCGCTGCGCATCACCGACCTGTGCCCGCTCACGCACGGCCTGATCTTCGAGCGCTTCCTCAACCCCGAGCGTCCCTCGATGCCCGACTTCGACATCGACTTCGACGAGCGTCGGCGCGCCGAGGTCATCCGCTACGTCAGCGAGAAGTACGGCAACGACCGCGTCGCCTACATCGCCACCTTCGGGCGGCTGAAGTCCAAGGCCGCCATCAAGGACGCCAACCGCGTCCTCGACTACCCGTTCAGCATGGGCGAGCGGATCAGCAAGGCACTCCCGGCCGACATCATGGGCAAGGGCGTGCCGCTCAAGCAGCTGTTTGACCCGAGCCACAAGCGCTTCAACGACGGCAAGGAGTTCCGCGAGCTCCACGAGAGCGACGCCGAGGTCCGCAAGATCTACGAGACGGCGCTCGGCCTCGAGGGCCAGATCCGCAACTGGGGCGTGCACGCGGCCGGCGTCATCATGAGCAGCGAGCCGCTCGTCGACATCGTGCCCATCATGCGGCGCGAGCAGGACGGCGCGATCATCACCCAGTTCGACTACCCGATGTGCGAGTCGCTCGGGCTGGTCAAGATGGACTTCCTGGGTCTGCGCAACCTGACCGTCCTCGACGACGCCCTCCTCAACATCAGGGCCAACCGGGGCGAGGAGGTCGTCCTGGAGGACCTCACGTTCGACGACCCCGCCACGTACGACCTGCTGTCGCGCGGCGACACGCTCGGCGTGTTCCAGCTCGACGGCGGCCCCATGCGCGCCCTGCTGCGCAGCATGCGTCCGGACAAGTTCGAGGACATCTCGGCCGTCGGCGCGCTGTACCGCCCCGGCCCGATGGGTGCGGACTCCCACAACAAGTACGCCCGGCGCAAGAACGGCCGCGAGGCGATCGAGCCGATCCACCCCGAGCTGGAGGAGCCGCTCAAGGACGTCCTGGGGGAGACGTACGGCCTGATCGTCTACCAGGAGCAGGTGATGGAGATCGCCCAGGTCCTGGCCGGGTTCAGCCTCGGACAGGCCGACAACCTGCGTCGCGCGATGGGCAAGAAGAAGAAGGAGGAGCTCGACAAGCAGTACGCGGGCTTCCAGGCCGGCATGCTCGAGCGCGGCTACTCCCAGGCGGCCATCACCGCACTGTGGGAGATCCTGCTCCCGTTCTCCGACTACGCCTTCAACAAGGCGCACTCCGCCGCGTACGGCGTCATCTCCTACTGGACCGCCTACCTGAAGGCCAACTACCCGGCCGAGTACATGGCGGCGCTCCTGACGAGCACCCGCGGCGACAAGGACAAGTCGGCCATCTACCTCGCGGAGTGCCGCCGGCTCGGCATCCAGGTGCTGCCGCCCGACGTCAACGACTCGGTCTCGAACTTCGCCTCGGTGGGCGAGGACATCCGCTTCGGCCTGAGCGCCGTGCGCAACGTCGGCGAGAACGTCGTGGCCGGCATCGTCGCGGGCCGGGAGGACAACGGCCCCTACAAGGACTTCACCGACTTCCTCGACAAGGTGCCCACGCACGTGTGCAACAAGCGCGTGCTCGACTCCCTCATCAAGGCCGGCGCGTTCGACTCGCTGGGCCACCGTCGTCGCGCGCTGACGACGATCGCCGAGGACGCCGTCGACCAGTACATCGACCTCAAGCGCAACGCCGCGATCGGCCAGGACTCCCTGTTCGGCGGGATGGACGACGCGTTCACGGGCGTCACCGTCAGCGTGCCGGACATGCCGGAGTGGGAGAAGACCCAGCTCCTGGCGTTCGAGCGCGACATGCTCGGCCTCTACGTCTCCGACCACCCCCTCATGGGGCTGGAGCACGTGCTGAAGGCCAGCAGCGACTGCTCGATCGGCGACCTGATCGCCGACGCCGAGCGCCCCGACGGCACGACCGTGCGGGTGTGTGGGCTCATCACCGCCGTCCAGCGCCGGCTCAGCAAGAAGGGCGACACGTGGGCGCTCGTGACGGTCGAGGACCTCGACGGCAGCATCGACGTGATGGTCTTCCCCGGCGCGTACAACCTCGCGGCTCCCGTGCTCGTGCCCGACACCGTCGTGGTCGTCAAGGGACGTCTGCGCCGCAAGGACGACAGCGTCGAGCTCAACGCGCTCGAGGTGACCATGCCGGCCATGGGCTCGGGCGGGCAGGCCGACGCCCCCGTCGTCGTCACGCTGCCGGTCGCGCGGTGCACGAGCGACACCATCGGCACGTTCAAGCAGGTGCTGGGCAGCCACCCGGGCATGACCGAGGTGCACCTGCGCCTCGTCGGCACCGGCACCACGAAGGTCATGCGTCTCGACGACAGCCTGCGGGTCAAGCCGTCCTCGTCGCTCATCGCCGACCTCAAGGAGCTCCTGGGGCCCCATTGCCTGGGATGAAGGGATCAGGAATGAGGCGCACGGTCGTGCAGGTGGTCGCCCTGGTGGTGGGTCTGCTCGTGCTCGCCGCGGGCGCCGCGGTGCTGTGGGTCCAGCTCGCGTCGCCGCCGCAGTGGGAGGTCACGCAGCAGGGTGTCGTGCTCACCGAGGAGGCCGCGGGTGCCCAGGTCGGCGTCGAGCTGCTGTTCGTGGCCATCGGCGCCGCCGTGGCGGCTGTTTGGGGCCTCGTCGCCGGCTTCGTGCTGCGCCGGCTCGGCTGGGTGGTCGTGCCGCTGACCGTCGCGGCCACGCTGGCCGCGTCGGTGCTCACCTGGCGTCTCGGCGTCCTGCTCGGCCCCGACGGGCCCGAGGCGGTCCGGTCGCCGCAGCTCGGCGACAGCATCTCGGCCCGTCTGGCCGTGGACTCGCCGGCGTCCTTCGTGGTGTGGGCGATCGCGGGGCTGGTCGGCGTCTTCGTCGTCACCTGGGCGGCCGGCCGACGCCCCGACGTCAGCGAGCGATCGGCCCCGGCACTCCACCCGTGAGCCGCAGCAGGTCGGCGGGGGAGAGCTCGATCTCGAGCCCGCGCCGACCACCCGAGACGTGGAGCGTGTCCCACAGCTCCGCGGTCTCGTCGACGACCGTGCGGTGCGCGCGCTTCTGGCCGAGCGGCGAGATGCCCCCGACGACGTAGCCGGTGGCCCGCTCGGCCCGCGCCGGGTCGGCCATCGCGGCCCGCTTGCCGCCGAGGGTCGCTGCGAGCGCCTTGAGGTCGAGCTGGAGGGTCACGGGCACCACCGCGACGCAGAGCTCGCTGTCGACGTCGGCGACCAGCGTCTTGAAGATGCGGTCGGGCTCGACGCCCAGCGCCTCGGCCGCCTCCCAGCCGTACGACGTCGAGCGAGGGTCGTGGACGTAGCGGTGCACCTGGTGCTCGACGCCGGCGCGCAGCACGGCCGCGAGCGCCGGCGTCGCCTCAGCGTCGGACGTCTTCCGCGCCATCGGCGGCCTCCTCCTGCTCCACGGACGCTGCGGTGCGACGTTCCAGCGTCGCCCGCACGACGAGGCCGACGACCAGGGCCCAGAACGCCGCCCCGACGCCGAACAGCTGCAGACCCGACGCGGCGACGAGGAACGTGACGGTGGCGCTCGTGCGTCCGGTGTCGGTGGCGAGCGCCGCGACCATCGACGCGGCGAACGTCGAGAGCAACGCCAGGCCGGCGACCGTCTCGACGATGCCGGCCGGCGCGGCCTCGGTGACCGCGACCAGCGCACCGGAGGTGAGGGCGAGGAGCAGGGCGACGAGACCCGCCGTGAACGCCGCCACCCAGCGCCGCTCGCGTGGGCCCGCGCCGTCGCCCGCCGCGAGCGCGGCCGAGATCGCGGCCAGGTTGATGGCGTGACCGCCGAACACGGCCGCCGCCGACGTCCCCGCCCCGGTCGTGACCATCGACGCGCGCCACGGCACGGTGAAGCCGAAGCTGCGCATCACCGCGACGCCCGGCACGTTCTGCGAGGCCAGCGTGACGACGGTCAGCGGCACGGCGATGCCGACCACCGCCGCGACGGTGAGCGTCGGCGTCGTGGGCTCGAGGCGGGGGAGGAGGTGCCCGGTGGGCACCGAGGTCCCCGTCGTGGCCAGGGAGACGCCGATGACGACGAAGGCGCCGAGCAGCGCCAGCGGGACCGCCCAGCGGGGCGCCCAGCGGGTGGCGAGCAGCCAGACCAGCACGACCGGGCCGACCGCGGCGGGCGCGTCCGCCAGGGCGGTGAACGGCGCCAGGCACAGCTGCAGCAGCACGCCCGCCAGCATCGCCTGCGCCAGCGGCACCGGGATCGCGGCCGCCAGCCGACCGAGCCAGGGGACGAGCCCGGTGAGGGCGAGCAGCACGCCGGTCAGCACGAACGCGCCGACGGCGGCGGGCCAGCCACCCTCGACCGGTCCGGTGCTCACCAGCAGCGCCGCGCCCGGCGTCGACCACGCCAGCGTGACCGGCAGGCGAGTCCACACCGCGAGCCCCGACATGAGCAGGCCGAACGCGACCGTGAGCGCCAGGAGCCCGCTGGCCGCCTCGTCGGGCGAGGCGCCGACGGCGCGCAGACCCGCGAGCACGACCGCGAAGGACGACGTGAACCCGACCACCGCGGTGACCACGCCGGCCACGATCGGCTGCTGCAGGTCGCGGGACGTCACGGGGCCTGATCCTAGGCGAGGGGACGGTCCCTAGAATCGGTGCGTGATCAGACGACTCGACCTCCGCACCGACCCGACCGCCGAGCTGCCCCGCGCGCAGCAGGACGTCGAGCACGCGCTGCACGTGGTCGGGCCGTTGTGCGACGACGTCCGGGCCCGCGGCGAGGAGGCCGTGCTCGAGTACGGCGAGCGCTTCGACGGCGTCCGTCCCGCGTCGCTGCGGGTCGCGCCGGAGTACCTCGAGAAGGCGCTGGCCGACCTCGACCCCGCGATCCGCGCCGGTCTGGAGGAGTCGATCGCGCGTCTGCGCACCACGTGCGAGGCCGAGCTCGAGCAGACGGTCGTCACGACCGTCGCCCCCGGCGCCACGGTCGAGCGGCGCATCGTGCCCATGCAGCGCGTGGGTCTCTACGTGCCCGGTGGGCTCGCCCCGCTCGTCAGCACCGTCGTCATGAACACCGTCCCGGCGCAGGTGGCGGGTGTCGGCTCGATCGCCCTCACGTCGCCCCCGCAGGCGGAGTTCGACGGCCTCCCACACCCGACGATCCTCGCGGCGTGCGCGCTGCTCGGCATCGACGAGGTGTACGCGGCCGGGGGAGCGCAGGCCCTCGCGCTGCTCGCCTACGGCAGCGTCGCCACCGGCGGCAGCGTGCAGCCCGTCGACCTCGTGACCGGACCGGGCAACATCTACGTGGCCGCCGCCAAGCGCTACCTGCAGGGCACGGTCGCCATCGACTCCGAGGCCGGCCCCACCGAGATCGCCGTCATCGCCGACGACACCGCCGACCCCGCCTTCGTCGCGGCCGACCTCATCAGCCAGTCCGAGCACGACCCGATGGCCGCCAGCGTGCTCGTCACGCCCAGCGACGCGCTCGCCGACGCGGTGACCGCCGAGCTGGAGCGCCAGGTCCCGACCGCCACGCACCAGGCGCGCATCAGCACGTCGCTCGCCGGACCGCAGTCGGCGATCGTGCTGGTCGCCGACCTCGACCAGGCCGTCGACGTCGCCAACGCCTACGCCGCCGAGCACCTCGAGATCCAGACGGCCGACGCGGCCGGCGTCGCAGCACGCATCGTCAACGCCGGCGCGATCTTCGTCGGCGCGTGGACGCCGGTCTCCCTCGGCGACTACGCCGCCGGGTCCAACCACGTGCTGCCCACGGCCGGCTGCGCCTGTCACTCCTCGGGCCTGTCGGTGCGCGCGTTCTGCAAGAACGTGCACGTCGTCACCTACACCGAGGCCGCCCTGCGCGAGGTCGGGCACCACGTCGAGGTGCTGGCGAACGCGGAGGACCTCCCGTCGCACGGTGCCGCGGTGGGGATCCGTACGGGCCGGACCCGGTAATGGCCGTTCCCGACTGGGTCCCGGTGCGTGAGGAGCTCCGGGACGAGGAGCCGTACGGCGCGCCGCAGATCGACGTGCCGGTGCGGCTCAACACCAACGAGAACCCGTACGGGCCGAGCGAGGCGGCCGCCGCCGACGTCGCCGAGGCCGTGCGCACCGCTGCGCTCGAGCTCAACCGCTACCCCGACCGCGAGGCCGCCGCGCTGCGCGAGGGGCTCGCCGCCTACCTGTCGCGCGACACGCCGGCCGTCGACCTCGACGCGTCGCGCGTGTGGGCGGCGAACGGCTCGAACGAGATCATGCAGCAGGTCCTGCAGGCCTTCGGCGGGCCGGGGCGCACCGCGCTGAGCTTCGCGCCGACCTACTCGATGTACCCCGAGTACGCGCGCAACACCCACACCCGATGGGTCGCGGGACGTCGGCGCGACGACTTCGGCATCGACGTCGACGCCGCGGTCGCGCTCATCGACGCCGAGCAGCCCGACGTCGTGTTCCTGACCTCGCCGAACAACCCGACGGGCACCGCGCTCGACCCGGCCCACACTCGGGCCGTGCTCGACGCCGCACCCGGCATGGTCGTCGTCGACGAGGCGTACGCGGAGTTCCGGCGCGCCGGCACGCCCAGCGCGCTCGAGCTGCTCGCCGACCACGGACGGTTGATCGTCACCCGCACCATGAGCAAGGCGTTCGCCCTCGCCGGCGGCCGTCTGGGCTACCTCGCCGCCCACGCCGACGTCGTCGACGCGCTGCGCATCGTCCGGCTGCCGTACCACCTGTCGTCGGTCACGCAGGCCACCGCGCTGGCGGCGCTGCGGCACACCGACGAGCTGCTCGCGAACGTCGACGCCCTGCGGGTCGAGCGCGACCGCACCGCCGAGCGCCTGCGCGGCCTCGGGCTCACCGTCGCCGACTCCGACGCCAACTTCGTCCTCTTCGGCACCTTCGAGGACAGGCACGCCACCTGGCAGGCCCTCGTCGACCGTGGCGTGCTCATCCGCGAGACCGGACCCCTAGGATGGCTGCGCGTCTCCATCGGGACGCCGTCCGAGATGGACGCGTTCTTCACGGCACTCCAGGAGGTCATCGCATGAGCAGCAGGACTGCCCGCATCGAGCGGAAGACCTCGGAGTCGCACGTCGTCGTCGAGCTCGACCTCGACGGCACCGGCACGCACGACATCTCCACCGGGGTCGGCTTCTACGACCACATGCTCACGGCGCTGTCGCGGCACTCGCTCATCGACCTGACGGTCCGCACCGAGGGCGACCTGCACATCGACGCCCACCACACGGTCGAGGACACCGCCATCGGCATCGGCGACGCGCTGCGCGAGGCGCTCGGCGACAAGGCCGGCATCACCCGCTACGGCACGGCGACCGTCCCGCTCGACGAGGCCATCGCCACCTGCACGGTCGACGTGTCCGGTCGGCCCTACTTCGTGCACACCGGCGAGCCCGAGCGGCAGATCACCGTGGTCATCGGCGGTGACTACTCCGGCTCGCTGACCTCGCACGTGTTCGAGTCGATCGCCCACCACGCGGGCCTGACGATGCACATGACGCTCACCGCCGGCCGCGACCCGCACCACATCGCCGAGTGCCAGTTCAAGGCGCTCGCGCGGGCGCTGCGCGCGGCCGTCGCCATCGATCCGCGGGAGACGGGCATCCCGTCGACCAAGGGGGCGCTGTAGTGCCGACCGCGACGTCGCGGCCCACGGTCGCGGTGCTCGACTACGGCTCCGGCAACCTGCGCTCGGCCGTCCGCGCGGTCGAGCGCGCCGGCGCCGACGTCACGCTGACGTCCGACCCGGCGGTCGCCGAGACGGCCGACGGCCTGCTCGTGCCCGGCGTGGGCGCATTCGCGGCCTGCATGGAGGGGCTGCGCGCGGTCAACGGCGAGCGCATCATCGAGCGCCGGCTCATCGCGAACCGTCCCGTGCTGGGCATCTGCGTGGGCATGCAGATCCTCTTCGGCGAGGGCATCGAGCACGGTGTCCGCTCCGTCGGCTGCGGCGAGTGGCCCGGCACGGTCGAGCGCATCCAGGCCCCCATCGTCCCGCACATGGGCTGGGACACGGTCCAGGTGCCCGACGGCTCGAGGATGTTCGCCGGTCTCGAGGACGAGCGCTTCTACTTCGTGCACTCCTACGGCGTGCGCCGGTGGGAGCTCGACGTCCAGGGCACGTCGTTCACCGCCCCGCGGGTCACGTGGACCGACTACGGCGGCGACCGCTTCGTCGCCGCCGTCGAGAACGGCCCCCTCTGGGCCACGCAGTTCCACCCGGAGAAGTCCGGCGACGCCGGCCGCCGCCTCCTGGAGAACTGGCTCGCCACCCTCTGACCCGCCTCCGCCGGTCGACGCGTCCGCTGGTCGAGTAGCGGCACGGGCGACGAAGGAGCTCCGTGCCGCGTATCGAGACCACCCGGCAACGGCCCCGCGCGGGCCAACCCCCAGCGTCTGCGTGGAGTGGTCTCGATACGTCCGACCGTGCTCCTTCGTCGCCGGTCGGCCTACTCGACCGGCGGGAGGCCCCGCTGGTCGAGTAGTCAGGACGGCGAGCGCCAGCGAGCACGTCCTGACGTATCGAGACCACCCGGCAACGGCTCAGCGCGGGCCGACCCCCCAGCGTCTGCGTGGAATGGTCTCGATACGCCCGGAGCACGCTCGTGCCTCGCGGCTCCGCGCTACTCGACCAGCGACACGTTCCGCTGGTCGAGTAGCAGGGACGAGCTTGCGACGTCCCTGCGTATCGAGACCACCCGGCAACGGCTCAGCGCGGGCCAACCCCCAGCGCCTGCGTGGAGTGGTCTCGATACGCACCGAGCACGCTCGTGCCTCGCGGCTCCGCGCTACTCGACCAGCGACACGTTCCGCTGGTCGAGTAGTCCGAGCGAGCTTGCGAGGCTCGGACGTATCGAGACCACCCGGCAACGGCCC
>LUMT01000087.1_pt1 | contig 73240 bp, 80 predicted proteins | sample 729741 | NCBI WGS metagenome assembly LUMT01 (sample SAMN03860299, study PRJNA289734) | marine metagenome | biome: seawater column; feature: ocean; material: water; isolation source: Red Sea water column Station 192 - depth 50m | place: Saudi Arabia: Red Sea | collected 2011-10-15 | depth 50 m
CACGCTCGATCACCCACCGCTCACCCTCGACCAGACGAGAACCAGGCATACCCACCTCCAGTAGTCACATCGTCTTGCAACTACCGGTTGAGACCACCGTCGGTTTGACCGCGACTACTTCGGACAAGTGGAGCAACCTCCGACGACTGGTCGTGGAGCAGTCTGTCCGCAGCAAGTACGACGGAAAAATGGAGCCCTTGCTCGAAGCAACCGATCCCTATGCGGCTTTCAGCAGCGGAGAGTGGACCGCCCAAGTCCTAGCCCGTTCGGCGCGGGAGGCGATGGGGTTCGCAGATGCTATGACCCAGTTCGCCCAGAAGGAGGTCGGCAAATACCACACTCCCGCGGCGGAGTGGCTGCACCACATCTTGCGGCCTCACTTCCGAGATCTGCTTCCCGACGATGAAACTTACGACCAAGAATGGGACCGCGCCGAGGTCGTACTCGGTGTGCTCGCGCAGGACATCGTGTTGACTCGTCGAGCCACCGCCGAAGACGGACGCTACTACGGTCGGTCTCACTGGTTTGGTCGATCCGCTTGGCGCGGCGCCCACAGCCGAGGCAACGCGGTCGAGGACATCGCGCAGGAGCTGCGTGTCGAAGGTTCCTCGTGGGGCCCTCTGCGGGCGGGACTCTTCGGGGGGGTGACGCCGACCGCGCGCGAGTGGCGATCGAGGCCTACGCAGAATCGTTCGCCGGGATGTCCCGGAGCATGTGGTGATCCACAACAGCTCCAGCAAGGCCTTGCGGGTGTCATGCGGCGTCCTGCCTGGCGTACGCGACGAAACCCCTGCAGGAGGCGTGACGACGCCCGCCGGCCAGACTGCCCAATTCCGACGCTGCCGCGATCGTCCTGACGCTTGCCATGAGCGACCGCGTCGACTCTTCCAGGGCTTCTTGAGTCTGCCCGTGCGGGAATTCCTCGCGAGAGCTTTCTATGCTAAATGAGCGACGCCAGTGGATCTAGATGACAGGCTGTTGGCGTGGATCCTGCGACGGCGTTGAAGCCAAGATTCGAAGAGGGGGAGTATTCCTGCACATGGCTCATCCCCAACGGCGTGTCCGACGAATCGCCAGCCCGAGTCCCTGGAACGCTCACTCTCGAAGGCGGCCGGGTTCCGACTGGACACGGCTACGGACCAGAGGTTCCGACTTCAGTCTCAGCTAGCGGTCTGACGTCGCTTCCTCAAACGACTTATCACCCGGCGCTGAAGTGCGAACTTGCGATCGGCGCGGTAGCCACACTCTTGAACGCCCGCCTGCGCGTCTGGGCGCCGGAGCGCGTCAATATCTCGGCGTCGGCCGTCCTAGTTGGGCAGGGCTACCCGGCTGACTCTTCCGCGCGAATCTGCCAGATTAAAACACAGGTGACTGGCCTCGAATCGATCACTGCGACAGCCCCACTCGACCGCGCCATTCAGATACCTCGCAACGGGGAACGCGTCACCTTCGAGCTAGCCCCCAGTCCGTCAGCGCGACTCGCTTGGGAAGACGAGTCGGCCATTCTCATCGCCGATTATGCTTCTAGCGCAGCTTCTGCCGACTTGTACGGAACTCGTCATCTCTTTAGCCCCACTCTCCAGCTGGACATCGACGAGCCCCTGCCTTTCCTCGAATTCTCGGCGCTATGGATCGATCCGATCCATCGCCTGGCGGCTGTTTCCATTGGGCAACGTCAAGCGATCACGCACGTCACGGCGGTAGGTGAAGATGAGGACGGCAATGATGGAAAATGGGAGGTTTTCGCGAAGGGTGTCACACAGGCCCCGTATGCCTCAGTAGAGAAGGAGGTCAGGGAGACCAAATCGGCTCTTGCGCTAGGACCGGATGGCGACAGTCTCCTAGCAATCATTCGCAAGTGGAACGATCTTGACGCGATGCGACATCCCATCATTCACTCTTTCGGTCGCGAAGTTGGAAGCTTGACCGACCAGACCCCAAGAGCGCAGTTCCTTACACTGATCCAGGCCCTGGAAGGCACGCATCGGAGCGAAGAGGCAGCGAAGACAGCTGCCGAGGAAGACAAATTCACGCTGAAACGTGAGGACTTCTTGAACTCAACGCCGCTAACGTATCTCTCCACAGCGGAGCGCAAGTTTCTCAAGAAGAATCTCGCGCGCAAGCCACCTTCGGGATTAGATCGAGCGCTTCATTGGATCGACGAAGGGAGCACAGGTAGCCTTGGTGAGGCAGTCGGGTCACTTGACATCATCCAAGCGAAACTCGACGAAAAATCTGCTACCTCTTGGGCTGACGCAATACGCGTTATTCGGAATGACTATTCACACGCGAACAGGTCCTACGACCCTTACGAGCTCCATGAACTTGTCGAAGTGCTGAGGCGCTTCGCTACGGAGACATGCCTTCGATTACTCGGCGCAAGCATTGCATCCCGCACTCGAGCCATACGGCCTACCGTTTGAGTCCTGAGCGGGTATCGTCGGCAATATTCAAAGGATGGCAGCGCCGACCATCGGACACCACAGTGCTCCCGGTGGGGGTCGAACTCCGAACGCGGTCAGTCCTCTCCTTGCCCCCTCGCTCCCTGCGGTGCGGACTTGCAGTCCTGAGTGCGTCCCGACCGGGAGCCTCGTTCCCCTCGGTGTCCGTCGAGTGCTGTCAGTCGGTGACCGCATCCGTGACCAGGCCTCGCCCCGACCGCCCCGCTGATTGGGATAGGTTCCGAGCTCCCGCCACCCCCTGCCGGTGGCGCCGGCTCATCATCAGGAGGCCCTCGATGACCGATCTGCCTGTCCGACTGACGGTCGAGGAAGCCGCAGCGATCACACGCGAGTCCGCGTTCACCATCCGCAAGCGATGCCGCGACGGCGTCCTGCCCGCAGCCAAGCACGGCCGCTCCTGGTGGATCCTCCGCGCCGACCTCGACCGCTACATGCAGGCCACCAACACGCCGTCCAGCGAACCGGAGCGCGCGCCTTTCATGACAACCGAATTGCGTCGACAAACGCGACAGTCCGCTTCGCAGGCCTCCGTCTTCCGGACCGCTGACCAGAAGCGGCGCAGGAACGGGGGTGGGAAGCACTAAACGCAGGACGGCCCCGCCGCGTGTTCCAGCACAACGGCGAGGCCTTGACCCAACCAACCTTGGACTAGAAGGAGGACGGATCCATGAAGGACCGTACCCGTAACACCCGACAGCACGACGATGCGACGGTGGGGAAGCCGTCGACGCCGTCGGACCCCTTCGCCGACTTTACGATCGACGAGCTCAAGGCGGCGCTCGCCTGGCATCGCGGCGACCGCAGCGGTGAGCCGCCGACGCCCCTGCTCGCGTTCATCGAGTACCGTCTCGCCGCCCAGGAGCACCTGACCGAAGAGGAGGCCGCGCTCGTCGCCTCGACGACCGACCTCGAGCAGCGCTTCAAGATCCTCGACCGCGCCTACGCCAGGACAGCGTCATGAGCGCGTTGACGTGCCCGTTCTGGTGCCTCGTGCACGGCGACGGTGTCACTCTCGCCGACAGGCCTCATGAGGGCATGCGAACGGTGCTGAACGGGCTCGAGGGCGGGTCGCTCGCGGTAGTGCTCTTGCAGCACGAGCGGAGGGCAGCAGCGGAGCTTGAGTTCGACATCGACGGACGATCAGTGCTGCTCCGACCCGGAGAAGGGCAGCGGATCATCGATGCGATCCGGGACGCGGTCGGGGTCGCCATGCGGGCCGCACGATGAGCGTCCAGGCGACCGAGACGTCCGCAACGGGAAGGGGGCAGCTCCCTGTCGGTCCTCTCGTCGCGCGAATTGCGGCACGAGGCGGCATCGGGGCCTGTCTCGAGCGGGAGCCGGACCTCGACCGGGTTCGTCTGGAGCGGAAGTTGAACCGCGGCATCGTCCGAGGGCATCTGTCTTTCCGCACTGCTGACACCCTCGCGATCAAGATGCTTGGACTGCATCCGATGTCTGTCTGGGGAGACGACTGGCTCGACTAGCAGGTCAGGGGGTGGTGAGGCGGGGGGGTCCGTTCGACCGGCTCCTCGCCTTCCTCGCCCGCATCACAGACGGAGACGGCGTCCCGAGCAACTCCCCCCGTCGCCGTCCTACGCAACCGCGTCATCAAGATGCGCGTCTCCGGCGGCAGGGTCAACGAGACCGAAGCCCTCGCTCTCGTCATCTACGCCTGGAACGCGCACCGAGCCGGCGAGACCAGGACCAAGCTTCAGATGCCTAAGGGCGGGCTGACGCCGGAGAACTTTACCGAGCCGCGCTAGACCTCGACGGCGAGCCTCGTCCAGTGCGCGACCCATTTCTGGTGGAAAAGGTCAACAGCTTCGGAGGTCAGACGCTGAGACCTATCAGAGTTGGTCGCACCCGTGAGCCGACGTTCCTCCCCTTGAAACTCTCTGAGGAAAGCTTGGAAAACCGACACCTCATGGGTTAGGGGCTGCCCGAGGTCCACAAAAGCTTCTCCGAAGCCGTCGACCTCCCCGAGGTACATCACGCGGTAGGGCTGGACATCGTCAGCCATGCGGCGCAGCATCGCCGCGCGCTCTTGCGGTTGCTTCGCCACATCGATCAGCCGCAGAAACGTCATGTGATCAGCCTGGGACTCACCACGTGCGTTCTGCTTGTCGAGCACGCACCCGTGCGTCACCAGGACCGCGTAGCCGCGCGGTAGGGCTGCCAGACCCACTCCCGGCCCGATCGCCGTGTCCACCAGCGGCATTGAACTAAAGATGTCGCCCTGGGAAAACCACCAGTCCGCCGATTCAAGCCGGCCGTTCGCAGTCACCAATCAATGTCGTCGACGGTGATTGGCACCAGCTTGACGTGCTTTACGCCAACTTCGGGTTCGCAGTCAAAGCGCGGCTGCTGCGAACGAGGATCTTGGAACAAGCGCGAAGCGGCGATCCGGCGAGCTCGGAATGCGTCTAACTCGAGACCACGGCGACCGGCCACCTGCCGCTGCGCGGTGGGAGCCGATCCGTCTTGCGAATACGCAAGAATGGAGAGCTGAGCGTGGTCGACCCGCGGGTTTACTGCCACCATTACTCGATCAACCTCCGTGTTGCGTCGGTGATGCTTGCTTCGAAGACATAGTTCTTGGCATTCCGGAGTGTTTCCAGTCTGCCACGCAGGTTTGCATCAAATTCAGGGTCCCGGACGTCGAGCGCAACGCTTGAGCGAGCCTCGATGTCGAGCAGGAGGGAGGTGTGCCCATCCAAGGCCTGGGGCGCCAGTGCAGAAACTATACCCACCACCGCCCCATGCTTGGGCAGCGGGACGTCGATTCGCATGAACAAACTAGTGACGGACTGGGGAAGGTAGGAAGACACATCCACGGAAGTCCGCAGGTAGTCCTTGAACTCGATGGACTCGCTTGGGACGTCAATGCGATTCACAAAGCGGACGGCAATCCCGCTGACAAACCGCGGTTCGGCGAGCTCCTTGTAGCGCGACCAGTACGCTTCCAAGTTGCTCGAAAACTTCTCCCACGTCTCATAGGTACTGAACGACGACCCGATGAATGCATCGCGCATCGTGCCGATTCGCACAGCTGAGTCATCCGATCGAAAAACGTAACCGTTCACCTCGCCGGTCGTCGTCCCAATGACCTGGTCGCCGATGACCTCAAACTCATTGGAGACGTCGAAAGCTGGTTCGCGAGTGAAGCCCTCGGTGAAAGCGCTCTCGAGCACGGACGCGTCGCTCAGTGTCTCGCTGATCGCGATCGCGATGGATGCTTCAACGATCGGCGCACGTGCGTATCGTCGCCCGCCCTCGGGCATAAGGGCGGCCAGGTCTCCCCAGTCGTGCTGAGCGTTCAGAGCGGCGCCTCCTATGCTGCTTACTGCGAGCGTACCAACACCCATGATGCGCGCGTCGCACGCCATCCGCTGAGCGTGTCCGGCTAGTGGACCGCGCTGCGCGCAGTCGTGTGGCGCCCGCCCACTGCACGCCGAGCCCGACCAGCGAACCCAGCCTCGAGCGTCCAGTCCGCGCCGGCTTCGAGCAGTAGCGCCGGGGCGTGCAGGTCCTGCGGGTGATAGATGCCTGGCTGAGCCAGGAACCCGCCCAGTGCCATCCCACACGCCTCAGAGAGGATGTCAGCTCTCCCGGCGGCGATCTCGCGAAGCTCAGCAACGGCCGCGGCCCGATTCGCACCCTCGCGAGCTAGCCGGCGAGCGGTCGTCGTCAGACGGATCTCGAGATGCCGGTCGGGGCTGAGTCGTTGGCGCGCCATGGGGGCAACCTACGGAGCCCCACCGACTCTTCCTCTCAGAGGCGCAGGCGGGACCTTGGTCAAGTCCGATTCCGCTGCGACCACTCTCGAAGTATCGCGGGGTCCATTCGGCCGACCTCGGGCCACCGCAGCTTCACTCCCGCGGCGACGCGCTGGCAGAGCTTGTACGCCTCAGCTGCGTCCTCTGGACGGCATCCCTTCTCCAACATGTGGGCCCGCACTTGCTCAGGCGGCATCGCAAGGCGCGCGTCGGCCAGGATCTTGATGGTGGACTTCACCATGCCGTAGCCCAGCGTCCCGCCTAAATTGCCAGCGAGACTCTCCAAGCCAGCTCTGACCGCCCTGTCTAGGCCTACGTTTCCGGACGGCACGAACGCCTCTCCCAGCAGTTCCGCCTTGGATCCGTTCGCCCATGCCGTCACCCACGGCAATGGCGACGTGGGCGCTTGCCAGGGCAGCAGGCACATCGCTCGGATGTCGTGATCGTGGGACAAGAGCTCTGTGAAAGCCTTCGCCGTGGGCCACACGGCCAGCACCGGTCCGTTCGGGAAACCGCGCCCACGCTTCGAAACTCTGACATTCGGCATCTTCGCTAGAGCGGAGACCCCCTGCCATTCGCTCAACACATAGGCGTTCGGAACGTCGAGCAAGATCTCCCCACCGAGTTCTCGCTGTTGCCGCAGGATCCATCGGACCCCAAGACGCACCGCGCCGGACTTGTCCTCGGCGCCAGGGGTGATTGCACACGGATACTGGCTCACTGGTCCAGGCTAAAGCGAAGATCTGACGAATTGTCGGGTCCGAACCCTACGATCGACTCATGCCCCCATCTCGCGACGCTCAGCGGAAGCACGTCGTCATCGGGCTCGCTCTCGGGGTGCTGCTCGAGGGCGTCGACGCAGTGTCGTCCGACAAGATGAAGTTCGCATTCGCCTTCAACCGTGCCTGGAGCGCATGGCCCAAAGCCAACAACTTTCGAGGAATCTCGGGTCCTTTTCCCGGCGACTTCATCTGGGGTGGACTCAGCAAGTCCGCCAACAGGCAGATGGCGTTCGCGGCCTGGGACGGCTCGCAGCGCGGTTGGTGGATCGCCTACTCGCCCATGGAAGGCATCACGCTTCAGGATGCCGTGGAGATTCACTCAGATGAGCGGGCGATTGAAGCCGACTGGCGCCACCTAGCTCGACTCTTCATCGAAGCGCTCGGTGATGAAGGCGTCGGCGTTATCGACGACTGAGCGCGAACCGTGCTCATCCGCGACCCGCCCTTCGGTTGCTGTCGTTGAATCGCTCACGAACCGCGATCCCGTAGAGGCCGATGCCGTAGTGCCCCAGACCGTAGGCCGTCATCCGAGCACCCCCACCCTCTGCTGACCGGCATCCAGGTTGTGCTGGACCAGGCGGGCGACCTCGCGAGCCAGGGACGTCTCGTCGAACTTCATCGTGACCGTCTGCTCGAGCTTCGTGACCTGCTGACGCTGCGCAGCCGACAGATTCCCCGACCAACCCCGAGCAGCCATCCACGCCGGATCCGTCGTCAACTGGCCGTAGGCGCCAGCCACCCCCTGCAGGGTCGGGACCTGAGCGTTCACACGCCGCAACGCGTTCGCGTCGGACAAGTAATGCCGGGCCAGCTTGATCGCCGACTTCGACGGACCCGCCGCCTGCAGCTGCTGCAGCAGCCACGGAGCCGCGCCATGCTTCTTCAACTGGAACAGCAGACTCGTCAGCGTCGCCATGTCCGCGATCGACCGGTCCAACGCCCGCTCCACCTGCTCAGGCGTAGACAGCCCCTCGATCGACGTGTTGCTACTGATGAACGAGTCGGTCGCCTGGCGGCGGTCCTCGCGCAGCTGACGGCGCTGCTCGGCGCGGTTGTCGCGGTACTCGTTGTACTGATCGGGGCTCATGCCCCGGCGACGGGCATCCCGCGACGCGCGCAGCGTGCCCGCGTACTCGCGGCGGGTCTCGATCAGATCCTGCCGCGCCTCCACCCGATCCAGGCCACGCAGCACGTACCGCGTCGGGCGGGTGTCCTTGCCCTTCGGCTTCTCGCCGTACTTCTCCCGCTCGTTCAACGACCGCTGCAGGTCCCGCATGCGGATCCGCAGCCGGGTCAGCTCGAGGGAGGAGACCGCGTCGACCTGTCCACCCGACGCGAACCCGGGGACGTCGCCCAGCAGGTCCGACAGGTTCAGGCCAGCGTTGATCGCGGCCAGCCACTCGTCGTTCTCGCGCGAGGACCGCTCGTTGATGATCCACTCACCAGAACGCACCATGAGCGTCTTCCCCGCGGGGCCACGAGCGATGACGTTGTCCAGCATCGGGTTCGACGGGGGCCGACCGGGCACCACTCCACCGGATGCGAAACCCTGCGGCACGACTCCGCCGGTGGCTGCAGCCGGCTGGATGGGGATGCTGATCCCAGGCAGGCTGTTCGCGAAGGACAGCAGCCCTCCTACGGCCTGCCGCGCGGCTTGCGTGTTCGCGTCGACCTTGAGCGTGGCCGAGTCGCCGTCGACGGAGTAGAGGTAGCCGATGGCCTCTTGGATGTCGCGTGTGGCGAAGTCCTTCGCCCGCATGATCGTCTCGACCTCTTCGGGCGTCAGACCGTACTGCCGCGACAGGGCGACCACGTCCTCGATCGACTTCACGGCGCCCGGCGTGGCGATCCTGGTCGTGACTTCGGCCGGCAGCTTGATCAGTTCGTCGGCGTACTTCCCCAGGCCAGCGGAGGCGAGCCTGGTCCGTTCGCCAAGGTCCTCGAACTGCCACAGCGCTCCACGGGTGCCTCCACCACCGCCGAGGTCCTCGCCGAAGATCTGGTTGCGGAGTTCGAGCGTCTCGCGTTGCTTCTCGTTCGCCGTCATCGCCGACTGGCGCAGATCCTCGTACCGCTTCGGCAGGGACTCGAGGAGCTTGTCGTTGTAGATCTCGCCCAGGATCCCGGCGATGCCGATCACCCCGGCGGACCGGCCCAGTGCGGTCTTGGAGACGGCACCCAGTGCGGTCCCTCGCGCTGCGCCTCCTGCGGCCGACCCGGCGGCGCTGGCGCCGGCTCCGGCAGCCGCGGCGCCGGCAGCTCCCGGCAGGACCTTCGGTACGGCGTAGCGCGCGAACGCCCCGGTCACGAGGGCGGTCTGAGCCCACTCCGGCATCGCGTTGAAGGCGTCGGCGACGGCTTTCACGGCTGGGGCGAGTGCTTCAGCTGCGTCGGCTGCGATGCCCATCGTCGTGGCGACAGCGGGCAGTGTGGACTCCGCGGCCGGTCCGAGCGTGTCGACGAGCCAGACCGCTGCGTCCCCGGCCTTGCGTCCCCATTCCTCGAAGTCTCCGTCGGCGGCCAAGTCCGAGAGCCGGTCCGCGACCTCGACGATCGCGGGCGCCAGACCCTTGCCGAACTGGATCTTCGCGGTCTCGATCTGCCCGGACAGATTCTCCAGCGCTCCCGAAGTGCCCGACATCGACGCATCCGCGAGACGCTGCGCCGCGCCCAGGTCCGACGTCTGCCGAATGTAGCCCTCAAGCCCTTCAGCGCCCTCCTGGATGAGGACGTTCGCCGCGCGGCGGGCATCAGCACCGAAGATGGTCGTCAACGCGGCCGTCCGCTCCTTCGCGGACATGCCGCCGAAGGTGCGCTGGAGCCGCTCGGCGATCTGCGTCGCGGACACGAACTCGCCGTTGCTGTCGGTGAACGTCAGCCCCAGCTCGGCCATCGCCTGAGCCTGTTCCTTCGTCTGCGGCACCAGACGCGTCAACATGGTCCGCAGCGACGTGCCCGCGTCCGAACCCTGGATGCCCGCGTTCCAGAAAGCCGCCAGGATGCCCGTGGTCTCCTGCACCGACAGGCTCGCCGAGTTGGCCTCCGTGCCGGCCTGAGCGAGCGCCTGCGTGATGTCCGAGACGTCCGCGCTCGAGGCGTTCGCGGCGCCCGCGAGAGCCGACACCGCCTCGTCGGTCTGCGACGCCTCCAACCGGAACGCGCCCATCGTGTTGACGACCGAGTTCGCCGCCACGTCCAGGTCCAGGCTACCCGCCGCCGCCAGGGTGAGCGAGTTCTTCAACGCGCCAGCCTGGATCTGCGCCGGCGACAGGCCACCCTTCGCAAGCTCGAGCATCGCCGACGCGGACTCCTGAGCGGAGAACACCGTGTCGGCGCCGAGCTTCATCGCCAGGTCGTCCAGTTCGGCCATCGCAGCCTTGGGCGCCTTCGTCTGCTGCGCGACCTGACGCATGGTCCGCGAGTACGCGGCCTCCAGCTGCACCGAGTCCTTGACGAGCTTCGCGATGCCGACCGTCGCGACCGACCCGGCTGCGATCTTGAGAGCACTGGAGACCTGTCCGCCGGACCTCTGTCCTTGGACACCGAGAGCTGCGGTGTCGCGCGAGGCTTGCTGCATCGCCGTCCGGTACTGCGACATGTCTGCCGTGACGAGCACGGTCACCTTGCGATCGCTCATGACCACCACTCCCCAGCGGACTGGGCCACTGCATCGGCAAACGGACCGACGTGGCGGTCGAACGCCGGCCCCATGAAGGGCTGCGGAGCCTGGGTGGAGGTTCCGTACTCGACGTAAACGCCGTAGTCCGCGTCCGCGCGGACCCGACAGGTGACTGCCCAAGCTCGGTCAATCGTCAAGCGATGGATTGACGACCGCAGGTTGCCGGTGTCGACCGGTGCAAGCGCCTGCGCGTCGCGCTTGATGTCATCGGAGGTCTTCTGCACGGCGACACGAACCCGCGCTCGCGCGGCCGCAGGGACCAGGACTGCGAGCTCGACCGCCAGCCGGTCGAGGTCGGAGGTGTCCACGTTCACCGACGCCATTGCTCAGCCCTCCCTCGCGTAAACGAAGAGAAGACGCGCCCGCAGAACCCCCACGACCGTGGCCTCCGTTTGACCGACAGCCGAAGCGAGTTCTCGGACCGCGACGGAAGCCATGCCTGCGAGCACGTAGGCCAGGTCGAGGCTGCTGTCGTCGCTGATCGCTTTCTCGAGCGGGGCACCCAGCGACCGAGTTCCCTCCGCGCCATCCGCGAGAGCGAGAAGCATCTCGGTCGCGCGCTCTATTGACACACGCGTCAGACCCACCACGCGCGCGGGTCTCCCCTCGAGGTCGGAGGTCGAGGTGTCGTTGAGGTCGTTCATCGCGCGCTCCGCCCTCGAGCGGCGGGCCTGGGCGACGTCATGAGACTGCTACTAGGTCAGGGCGCCGCGTTACCGCTTCGCCGACTGTCCAGATCGCGGCATCGCCGGCCACCGCCGGGGGCCAGAACTCGCTCGCAGGTACTCCGAAGACCTTCCCGTCAACCATGGATGCGACAGCGGAGACTTCCGGTCGAGGGTCGTCGCCCGCAATGAGCATCCTCAGCACCCGGGCGCGCAGATCGGTGCGTTGGAGGCGCTCGATGATCATGGACGACTTCGACCGCTTCTGGACGGAGTAGCGCGAGTCGAGGAACAGAGATTCTGTGGACGACGCGATGTCCTGGATCGTGCTGATGTGTTGCTCGACCGAGACGAACTCGCCCTCGTGCCGTCGCAGCTGCGCCAGCAGGCGCGTGGTCTTGGACTGGTGCGCTTCCAGCTCGACACGGATCGCGGAGGCTTCGGCCTCGTACGCGGCTGCGTCATGTTCGAGCACCGCGATCCGCGCGGCAACGAGCCGAGGGGCGACCGCCAGTCGGGATGCCTCGGCGACTTCACGGGATGCGCGAGCGGCAGCGAGCTTCGTGGCAAGCTCAGTGGCCCGCTCGGGTGCGTCGAGTACGTCACCACCCATCGACCGGCTCAGATCGTCGGCCTCAGCCTCTGCCTCGCGAACCTTCGACGCCCATTCGCGCTCGGCGGCGAGCCACCGCTGGACCCCGCTGAGGAGCGCCTCGCGCTCGACGCTCATCGTCCATCCACCAACTGACGCAGCGTCTTGAACGACTCGGCCACCTCGGCGCGCTTCTCCGCGGGCACCACAGCGGCTTCGCCACCTGGCGATTGGCCGAGCAGGGCCGCCTCGATCCTGCTCAGCAGCGACTGCGCCTGCGCAGCGGACTTGCCCTGCAGTGCCTCATGGATGTGGCGAGAGACGTCGTCGGAGACACGGCGGGCACGGCCCACGCTCTCGACCAGCTCGTGGTCCAGCGCCCCGGAAGTCGTCGAGAAAGCCGACGTCAGCGACGCAGCCTCCGCGAACGAGGAGTACACGCCTCGCTCCAGGCCACTCGCTGCCTTCGCAGCGTCCGCTTCGCTCAGACCGACACGACGGAAGTCCGCGGTCGCCCCCGCCGCAGGGGCCGCAACCGCCGGACTCTCGCGGCCGACCATGTGCGCGATCGCGCGATCGACCTCAGCTTCCGAGACCTTCCCCATCCGCTTGCTCCTTTGTGTGCTTCAGCTCAACGACCGACGCCGCGTCGATCAGCCACCGTCCCCCGACCCGTTGCCCCCTGAGGGCCCCGCGGTTGACCAGCTGCCCGATGTACTGCCGCGTGACCCCCAGGAGGTCGGCGGCCTCCGAACTCGACAGCGAGCCCGCAGGATCCGAGGAGGGACACTCCGACTTTCCCTCGTGATCGACCTGTTGCGCGCCCGGAGTTTCCTTCGGGAAACCGCCCCGCTGCTGCAGCATCGACATCCACTGATCCGCCGACGCCTGAAGCTGATCCCTGGCGCGTTCAAGGTCCCGCGACAACCCCGGCGGCGCATTCACCTGCGCAGCGACGATCGCCTCTCGCCACACCTGCGGCGGCACCTTCCCGAGAAGCCAGTTCGCGACGTAGGGAGGCACCGCGGCGTACCTCGTAGCCTCACGCACCCTCGCTCACCTCCACCGAAGCTACGAGCTTGGCGAACACTTCGTTGGTGAGCAGTCGCGAAGCCGACTCCCGGAACCCGTCACGCGATGAACCCCCCGACAGCGCCGCGATCACCGCAAGGTGCAAAGACGCGCGGACCGCAACATCGACACTCGTCCGCTCGAGCACCTCGTACGCAGCCTGGATCGCTGAGCCAGGGTCATCACCGCGAGTCGCGGCGATCACCATCCGCAACGCCACCTGCAACGGATCCTCCAGACCAGGTGCCGCTCGCATTGGAGGATCCAGACGATCACCCATCCACCGGACCAACTTCGCCAAGCGAGCCCGAACGTCGGACCTCAGACGTAGCCTCAACATCCCGACACCACCTCAGGAGCCGTCATGAACCAGCCCGCGCCCACGATCTGGGAGACGCTGCACAAGCCAGTGCTGCAGTCCGTTGTAGGGCTGATCAACGCCGACCGGTCAGACACCGGTGTCCAGATCCTCGAGATCATGCAGGACACAGACCTGCCCTCAGATGACGTGCTCGCCGCTCTACGCCGGCTGGAAGATGCAGGTCTTGTCGAGACGCGACTGGTCAGCCCAGTCCACGCAGGTCGGGTCGTCGCGGTCAGCGGCGGCGCCCAACAGCTCGCCGAGGCGTGGCCCTCAGCCGACTCCGTCGCCGATCGACTCCTAGCAATCCTCGAGGACCTCGCCGAACACGGCTCCGACCCAGTCGAGAAGGCCAAGGCGCGCAAGGCGCTCGACGCCCTGGGCAGCCTCGGCCGGGACCTGCTCGTCTCCGTCGCGGGCGCCGCAGCCGGCGTGGCGATGCAATGAGCGAGACGCTCCTGGCCGGGCTCGGTGGTGGTGTGCTTGCCCTGCTCGGCGGCTTCGGGGTGCAGTGGTTGGGGGGCAGACAAGCCCGCCGGTCTCGACGCTCCACTATCGCGGCCTCCTTTCTCGCCGACGTCAACGCGTTCTTGATCGTCACCATCAAGGCCAGCTCCCGCAACGAGTGGACCGATGTCGAATCCGCTCGCTCCTGGTTCGACGCCACCACATCGGCGCTCGACCCTCTTCGTCGATCCGGCCACGAACTTGCGCTCCTGACGCCTCGACTCCGCCAAGACATCATCGATTTGATGGAAGCCTGTGAGGATCTTCTGCTTCTCGCCGCCGAGGCGCCCAGGGCAGATGCGCCGCACGACGGAACGGACGAGTTCGGCAACTTGTCGATGGAGGTCCGCGGACGGACCGACCAATTGGCGAAGGCTCTCGCCGAACAGCGGTGACGAGGCAGCACGCTCACGCGCCATCGTCGACACCGCCTCGCTGGATCGACCCTGCCGGGACGACGACGGGCGACTGCATGACCCGCACCCACTCCTGCGCGACCCACTCGCGCATCGCTGCCCGCGACCGCTTCGGCATACGTCGCCACACGATCTGCACGGCAAGGTAGGTCGCCGCACGACGAGCAAGCTCAGGTGACATGTCGGCCGCCTCGGCACGGACTGCCTGCACAGCCTCGTCTCCGGTCTTCGCTCCGACAGCGGCCGTGATCAACCCGAGCGCGCGAGCAATGACGACCTGCGACGTGGCGGTCACGACACACCACACGCCATCGCGCGTCGACCCTCCGGTGTGACACCAAGCCACATTCGGCGGACATCGCCGCAGGTCAGCCGACCAGTGGTCACGGCGTGGTCACGCCGAAGCGCACTCATGCCCCGCCCTGGATCGCGCGCAGTTCCGACTGGCCCGAGTACTTGCGAAGCACCTCGGGAGCGACCACAGGCACCAGCGCCGCCTGCCGCGCATCCAGACCGAGGCGACCCAGGATCTCCTGGATAATCAAAGCCATCTGCCGCGCCTGCTCCTCGGTGACGCGCACCCGTCTCTCCTCGAACCCGGACCGCATCAGCACGTCCAAGAACTTCCCCGCGCGATCCATGGACCGCTCGTACAGGGCGACCTCGGCGCGAGTCTGCTCCGTGCCTGCCCCTGACGCTTCGTACCGGATCGCGTTCAGCGCATTCACCCGCTGCGCACATGCCGCCTGGAACGCGCGAGCCTCCGACGCCAGCAACGCCATCTCGTTGTACGGGTCCTCGATCGGCTTGAGGCCCTCGTGAGCCAGTACAGCGTTCAGCTCGGCCACAGCTGCCCGAGTCGCCAGCCGGCGCTCGCCAGCCTTCCGCGCCTGCGGACTCGAGCCGCCATGCATCCGGCAACGACGCTGACCACGCATCGCCCACGACCCACACTGCGAACCCGACCGCGTCTTCGCCTCGCAGCGCGACGCATGGGGTGCCTCGTCAGCGCCGAACCGCATGGGGTTGCTCGACGGCTCGCGGGGGTCAGTCATGGGTTTCTCCTTCGGCCGGGTGCTTCGCTGCTCGTCGTCGTGGTCGGCGTTCACGGGCTCGCGCTCGGATGAGGTCGATGCTCTGGCGTTGCGCCTGTCGGGCGCTGGTCGTCCGGTAGGGGGTCGAGGTGGATTTCATCGGTTGGCTCCTGCGTCGCTGCGATTCCGGTGGTCGAGGGACGTCGACCCTCGTCCTCGACCTATAGGCCGGGTCGAGGGGTCGAGGTCTCGACTCCCTGTCTGGGTCGAGGGGGGTCGAGGTGGGGGTCGAGGGGTCGAAGTTGGTCATTCGGATCCGCCTCCGTAGGGCTTGAGGAGCGCGTGTGGTGTGGCCTCGCTGAGGTAGCCGTCGAGCTGGAGGTAGGCGAGGGCCTTGCGGTTCTTCTCGGCCTTGCCTCCGAGAAGGGCCTGGACCTTGTTGGCAGAGAGAGGGCCGTGTTCTTCGATGGCGCGCACGATCTGTGTCATGACGTCGACAGGTCGGCGGTTGGGGTCGCCCTCGTGTGCGGCTTCGATGTAGACCTCGGCCCAGGTGTCGTTGTGGACCTCGACGACGAGGTCTCCGAACCAGTGGAGGCCGCTCTTGGAGGGCAGGGCGTGGCGGCGGAGGCCGCCGGGGCGGTCCTTGGCGATGCGGATGGTTGATCGGCCGGTGACGCCTTCGCCGAAGGCTGTGCGGTTCTCGAGGAGGAACGCGGCGCCGTCGAGGGCGTTGAGCTTGTGGACGCCGCCGATGGCGTAGCGGCCGCGGGTCTCGCGGTCCTTCGTGACGTGGTCGAGGCAGAGCACAGCGGGGCCCCAGGCGGAGAGCCTGCGGGGCAGGAGCCGTCCGAACTCGGCGATGTCGGCGTTGTCGAGCGGGTTCAGGCCGTGAAGGGTCATGGCTTCGGTGACTCCGTCAACGACGATGAAGGTGGTGGCGCTGGTGACGGCGCCGCGGAGGTCGTCGACGTTGATGGCGTGGCCGAGCTGAGTGGTCGGTCGGATGTAGCGGAAGTGGTCGTTGATCACCTGAGGGGCGACCTGCATGGTGAGGAGTCGTCCGACCACGCCTCCCTCGTCGTCTTCGAAGTCGAGGTATACGACGTCTCGGCCGTCGCGGATCTCCTGGGCAGCGAGCTCGAGGGCGAACCAGGTCTTGCCGGCTTCGGACTCGCTGGAAAGGGTGTGGACCTTGCCGGGGTAGAGGATGCCGATGCCATCCATGCGGCGACCGACCGACGGTTTGGGGCGCTCGTAGCGGCCGGAGAGGACGTCGGTGAGGTCGACGGGCTGCCAGGTGCGTTCGAAGCCGGGCATGGTCACCTCGCCGGCTTCGACGGCGCGCATGTATTCGTCGGCGTCCCAGTCGTTGGCGGTCACGCAGCCCCCGCTCCGAGCTGGCGTGCGATCTCGTCCACGAGCGTCGGGCTGATCTCGTTCACGTCGCAGACGTACGCGCGCATCCTGAAGACTTCAGCCAGGGTCGCGAGCCTGCGGTCGAGCGCAAGAATGCGTGGGTCGTCGGGGATGTGGTCGAGTCGGCCCCACCGGGCGCCGAAGTAGTCACCGGGCTTCGGGCGGGCGGCGTCGAGGCGGTCCGCTCGGTTCCGCCAGTGGGCGGCTGTGGCGCCGGCGAGGGCGTCCTGAACGATGCGGGAAGGGTGATCGAAGAGGATGTCGGCGAGGAAGTTGGCGGCTTCGCGCGCGGTGGGGGTCGTAGTCATGCGGACTGGTCACCGCCGCCCTCGCCGTAGATGAGACGCAGCGGCTGCGGCTCGAACTCGTGCGGCCGGGAGGGCCGCGGTCGGTAGTTTGTGTAGAAGGGTCGGGCGGCGTCGCGGGAAGCGCCCCAGGTAGCGCGATCCCACTGCTCGCGGGACATGTCGCAGGTGTCGAGCGCTGCGGCGAGGTCTTCCGCGGCCTGGGTTAGGCGCTTCTGGGCGTCGAAGATCGCGAGGAGGGGCGCGAGCTCGTCGTCCTGTTCAGGCGGCGTGGAGGGGCGTAGGCTCATCTCGACTTCCGTTCTGCTCGCCGGTGGACGTGGTCTGAGATGCCGTCTCCGTTGCTGCGGGGGCGGCATCACTTCGCGCGGGGTCGATGCCGGCCATGCGCCAGAGCTCGACGGTGGGGACGAGGACGTAGCGGCCAACCCGGACGGACTTGATCTGTCCGTTGTCGATGGCAGCGCGGACGGCCTTCTCGCTGATTCCGTCGGGCAGGTAGGCGGCGACCTCCGCGACCTTGAGAAGCGGCCTCTTGCGCGGATCGGGCAGCGCGGTCACGAGGCCGCGGCCTTCTGCTGTTGGAGCCATGCGTCGACGTCCGTGAGGTCGTAGAGGACGCGGCGCCCGATCTTGAACGACCGCGGACCCTTCCGTACCCGACGGAAGTACCGCAGGGTCTCTGTGGGCGTGCGGATGTACTCCGCGACCTCGTCTTCGGTCATGTAGGTAGCCATGCTGTCTGCCATCTCGGCCTCTCTTGGTGGTTCCTGTTGACAGCCTGTAGTTCGCGGTGAGAGAGTTCAAGCAATCAGCCAGGGACACCTAGGGACACAAGGGTGGGACATGCAGAACCAGCTCGTTCTGACCACGATGGAGTGGGCGGTCTGGCGCTATCCGTCGGCCGAGCTCTCAGCCGACGGGGCATGGGTGCTGTTCAGCGGAGAAGCCGAGTCGGTCCTGCCGAGCGACGTCTTCGAGGACGACGGCGACTTCGAGCCACGGCCTCGTCGTCTTCGACACTCAGTGGGCGACGCGTTCGATCATTTCCGTGCGCTCGCTGTCCTCAACGAAGGTCGGGCCGACCATCTCGTGGAGCACGTCCGTCGATTCGGGCTGTCGGTACTGTGCCGGGATCACGGCCTCCCGATGTGGCATCGAGTGCCGGACCGGACATCCCTCGAGGATGGCCGCGGTCCCGGACGTGGAGGGAGTTGCCTGGCGGGCGGGCCGTCGAAAAGCAGTCCGATCGCGGGAGTCCGGGTGGAAGAGGCTGTACGTCTCGCCACCTTCTTCGAAACGGTGTTGGACCTCGCCTACACCATTCGGCGCGGTCGGGTGATTGCACCGTGGCATGTCGAGGGTGTGAGCGTGCCGGGATACCCCGGTCGTGACATCGTTCAACGGCTTGCGTTGGAGGAGATCCAGCGCGACGGGAAGCCTCTGCCCGGCCGGTCGAGAGACCTGGTCTCTCGTGCCTCCGAGCGATTTCTTTCTCAGTGCGGCGTTCAAGCTGGTGTCTCTTGGCTGGAGCGACGACGTCCTGAGTTGGTGATGAAGGTTCAGGACTCGTGGGGGATGTACACCTTGGAGCTCGTCCGTCGCTTGAGCACGGACGGTGAGCGTCGGTCAATTTTCCAATGCGTGAACTGCGGGACGCCGGTCCAGTTGCCCCGTCGCCCACGCGACGGCGACCTCGTCTACTGCACAGCGGCGGACTGCCGTCGCGAAAAGGAACGCCAGCGCAAAGCTGCTCAGCGAGCAAGGAAGAGGAACGACTCATGAGCGACGGACGTCGCGGCAGCGTGAAGCAAGCCGCCAACGGAACGTGGGGCTTTATCGTCGACGTCGAGAGCGACGAGATCCTGCCTTCCGGCAAGCCGAAGCGCAAGCAGACCCGCCGCCGCGGGTTCGCGACCAAGAAGGCCGCGCAGGCCGAGCTCACGCGAGTCCTCACGTCACTCGAGCACGCGGAATACGTCGCCCCGAGCCGGCAGACCGTCGCCGAGTTCCTCCAGACCACGTGGCTGCCGTCAGTGCGGCACACGCTCAAGAGCTCGACGTACGACTCCTACGCTCGCAACATCCGTCTGCATGTCGCCGGCCGCTTTCTCGGTGCCCGGCAGCTGCAGAAGGTCGACGGCCAGTCCCTGAACCTGCTGTACTCGCTGCTCCTCGACGGGGACGACGATCATCGCAAGCTCTCGGTGAAATCGGTCCGCTACATCGCGATGATCCTGCACCGCGCATTCCGCGATGCGCAGAAGTGGGGCGCGCTCAGTCACAACCCCGTCGACCGGTCCGACCCGCCGGCACTGACGGCCGCGCGCGAGATGAAGACGTGGACGACCGAGCAGGCACGCACGTTCCTCGCCTTTGTGAGGGACGACAGGAACTATGGCGCCTACCAGTTGATGCTTTACACGGGCATGCGCCGCGGAGAGGCGCTCGGCCTGAAGTGGTCTGACATCGACCTCGACGCGCGGCACCTGCGAATCGTCCGCAGCTACGTCTCCACCGGCGCGCAGCGCAAGGGCGACATTGCGGCCGAGTTCAGCAGCCCGAAGACCGCGAAGGGGCGGCGACAGCTTGCGCTCGACGACGGCACGATCGCCGCGCTGCGCGCCCACCGCGCGCGGCAGAACCAGGAGCGCCTCGCCCTTGGGATCGGGTACGACGACCAGGACATGGTGTTCGCCGCCGCTGACGGTCGGCCGATCCACCCGAAGGTGTTCAGTGACAAGTTCCGTCGTGACGTCCTCGCCTCGGGCGTTCCACTGATCCGCCTGCACGACCTGCGCCACACCTATGCCACGGTCGCGCTCAACGCTGGCGTGCACCCGAAGATCGTCCAGGAGCGCCTGGGGCACTCGAGCATCAGCGTGACGCTGGACATCTACAGCCACGTGGACCTTGAGATGCAGTCTGTGGCGGCGGCGCGGGTCGCGGCCCTTCTGACAGGAGATCCCTCATGAGCGACAACATCCATGCCGAAGTCGTCGACGCGATCGTGAAGGCGTGGACGGCCCTCGATCCCAGCGCGCTGCAGGGGCTGTCGGAGGTGACTCGCGAAGAGAAGGAGGCGGCCGATGCGCTCATCCTCGAGGCGTTCTCGTTGCGTCAGCCACAGGGCGAAGCGTTCCTGAAGGTGTACGAGGTCTTCCAAGACGCCGGCCTCAAGGTTGCGGGCATGTCCTGGCCCGAGGTCTTCGACCGGCTCGACGACTCACACATTGCGAGACTGCGCGAGCTCTACCCGGCCATCCCTCAGGGCGGCCGTGCTGAGTTCGACCGCCGATTCGGAAGGCCCGATCTGTGAGCCCGCGTGACCACTTCGTGACCACCGAGCCCTTCACGGCCTCAGGATCACAAACGAACTTGCCTCTGACCTGCGGCAATGTGCCGTTCAGGTCCGTGCTCCCGGTGGGGGTCGAACCCACACTGGGGCGGGTTTAAGCCGCCTGCCTCTGCCATTGGGCTACGGGAGCGCGATGTCAGACTAGGCGTTCCAAGCGCCGAGGAGGAACGGCTACTCCTGTGGCCACACGGACACGATGCCCTTGCCGCCAGGCTTGACCCAAAGGGCCACGGTTGCCTCCCCGCTCTTTGTACCTAGGGTCCTTCGGTACTCAGCAGCGTTCGCGCGCGACAGGTAGGCGACGACGTGGTTGTCGACGACCACAGCAACGGCGTTCGGGTCGTGAGGGTTGCGGGCCTCGGGAGTCAGGTGAGCGACGAAAGACTCGTTGATCGGCAAGCGACAGTTCTTGAGGGACGCAGGCGCGTGCCCCCGGGCCTTCAACAGGCCGACGAGTGCCGATTGATAGAACGACTCCCCCACGAACAGCTGCTCACCACGCACCGGCGTGAAGGTCACTGATGGCGGTGGCTGCTTGAACAGCTCGCTGAAAAATCCCATCCCCGGAACCTACGTGCCTTCGTCCACTCAGGAGGCTGTATCGCAAATTCACCGTTTGATGTAGGCGGCGCAACCGAATCGAGGCGGCAATCAAGCCTCGAGCCGACGTGCGATCGCGTCGAACGCGCGCTTGTCGTAGGCGACGAGCCGGGCCCAAGCGACCTGCGTAGGGGTGGAGCGGAGGGTGTCGACGGCTGCCGCGACGGCGTCGTCGAACGGCCAGCCGTAGGAGCCCGCGCTGATCAGCGGGAAGGCGATCGATGTGGCGCCGAGCTCGTCGGCCACGGTCAGGGCTTTGGCGTAGCACGACGTCAGCAGCGTGCGGTCGCGCTCGCCGCGGTTGTGGTTCGGTCCCACGACGTGGATCACCCACCTCGACGGCATGCGGCCGGCCGTCGTCCAACCGGCCTGGCCCGTCTCCAGACCGTGCGGGAAGCGGCGACGGCAGTCCTCCAGCACCTCCGGGCCGCCCGCGCGGTGGATCGCGCCGTCCACCCCTCCCCCGCCACGCATGGCACGGTTCGCCGCGTTGACCACGGCGTCGACGTCCTGGGCCGTGATGTCGCCCTGCACCACCTCGAGTTCCATCCCCCTACTACACCACCCACGGCGGTGAGGTGAAGCGTCGTTCACGAGTTCGAGAGGTGCGGTCGGGGTTGCCGCCGGCGTCGGCGGAAAGTGGCACCCTTGCCGAGGAGCACCGACCAACGCGTGCCCGGAGGGAGATCCGTGGACGTCAAGCGAGCGCACGTCGCGGTCGTCGTCGTGGCTGCCGCCAGCGCAGCCACCGTGTGGACCGTGACCGGACGAGCCGAAGGTCTCGGGGCGCTCACCACTGCCGTGGCCGTCGCCGCCTGGACGGCGTGGGTGATCGTCGGTCGACGCCGACGGGACGCGCGACGCTCGCTCGCGGACGGCGGGACCGCCCGACGCGACGACCTGAGTGTCGACGACTGCCTGAACATCCTCTTCGTCGTGGTCATGTGCCAGCCCCTCCTGCGCTACGTCGCGCGCGCCGAGGCCGCGGCGGACGGCGCCCTCTGGGTCGGTACCGCGGTCGCCGCCTATCTCGTCTGGGCCTACTACGGACGCCCTCGACTCAAGCGACGGTCAGTTTCCGCACCCGCAGCCGACTCCTGACGGTCAGACCCCGCCGACGCACGCGAAGAACTCGTCGGCCGAGGTGTCCTTCTGACGACCCTGCGCGCCTTGGCTGCCCCGAGCAGCACACGACTCGGTCAGCCGTTACCTGATGAAGCACGGGATCGGAAGAGTTCTTCACGAACTCGAGAAGACGGGGCCGCGCGCTCGCGCGAGGGGTGGTCCCTCCGGCAGCGTGACCCGCGAGCACGAGAGTCGAGGGAGAGCTGCATGAGCGTCACCAAGAGTCGCGCGACGGTCGCCGCCGTCACCGTCGCCGCCGGCATCGGACTGTGGACGTCGAACGGAACCGCTGAAACCGTCGCAGCGGCTGCTGCCGTCACGCTGTTGGTCGCATGCAGCGTTGCTGACCGACCCGGATGGTCCCGACACCGACCCGTGAAGATCACGCGAACGGACGCATGGGTCGGGAGGTCGAAACCTCTTCTCACGAGTGGTCTCGTCACCGGGACGGCCCTGGCGCTCGTGTGCGTCACCGGGGTGAATGCGGGTGCCGCCTCGAGAGAGGACCCGACGGAGTCGTTCACCCATGCCATCTCCGACGGCACGACGAGGGCGGGCTCGACTGTCGCGCAGCCGAACGCTGAGGTTGACGTCCCGACGTCGGGCGAGAGTGAGATCGTCGCGGCCGGTGTCGGCGGGACCGTCACCATCGACACGCCAGCGAAGGGCCGCGGGGAGGTCGCCGACGACGAGCTCACTCGCGTCTACAACGGAGAGCACGACGACAGCCGCGTCGCCGTCCAGCCCACCGCCGACGGGGTGCGCGCAGCCATCGCGATCGACTCCGCCGACGCTCCTGAGCGCTACCCGTTCGAGCTCGGCGGCGACGCCGAACGGCTCGTGCTGGACGAGCAGGACGGCAGCGTCTGGGTGTTCGGGAACGGCAAGGAACCGCTCGGCCACTTCGAGTCTCCCTGGGCCTACGACGCGGCCGGCAGGCCCGTTCCCACCCACTACGAGGTCAGCGGCACGACGCTCACCCAGGTCGTGGAGCACAAGGCGGGCAACTTCAGCTACGGGATCACTGCAGACCCGAAGTGGAGCAAGAAGTGGATCAAGAAGTTCAAGAAGCTCTTCAAGGTGTGCCTGGGCCTCACGCTCAGTACCGAGGCGCTCCTGCAGCTGGTCAGCTCGCCAAACAAGGCAGCGAAGTTCATGGTCCGCCGTCTCGGCCTGTTCGGCGCGGTGTACTGCGGCGGAGGAATCATCGAGGAGCTCCTGTGACCAAGACACCCCCACACCACGACGCCACCACCACGTTCTTCGGCGCCTCCATGATCCTCATGGCAGCGATCATCGGGCCCGGCCTGATCGCGATGTTCCTGACCGACGACTTCTGGCTGATCCTCGCGACGATGGCGGTCGGAGCGTTCGTCGGGCTCGTCATCCGGGCGCGGATGGACCAGCCTCCGCGAGGCTGAGCCGACCGCACCATCCCGACGGTGTCGTCAGACCACGCCCACCCACGCGAAGAACTCGTCCGCGGAGATCACCGGCTTGCCGTACTCGCGGGCCTTGCGCGCCTTGCCCGACTGGGTGCCGACCTCGGCGACGACGAGGAGGTCGCACCTCGTCTTCGTCACGTTGGCGGCGGGGGCGAGGCCGGCGTCGCGGGCGAGGCGCTCCATCTCGTCGCGCCCGTAGGTCCGCCCCGACGGCGACGTGGCGGTGCCGGTGAAGCACACGCGCGCGCCGGGCTGTAGCACGTCGGACGCCGACGGGTTGGCTGCATCGATGGTCGCGACGAGGTCGTCGACGAAGCGCTCGTCCAGCAGCTTCTCGACCATCCGCAGGCGCTCGACGAGCTGGGGCGAGAGGCGCGACGCCTTCGTCGCGACGTTGGCCAGCCGCGCGACCACCGCGTCGGCCACCACCCGCGGAGGGCGCTCCCCCGACGGCACAGAAGCACCGCCGAGCAGCGTCGCGCTCACCCCGACGCTGGCCTCCACGAGCGCGGAGAGGGTGGGGAGGCGGTCGGTCGACGGGGGCGTGAGGTCGGGGTCCCGCGTGAGCAGGTAGCTCGGGTCGGGCAGGCCCTCGGCCGGCTCGAACGGCGTGCTGGCGGCGACGGCCAGGCCCTCGTCGCGCATCCGCGTGAACGCCGACAGCGCCGCGCGCGCCTGGTCGGCCGCACGCCCCGACGACATCGCCATCCGCTCCGCCGACGACAACCCGCCGAACGGCAGCTCGACGCCGAAACCCATCGGCACCACGTGCTGCAGTCGCTTGAGCTCGAAGTCGACCTTGCCGAGGGCGTCGTCCACCCGCGAGCCGACCAGCGTGACGCCCTCCAGCAGCGGCGCCAGCACCGCCCACGCCTCCGGCAGGGTCGGCGCCAGCAGCACGTCGTCGGCGGAGATGCCGAAGCGGGCGCGCGCGTCGGCGAGGTCGCGCTCGGGGTTCACGAGCGTGCTCACCGCGGTGCCGTCGTCGAACGCGACCGCCAGCTCCACGGGTCGGGGCCGCGAGAACGTGCCCTCGTCGCCGACGAAGCAGACCCCCAGCGCCGCGAAGCGGTCCGGCGCCGTGCGCGCCACCTCGCCCGACAGGAACCGCGTGACCCGACGGTCGGTGCGCAGGTGCCGCGGCTCGATCGGCCGCTTCAGCACCAGCCCCGCCATCGACGTCGCCCGGCTCAGCGCCACGTACACCTGGCCGGTCGCGAACACGCCGCCCGTCAGGTCGACGACGAGCCGGTCGAGCGTCTGCCCCTGGCTCTTGTGGATCGTGATCGCCCACGCCAACCGGCACGGCAGCTGCCGGTACGTGCCCACGACCCCGCGGGTCAGCGTGCCGCCGTCGACGACCGGCCGCGTCACCTCCCACGTGTACTCATCGACCGTGACGACCGAGCCGTCGGCCAGCTCCACCTCCAGCTCGACGTCGCCCGAGACGTCGTCGGCCTCGATGCCCACGACGCGCGCGAGCGAGCCGTTGACCCACCGGTCGCTGGGGTCGTTGGTGAGCATCATGACCTGCGCGCCGACCTTCAGCCGCAGCACCGTGTCGGTGGGCGGGTCGAACCCGCCGAGGTCGCCACTCTCCCGCGCGACGCTCGTGACGACCTCGCCCGGGAGCCGCTCCAGCCGCTCGCGGTTGCGGGCCGTGACGATCGAGTTCGACGGCGCGAGCGTCAGCCACAGCTCGTCCTCCGGCGGCTCGAAGTCGCGATCGACGCGGCTGTTCAGCTCCTCGCGCGCCTGCTCCAGCAGCACCCCCTCGCGCACCGCGTTGAGCAGCCCGGTGAGGGTATCGTCGCCGAGCTGGCGGAACACCGTCGTGAGCGCGACGGTCGGGAACGCGTCGCGGTCGAAGCAGTGCGCCGAGTAGAAGTACTCGGTGTCGTAGTGGGTGCGGAAGAACTCGGTCTCGCGGTCGCCGACGATCGGCGGCAGCTGCAGAAGGTCACCGACGAGCACCACCTGCACCCCACCGAACGGCTCCCCCTCGCGCGGCCCGAAGCGACGCAGCGCGGCCTCGACCATGTCGAGCACGTCGGCGCGCACCATCGACGCCTCGTCGACGACGAGCGTCTGCAGACCGCGGATCGCGCGCGTGAACCGTCCCGGCCGGTAGCTGCCGGAGCGGACGTCGTCGAGCGTCGTGGTCGGGCGGAAGCCGAACAGCCGATGGATCGTGTAGCCGTCGACGTTCAGCGCGGCGATGCCGGTCGGTGCGGCCACCACCACGCGGCGCTCCGTCGTCTCCAGGAAGTGCCGCACGAGCGTCGACTTGCCGGTGCCCGCCTTGCCCGTAAGGAACAGGTGGCTGCCCGACTCCAGGAGCTCCAGCGCGCGCTCGATCTCCGGCGTGATGGTCAGGTCGGGCACGAGGTCAGGGTGTCACGCGAGGGTCAGGAGTCGGTCGCGAACGTGTACGCGACGTCGGCGCCGGGGTCGATGCTGGTGATGAGTCGTCCGTAGAACGCCTTCGTCTGCTCCTCGAGGGCCTCGCGGTTCTTCGCGACGTACTCCGCCTGTTGGCCGTCGCCGAGGATCTTGTTGACCAGCTCGAACCGGTCGACGTCCGCCGTCACAAAGCTGAGCACGCCGCCGTCAGTCACGGCCTCCTCGAACTTCGGCTGGTCGTAGCCGATGAACGTGAACGCCGGCACCGACACCGAGTAGCCGTCGGCGCCGTCCCGGGAGACGTCGACCTTCGCACCATCGATCCCCAGCTTCGCGGTGAACTCGTACTGGACGTACACCGTCTCGCTCGTACCGGGCACGCTCCGCCCGAAGATCGTGGAGCTGCGCTTCTCGCTGGTGATCCCCTGGATGTTCAGGCCCACCAGCGCGACCTCCTCGGTCCGCTCCACGGCCTGGATCACCTGGGAGTCCCTGCTCCTGGACTCGATCCCGAAGGGCGACAGGAACCCGGCGTTCCTCGACACGACGAGCCCGCCGACCAGCAGCGCAAGCACACCTACGACGGCAAGGACGCGTGTCAACCACTTCACTGCGAGGCTCCCGGGGAGGTTGGCGACGAAGCACGGGGCCGCGGGCTCCGGCGTCGCTCGAGGCGAGTCTCCACGGTATCGGCCGACCACGTGGTTGTCGTTCCGAACGTCCGTCGGTGCCGACGCCCTGCGACGGCACACGACCCCGTCGAGCGGGCCCGACACGAGCACAGCCCATCCCCTCGTCCGTCCATCGCGGCGCGACGCATACCCCATCGCAGCCGTCGACGGAAGGCTTCTTCAGGAGATCGAGAGAAGGGCGCGCCGAGCCTGCCGGCCCTGCGAGTGTCGCGATCGCAGCGCCGCTCACCCGGTGGCGCCCGATCACGAGAGAGCGGCCCCCATGCCCCCTTCCGCCCCCTTGACCGCGGTCACGACGGTCACCGCCACCGCGGTGCTCGCCGGCCTGCTCGCGGCCCCGTCCACCCGTCCCCCCGTCCTGCACGGCGCGTCCGACACCTCCGTCTTACCCACCACGCAGCGCATCGACGACGGGTCCACCCGCACCGTCGACACGACCGACCCGTCCGACGAGCGACTCCCTCTCAACGGCGACCTGACCCCCACCACCCCCACACCGGCGCCGGTCTACCCGGGCGGCTCGGGCTGGGAACCGATCCGTCGCTCGACCACGCAGCAGATCACCATCGGCGGGGTCGGCACCGTGCCCGCCGACGCCTTCGGCGCGCGGCTCAAGATCAGCGGCCGCTGGCTGACGAAGAAGGACGCCGGCGTGCTCGCGGTCCGCGACCCCGAGCTGGCCGGCGACGTCATGTGGATCGAACGTCCCCCCGCGTCGAGCTACGTCTCGACCGAGACCTTCGCGACGACCCTCTCGCAGGACGGCACGATCGAGATCCAGAACTCCTCCCGCACCGACATCGACGTCAAGGTCGAGGTGCTCGGCTGGTACACCGACCCCGACCCGCAGAGCGACGTCGGCGCCGGCGTCGAGGACGGCTTCGCGCTGATCGAGCAGATCCCCGACGCCGAGACCACCACGCAGGACGACATCGACGCCTGGCTCGCCGACCAGGGCCTGGCCCGCGAGGAGTCCGTGTCCGACGCGGACTCCACCGAGGCGAGCCCCGCGGTCTTCGACCCGCGCACCGACCGCTCGGCCCTCGCGACCGGCGCGGCCGCGTGCGTCCGCTCGATCGTCATCGCCGTCATCAGCAACATCTTCCTCGTCGCCAAGCTGGCGAAGGTGAAGGCGGCGATCAAGGCCGTGGGCGGTGCGAAGAAGGCCTACCGCGCGCTGCGCAAGGCGTACAAGGCCTACCGCAAGGCGGGCTACGGCCGGTCGTCGTCGGCCAAGTACGCCTTCCGGAAGGTGTTCAAGCGCGACGGCGTGGGCAAGGAGGCGCAGGCCGTCCTGCTCGAGATCGCGTCCGTCCAGGGCGTCATCGACAACTGCTTCTAGGGGGCACCGCGTCATGAAGAGCATCGACGACTACATCGGCGTCCTCGCCGTCACCGCGGTCACGTGCGTCGTGATCGGCTACGTCGACAGCAACGAGGCGGCGTCGGGCGCCTACACGCTCGCCTGCGTCATCGCGATCTACCTGCTGGTGCTCTACGTCGTACGACGACTGCGAGCCCACCGGTCTGCCGACGACGAGCCGCCCGCGACGTAGCGCTCGACTCCCCCGACGGCCCCGTCCTCCCCCGAGGGCGGGGCCGCCGGGCGTCGTGGAGGAGCCGAGGACCTGGACGTCCCACCCACTACGCTCGCCGCGTGGACACTGCGACGCTGCCCCTGCTGGGCCTCCTCCTCGTGGCCTGCGTCGGCCTCAAGCAGCTGGTCGACATCAAGCGGGCGTCGCGGGCGGCTGCGAGCGCCGCCTACGTGCAGCGGTACTGGCAGATCGCCGACGACCTCCGTCGGGCTGGCAGCGACCCGCTCGAGATCCACGGGGACCCTCGCTACCTGCAGCTCCTGGAGGACGAGCTCGCCGTCGCCGCGATCGGTCTGCTCGACGAGCAGCAGTGGGCCACCTGGCACGGCGTCCTCGACGAGGAGCCGGCGCGGACGAGGGTCCTCGACGCGCTCCAGGTCTGCGACCCCCGGACGGTCGCGTTCTCTCGCCTGCGCCGCTGCCTCGACCAGCGGCAGCGCGACGGCGCACGTCACGACATCTCGCGCTGCGCCGGCGCCTGAACGCACCGCGGCCCCGCCCCCGAGGAGGACGGGGCCGCGCTAGGGACTACGTCAGGCGTCGAGGCCGGACTCGATCGTCGTGAGCTCGTCCTCGGTGAGCTCGAGGTCGGCTGCCTCGGCCGAGTTCTTCGCCGACTCCGGACGCGAGGCGCCGGGGATCGGGACCACGACAGGCGCCTGGGCGAGGTGCCACGCGAGCGCGACCTGGTGCGGGCTCACGCCACGCGCGTCGGCCACCTCCTGGAACGCCGAGTGGTCCGAGCCGAAGTCGCCGGCCTTCTTGATGCCGCCGAACGGGCTCCACGGCAGGAACGCGACGCCGATCTCGGCGCAGTGCCGCAGCTCGTCACGGCTCGACAGGAACGCCGGGCTGAACTGGTTCTGCACCGACACGAGCCGGCCGTCGAGCACCTCGTTGGCCTCGTCGATCTGCGCGACCGTGGCGTTGGAGATGCCGGCCTGCTGGATGACGCCCTCGTCGAGCAGCTCCTTCAGCGCGCCGATCGACTCCGCGTACGGCACCTCCGGGTCAGGGCGGTGGAACTGGTAGAGGCCGATCGACTCGACGCCGAGCCGCTTCGCCGACGCCTTCGCAGCGTCCTTGAGGTAGTCGGGGTGACCGTTCTGCGTCCACGAGCCGTCGCCGGGGCGCAGGTGGCCGCCCTTCGTCGCGACGAGCACGTCCTTGCCGGCCGCGTGGCCCTTCAGCGCCTCCGCGATGAGCTCCTCGTTGTGACCGACCTCGTTCGCGTCGCGGTGGTACGCGTCGGCGGTGTCGATGAAGGTCACGCCGGCGTCAAGCGAGGCGTGGATCGTGGCGATGGAGCGCTCACGGTCTGGCCGCCCCTCGATCGACATCGGCATGCCGCCGAGTCCGATCGCGCTGACGGTCGCGGTGCCGATGGTGCGCTGCTGCACTGGGTCCTCCTGAGGGTCGATGGACGTCGTTGAACCTTCACCTTCGACCGTACGCCTCGTGCGCGAGCGCGCCAGCCGAGCGGGTCAGGACCCCGAGACGTCAACGACGTTCGTCAGCGGCTCCCCCGCCGCGATCCGTCGCACCTGTTCCCGCACGAGGGGCTCGATGCGCTCGAGCCGCGTCGCCACCGCTCCCCCGACGTGGGGCGCGACGAGCACGCCCGGGGTGGTCCACAGCGGGTGGTCGTCGGGCAGCGGCTCGGGGTCGACGACGTCGAGCGCGAGGCGCACGTGGCCCGACGTGGCGTGCCGCACGAGCGCGTCGGTGTCGGCGACCTTGCCGCGCGCGACGTTCACCAGCAGGGCGCCGTCCTGCATCGCGGCGAGGAAGGCGTCGTCGACGAGGTGGTGCGTCGACTCGCCGTAGGGCACCGCGACGACCACGACGTCGACGTCGGCCAGCAGGTCGTGCACCTCGTCGATGCCGTGCACGTGGCCGCGCTCGTCGTCACGCGCCGACGACGCGACCCGCACGAGGTCGACGCCGAACCCGTCGAGGCGGCGTTCGACCTGGTGGCCGATGCCGCCGACGCCGAGCAGGAGCACCCGCTTGCCGAGCAGGCCGGGTCGGGCCGTGCCCTTGTCCCACCGGTCGTCGTCGCGGGCGGCGTTGCGCACGAAGTCGTCGAGCCCGCGCAGCGACGCCAGGGTGAGCGCGACGGCCAGCTCGGCGGTCGGCTCCTCGTGCACGTCGACCGCGTTGCACCAGGTGATGCCGTCGGGCACGTGGCCGATCGCGTCGTCGTAGCCGAGCGACTGCGCCTGCACGGCCTTGATCCGGTCGGCGTCGAGGACGGAGAGGTCGCCGGTGAGCACGTACGGACGGACGGCGAGGTCGAGCACCACGTCGGCCGGGGGTGGTCCGGCGAAGTCCCACACGTGGAGCTCGGCCGTCCCGTCGGACTCCAGGTCGGCGAACAGGTCGCGGGTCTCGTCGTCGGGGAGGCTCAGCTGCACGGGCATGGGTCCGATCATGCCGGTCCCTCGCCGACGTGCACGCCGTCGGTGCGCCCACCTACCGTGGCTGCATGAGCACCTGGAGCATCGTCGCGGCCGTGGTCGGCGGCCTCGTGCTGCTCTGGGCTGTCCTCGTCGGGCTGCTGTGGGTCGCGGCACGACGCACGTCGCAGCGGGTCGACCTGCGCGACCTGCTGCGCCTCGTGCCCGACCTCGTCCGACTCACGCACCGTCTCGCCCGCGACCCGTCCCTGCCGCGCGGCGTCCGCGTGCGGCTCGTCGCCCTCCTCGTCTACCTCGCCCTCCCGATCGACCTCGTCCCCGACGTCATCCCCGTGGTCGGGTACGCCGACGACGTGGTCGTGGTCGCGCTGGTGCTGCGGTCGGTGGTGCGGCGGGCCGGGCCCGAGGCCATCGAGCGCCACTGGCCGGGCACCGACGCTGGGCTCGCCGCGGTGCTGCGCCTGGCCGGCGTCACGTCGGGGGCTGCGTCGTGACCGACGCGGCCGCACGTCTGGAGGAGGAGCGTCGACGCCTGCTCGCGTCGATCACGTCACGCGACGCCGACGTCGCCGGCATCGTCGCCGCCCGCGAAGGGTCCAACGTCGACGACGAGCACGACCCGGAGGGTGCCACGATCGCCTTCGAGCGGTCGCAGGCCGACCACGCCGCCGACAGCGCACGTCGCCGGCTCGTCGCCGTCGAGTCAGCGCTGCGCCGCGTCGAGGACGGCACCTACGGCGTCTGCGAGGTGTGCGGTCGCCCGATCGGCGAGGGTCGACTCGAGGCCCTCCCGGCCACCACCCTCTGCGTCGTCTGCGCGTCCCGACCCCGCTGAGTGTGACGTTTGGGGCCCGGATCGGGCCGATCCGGGCCCCAAACGTCACACTCAGCGGGGGGATGTCGTGCTCGCTCACCAGCACCTCGTCGGTGGCGAGGGGGACGGAGCCAAGGACGGCGTCGAGGATCATCGCGCCGGCGCCGATCACGTCGGCGCGACCCGGGTGCATGAACGGCAGGGCGCGACGGTCCGCCACCGACATGCGCAGCAGCGACAGGCAGGCGGTGCGGACGTCGTCGACGGAGATGCGGGCGCCGTGGATCTGCGACGAGTCGTACGACGGGAGCTCCAGGGCGTGGGCGGCGACCGTCGTGATGGTCCCCGCCACCCCCACGAGGTTGCTCACCGGGTCGAGCCCTGACAGCCGGGGTGTCAGCACGTCGTCGAGGTAGGACTCGAGTGCGGTCACCTCGTCGATCGAGGCGGGGTCGCTGCGCAGGAACCGCTCGGTCAGCCGCACCGATCCGACGTCGAAGGAGTGCGACCAGCCGACGTCGCCGTCGGCACCGACCACCAGCTCCGTCGAGCCGCCGCCGATGTCGACGACGAGGGCCGGTCCCGCCAGCGAGCGCGTCGCCCCGAGGAACGAGGCGCGGGCCTCCTCCTCGCCCGACAGCACCTCGAGGTCGATGCCCAGCACCGAGCGCACGCCGTCGCTCAGCTCGTCGGCGTTCGACGCGTCACGGGCGGCCGACGTCGCGCAGAAGCGCACCCGCTCGGCGCCGAGCACGGTGGCCAGCTCGCCGAACTCGCGGGTGACGGCGAGCGTGCGCTCCAGCGCGTCGGGGTGGAAGCGACCGGTCTCGTCGACGCCCTGCCCGAGGCGGACGACCCGCATCTCGCGCACGACGTCGCGCTTCTGGTCGCCACGCACGTCGGTGACGAGCAGGCGCAACGAGTTCGTCCCACAGTCCATCGCGGCCACGCGGAGGGCATCCGGCATGCCCCGACCCTACCGACGACACAGGGCCCGGACGGTGTCCGGGCCCTGTGGGTCGTCCCACGTCGCGTCAGCGTGCGACGTCGAGCTCTTCGTCCTTGCGGGGCGTGTAGCCGTGGTCGTCGTCGACCATCGTCGTCTCGTCGAACGGGTCGTCGCCGGCCAGGACGGCGTCGAGCTTCTGCCGGTCGATCGAGTGGGTCCAGGTGCCGATGAGCACCGTCGCGACCGCGTTGCCGGCGAAGTTCGTCAGCGCACGCGCCTCGGACATGAAGCGGTCGATGCCGACGATGAGGCCGACGCCGTCGACGAGGTCGGGGCGGTGCGACTGCAGGCCGCCGGCCAGCGTCGCGAGACCGGCACCGGTCACGCCTGCCGCACCCTTGGAGGCGATCATCATGAACAGCAGCAGGGAGAGCTGCTCGCCGAAGCTCAGCGGGTCGCCGGTGGCCGACGCGACGAACAGGGTCGCCATCGTCAGGTAGATCGCGGTGCCGTCGAGGTTGAAGGAGTAGCCGGTCGGCACCACGACGCCGACGGTCGACTGGTGCACGCCCGCGTGCTCCATCTTGGCGATGAGGCGCGGCAGGGCCGACTCCGACGACGACGTCGACACGATGAGCAGGAACTCACGACCCAGGTACTTCAGCAGGCTGAAGATGTTGATGCCGGTGACGGCCTTGAGCAGCGCGCCGAGGATGCCGAAGACGAACAGGAAGCACGTGATGTAGAAGCCGACCATGAGGACGGCGAGGCTGCGCAGGGCGTCCATGCCGGTCTCGCCGACCACGGCGGCGATCGCGCCGAACGCGCCGATGGGGGCCAGCCACATGATCATGGCGAGCACGCGGAAGACGAGCTTCTGCAGGTACCCGACGCCGACGAGGATCGGCTCGCCCGCGCGACCCATGGCCTGCAGCGCGAAGCCGACGAGCAGGGCGACGAACAGCGCCTGCAGCACGTCGCCGGACGTGAGGGAGGAGACCATCGTGTCGGGGATCATGTGCAGGATGAACTCGGCGGTCGTCTGCTTCTCACCGCCGGCGGACTCGGCCGCCTTCGCCGCGCCCTCCGGGGTGATCTGCAGGCCCTCGCCCGGGTGCAGGATGTTGCCGACGGCCAGGCCGATGGCCAGGGCGAACGTCGACATCGTGATGAAGTAGCCGAGCGCCATGCCGCCGACCTTGCCCACCTGCGCGGCGCTGCGGACCGAGCCGACGCCGAGCACGATGGTGCAGAAGATGACGGGGCCGATCATCATCTTGATCAGCTTGACGAAGCCCTCGCCGAGCGGCTTGAGCTCCTTCGCGAAGTCGGGCGCCGCGAAGCCGACGGCGATGCCGGCGAGCACCGCGGCGATGACCGCGATGTAGAGGTAGTGCGTGCGGTCGCGCCGGGTGCGCGCCTGCGGGGTGGTGCTGGTCATGGTTCCTCCTGTGGGACGACCTGCCCACCGTGCCCGGTCACGTGACCCGGGTCACCGTTGCGTACATAGAGTTCGGTGACCGCGGTCACAGCGGCTTCGTCGAGGTGGGACGATGCGGTCGTGCCCCGCCCGTCGTCCGTCGCGCGCCAGATCCTGCTCTGGCAGGTCGTCGTCGTGTGCGTGCTGGTGCTCGGTGGCGTGGCCGCCGCCTGGTTCGACGCCCGCGCCGACGCGACGGCCTCGGCACGCCAGCGCGCGCTCGACCTCGCGGTCGCGGTCGCCGACTCCCCGACGGTGCGCGAGGCCGTCCGCACGACGGACCCGTCGACGACGCTCCAGCCGTTCGCCGAGCAGGTGCGTCGCGACAGCGGCACCGACTTCGTCGTCATCATGTCGCGCGACGGCATCCGCTACTCCCACCCCGACCCGGCCAACATCGGCAAGCGCTTCCTCGGGTCGATCACCCAGGCCCAGGCGGGCCGGACGTACAGCGAGGAGTACGTCGGCACGCTCGGACCGTCGGTGCGGGCCGTCGTGCCGGTGCGCGCGGGGGCCGGCGACGACGACGTCGTGGCGCTCGTGTCGGTCGGGATCCGCACGGCGAAGCAGCGCGACGAGGTCGTCGACGCGCTCCCCCGGATCCTCGGCGCCGCCGCGCTGGCCGCGCTCGTGGGCATCCTCGGCGCGTGGCTCATCCACCGGCGCCTGCGCCGCCAGACGCACGGGCTCGGCGAGCAGGAGATCACCCGCATGTACGAGTACTACGACGCGGTGCTGCGGGCGGTGCGCGAGGGACTCGTGCTGGTCGACTCCGGCGGCCGGGTGAGCCTCGTGAACCGCGAGGCCGAGCGTCTGCTCGACGTGGAGGCGTCGCGGGCGGTAGGCCGCGACGTCGCGGAGCTCGGCCTGGAACCCACGCTGACCGACGCGGTGCGCGCGGGCGGACCGCTCTCCGACGTCGTGGTGGCGCTCGCCGACCGCGTGCTCATCGTCAACGCGGCGCGCGCCCGCTGGGAGGGTCGCGACGTCGGCACGGTGCTCACGGTGCGCGACCGCACGGAGCTGCAGGGCGTGACGGCCGAGCTCGACACCGTGCGCAGCCTGGCCGACTCGCTGCGGTCGCAGAGCCACGAGACGGCGAACCGGCTGCACACGATGGTCTCCCTCGTCGAGATGGGCCGCACGCAGGAGGCGGTCGAGTTCGCGACGCACGAGATGCGCCTGGCGCAGGGGCTGACCGACCAGATGGTGGCTGCGGTCGAGGAGCCCGTGGTGTCGGCGCTGCTGCTGGGCAAGTCGGCGCAGGCGCACGAGCGCGGCGTGCGGCTCGACGTCGACCCGGGCTCCGCCGTCACGGGGCTCCCGCTCGGCCCGCACGACGCGGTGACGGTGCTGGGCAACCTGCTCGACAACGCGATCGACGCGGCGCAGGGCACGGCGGACGCGACCGTGGCGGTGCACCTGCACGCCAGCGACACGCACCTCGATGTCGTGGTCGAGGACTCCGGCCCCGGCATCCCCGAGGACGCGCGCGAGCAGGTCTTCGAGCGGGGCTGGTCGACGAAGGTCGACGACCGTCTGCACGGCCGAGGCCTGGGTCTGGCGCTGGTGGGTCAGGTGGTGCGCCGCCACGGCGGTAGCGTGCGCGTCGGCTCGGGTGCGCTCGGCGGGGCCATGGTCGAGGTGGAGATCGGGGAGGACGCGTGATCCGCACGCTGGTCGTCGAGGACGAGAGAGTCGCGGCGCAGGCGCACGCGCAGTACGTGCGCGACGTGCCGGGCTTCGAGCTCGTAGCCGTCGCGATGTCGGCGCAGGACGCGGCGCGGGTGCTGCGGGAGGAGCCGGTCGACCTGGTGCTGCTCGACATGCACCTGCCCGACGGTCACGGCCTGCAGCTGCTGCGCCGGCTGAGGGCGGCCGGCAGCCGGGTCGACGTGATCGCCGTGACGTCGGCGCGCGACGCGGAGGTGGTGCGCGACGCGGTGGCGCAGGGCGTGGTCGGCTACCTCATCAAGCCCTTCGCGTTCGGCGCGCTGCGCGAGCGGCTGCTCGCCTACCGGACCTTCCACGAGGGCCTGCAGGGCTCGGACGACCTCGACCAGAGTGCGGTCGACCGGATGCTCGAGTCGCTGCGGCACACGTCCCGACCCGCCCTGCCGAAGGGGCTGGGCGCGGAGACGCTGGAGCAGGTGCGCGCGGTCCTGGCCGAGCACGGTCCGTCGTCGGCGAGCGAGGTCGGCGAGCACCTGGGCTCGTCACGGGTGACGGCGCGCCGCTACCTGGAGCACCTCGCCGAGACCGGCGAGGTCGCGCGGGTCACGCGCCTGGGTCGGGCTGGTCGTCCTGAGGTCGAGTACCGGCCGGGGCGCAGCTAGAGCTGCCCCAGTAGTCGCCGAGCAGCTCGACGGCCTCGTCGCCGAGCGGATTGACGCCAGGGCCCTTGGCGAGGGCGTGGCCGACGAGCACGTGCAGGCACTTGACCCGCGTGGGCATGCCGCCGGCGCTGATGCCGTCGATCTCGGGCACGTGGGCGACGGCCTCCCGCTCGGCGAGGTACTCGGCGTGGGCCCGTGCGTAGTGGTCGGCGAGGTCGGCGTCGTGGGTGAGCCGCTCGCTCATCTCGGCCATCAGGCCGGACGCCTCGAGGGTGCCGATGGCGCCGGCGAGCCTCGGGCAGGTCACGTAGTAGAGCGTCGGGAACGGCGTGCCGTCGGGCAGCCGCGGCTCGGTGCGCACCACGTTGGGGTGGCCGGACGGGCAGCGCGCGGCGATGCCGAGGACACCGCGGGCGGGCCGCCCGAGCTGCTCGGCGACGATCTGCAGGTCGCTCGGGCTCGGGTCAGTCACGGTTCTTCAGCACCTCGTCGGGGTCGGGGACGGGCTGCTGGGCCGACGAGGTGCGTCCGGACGCCTCGACGCTGCCCCACAGCGTGTCGTACCACTGCTTCTGGGTGGGGTCCGGCGGGTCGTCGAGCCGGGGCGCGTCGCCCTCGACGGTGCCGTCGGCGCCGATGACGCGGTAGCCGACCTCGCCGGGCATGACCCAGCCGAACCGTTCACGCGCCTGCTGGCGGACGTAGGCGTCGTCGTTCCAGCGCGCCTTGGTGTCGCCGAGGTCCTCGATGGACGCCTGCCGGGTGGCGATCTCGGCCTTCAGCTGCTGCACCTCGCCGCGCTGCTGCCACCACGCGTGCAGCGCCGACGTGTACGACGCGAGCAGCAGGAGCAGCACCGCGAGCAGCAGGACGGCGCGGGTGGTGAACCGCGACCCGACGCCGCGGGCGGTGGTCGTGCCCGACCGGGGTCGGGTCGGGCCGGGGCGGCTGGCCCCCGCGGCACCGGACGGCCGCCCCGCAGGACGTCGTGTCCTGGGGGTGGGTCGTCCGGGTCCGCGGGAGCCGGCCATGCTCAGAGCGCGAGGCGCGGGAAGGCCGACGCGCCGGCGTACACCGCGGCGGACCCGAGGGCCTCCTCGATGCGCAGGAGCTGGTTGTACTTGGCGACCCGGTCGGAGCGGGCGGGGGCGCCGGTCTTGATCTGGCCGCAGTTGGTGGCGACGGCGAGGTCGGCGATCGTGACGTCCTCGGTCTCGCCCGAGCGGTGGCTCATCATGTTGCTGAAGCCGTGGCGGTGGGCGAGCTCGACAGCGTCGAGCGTCTCGGTGAGCGAGCCGATCTGGTTCACCTTGACGAGCATCGCGTTCGCGGCGCCCTGCTCGAGGCCACGCGTGAGCCGCTCGACGTTGGTGACGAACAGGTCGTCGCCGACGAGCTGGACCTGGTCGCCGATGCGCTCGGTGAGCGCGACCCAGCCGTCCCAGTCCTCCTCGTCGAGCGGGTCCTCGATGGACACGATCGGGTAGGCGGCGACGAGCTCGGCGTAGTAGTCGGCCATCTCCCCGGAGGTCTTGGGCGCGGCCTCGAAGGTGTAGCTGCCGTTCTCGAAGAACTCCGAGCTGGCGACGTCGAGCGCGAGCGCGATGTCCGTGCCGAGCGTGAGGCCGGTCTTCTCGACGGCCGTGGCGATGAGGTCGAGCGCGGCGCGGTTGGACGGCAGGCTCGGGGCGAAACCGCCCTCGTCGCCGAGGCCGGTCGACAGGCCGTCCTTCTTCAGGACCGACTTGAGCGCGTGGTAGACCTCGGTGCCCTGGCGCAGCGCCTCGGCGAACGTGGGCGCGCCGATCGGCGCGATCATGAACTCCTGGACGTCGACGTTGGAGTCGGCGTGGGCGCCACCGTTCAGGATGTTCATCATCGGGACGGGCAGTACGTGGGCGTTGGGGCCGCCGACGTAGCGGAACAGCGGGAGGCCGGCGGAGTCGGCGGCGGCCTTGGAGAGCGCGAGGGAGACGCCGAGGATGGCGTTGGCGCCGAGCTTCGCCTTGTTGGGCGTGCCGTCGAGGGCGATCATGGCGGCGTCGACGGCGCGCTGGTCGTCGGCGTCGAAGCCGACGATCTCGGCGGCGATGGTCGTGTTGACGGCCTCGACGGCCTTGCGGACGCCCTTGCCGAGGTAGCGGTCGCCACCGTCACGCAGCTCGACGGCCTCGAACTGGCCGGTGGAGGCACCGGAGGGGACGGCGGCGCGTCCGATGGTCCCGTCGTCGAGGGCGACCTCGACCTCGACGGTGGGGTTGCCGCGCGAGTCGAGGATCTCGCGTGCTCCGACGGCTTCGATGCTGGCCATGCTGCTCCTGCTGCTGTGGTGGTGCGGTCGGTGCCCAGCCTAGTGCCGGGGGCCGTCCGTCCGTGACAGGCGAGGCGGTCGACATCCTTGGGATAGTCGACGGGTTCGGCATCGTTGTACTTGCCATCCTCGGGACAGCCGGGGGTGGTCTCGTCGTCGTGGGCTGTTGCCCGCGGCTCTGATGTCGACGCGGCCGACGAGAGCGTCCTCCCAGCGCGGGAGGACGCTCTCGTTCGACGATGTCGGCCACGACGGGCACGGTGGGCGTGTGCTGTCGCGGTCGAGACGTCGGTCGTGGCCGGTCTCCCGCACGAGACAGGCGTCATCTCGGGCCGCGCGCGGGAGGGTGGTATCAGCAGAGAGTCTTGCGCGTGTAGTTCGTCGTGCCCCAGTACTTCGCCTTGGTGTTGCCGAAGTAGATGACCTGGTCGTCGTTGTTCCAGCGCTGTTCGTAGTGCAGGTGTGCGGACGGCTGGCCCCCGCTCTTGCCGACGCGGCCGATGCCGGTCCTTGCTGTCACGACCTGGCCCTTGTCCACGGCGATCTCCTTCAGGTGCGCGTACCGCGTCGACCAGCCTCCCTTGTGGTAGATGTCGACCGTGTTGCCGTAGCCCGGGCCCTTGTTGCCGGCGAAGGTGACTGTGCCGGCATTGCTGGCCTGGACCCACCGGCCCAAGTCGCTGTCACCTCCGGTTGGAAGGTTGAAGTCGATGGCCAAGAGCGGATTGTGGGGGTGGGGGTCGTCAGCGCCCCGCGTCTGGCCGCTCCACACGTCGCCGCAGGGGAAAGGGACCTCGAGGGCCGGACGGTTGGCGCCCGGGTCGTTGGAGCCGCTCGCGGGCGCTGCAGCGGCGGTGGCTGCGGTCGTGAGCCCGGCGGCGGCGCAGAGCGCCAGTGTCGCTGCAGCCGTTCGCACCGTGGTGATCTTGCGCATGGGGATTCCATCCTCGTCTGAGTAGAAGCGTCGTCTGTGGTCACGATCGTTGCGACGAGCGCTGCGAAACTGCTGCGAGATCCTCGTCGCCTGGACGAGTAGCGAAGACGTTGGAGGACTTGGTCGATCCCTGTCGATGAGCACGGTGTCGATGAGCAGGTCTGCCCCTTCGAGAGGGCCCGGAGTCGCCACTGCTTTGCCAGGTAGGAGGACTCGTCGTGGACAAGCGCGGCGAGCTCGCGCGGAGAGAATCGATATCGCGGACGCGGTCCCGACGCGCGTGGGAGCATCCAGCATGACCTGGACCCGTGGACGACTCGTCGGCGTTGCCTGCGCCGCTCTGTCAGTGCTGCTGCTCGTGGGTGTCGGCGTCACCTACGTCCTGTCGACGCGCGCCGCTGTCGACGTCCGCGTGACGCCGGCGTCGCTCCAGTGCATCAGACCATCGGACGACGCGTACCGACCGATGCCCTGGGTGGTCGACACCACGCAGATCCCCGGCAAGGACGCCACCTCGACGGCTGCGTTCGCGGAGCGGGGCGAGCCGCGTGATCCCGGCTTCTTCCTCACCGTCGACACGCGAGACATGCAGTGCACCATGGTCCTCGACGTGACCAACAGGGGGTCGATCCCGGTGAAGGTCCGCGCCGTCAGGTTCTACGGATGGGCGGACGAGCCCTCGACGAGGGACGACTGGGTGGTCTCGGACGAGGGGACCGGCGCCGCCGTGCGAGCCGTGGGCGAGGAGCGCCAGGACGCCGCGTACGTGGTCGACGAGACGCTGGGCGCCGGAGACTTCGCTCGCGTGGAGATGGACTTCCAGCGTCGCCACGGGGTCTGTCGGAGCGGGGGACAGTTCGTCTCCCGCCAACGTCCCGAGATCGAGGTGTCGACCCTGGGCTGGCGGAGCTCCCTCGACTCCGACCTCACGCTGGCGACCTGGTTCGTGCCTTCGCTCATGTGCTGAGCAGGACGTCACGCCAGCCGGTCGCGGACGGCGCGGCGCAGCGCCTCCTCGGCGTCGACGCCCTGCTCGCGGGCCTCGGCGACGAGACGCAGGAGCCGGGAGCCGAGGTCGTCGCCGCTGGTGTCGAGGTCAGGGACGCGGTCGAGGGCCTTGCGGGCCGTGGCGAGGGCCGGCAGGTCGCGGGCGATGCCGTCGAGCGGGTGCGCCTCACGCGCTCCCGATGCCGCCTTCTCCTGCGCCTTGACCGCCTGCCAGGCGGCGTCGATCTCCTCGGGAGTGCGGGCAGTGCCGTCGGCGAAGACGTGCGGGTTGCGCCGCACGAGCTTGTCGGTGATCCCCGCGGCGACGTCGTCGACGTCCCACCCCTCCCCCGTGTCGGCGGCGACGGCGGCGTGGAAGACGACCTGCATGAGGAGGTCGCCGAGCTCCTCGCGGAGCAGGTCGGTGTCGCCGTCGTCGAGCGCCTCGAGGGTCTCGTAGGTCTCCTCGAGCAGGTAGCGGCTCAGGCTCTCGTGGGTCTGCTGCCCCGTCCAGGCGCACTCGGCGCGCAACCGGGCCATGACGGCGACGAGGTCGAGCAGCCGCTCGCCGGGGCGCGGGTCGCTCACGGGCGGCTGCTCACGAGCACCGCTGCGTCGCCGGCGCGATCAGCGGACGGTCGCGGGTGTCGGCAGCGGCAGGGACCGACAGCGAGCCGGTGGCCGCCACCTGCTGGCCGTCGTCGCCGAGCCCGAACCGGGGGTCGATGCTGACGTCGGCCTTGCGCAGGGCGTCGGCGAGCACGCTGCGCCCGGCCTGCTGCAGCTGCTGGGCGTTGGTGTCGTCGGCGCGCTGGCCGGTGGCGGCCTCGCCGAGCTTCTCGGCGATCGCGTAGGTGCGCTGCCCGGCCTCGAGCACCCGCACCGCCTCGTCGACGTCGACGTCGGGGAGGGCCTGCTCGACCTGGGCGCGTTGCTCGCCGGTGAACACGTACGCGCTGCGGGGCACGCGGATGCCCTCGCGTGCCGCCACCTCGCGGGCGACGACGCCGCTCACCAGCTCGCTGACGGCCTGGCGTCGTACGTCGGCGTTGTCGATCGTGCTCCCGCCGCCGGACTGGGCGGCGGAGAACAGCGACACCTCGCACAGGACGTCGGCGGTGCGGTCGGCCTGGGCCATCGTGATGGTGGTGCCGTCGACGGTGGCGGCGGCGCCGGGGCTGATCGACCCGCCGCAGCCGGCGAGCAGGAGGGCCGACAGCGCGAGCGGCGGGACCAGGGCCCCGGCGGACCGGGGCCGTCGACGGGTGACGGGCATCACAGGACGCGACCTCATGGAGGCCAGACTACTGGTCGTAGGCCTCGAGGATGAGGTCCGCGGCGCTGGCCGCGGGCAGCTCTCCCGAGAGCACCGCCTCGCGCACCTCGTCGCGTACCCGCGCCACGCCCTCGTCGGTGCGCAGGCGCTGGTCGAGCTCGTCGCGCACGAGCGCCCACGTGAAGTCGAGCTGCTGCTGGGCGCGCTTCTCGCGCAGGCCGCGGTGGCCGAGGAACTCGCGGTGCCGCACGAGCCGGTTCCAGACGGTGTCGATGCCCTGGTGCTCGAGCGCCGAGCAGGTGACGACCGGTGGCACCCAGCCCTGGGTGCCGGCGTACACGAGGCGCAGGGCTCCCGCGAGGTCCTTGGCGGTCACCTCGGCCTCCCGGGCACGCTCGCCGTCGGCCTTGTTGACGGCGATGACGTCGGCGATCTCGAGGATGCCCTTCTTGATGCCCTGCAGCTGGTCGCCCGTGCGGGCGATGGTGAGGAACAGGAACGTGTCGACCATGCCCGCGACGGTGATCTCGGACTGGCCGACCCCGACGGTCTCGACGAGGACGACGTCGTAGCCGGCGGCCTCGAGGACGGTCATCGCCTGGGAGGTCGCGCGGGCGACTCCGCCGAGCGTGCCCGCGCTCGGCGACGGGCGGATGTAGGCCTGCGGGCTGACGGCGAGCTGTGCCATGCGGGTCTTGTCGCCGAGGACGGAGCCGCCGGTGCGCACGCTCGACGGGTCGACGGCGAGCACGCCGACCCGGTTGCCCTGCTCCACGAGGTGCGTGCCGAGCGCCTCGATGAACGTGCTCTTGCCGACACCGGGCACGCCCGAGATGCCGACCCGCACCGCTCCCCCGGCGTGCGGCGCGAGCGCGGCGAGCAGCTCCCGGGCCGCGGCGCGGTGGTCGGCGCGGCTCGACTCGACCAGGGTGATGGCGCGCGAGACCCCCGCGCGACGTCCGTCGAGGACGTCGGCGGCGAGCTTCTCGACGTCAACCATCAGATGCTCCTTTCGGCGTCAAGCGCTCCACGCAGATCGTGGAGATCGCCTGGACCGACCTCCATCGCACTGGAAGCATCGCAGTCGACCGACGACACTGGAGGAGTGATCCATGTGAACGAGCCGCAGGTCTGGACGGCGATCGGCATCCTGGGCACCTCCCTGTTCGGGATGCTGACGCTCATGTCGACCATGTTCGTGCGCATCATCCGCACCGAGATCGGGTCCGTCCGGACCGAGATCGGCTCTGTCCGGACCGAGATCGGCTCTGTCCGGACCGAGATCGGCTCGCTGCGCACGGAGATGCAGGCCGAGTTCGCCTCGGTGCGTACCGAGATCAGGTACCTCGATCGTGACGTGCGGGTCCTCACGAAGCGAGTGTTCGGCGACGGCGCGGCCTGACGGCGAGCACTGCGTCTCGCGATGAGACGCGGCGCCAGCCTTACCTCGGACGAACCGACCATCTAGTGCTGCAGGCTCGCGCGGAGCCGCTCGAGCAGGCTGAGCGCGGAGTCGGCGATGACCGTGCCGGGCAGGAACACCTCGGCAGCGCCCATCTCCTTCAGCGTCGGCACGTCGTCGGGCGGGATGACGCCACCCATGACGACCATGACGTCCTCGCCGCCGAGCTCGGCCAACGCCTTCTTCAGCTCCGGCAGGAGCGTCAGGTGGCCCGCCGCGAGGCTCGAGACGCCGACGATGTGCACGTCGGCGTCCACGGCCTGCTGCGCGACCTCCTCGGGCGTGGAGAACAGCGGTCCGACGTCGACGTCGAAGCCCATGTCGGCGAACGCCGTGACGATGACCTTCTGGCCGCGGTCGTGGCCGTCCTGGCCCATCTTGGCCACGAGGATGCGCGGGCGTCGACCCTCGGCCTTCTCGAACGCCTCGGTGGCGTCGATGACCTTCTGGACGTTGCCGCCCTGGCCCGCCTCGGTCCGGTACACACCGGAGATCGTACGGATGACGGCCTGGTGGCGCCCGTAGACCTTCTCGAGCGCGTAGGAGATCTCGCCGACCGTCGCCTTCGCGCGGGCCGCGTCGACGGCCAGGGCGAGCAGGTTGCCGTCGAGCGAGCCGTCGCGGCTGGCGCCACGCTCGGCGCTGGCCGTCAGGGCGTCGAGCGCGCGCTCGACCTCCTGCGGGTCGCGCTCGGCGCGCAGTCGCTCGAGCTTCGCCACCTGCTGGGCGTAGACCGACGCGTTGTCGACCTTGAGCACGTCGAGCGGGTCCTCGTCGGCGAGGCGGTAGGTGTTGACGCCGATGACGGCCTGCTGGCCGGAGTCGATGCGTGCCTGCGTGCGGGCGGCCGCCTCCTCGACGCGCATCTTGGGGATGCCCGCCTCGATGGCCTTGGCCATGCCGCCGGCCTTCTCGACCTCCTGGATGTGCGCCCAGGCGCGGTTCGCGAGGTCGTGCGTCAGCTTCTCGACGTAGTAGGAGCCGCCCCACGGGTCGATGACGCCGGTGGTGCCCGACTCCTGCTGCAGCAGCAGCTGCGTGTTGCGGGCGATCCGCGCGCTGAAGTCCGTCGGCAGCGCGATCGCCTCGTCGAGCGCGTTCGTGTGCAGGCTCTGGGTGTGGCCCTGCGTGGCCGCCATCGCCTCGATGCACGTGCGCTGGACGTTGTTGAACACGTCCTGCGCGGTGAGGCTCCAGCCCGACGTCTGGCTGTGCGTGCGCAGGCTGAGGCTCTTGGGGTTCTTCGGGTCGAAGTCGCGCACGAGCCGGGCCCACAGGGCACGGGCGGCGCGCATCTTCGCAATCTCCATGTAGAAGTTCATGCCGATGGCCCAGAAGAAGCTGAGCCGCGGCGCGAACGCGTCGATGTCGAGGCCGACGTCGAGCCCGGCGCGGATGTACTCCACACCGTCGGCGAGCGTGTAGGCGAGCTCGAGGTCGTTCGTCGCCCCGGCCTCCTGGATGTGGTACCCGGAGATGGAGATGGAGTTGAACCGCGGCATCTTCGCCGCCGTGTACGCGAAGATGTCGGAGATGATCCGCATCGACGGCGCCGGCGGGTAGATGTAGGTGTTGCGGACCATGAACTCCTTGAGGATGTCGTTCTGGATGGTCCCCGAGAGCTGCTCCGGCGTCACCCCCTGCTCCTCGGCCGCCACGATGTAGAGCGCGAGCACCGGGAGCACCGCGCCGTTCATGGTCATCGAGACGCTCATCTCGTCGAGCGGGATGCCGTCGAAGAGCTGGCGGGCGTCGTAGATCGAGTCGATCGCGACGCCGGCCATGCCGACGTCGCCCTTCACGCGCGGGTGGTCGGAGTCGTAGCCGCGGTGCGTCGCGAGGTCGAAGGCGACCGAGAGGCCCTTTTGGCCGGCGGCGAGGTTGCGGCGGTAGAACGCGTTCGACTCCTCGGCGGTCGAGAACCCGGCGTACTGGCGGATCGTCCACGGCTGGGTCGTGTACATGGCCGGGTAGGGACCGCGCAGGAACGGCGCGAGGCCCGGGTAGGTGTCGAGCGCGTCGACGTCGGCGAGGTCGTCGGCGGTGTAGAGGTTCTTGACCGCGATGCCCTCGGGGGCGTCCCACGGCTCGGCGCCGTCGACCGCGGCCGCGTACGCGGCGGGGTCGGGCGTGGTGGGCTCGTCGGGGTCCAGCGGCAGTCCGGCGAACGAGGCGGGGATCGTCATGCCGTCACTTCCTCTCGGGTGCGGCGTAGGAAGGCCAGGGCGTCGAGCCCGACCGCGCAGGAGTCGTCCACGTCGGCGTCGACGCTCTCGGGCTTGCCGGCGAGCACCACGTGGCGCGCGCCGGCCTCGCGCAGGGCCGCGACGAGGTCGCCACCCCACTCGGCGTACAGCGGGTCGGGGCCCGCGAGGCAGACGACGGCGGGGGCGTCGGCCTGCCGGTAGGCCTCGACGACGGCCTCGACGCCGTCGGTCGCGCCGGCGGTGACGGTGTCGATGCCGCCGGCGGCGAACAGGTTCGCGGCGAAGGTCGCGCGCGCGGTGTGCTGCGCGACGCGGCCGAGGGTCGCGAGGAAGACGGGCTGCGCGGCGCGGTCGTCGCGCATGGCCTCGAACTCGCGGGCGTACCGCAGCACCGGCTGGGTGCGGCCGTACGGGCGCCGCTGCGGCAGCTCCTCGTGCAGGTTCGGGAACTCCGAGACGCCCGTGACGGGACGCTTGCGGCGGGCGATGTCGAGGGCGCGGTCGGAGACCGTCTGCTCGACCTTGGGCCACAGGACCTCCAGCGCCGCGACGAGACCACCGTCGGACGCGGCGGCGTCGAGCTCGCCGAACAGCTCCCAGGCGGAGCGGGCGAGGTCGTCGGTGAGCTTCTCGACGGCGTGCGAGCCGCCGGCGGGGTCGGTCACCCGCGCCACGTGCGACTCGCTGATGAGCAGGCTGGACGTGTTGCGCGCGATGCGCCGGCTGAACGCCTCGGGCAGGCCGAGCGGCTCGTCGAACGGCAGCACGGTCACGCTCGTGGCACCGCCGACGCCGGCGGCGAACGTCGCCACGCAGGTGCGCAGCATGTTCACGTACGGGTCGTAGGAGGCCATCATCGGCCGCGACGTGACCACGTGCTGACGCTGGCCGCGTCCGGTCTCGGCGACACCGCTCAGCTCGAGGAGCCGGGCCCAGGTGCGGCGGGCGGCGCGCAGCTTCGCGATGGTCGGGAACTGCTCGTCGGTGGCGGCGAGCCGCACGTCGAGCTGGTCGGCGGCGGCGTCGACGTCGAGGCCGGCCTCGACGAGCAGCCGCAGGTAGGCGGCACCGGCGAGCAGGCTGTAGGCGAGCTCCTGCACGTCGGACGCGCCGGCGTCGTGCACGGCGGTGGCGTCGACGACGATGCCGCGCGCGCCGCGACGCTGCGCGAGGTGCGCCACCTCGACGGCCACCGCGGGGTCGGTGACCGCGCCCTCCAGGCCGATGCCCAGCACGGTGCGGGCGTGCGCGCCGAGCGGGTCGGCGCCGTAGCTGGTGCCGGGCGCGGGCGCCACGGCCTTGTCGTCGAGCACGGCGTCGAGCGCCTGGGCGGCGGCGAGCGGGTCGGTCGGGTCCTCCACCACGACGGGCGCGAGGTCGACGAAGACCGGCTCCAGGACGCGGGCGAGCGCGCTGGTCGGGACGGCGCCGTCGCCCACGCTGAGCCACAGCGAGTTGGCACCGTTCTCGAGGTCGGTGACGACCTGCTCGGCGGTGACGTCGGGGTCGGGGTCGGTGAACCAGGCCCGCACGTCCCAGCCGTCGAGCTCGCGGGTCGCCGCGCTGCCGCGCGTGAACGGCGCCTGGCCCGGGAGACCGGTCTCCGGCAGGTCGGCCGTGAGGGCCGGGGTGCCCAGCGGGGTCACGCCGATGCCGTCGAGCGTGCGGCGGGTCAGCAGACCCCACACGTCGGCGTCGGGGGCGTCGTCGGCGAGCTTCTTGGTCTTGCGCAGGACAGCAGCGGTGGCCTTCTCCCAGGCGGCGACGTCGGGGGCGACACCGTCGGCGAGGGGGACAGCGACCGTTGCCTCGGGGCCCACGCCGGAGCCGAGGTCGGATGCCATAGGGGGCATCGTAGGGCGGGCGTGTGAGCCCGGCCACCTCATGTGACGAACCCGACGGTGGCGGGCTGGAGCAGCCCTGGGAGGGCTGAGAGGATGGGGTGGTGAAGATCCCCGCCAGGTTGCTGCCCCAGGACGGACGATTCGGTTCGGGCCCCTCGAAGGTCCGCCCCGAGGCCCTCGCGGCGCTCGCCGCGACGGGGTCGTCGCTGCTCGGCACGTCGCACCGGGCGGCGCCGGTGAAGAACGTGGTCGCCTCCGTGCGACGTGGTCTGGGCGACCTGCTCGAGCTGCCCGACGGCTACGAGGTCGTGCTCGGCCTCGGCGGCTCCCACGCCTTCTTCGACGCCGCCGTGCACGGCCTGGTCGAGCGTCGCAGCCAGCACCTGGTGCACGGCGAGTTCAGCCGCAAGTTCGCGACGGCCGCCGCGCGGGCCCCGTTCCTGCAGGACCCCGACGTGCTCGAGTCGGCGCCGTCGACGCACCCCCTCCCCCGCGCGAACCCCGACGTCGACGTGTACGCCTGGGCCCACAACGAGACCTCGACGGGCGTCATGGTGCCGGTCGAGCGCGTGCCCGACGCCGACCCCGACGCCCTCGTCCTCGTCGACGCGACGTCGGCGGCCGGTGGCCTGTCGGTCGACGTCGCGCAGACCGACGTGTACTACTTCGCGCCGCAGAAGTCGTTCGCCTCCGACGGCGGGCTGTGGATCGCGGTCATGTCGCCCGCCGCCGTCGAGCGTGCGGAGCGCATCGCCGCCTCGGGCCGCTACGTGCCCGCCTTCCTCGACCTCCCCACCGCGATCGAGAACTCGCGCAAGGACCAGACGTACAACACGCCCGCCGTCGCCACGCTCGTGCTGCTCGACGAGCAGGTGCGCTGGCTGAACGAGCAGGGCGGCATGGACTTCGCGGCACGGCGCGTGCGCGACTCCAGCGCGCGGCTGTACGAGTGGGCCGAGGCCTCGACGTTCGCGTCGCCGTTCGTCACCGCCCCCACCGAACGCTCGTTCGTCGTGGGCACGATCGACCTCGACGCGTCGGTCTCGCAGAAGGACCTCACGGGCGTCCTCCGCGAGAACGGCGTCGTCGACCTCGACGGCTACCGGGGCCTCGGTCGCAACCAGCTCCGCGTCGGCATGTTCCCCGCCGTCGAGCCCGACGACGTCAGCGCCCTCACCGCCTGCATCGACTGGGTCGTCGAGCGCCTCTGACGAGCCCCCCGCACCCGAGCCTGTTTGCGTGGGGCCCCACGCAAACCAGCTCCGCCCCACGCAAACATCGCCCGCATCTGCGTGTTTGCGTGGGGCCCCACGCAAACGCGCACCGGACGGAGGGGTGGGTCAGGGGGCGACGACGGTGGCGCCGCGGTGCAGCTCGCGGTGCTCCTCGTAGATGCGGGCGTTGCGGTGCAACCCTTCGACCTCCGCGTCGCTGAGCTCACGGCGCACCTTGGCGGGTACGCCCGCGACGAGCGAACGGGGCGGCACCTGCATGCCGGCGGTCACGAGGGCTCCGGCAGCCACCAGCGACTCGCTGCCGATGACGGCCCCGTTCATGACGACGGCGCCCATGCCGACGAGACAGTGATCCTCGACCGTGGCGCCGTGCACGACGGCGTTGTGGCCGACCGACACCCCCTCGCCGAGCACCACGGGATGACCGCGGTCGACGTGGAAGGCGCAGCCGTCCTGCACGTTCGAGCGGGGGCCGACCGTGATCGGTTCGTTGTCGGCCCGCAGCACGGCGCCGTACCAGACGCTCGCACCCTCCTCGAGCAGCACGGAGCCCACCAGGGTGGCGTTCGGGGCTACGAAGGCGGTCTCGGCCACGCGCGGACGTCGGTCGTCACCCAGGTCGATCAGCATGACCCCGACCCTAGCCAGCGTGTCAGGTCAGCCAGCGGGTGATCGGGTCGATCGCGAAGTAGATGACGAACAGCGCCGTCACGACCCACATGAGGGGATGGATGGACGCGATCCGGCCACGCGTCACCCGCAGCACGACCCAGGCGATGAAGCCGGCGCCGATGCCCGCGGTGATGGAGTAGGTGAACGGCATGAGGACGATGGTGAGGAACGCCGGGATGGCGATGTCGGGATCGTCCCAGCTGATGCCCGTCACCTGCGACATCATGAGGAAGCCGACGAGCACGAGGGCGGGTACGGCGGCCTCGTTCGGGATGTGCTGCACGAGCGGCGCGAAGAACGTGGCCAGAAGGAACAGCACCCCGGTGACGATGCTCGCCAGTCCGGTGCGCGCACCGTCGCCGACGCCCGCCGCTGACTCGATGTAGGACGTGTTCGACGAGACGCCCGCCGCACCGCCGGCGGCCGCCGCGATGGAGTCGACGACGAGGATCCGCTGGGCGCCCTCGGGCGAGCCGCCCTCGTCGTTCAGGCCGGCCTCGGCGCCGATGGCCGTCATCGTGCCCATCGTGTCGAAGAAGTCGGCGAGCAGGAGGGTGAAGACCAGCAGCGACGCCGCGACGACGCCGACGCGCTCGAACGAGCCCAGCAGGGAGAACTGTCCCAGCAGGCTGAAGTCGGGCGTCTGGACGATGGTGTCGGGCAGCGACGGGACGTTGAGGTTCCAGCCCTTGGAGGTGGGATCGCCACCGCCGTCGGGGGTGTCGGTGATCGCCTGCACGACACCGGCGAGCACGGTGGTCGCAAGGATGCCGATGAGGATCGCGCCGGGCACGCCGCGCGCGTGGAGCGCGATCATGAGCAGCAGGCCGAGGCAGAAGACGAGCACGGGCCAACCGGCCAGCTCGCCGCCGATGCCGAGCCCGATCGGCGGCGCGGCGTTGCCGGTGGTGCGCACGAACCCGGCGTCGACGAGGCCGATGAGCGTGATGAAGAGCCCGATGCCGACGGCGATGGCTGTCTTGAGCTGCGCGGGGACGGCGTCGAAGACCGCCTTCCGGAAGCCGGTCAGCACGAGCAGGAGGATGACGAGACCCTCGATGACGACGAGGCCCATCGCGTCGGCCCACGTCATCTGCGACGCGACGGAGTAGGCGACGAAGGCGTTCAGGCCGAGGCCGGTGGCGATCGCGAGCGGGAAGTTCGCGACCGCGCCCATGAGGATGCTCAGCACGCCGGCGGCGAGGGCCGTGCACGCGGCGATGGTCGTGAAGCCCGACCCCGGCTCGCTGCCGCCGCCGAGGAAGTTCCCGTCGGCGTCCGGGACCCCGGCCAGGATGATCGGGTTCAGCACGATGATGTAGGCCATCGTGAGGAACGTGACGACCCCGCCACGCACCTCCCGGCCGACGCTGGAGCCGCGGGCGGCGATCTTGAAGTGGCGCTCGAGCACGGTCGTCATGGCCCGCAGCATGCCAGACCGCGGCGTCCGGCCCCGAGCCGTCCCCGTCTCGTGGACGTCCGGTCGCTGGGACCGGCTCAGTCGTCGTCGCGGCGCGTGATCCACACGCCGAACGCGGCGAGCAGCAGGACCGCGAGACCGCCGACGGCCACCGCGAACCAGGGGCGGCCCAGCTCGGTCGGCGCCGGTGCACTGGGCGTCGTCGCGGCGGCGGGCGTCGTCGCCGTGGGCGTAGGGGTGGCCGACGGCACGGCGGCGCCGGCCCGCTCGGCCGAGAAGCCGACGCGCTGCAGCTGCCAGGGGCTGCCCTCGCTGCCGATGAGGTAGGAGCCACCCGACGGCTCGAAGGCGAGCGTCTCGCCCTGGGGCTGCTCGGGCAGCGCCTCGGTGCGCACGAGGGAGAGGTCCGAGGCGTTCAGGACGGCGGCGGCGATGTAGTTGCGGACGACGACGTAGCGGCCGTCGGGGCTGGTCGAGGCGTCGGTCGCCATGAGGAGGGTCGGGTCGCCGACGGGCTCTGGCACGTTGGTGCGCTGCGTCGAGAGCGCGTCCGGGAAGCGGAGCACCTGGCCCGACAGCAGGTCCTTCGTCACGAGCAGGAACCGGCCGTCGCCGTCGACGGCGAGCGACTCGACGTCGTGCGGGCCGTCGGAGTAGCCCACCGGGTAGCGGGTCGAGCGCGCGGCGTGCGTGCCCGGCCCGGGCTCGTCGATGGCGTAGATCGCGGTGTCGCGACGCTGGGCGGAGTTGTCGCCGACGTCGCCGATCCAGAGCTTCCCGTCGTGCAGGGTCATGGCCTCGGTGTCGACCCACGGCGTCCCGCTGACCGTGGTCGTGCCGACGACCTCGCCCGTGGAGATGCGCACCGCGTAGACGACGTCGGCGTTGCCGGAGTCGTTGATGGTGTAGGCCAGGTCGTCGTGCACGGCGCTGACGGCCAGCCCGCTCGACTCCGAGATGCGAGGGTCGCGCACGGTGCTGACCACCCGGGCCGCCGCGGCGGTCTCGTCGTCGGCGCGCGACAGCGTCGCGGGCGCCGGCAGGGCGCCCAGGCTGGAGGGATCCAGCGGGCGGGCGTCGGCGTCGCGCGCGAGCGAGACGACGGCGGCCACGACCAGCAGGACCACGAGGAGGGCCGGGAACAGCAGCCGGCGACGACGGGGGTTCATCGGTTCCATCCTCCCAGCGGCCCGCAGGGGACGCACGGGTGCGGTCCGTCACGGGCCGGCGGGCGCCCGGACGGGAACGCTACCCTGGTCCGGTGAGCGACGAGTCGGAGTGGACGCTGCGCGACGGCGACGGCCCGGAGACGGTCGAGCGCAAGCTCGGGCACCGCGAGCGCGAACGTCTGGAGCGCGCGGCACGCCGCCACGAGCTGGGCCGGCCGGAGGTCACCGAGCTCGAGATCGGCCGCACGACGCACAAGGTCGCCCAGGTCGAGCCGATGGACCTCGACGGCGTCCGCACGATGACGGTCGGCACGATCCTCTGGGGCGTGGTGGCCGTGGCGCTGGTCCCGTTCCTGGGCACGCTCGAGGAGCAGGGCCGCACGTGGTGGCTCTGGACCGCGATCGCCGGCTTCGGCCTCGGCCTGCTCGGCATCGAGTACTGCCGACTGCGTCGCAACGCCCTGCGGCACCAGCCCGGCCGACGCCGCGACGGCTGACGAGAGCCCGACGGGCGGCTAGAGCTCGTCGACGTCGACGGTGTCCCACACCGGCGGCGGCAGCTTCTGCGGACCGGCGGACCGGCTGAGCCGCGCGCCGGAGTGCGCGCCGCAGCCGTGGTCGAGGGCGACGACGCGACCGTCGTCGTTCGCCGAGCCGTTGGCGCACACGCCGAACCGGTCGGAGAGCGGTCCGGCGAGGCTGACGAGGAAGCCGCAGGAGTCGCACGTGCCCGGGGCCTGCTTGGTCATGGGGTTGTCGGGGCCCTGCTCACCGTCGTTCCAGCGCTGCGCAGCGAGGTCGCGCCCCTCGAGGGAGAGCACCCAGGCACGACCCAGGCCGACCTCGCGTGCGAAGGCGCGGTCGACGGTGTCGAGGTGGTCGCCGGCCGACCAGGCGGGCACGAGGCGCGCGTCGTCCTCCTCGGGCGGCAGGACGTCGCCGGGGCTGAGGTCGCCGGGCTTGATGCGGTCGCGGTAGGGCGTCCAGGCGGGCGCGACTACGGCGTCGTCGCCGGGCAGCAGGACGACGTCGTTGACCGTGACCGCGTCGTCCTCGACACCCGCGGACAGGCTGACCGCCCAGGTCCAGCCGCGGTAGCCGGGGCCGGTGCAGGCGAACAGGTGCGTGGCGAGCCGCTCGCCGTCGTCGACGACCCTCAGGTGCTCGCCCACGGCCGACTCGTCGGTGGCCTCGAGCAGGGCGGCGCGGGCCACGTCGTGGGCGGCGCCCAGGGCGGGGTGGGTCGTCATGGCTCGATTGTCCCTCATGGGTCCAGCCGGCCGCCAACCCCCGTGCCCGACACGGGACGAGGCTCACCCGGTCGGGCGGGGCAGGGTGGGGCAGGATGTGGTCATGGCCCCGACGAGCGACGGAGACGATCGCACGCCCGGCCCCGACTGGCCGGGTCCTTCCGGCAGTCGTGCCGCTGGCACGGCCGGCGACCGGGACACGCTCGACGACCTCGGCCCCGACCAGGAGGCACCGACCGGGGCCGACGCCGGCACGCCTCCGCCTCGTCGCGGCGCCAAGGTCGCGTCGGGCCTGCGACGCACCGGGCGCACGGTGGCCCGTGGTGGCGCCGGAGCCGTCGCGGGTGCGCGCCGCTTCACCCACGCCGGTGGCGCGGGCGAGTCGGGCCTGTCGCGTCTGCTCGAGCTGCACGCCTTCAACACCGCCGGCGACGCGGCCGTCGCGGTCTCGCTCGCGGGCACCCTGTTCTTCACCGTGCCGACGGAGCAGGCCAGCGGCCAGGTGGCACTCTTCCTGGTGCTGACGATGCTGCCGTTCGCGTTCGTCGCCCCGCTGATCGGCCCGTTCCTCGACCGGTTCCGTCGCGGCCGGCGGTGGGCCATCGGTGGCACGCTCGCGATCCGCGCGTTCTGCTGCTGGGTGCTCGCCGGGGCCGTGGCCGAAGAGTCGCCCGCGTTCTACCTCGCTGCCCTCGGCTGCCTGGTGGCCTCGAAGGCCTACGGCGTGACCCGCGCGTCGGCCGTCCCCCGGCTGCTCCCCGAGGAGTTCACGCTGGTCAAGGCCAACTCCCGGATCTCGCTCACCGGCACGGCTGCCGCGGCTGTCTCGGCACCGCTCGCCGTGGGTGCCGCCGCGATCGGCGCCGAGTGGTCGCTGCGGTACGCGTTCGTCCTGTTCGTCGTGGGCACCGTGCTCGCGATTCTGCTGCCCGCGCGCGTCGACTCCAGCGAGGGCGAGGAGCAGGTCGACCTGTCCGACCTCAGCGGCCGGCCCGCCAAGCGTGGCATCACGGTCTCGCGCCACGTCGTCGACGCGCTGCGCAGCAACGCCGGGCTCCGGCTCATCACGGGCTTCCTCACCATCTTCATGGCGTTCACGCTGCGCGAGCCGCCCGCCTCGCTGGGGTGGACGGGCAACGCGACGATCCTCATGGGCCTCGTGATCGGGGCCGCCGGCGCCGGCAACACGCTCGGCGTGGTCATCGGCTCGTGGACCCGCTCCCGCAGCCCTCACCGCGTGGTGCTGGTCGTGCTGCTCGTCGACATCGTCGCCTTGGTCGTGGCGGCGGCGTTCTTCCGCTGGCCGGTGGCCGCGCTGCTGGGCCTGACCGTCGGACTCTGCCAGTCGCTCGGCAAGCTCAGCCTCGACGCGCTCATCCAGCGTGACATCGGCGAGGAGGTGCGCACGAGCATGTTCGCGCGCTCCGAGACGCTGCTGCAGCTGTCGTGGGTGATCGGCGGACTCATCGGCATCGGCCTGTTCACGCTCGACGCCGACGTGGCCCTCGCCATGTTCGTGACGGCCGGCGTCGTGGTGGCGTGGGGCGTGTTCGTGCTGCGCCAGGCGCACCTGGCGCGACGTCTCCCGACCGAGCCCGTCGGTCCGGTGCCGCCGCCTGCGCCCTGACGTCAGACGGTGACGAAGCTGCGCATCCCGATCGAGCCCATGTCGATGGAGGCGTTGAAGAAGCGGACCTCCTCCTCGGGGTGCAGCAGGCTGAGCGCCGCGACCATCGGCCGGTAGTGCTCGTCGGTGGGCACGGCGATCCGCGCCTCCCGCCAGGTCCCGTACGGGTCGAGCAGCTGGTCGAGACGACGGTCGGTCAGGGCGGCGGCCGTGTCGGCGTCGAACTGCTCCGCCCAGTCCCACGCCGGCGCTTCCGGCTCCCAGCGGGCGCGGCCGAGCGCGTGCACGATGTTGCCGCTGCCGATGAACAGCACGCCCTGGTCGCGCAGGCGGCGCAGGCGGCCGTACAGCTCGTGCAGCCGCGGCAGCGGCAGGGTGTCGTCGATGCTGATCTGCAGGACGGGGACCTGCGGTGCGGGAGCGAGGTACTTCAGCACCGACCAGGTGCCGTGGTCCAGGCCCCACTGGCTGTCGAGGGCGGCCTCGTACTCCGCGAGGCGATGGGCGAGCACGCGGGCGACCTCGTGGTCGCCGACCGTGTCGTACTGGACGCGCGAGAGCTCCTCCGGGAAGCCGCCGAAGTCGTAGATGACGCGGTTGCGCGGTGCGTCGGTCACGTGCGTGCGCCCCGGCGTCAGCCAGTGCGCGCTCACGACGACGATCGCCTGGGGCTCCGGGAGCCGCTGCCCCTCCACCGTCCACGTGTGGGTGTAGTGGTTCTCGCGGATGGCGTGCATCGGGTTGCCGTGGCCCACGAAGAGCACGGGCATGCGCTCGCTGGGCCGCAGCCGCTGCTCGAGGTCGCTCAGGCGGTGCTCGACCCGTGGGCCCGAGGGAATGGTGGTCACGCGGTGCTCCCGTGCTCAGGTAGTAGATGCTTCAACTACCAGGGTACGCGGCGCGAGCCCCGCGCACCAGGGCCCGGGACTACCCGTCGAGCTCGGTGGCCAGCGCGCGCAGCAGCTGGGCGACCGGCTTGGCGGAGCGGGCGTCGGGGTGACGGCCGTGCCGGTACCCCTCCCCCAGCCCGTCGAGCAGACGGATGAGGTCCTCGACGATCGTCACCATCTCCTCCGGCTTCTTGCGCCGGGCGCGGGCCTGCGTGCGCGAGACGGGAGCCGAGCCCTCGATCACGCGCACCTGGAGCGCCTGGTCGCCGCGCCGGCCCTGCGCCACCCCGAACTCCACGCGCGTGCCCGACTTCAGGGCGGTGACGTCGGCGGGCAGCGCGTCGGAGCGGACGTAGACGTCGCCGCCCTCGTCGCTGCTGATGAAGCCGAAGCCCTTCTCGGTGTCGTACCACTTGACCTTGCCCGTGGGCATGCGCGTGTCCTTCTGTCGGGGGGATCGGAGGGGTGCGGGACCAGCCTAGGGCGTGGTGCCCGGCGGTTCGTCCTCGTCCTTCTCGAAACGAGCCTCGATCACCTGGAAGCCCTTGTGCCGCTGCGCCTTCGCGTAGGCCGTGTAGGCGCGCTCGTCGGCCTCGGTGAGCTCGACGTTGTCGGTGAACGGCGTCAGCAGCGCGCGGGGGTACAGGTGTCGGCGCAGCACCACGTTGAGCTCCAGCGCCATGACGACGAGCACGGCCGCGACGAAGATGAACGCGAGCAGCCCGAGGACCAGCGCGAACGTCTGGTTGACCGTCTGGCTGGCGCGGTTGATCACGCGCGTCACGTAGGAGTTGCCGGCCAGCTGCAGCAGCTGCCAGCCGACGGCGGCGAAGATCGCGCCGGGCAGCACCGAGCGGGTGTGCGCCCGCCCCGCGCTCACCAGGCGGAAGAGACCGACGAAGATCGCGGCGGTGAGCACGAAGCCGGTACCGCGCACGATCCACCCGGTGGCGGGCCCGACGAGTCCCCCGAACGCGTCAGGGTTGGCCAGCACCGACGTCGCGACGGCAAGCACGAGGATGCCGATGCCGGCGATAGCGAGGAAGATCAGGCTCCGCAGCCGCATGAGGAACGGGTTGGCGCGACTGTTGCGCGGGACCGACCACGCGATGTTCGCGGCGTTCTGCGCGGCCTGGCCGAGCCCCATCGCACCGTAGAGGGCCGCGATCGAACCCACGACGATCGCCGTCGTGCTGCCCTGCAGACCCTGCTCGCTGCCGAGCTGGTCGCCGACGATCGGGAACTGGCTCAGCGCCGTGTTCAACAGGCTCTCGCGCAGCTGCGGGTCGCCCTGCAGCACGAAGCCCAGGATCGACGTCGAGATGAGCAGCAGGGGGAACACCGCGACGAACGCGTAGTAGGTGACGATCGCCGCCAGGTAAGGGCCCTGGTCGTCGAAGTACTTGTAGATCACCGCGAGCGGCAGCCCGACGAACCGGTGCCGACGCTGGAAGCGGTCGACCTTGTCGACGGCGCTCATGCCAGCTCGAGGTGCTCTGCCGCGGCCGCGAGCACCGCCGCGAACCGGGGCTCGTCGAGCACGGCGCCCTCGCGACGCACCGCGTCGGGGTCGACGTCGATGAGCCGGTTCACCCGCACCTCGCTGGGTCGGCCCTGCGCGTCCCACGGCCCGGACCCGATGTCGAGCCAGAAGCGACCGTCACGCGCCTCCTGGGCTGCGTCGCGGTCGTGGTCCTTCGACGTGAGCATCAGCCCGACGAGCCGCGCGCCGTCGCGTCCGACGACCAGGACCGGGCGGTCCTTGCCCTGCGCGGGGTCGTCCTCGTACGGCACCCAGGTCCACACGATCTCCCCCGGATCGGGCCGTCCGTCGGGCTTCGGCGCATACGTCAGGTCCACGGCGACAGCCTCCCACACGCCTGCGGCACGGGCCTGACGACGGGATCCGCGGACGGTTCCGCTCGTCGAGTAGTCAGGACGAGCTTGCGAAGCCCTGACGTCGAGACCCCCGGCAACAGATCGGCGCGAGCCAACCCCCGGCGACTGCCTGGAGTGGTCTCGATACGCCTCCGCCAGCTCCTACGTCGCGGCGTCGACTACTCGACCAGCGAAGTCCTCCGCTGGTCGAGTAGCGGCACGCGCGACGAAGGAGCGCCGTGGCCGCGTATCGAGACCACCCGGCAACAGATCAGCGCAAACCAGCCCCCAGCGACACCCCAGAGTGGTCTCGATACGCCCGAAGCACGCTCGTCCCTCGCGGCTCCGCGCTACTCGACCAGCGGAAGGTTCCGCTGGTCGAGTAGCGGCCACGCGCGACGAAGGAGCGCCGTGGCTGCGTATCGAGACCACCCGGCAACAGCCCAGCGCGGGCCAACCCCCAGCGACAGCGTGGAGTGGTCTCGATACGCCCGGAGCACGCTCGTCCCTCGCGGCTCCGCGCTACTCGACCAGCGCGATCGCTGGTCGAGTAGTCAGGACGAGCTTGCGAAGTCCTGACGTATCGAGACCACCCGGCAACAGCCCAGCTCGGGCCAACCCCCAGCGCCGGCGTGGAGTGGTCTCGATACGCCCGGAGCACGCTCGTCCCTCGCGCTACTCGACCAGCGAAACGTTCCGCTGGTCGAGTAGCAGGGACGAGCTTGCGAGGTCCCTGCGTATCGAGACCACCCGGCAACGGCTCGGCGCGGGGCAGGTGGAGGCACCGGGGCCTGGACGCTTGCCAGGTCTCGATACAGCGGGACGCCTTCGGCGTGCACCACTCGACCCGACTGACCCGCTCGGGCGCGGAGCGCCCTCGGGGTCAGTCGAACTCGGGGAGCTCGCGCTTCATGACCTTGCCCGTGGGGTTGCGGGGCAGCTCGTCGAGGAACTTGGTCCGACGCGGCACGGCGAAGCGGGCGACCCGCTCCTTGGCGTAGGAGACGACCTCGTCCTCGTCGAGCGACGCGCCGTCCTTCACCACCACGTAGGCGGCGAGGCAGTGGCCCCAGTCGGGGTCGGGCACGCCGACGACCACGACGTCGGTGATGGACGGGTGGCCGATGAGCGCGTCCTCCAGCTCGCGGGGGAACACGTTCTCGCCGCCGGAGATGATCATGTCGTCGTCGCGGCCGGCCACGAACAGGCGACCGTCCTCGTCGAAGTAGCCGAGGTCGCCCGTGTGCATGAGCCCGTCGCGGAAGTCCTTGGTGTTGCCGTCGGTGTAGCCGCCGAACTGCATCTCGTTGCCGACGTAGATGACGCCCGTCTCGCCCGGCGGCAGCTCGTTGCCGTCGGTGTCGAGGATCTTCGCGACCGTGCGCCACGGCACGCGACCCGCGGTGCCGGGTGCCGCGCGCAGGTCCTCCGGCGAGGCGATGGACACCCAGCCGGTCTCGGTGGCGCCGTAGAAGTTGTAGACCGAGTCGGTGAAGCGGTCCATGAAGTCGATCGCCAGGTCACCGGCGAGCGCCGAGCCGCTCGAGGCGGTGATGCGCAGGCTGGAGACGTCGTAGCGGTCGGCCACCTCGCGGTCGAGGTTCACCAGACGCTGCATCATCAGCGGCACGACGACGAGCACCTCGGCCTTGTACCGGTCGATGTCCTCGAGGACCTGCGCGGGATCGAACTTGCGGCGCAGGACGTAGGTCGGGACGGTCGAGAGGCCGAACCCGAAGTTGATGAGGCCCCACGAGTGGAACAGCGGCGCGGCCAGCACGACCGTGGAGTTGCCGTGGTACGGGATGGACCCGAAGAAGGTGAGGAGCGGGTCGAGGTTCTCCGGCTCCTTGCGGTTCGCGCCCTTCGGCAGCCCGGTGGTGCCGGAGGTGAAGATGACGATGCCGCCCGGCTTGGACGGCTTCTTGTGGTCGTCGGTCGGCTGCCCCTCGGCGAGGCCCGACAGGGTCGGCAGGCCGTGGGAGTCGTCGTCGGCCCACGCCACGACGACGAGGTCGCGGTCGATCTCGGACGTGACCTTGAGGAACTCCTGGTCGACGATGGCGAACTTGGCGCCCTCGCGTCGCGTGAGCTCGCCGAGCTGGGAGGCGCTGGCCATCGTGTTGAGCAGCAGCACCTTCGCGCCGATCTGCATGATCGAGACCATCGAGACCACCATCCAGCGGTGGTTGCGTCCCATGAGCGCGACCGCGTCGCCGACCTGCACGCCGCGGGCCTTGAGCGCGGCCGTCGTCTGGTTGATCTCGTCGCGCAGCTCGGCCCACGTGATCTCGCCGGCGTCGTCGATGATCGCGGTCTGGTTCGGGAAGCGGGCGGCCGCGGCGGCCACAGCCGACGGGAAGCCGGGGCCCCAGGTGGCGAGCTTGATGCCCGCCTTGAGGAGCCGGTGGGGCGGCTGGACCTTGAGGAGGCCGATCTGTCGCAGGACCCTCAGCTTGTAGGCGATGTCACTCATGCGGTCCGGCGGCTCCTCGGTCTCGTCACGTCAGGAAACGTCACAGTAACAGTGGGTGACACCGCGTGGCGGGTTCAGAGAGCGCCGTCACGTACGAGCACGGCGCGCACGGTGCGCAGCAGGATCCGGGCGTCGAGGCGCAGGCTCCAGGTGTTGACGTACTGCAGGTCGAGCCGGATCGACTCCTCCCAGCTCAGCTGCGAACGACCGCTGACCTGCCACAGGCCGGTGAGTCCGGGGCGCACGTGCAGCCGTCGCCAGACCCACTGGCTGTACTGGGCCGTCTCGCGCGGCAGGGCGGGCCGAGGGCCGACGAGCGACATGTGGCCGAGCAGCACGTTGACCAGCTGCGGGAGCTCGTCGAGCGACGTGCGACGCAGGACGCGTCCGACGGGCGTGACCCGGGGGTCGTCGTCGAGCTTGAACAGGGGGCCGGCACCCTCGTTGCGGACGACGAGCTCATCGAGCCGCTCCTCGGCGTCGACGACCATGGTGCGGAACTTCAGCATCGTGAACGTTGTCCCGTCGCGTCCGGTGCGCTCCTGGCGGAAGATCACCGGTCCGGCCGACGTGAGCCGCACTGCGAGGGCAACGGCGAGCATCACCGGCGACAGGACCACCAGGCCGACGAGCGCGGCCGTGCGGTCGACGACTGACTTGACCGCGACCGACACCAGGTGCTCGTTGGGAGGCCGCATGGTCAGCGCCAGCTGGTCGGCCACCATGCGCGGACGCATGTACTCGACGTGGTCCTCCATGTCGGCGAGCACCAGGCACTCGACGTCGGCGCGCTGCAGCGCCCAGGCCAGGTGGCGCAGCGCGGGCGTGGTGAGCGCGTGGTCGGAGGCGATGACGACGGACCGGGCGCGCTGGCGGTAGACGGTCGCCATGACGTCGGGCACGATCCGCGACAGCGACCCCGGCGAGCCGAGGGGCACGGACTCCGCATCGCCGCGCCAGACGCACGAGGCCACGACGTCGACGTCGCGCCGGCCGGCCCAGTGGTCCGTCAGCCGGCGGACCCGACGCTCCTCGCCCACCAGGACCGTGGGCGTGCGACGCCGGACGACACGGTGCGCGACGCCGTAGCCGACGAAGACGAGGGCGGCGGCCAGCACCGCGAGCAGGCCGCGACGCAGGTCGGGCGTGCTCTGGACGCCGAGCAGCAGACCGGCCACGACCGCCGCGCCGACGATGCCGAGCAGGCGGACGACCGGGGTGAGCGAGCTGGCGCGCTCGGCCGCGGGCTGCGCGAGCCAGCTGTAGACGAGCCACGCCCCGACGCCGGCCACGACGGCGCGGCCGACGTCGCCGTCCAGCCCGAAGTGGACGGCGAGCGCGAGGGCCGTCGTGAAGGTCAGGAGGTAGCCGACCAGTCCCTGCCGCACGGCGTCGGCGACGGCCCGGACCATGCCGCTGCGACGACGTTGGGCGCGGGCGGCGAGGAACTCCTCACCTGCGGGGGCCCGGGTGCTGCGCGGGACGCCCAGGCGCGTGCGCCCCTCGGCGTCACGGCGCGCCTCGGGCAGGTCGCCGAGCAGCCGGGTGGCCTCGAGGACGCCGGCAGTCGGCTGCAGCTCCTCCGACCGGGTGCGCAGCGTGCCGGCGGCCACCTCGTCGAGCAGCCGGTGCAGCTGCTCGCGCGACTCCGCGACGTGCACGAGCCCCATCTCGGCCAGCCGTCGGCTGAGCACGACCTGGTGGTCGTCGACGACCTCGTCGTCGACCGGCACGCGGGGCACGACGATCGGGATGCGACCGGCGCGGCGTGCGTCCATGACGCCGCCGGCACCGCCCTGGAGCACCACGACGTCGGCGCGCCGGTAGTGCTCGAGCAGCTCGTCGGGCGCCATCATGGTGCGGTTGTCGGCCCTGCCCAGCGGTCGGGTCGAGCCGTGCTGGAAGACCACGGCGGCCTCCTGCGCGTCGGCCCACGGCTCCAGCCAGTCGACGAAGCGGTCGAACGGGTGGTGGTAGGTGCCGACGCTCGCGACGACGCTGAGCGGCTCGGTCACAGCACCAGGCCGACGGTCTGCGCGCGCGGCAGCTTCTCGGTGAGCTGGTCCCACTGCGTCAGGTACTCGTCGACGAACGGGTACACCAGCCGACCGGTCAGCGACGGCTTGTCGATGCGGTCGATCGTCTCCAGGAAGATCGACCGGGCGCCGACCCGGCGCGCCTGGCGCAGGAACGGCACGGCGACGGCGGCGCCGGTGCTGAAGACCACGTCGGGACGCCACTCGTCGATGACCCGGCGGGCCAGCACCATGTTGCGGGCGAGGTTCGGCAGGTTGCGCTGCGTCGGCCACGCGCACTCGATGACGCGCTCGTCGCGCAACTTCAGCCGGGCGTCCTCGGTGGGCCCGGTGACCCAGAGCCGCTCGTGCTCGCCCCACCAGGGCTCGAGGGCGAGGGCCTGGGCGAGGTGTCCGCCGGAGGAGCAGGCGATGAGGATGCGCATGTCAGATGCCCTTTCCGAAGCGTCGCGCGACGGTGACGACGGCGCCGGGCGTCAGCAGACGCAGACCGACGGCGAGCGCCAGCCAGGCGCGCAGGGTGGTGGGTCGCAGCGCCAGGGCCTGCCGGGCGTGCCGGCGGCCGGCCCGACGCTGACCGGAGGAGACCTCGCCGAACGCGATCTGCGAGAGCATCCGCGCGTGCGCGGCGTCGTCGTCGGCGAACTGCGGGTGCTTGTGGAGGAGGTAGGTGAGCGCGGCGGCGTAGTCGGCCCAGCGCCCGAAGAAGTAGGACTGGCCCTGCCAGCGCACCCGTACGAGGGGCTCGTTCACGAGTCGCACGGGCGCGAGCCGCGACGCCGCCAGGAGCACGTCGGTGTCCTCGGCGTAGCCACGCGGGAGGTCCTCGTCGATCATGCCGATCTCGTCGACGAGCGCGTCGCGCCGGAACACGAAGCTGCTGGAGTGCAGGCCCCCGAACCGCTCGCGCACGAGCTCGGCGTGCGAGACGACGTCGGCGGGGACGAGCCGGTCGGTGAGGCGCTCGCCGTCGTCGACCTGCATCGCGGTGGCCACCAGCCGGGCGTCCGGGTGGTCGCGAAAGAGCGGCATCTGGGCGGCCAGCTTGCCCGGTAGCCAGGTGTCGTCGTCGTCCAGGAAGGCGACGAACGGGTGGCTGGCGACCAGGATGCCGGTGTTGCGGGCGCCGGCGAGGCCGCGGACGCGGTCGTTGACCACGGCGCGCAGGCTCTGGCCCGGCAGCAGCGCGACGTCGGGCAGCACCGGCTCGCAGGCGTCGAAGACCACGACGACCTCGACCGGTCCGGCGTACTCCTGCAGCAGGACGCTGCGCACGGCCTCGGCCATCAGCGTCGGGCGGTCGTGGGTGGGCACGACGACGGTGACGGGCGGTGCGTACGGGGTCGTGGCGGCGTCGAGCACCTCGACCGCGCTGTCGACCCTCACGCGAGCCCCTCCAGCTCGGCACCGGTGAGGTGGGCGCGCAGCATGGTGCTCGACGTCTGCCGCGTGTACGGGTAGTAGACGACGTCGACGCCGATCTCGCCCATCGTGCGCTCGAGCCGGTAGCCCTTCGGCGTGCCCTGCCAGTCGTCGCCCTTGAAGATCACGTCGAAGGGTCGCTGCTCCCACACCATGCGCTTGTCCTCGGAGCGGTCGATGACCACCTCGTCGACGATGCCGAGCGCGGAGATGATGTCGATGCGCTCGTCGCACGGCACGACGGGCTGGCGACCCTTGAGGATCTCGACGTACTCGTCGCTCGCGACGCCGACCACGAGGTGGCGGCAGCGGTGCCGTGCCCGGCGCAGCAGGTTGAGGTGGCCGACGTGGAACATGTCGAACACGCCGCTGGCGTATCCCACCCCGTAGGTCGTGCGCGTGATGCTCACCGGTTCTCCGATCCCCTGGACGTTCGTGCATGCCTGGAGAGCGGAGGAGCGTGGGCGCGTGACGCAGGACGAGGCCGATTCGGGCGTGTCTCAGGTCACGAACGCGAAGTCAGGACTTCAGTCCCGGGCGGGACGAGGACGGAAGACCCGGACGTGGTCGATCTCGAAGGTGGCCGGGAGCCCGGTGGTGCCCGGGCGCTCGGGATCGAGGCGGCCCCAGTAGCTGCTGCCGACCTGCAGGTTGAGCCGGATGTCGACCGGACCGTCGAGCGCTCGGCGCAGGCGCGGCTCGCGGTCGAGGTCGACGAAGCCCGTCGTGCGGCCGTCGAGCGAGAACCGCAGGCAGCCGGGCGTCCAGTCGACCGCGTAGGTGTGGAAGCCGTCGGCGAGCGGCTCCGCGGCCCGCCCCCAGCCGCCGACCCGCCGGTACCCGGGAGGGGCGGTGGTGTCCTCGTGGACGGTCCAGGCGTACTGCTCGGACATCGCGCTCCGCTGCCGGGAGGTGGGGGTGCCCCACGCCTCGACGACGTCGATCTCGCCGGGCAGGTCGGAGGCCCGCAGCCAGAAGGCCGGCCAGAGCGCCCGCGAGCGGCCGGGCTCGACGGGGAGCCGAGCCCGCACCTCCCACCGTCCGTGCTGCTGGGCGAAGTGGCCGATCGTGTCGAGGTAGCCCGTGCTGACGGGACGCTCGCCGGAGGTGTCGCCGGCCGGGTCGGACCGGGCGGTGATGCGCAGGCGCCCGCCGCGCACCTCGACGGCGTCGGCCCGGATGCGGGCCTGGTCGAAGGACAGCGTCGTGTCGTCGCGGACCGTCCAGCGGTCGGGGTCGACGCGGGCGCCGGAGAACTCGTCGTGCCACGCGAGCCGACCCTGCGCAGGGTCGGAGAGGTCGAGCCGGTCGACGTCGCCGGTCCGGCAGGGCACCGCGTCGGCGGTCGGTGCGTCGGCACGGTCGCCTCCCGGCCCGACCAGCCGCACCGTCACGAGCAGACCCGCCACGAGGGCGAGCAGCACCACGACGAGCAGGACCCTGCGACGCACCCGGTGGCCTGCGGACGTCAGGCGCGGACGCCGGCGACGGCCTGCTGCGGGGCCACGACGCGGGCGTTGACGTCCTCGAGCTCGAGGTAGCTGGCCATGCAGGACGGGCAAGCCTCGAGGTGGACGTGGATGCGCTTCTGCTCGCGCATGCCGACGGTGCGCCGCACGAGCGACGCGAGCCGGGGACGCAGCTGACGGCACTCGTCGCTGGCCTCGACGCCGTCGGCGGCGACGTGCTGCGCGAGGTAGGCCTCGCGGAGCCCGGCGCGGGCGCGGTACACGAGCGCGGAGACGCCGTTGGCCGTGAGACCGAGCCGGTCGCTGACCTCGTGCGGCTTGAGTCCTTCGACGTCGAGGTACCAGAGCACCGTGCGCCAGCGCTCGGGCAGCGACGCGAAGGCGGACCGGACGAGGTCGCGCTCGAACGTGTCGAGCTGTCCGTGCCCGAACGGCACCGCGGTGTCGATCGTCGCGAGGTCGTCCGTCGGCTGGACGCGCTGGCGCAGCCGTCCCCGTCGGGCGGCCTCGTGGCGGACCGAGGTCAGCACGTACGCGCGGAAGGCACGCTCGGGACCGAGACCGCGGCGGAGCTGGCCGAGCACCTGGGCGAACGCCTCGGACACGGTGTCCTCGGCCTCGGTCGGTGCGCCGAGGCGCCGGGCGAGGCGCAGGGCCACGGGCCGGTACCGACGGAACAGCTCGGCATAGGCGTCGTCGTCGCCGTCCCGCGCGAGGGACAGCAGGTGCGCGTCGTCCAGCTCTACGCCGGACGCGCGCGCAGACATGCGCGATTCATCGATGGACATCTGAACTTTCCCCTGGATCGTTCCCCGCCCTCCACCGTGGTGACGGTCTCCGGCCGGGACTGCCCGCGTTCGTGACACAGGCAGTTGCAACTCGGCCATAGTAACCGGGTGAGACAGCGGGTCAATGGCTCAACTCACAGGCACGGACGCCCGCCCGCGGCGTCATGAACGAGGCCGTCGTCGCTCCCAGTGCATGACGTCCCGTACCCGAGGAGCTCCTGCATGCAGTCCGCACCACCTCAGCCCGCCCAGCTCAGTGAGCTCGCCGGCACCCTGCGCCGACGCTGGCGCGTGCTCGCGCTGGGTGCGGTGGTCGGCGTCCTGCTCGGCGTCCTCGCCTGGGTGCTGCTGCCCGTGACGTACACCGCCACCACGTCGGTGCGGGTCGTGCCGGTCGACGTCAGCCCCTCCAGCGGGTCGAGCCCGACGCTCGACGTCGCGACCGACGCCCAGCTGGTGACGTCCGGCGACGTGCTGACGGCTGCCGCCGACGACCTCGACACCTCGGCGGGTGCCCTGAGGAGGGGGGTGTCGGTGACGAACCCGCCCGACACGGCCGTCCTCGACATCGCCTACACGGCGTCGACGCCGCGGACAGCGGCGGCCGGGTCGCGTGCGGTGGCCGAGGCGTTCCTCACCGTGCGCGGCGAGGCCGCGGCCACGACGGTGCAGGAGCTGCAGGAGGCCACCTGGGACCGCATCGACATGCTCGAGGACTCGGCCGACCGCTACCCGAAGGACTCCCCCGCCCGTGAGTCGATCCTCACCGAGGCGAAGACGCTGGGCACCCGCGCCGCGGAGCTGGCGACGGTCGACACGTCGCCGGGCCGGGTGCTCGGCGCACCGGCCACCCCGTCCGCGCCGTCGTCGCTCGGCGTGCTGCCGCTCGGCGTGGCCGGCCTCGCGCTCGGCCTCCTCGTGGCCGTCCCGGTCGCGCTGACCCGTCGGGACCGCGCGCCGGATCCCGGCGTCATCGCCAGCCCGCAGGACCTCGGGACGGGGCAGGGCTCGGCGGTGCTCGACGGCACGGCCGACGCCAGCCCGGAGGACACCTGGGACGTCGCCGCGCTCATGCTCGACCTCCCGGCGACCGCGCCGGCCAACGGTCCCGTGACGCTCCTCGTCGACGGGTCCGTCGGCACCCAGTCGGGAGAGGGCCTGGCCGAGGCGCTGCGCCGCCGCGGCCTGCCCGTGCGGCACGTCGACGCGTCGGCCCTGCTCGAGAGCAAGATCGCGCGCGGCTGGCCCACGGACCGCAAGAAGGCGACCTGGACGGGCGAGCTCGTGGTCGTCGACTCCTCCGCGCTGGCCTCCGACGCCCTCGTCGCGACCCTTGGCACCCGTGTCGACCACGTGGTGCTGGCGCGGTCGGTCGACGACGACGCGGTCGCGGCACGTCGCGTGCGCAGCCTGCTGGCCGTGCAGGGCGTCGACGTCGCCCTGACGGTCCTGCTCCCGCGCCGCTGAGCAGCACCCGGGAGCGGCCCGGGCCCGGTGGGTCAGACGGCCCGGAGCCTGGCCAAAGCGACGAGGCCGAGCCGCTCGCGCGCCACGACGCCCACGACGACGTGGACGATGGCGACCACGGCGGTCGTGGTGACGGCCACCGTCCACGACGTGCCCCACAGCAGCAGCGCGAGCGCGCTCGGGACGAGGACGAGCACGACGGGCAGGGCGGCCGCCCAGAGGATCGGTCGCCACGGCGGGCGCACGCCCATCAACACCTGCACCTGGTAGCCCACGACGAGGGTGTCGACGACGATGGTCGCCGCCCAGGCGACGGCCGCGCCCTCGATGCCCCAGTGCGGGACGAGCAGCGCCAGCAGGAGGAGGTCGAGCACGAGCGCCCCGGTCTTGTCGGCGAGCTGCCAGCTGCTGCGCCCGGCCATGAGCAGCACGCTCTGGACGGCGCCCGCGGCGGTGGCCACCGCCATCGCAACCGCGAGGACGCGCAGCGACGTCGCGCCCGAGGTGAAGTCGGGGCCGAAGATCGAGAGCACGGGCTCGGCGAACACCGCCAGCACGGCGTAGAACGGCCAGGCCGCCCACACCATGGCGGCGGTGACGACGCCGTACAGACGTCCCACGAGCGCCGTGTCGCCGCGGGCCGACGCGCTGCTGATCGCCGGCCCGACGGCGATGCGCGCCGCCTGCTGCACGACCTCGCCCGCACGGGCGCAGCGCGTGACCACGGCGTACACGCCGGCCTCGGCCGGCGACGCGAGCACGCCGACGACCACGACGTCGGCCCACTCGAGGACGACCTCGACGCACGCTGTGGCCCCCCGTGCCGCGCTGAATCCCCAAAAGCCCGGGTAGGCGCGGCGCGGGGTCCGCGTGCGTGGGACGTGCCGCAGGGCGAGCGCGATGGCGACCACGAGCACGAGCGGCACCGGCAGCAACCACGCCGCCACAACCTCGCTGACTCCCCACCCGGCCAGGACGGCGACCCCGACCGCGACCACGCGACCGGCGGGCAGCAGGACGTTCTGCAGCAGCGGGTAGGTCAGCGTGTCGCCGGCACCGCGGGAGACCCCGAGGGCGAGGGCGGTCAGCGAGGCCAGGACGGCGAGCGGGACAGCGGCGACGACCACCGCGGGGGCCAGGCCGTCGGGCGCGGTCGCGAGCGCGAGGGGGACCCCCACGAGCACGACGAGCGCACCGCCGACCAGCACGGGTCCGACGGCGGTGCGTACCACCCAACCGGTGTCCTCGGCTCGACCCCGGGCCCGGGTCGCCGCGACGAACCGGACGAGTCCGGTGTCGGCGCCGAGCTCGGCCGTGTTGGCCACCACGACGAACACCGCGACCACCAGGAAGTACACGCCCGAGCCCTCGACGCCGAGGTGGCGGCCGACGAGGGCGGCGAGCACGAGGTTGACGACGGCGCCGAGCGCGCCACCCACCAGGTTGGCGACGGCGGCCGCGCCGAGGCCCGAGCGCGCTCCCGCCGTCGTCGGCCCTGCCACCGCCTCAGTCATCGGCGTCGAGACCGTAGCGCCGACGCAGCAGGACGGCGGCGACGAGGGCGATGGCGAGCAGCTGCACGATGTCGAGGCCGTAGACGACGATGGCCAGGCTCGAGACGACGAGAGTCGCGTGCAGGGCCACGTCGACGTCGTCGCGGCAGGCGCGGGTGCGCCACGTCGAGCCCCAGAGGAACAGCAGGAACAAGCCGAGCCCGACGAAGCCGAAGCTGAACATGAGGGTCCACACGTATCCCTGGGTGCCGACCGAGAGCGCCTGCTCGGCCGACGGGCGAGGGGCCCCGAAGCCGAGCAGCGGAGACTGCAGCGTCCGCTGGATGGTCTCGGCGTACAGGGTGAACCGGGCACCGTTGGACTGGCCGTACTCCTGCCGGACCTCGAACTGCGTGAGGAGGCCCTGCCACATCAGCACCGTGCCGGTGAGCAGCCCGAGCACGGCCAGGGCGACCACGGGAGCCGCGCGGTCGCGCAGGGCGTACCGGACGAGCACGTAGGCCCCGGCGAGCGCGAGGGCCGCGAACATGCCGCGGTTCGACGTCGCCATGGCCGGCACGACCATGACGCCCGCGCCCACGAGGATCGCGGCGCGCAGCAGCAACGACCGGGTGGAGAGGAAGCAGGCCAGCGCGACCGGGGTGAGGACGAGGATCGCGACGCCCCAGCTGTTCGCGTACGGGAACGGCGCGGACGGGCGGACGAAGGCCTCGGGGGCGCCCCACGGGTGCTGCACCTCGGCGAACGGCGGGAAGAAGAGGTCGCGGACGTAGGAGTTCTCGGCGATCGACCCGGGCAGCAGCATCCCCACCGGCGTCGTGAGGCGGGTCTCGGGCAGCAGCATGCCGAGCAGCCCGCCGACGATGACGAAGAACCACAGGAACGTCAGTCCGTGGACGATCCTGGCCCGGGTGAGCCGCGTGCGCGCCGCGACGGCGTAGACGAAGGCGATCGCGACGAAGGCCATGATCGCGAGGCGGAACGCGAAGCCGAGCAGGCGCGGTCCGGTGTCGATCATGACCGACGACGCGAGCATCCAGAGGCAGAGCCCGACGATCGCGCCGACGCCGGGGACCCAGATCGCGCACCGGCGCGCCAGCAGGAACCCGAGCATGACGAGCGCCAGGGTGACGGCTCCGGGCACGACGGTGACGCCGAGCAGCCACATGACGGGGAACCCCCAGAGCATGGTCAGCAGCGGCCAGGCAGGGAGCGGGTCGGGCGGCAGCCGCGGCGCGGGGACGGCGTCGGGAAGGCTGCTCGGTGCGGCGCCGGCCGCTCCGTCGACGGGCGGGGCCGCCGCGCTGGTCACAGCGCCCGCAGCGCCCGCAGGCGCCGCTGCAACGTCATGACCATCAGCAGGAGGTTGGCCGCGGCCAGGAGGCCGTAGCCGAGCAGGAAGAGGGGGGTGACCGGCCACAGCAGGAACACGAGGTTCTGCACGCCGACGTCGGCGGGGAGCTGCACCACCGACGACCAGCGTCCCGCGGCCGCGGCGCGTGCCCCGCGGTCGGGCACGAGCTGCTCGGCCAGGATCTGCGCGAAGAACCGCACCGACGCGACGAACGCGTAGCCGAGCGGCAGCAGGGCCCACGCGGGGTCGAGGTCGGTGTGCCGCAGGAGCGCCACGGCCACCACGAGGTGGACGGCAAGGGTGCGGGCGGCGTCGACGGTGTGGTCGAGCCACTCCCCCGCCCGCGACCCGCCGCCACGCAGCCGCGCCAGCTGGCCGTCGGCGGCGTCGAAGGCGAACGCGGCCTGCAGCAGCACCACCACCGCCACGGCCGGCAGGAGCGCGGGCGGAGCCGCCACCAGCACAAGGAGGGCGGCGACCACGAGGCCTGCGCTCACGGCGGTGACCTGGTCGGGCGTGGCGCCGACGCGGTGCGCGAGGGCCGCGACCCCGCGGCCGAGCCTGCGGTTGACCACCCGCATGTAGAAGGGCACGCCGGCACCGTCCTTCTGGGCCGCGGCAAGGTGGTCCCAGGAGGTGCGGACGTCGAGGGCGGTCACGGCGCGGACCTCAGCGCGACGCCACGACGGACGCGTCGAGGCTCGCGTTCGGCGTGGACCGGTAGTTGGAGTGAACCTCGGCGGTGACGACGTTGGTCCCGTCGCGCAGCGCCGACGACGGCAGGTCGACGCGCACGGGCGAGGCCGTCGCCGCCGTGGTGCTGGGCGCCGACGTGGCGTAGGTGGTCGACGTGAGTGACCCGCTGGGCAGGTTGACGCGCGCCACCTCGACCCCGTTCACGCGCACGAGCACGCCGTCGTCGGCGCGGGTGGTGAGCACGTAGCGGGTGAACGCGTCGACGTCGGCGAGGTCGAAGCCGGTCCGGTAGTAGGCGGTGACCGCCCGCCGGGTGCCCGCGGGCACGTCGACGTCGGTCGCGATCGAGCTCCCGCCCCAGCCGAGCGGCGCGGCTCCGCGCCGCCAGCCGGAGCTGTCGAAGCCGTCGCTAGTCCAGGCCGGGTCGACGGCGTTCGCGTCGTCGAACCAGTAGGCCCACGTGGCCCCCGCGGGGAGCACGGTGCTGCTCACCGTCGGACGCACGACCGACGTCGAGGCGGACCAGTTGCCCTGACCGTCGCTTGCGCGGACGAAGAACCGGTCGTCGACGTCGGAGCCGGGCACCTGGACGGACGTCGACGACGTCACGGCGACCACGCGGTCGTCGCGCAGGACCTCATAGCGCACCCCGGCGGTGGAGGACGGCGACCACGAGACCGTGGCCGTCGAGCCCTCCAGCGAGACCGCCGGGCCCGACGGTGCTGCAGGCGCCGTCGACGGTCGCTGCGCGAACCGCGCGAACCCGCCGGAGAACTGGTTGGAGCCGTTCTCGCGGACGCTCGTCTGGATCGACCCGCCGGCCCAGAGGGTGCCGTCGCTGGCCACCTCGACGGCCCAGACGCCGTAGCCGCCGCGCGACTTCCACTGCGGGGCGAACGTGCTCACGAACGCACCCGACGCGGCGTCCCACGCCCCGAGCAGGGAGATCTTGCCGGCCTGGCGCCAGGGGACGGGGTTCTGCCCCACGCCCCAGGTGTCCCAGCTCGTCGTGCCCTCGAACACCCAGTCGCCGCAGTGGCACCCGCCGTAGACCACCCGGCCGTTGCTCCCGATCGCCTGCAGGTCGCCGCCGGACTTCGTGATGCTCGTGTCCTGCAGCGCCAGGGTGGAGCGGTCGTAGGAGAACATGCTGTGCTGCGATCCACCCAGCCACACCTTCGAGCCGACCTGCTCGACGGCCTGCTGGTACGTGGCTCCGGACGTGCTGAAGGTGGGGTTCCACGCCGGGTCGGTGACGGGCGCCCCGGCCGCGGTGCTGATCGCGACACCGTTCTTGACGGCCGTGGAGCCCGAGGCGGTCATGTACCCGGCGAGGTAGACGCGGCTGCCGTCGTCGTCGACGTCGAGCGACGCGACCGCGCCGTTGAGGTTGGGGTTCCACTGCCCGTCGCCGTTCCCGGTCGACAGGGTGATGCGTCCGGCGTTGCGCGCGAACCACGACGACGTGCCCTTGACGAGGTGCGTGAAGCTGCCGCCGACGTAGAGCCGCCCGTCGGACACGTCGAGGCTGCGCACGCTGACCTTGCCCGAGCTGCCACGGTTCTCGACGACGGTGCTCCAGGACGGGGAGAGCGTGCCGGCGGTGTCGAGCACGGCGAGGCCGGTGCGTCGCTGGCCGTTGACGCTGGTGAAGTCGCCGCCGACGGCGAGCCGGCCGTCCGGGAGCGCCTTCAGCGCGCGCACCTGGTTGTCGAACGTCGGCCGGAAGGAGGAGATCCATGCGCCCGTCGAGACGTCGAACGCGGCGAGGTAGGACTGCGCCACGCTCTGGGACCCGTCCTGGTTGCGGACGGTGGTGAAGTTGCCGCCCACGTACATGACGTTGCCGATCTGGGCGAAGGCCTGCACCTCGGTGGCGAGCTCGCCGGTGCCGGCCGCGCCGGTCCCGGTGACGCCCCACGGCTGGGCCAGGGAGCCGCTGCGAGCGACGGGAAGCGCGGTGACGGCTGCCGTCCCGCTGTCGGGCACCGCGGCGAACGACAGGTCGGCCTGACGCAGCCGGGGCGTCGGTAGTGCCCTGGACCGCGGAGTTGTAGTTGAAGCCGCGGACCCAGCCGTTCCCGCTGTACTCGTTCGTCCAGACCCGGCGGAAGTTCTGGCGACCGCCGTCGTTCGTGCCGAAGTCGAGCGTGGTCTGGCCCGAGAACCGGACCCCGTCGAAGGAGGAGCCGGTGAGCGGGTGGCCGGCGCCGAACGCCCACGACCACGAGGCGAGCGAGCGGAGGGAGAAGCGGACCTCCTGCCACGCGCTTCCCTGCGCGTCCTTGGCGCGTCGCAGGCGGACGCCGTCGGGCAGCGCGTCGACCGCGCCACCGTCCAGGAGCGCGTCGATGGTCGCCGACGAGAGCCGGCGCGGCCGGAAGGCGGCCTGGCCGGTGACCGGTGAGGCGACCTGCGCGGTCGTGCCCTGCGCGTCACCGTCCCACGTCCACCCGTCGCGACCACGCCCCACCAGGACCCAGCCACCACCGTCGGTCGTCATGTCGCAGTAGAACTGCGTCGGCGTCCGCAGCTGCGGCGTCAGCAACCAGTAGAGCCCGTCGGGA
>LUMT01000105.1_pt2 | contig 67958 bp, 62 predicted proteins | sample 729741 | NCBI WGS metagenome assembly LUMT01 (sample SAMN03860299, study PRJNA289734) | marine metagenome | biome: seawater column; feature: ocean; material: water; isolation source: Red Sea water column Station 192 - depth 50m | place: Saudi Arabia: Red Sea | collected 2011-10-15 | depth 50 m
CGACCGGCTCGTCGTCGAGCACAAGCCGCTCTACAAGGGCATCAGCGGCGACCTCGTGGACGACATCTACGACACGCTCTACCGCCTGGGCCTCGACGGTCCGGTGCCCACGGACCTGCTGGCCGGCACGACGCTGACCGCCTCCCGCTGGGACGAGGGGGCGGGACGCTTCTCCCTGGAGCTGCGCCACGACGAGACGGACCAGGCGTTCACGCTGGACACGGCGTCGCTCGTGCTCGCCACCGGCTACCGGGCGCAGCTGCCCGACCTCGTGGAGCCGCTGCGCGAGGGGCTGCACTGGGACGAGCGTGGCCGCTACGCCGTCGCCGCCGACTACACGATCGACGCCGAGCACCGCGTGTTCGTGCAGAACGCCGAGGAGCACACGCACGGCTTCGTCGCGCCCGACCTCGGCATGGGCGCGTTCCGCTCGTCGATCATCGTCAACGCCATGGCCGGACGCGAGGTGTACGCCGTCGAGGAGCGGATCGCGTTCCAGACGTTCGGGGCGCCGACGTCCGACCGCGACGGCGGAGCCCGCGCCGACGGGATCCGCAGCCTGACGGGGGTGGACCGATGAGGATCGAGCTCGAGCCGCTCGACGTCGAGCGCGACGTCGACCTGCTGCACGCGTGGGTCACGCACCCGCGGTCGCGGTTCTGGATGATGCAGGGCGCGAGCGTCGACGACGTGCGCCGCGAGTACGCCGACATCGTCGCCAGCCCGCACCACGACGCGTGGCTGGGTCGGGTCGGCGACGGCCCCGGCGGGGGTGCCGGGCCGTGGGCGGCGAACGGCACCGGGGGTGCCGGGCCGTGGGCGGCGAACAGCACCGGGGGTGCCGGGCCGTGGGCGGCGAACAGTCCAGCGTTCCTCGCGGAGACCTACGACCCCGCCCGCTCCGCGCTGAGCGCGGTGCTGGACGTGCGACCCGGCGACCTCGGGATGCACGTGCTGGTGGCCCCCACGGACACGCCGGTGCACGGCTTCACGGCCGAGGTCTTCGCCGCGGTCATGCGGCACTGCTTCGCGCTGCTCGGCCACGCCGACGAGCCGACGGCGCGGGTCGTGGTCGAGCCCGATGCCGCCAACACGGCCATCCACGCGCTGAACGCGCGGGCCGGGTTCGTTGTCGAGGGGGAGGTGCAGCTGCCCGACAAGCGGGCCCTGCTCAGCACCTGCACGCGCGAGCAGTGGGAGCGCAGCGAGCTCGGTGCGGCGGTGGTGGCCCGATGAGCACCGTCGTCGACCTGCACGCGACGTCGCAGGAGGCGTTCGACGCCGCCGACCACCTGGAGCCGGTCACGCTGGAGCGCGCGCAGCGGCGGCTCACCGCCAAGGCCATCGGCGAGCTGACGCACGAGCGTCTGCTGTCGCCGACGCCCGTGCCCGACGCCGCCGGCTGGTGGGAGGTGCGGACGGTCGCGTCCGTCTGGCGCTTCCACGCGCACGTGCACGAGCCCGAGCACTGGTCGGTCGACCCGGCGTCGCTGCTGCGCGCCGACGTCGAGCAGGACGTGACGCGTCCCGTCGACGTGCTCGAGCTGGTGGCCGAGCTGCACGAGGAGCTCGGCATCCCCGACCACCTGGTCGCCGTGTACCTGGAGGAGCTCAGCGCGACCCTCGCCGCGGCGTGCTGGTCCGACGTGCACCACGACCACAGCGCCGAGGACCTCCTCGACGCCGATCTGGCCACGACCGAGGCGGCCATGCACGAGGGCCACCCGGCGTTCATCGCCACGAACGGCCGCATCGGCTACGGCCTCGACGACTACCGTGCCTACGCGCCGGAGACCGGCAGCGAGGTGCACCTGGTGTGGCTCGCCGTCCGCCGCGAGCACACGGTGCTGGCCGTCGGCGACGGGATCGACGAGGACACCCTCTACGCGGGCGAGCTCGACGCGGACGAGCGCGCCGGGTTCGAGCTGCGGCTGCGGTCGCTGGGGCTCGACCCCCGCGACTACCTGCTCGTGCCGGCCCACCCGTGGCAGTGGACCAACAAGCTGGCCATCACGTTCGCCGCCGACGTGGCGCGTCGTGACGTCGTGCCGCTCGGCCCAGGCCGCGACGCCTACCGCGCGCAGCAGTCGGTGCGCACGTTCCTCAACGTCTCCGACCCGTCGCGCCTGTACGTCAAGACCGCCCTGTCGGTGCAGAACATGGGCTTCATGCGGGGGCTGTCGCCGCACTACATGCGCGGCACCCCGGCCATCAACGACTGGGTGCACCGGCTCGTCGCCGACGACGCCGAGCTGCGTCGCTGCGGCTTCGAGGTGCTGCGCGAGCGCGCCGCCGTGGGCTACACCGGTGGCGTCTACCAGCAGGTCGCCGGCGTGCGGCGGGGTCCGTACCAGAAGATGTTCGCCGCCCTGTGGCGCGAGACCCCCACCCTCGTGGCGGGCGAGCGCGCCGCGACGATGGCGTCGCTGCTGCACCGCGACCGCGACGGTCGCAGCCTGGTCGCGGCGACGGTGCGCGCGTCGGGCCTCGACCCGGCCGACTGGGTGCGGCGCTACCTCGACGTCTACCTGCGTCCGGTCGCGCACTGCCTGTGGGCGCACGACCTGGCCTTCATGCCGCACGGGGAGAACCTCATCCTGGTGCTGCGCGACCACGTGCCCGTGCGCGCGTACATGAAGGACGTCGGCGAGGAGGTCGCGCTGCTCGTCGGCGACGGCCCCGAGGCGCACCCCGAGCACGAGCTCCCCGAGGCGGTGCGCCGCATCCGGGCCACCGTGCCGGAGGGTCAGCAGTCGCTCGCGGTGCTCACCGACGTGCTCGACGGGTTCCTGCGGTTCCTCGCCGCGATCCTCGCCGACGACGGTGTGCTCCCGGGCGCCGACTTCTGGACGGTGGCCGCGGAGTGCCTGCGCGACCTGCAGGCCGACCACCCGGAGCTGGCCGACCAGCACGCGCGGTACGACCTGCTCGCCCCGGACTTCGAGCACTCCTGCCTGAACCGGCTGCAGCTGCGCAACACGCTGGAGATGGTCGACCTCGCGGACCAGGCGACGTCGCTGCAGCTGGTCGGCCGGCTCGCCAACCCCCTGCACGGCCGATGACCGCCGTCCCGCACCCGGGTGGGCTCCCGGCGCATCTCTCGGGCGGGACACGCCGGGGGCCCTCCCGGGCGCGGGACGCGAGGGGGCGGGCATGAGCGTGCTCACCGTGCGGGCCGCCTCGCTCGAGGCGCTCGCCTTCGAGCAGGGTCGCCGGACCGTCGAGGTCGCCGAGGACCGTCTGCTGGAGGACCTCGCCCACGTGCAGGCCGTCACGGGCACCGTCTGGGACGAGTTCTGGAGCCGGTCGCTGCTCGTGCGCACCGCGCGACGCGCGCACGAGCGGCTCGACGACGAGACGCGCGGCTTCGTCGACGCCTACGCGGCGGGGGTGCGGGCCGCGGGGATCGAGGACTGGCAGGACTGGACGTCGCTCGGCGTCTTCGCCGTCCACCACGCGCTCTTCGGCTCCCTCGGCCACCACCTGTGGCGGCGTCACGCCGCGCGCGTGCTCGGCTCCGACGCGGCGCGCGCGCTCGCGCAGGAGGTGCCGGCCCTCTCGGGCAGCAACGCCTGGGTCGTGGGAGGCCGCAGGTCGACCGACGGTGCGCCGCTCATCGGCGCCGACCCGCACCGCATCGTCACGGTGCCCAGCGTCTACCAGCGGGTCCACCTCGTGGCCGGCGACGCCGACGTCGACGTCGTCGGGCTGACGTTCCCGGGCGTGCCGGGGGTGCAGCACTTCGGGCACACCGGCACGGTCGCGTGGGCCATCACCAACGCGATGGCCGACACCCAGCGGCTCGTCGACGTCGAGGCCGACACGCCGCGCGACGTCGTCGAGGGACCTCGGGTTCGCGGCCTTCGTGCCGCTGCTGCGCGCCCGCACCACCGCCGACGTCGACGCCGCCCTCGACCACTGGGTCGAGCCGGTCAACGACGTGCTCGTGGCCGACGTCGACGGTGCCGTGCTGCACCGGGTCGCCGGCCGGGTGCCGTGGCGCGAGACGTCGGGCGAGTGGTCGGGCTGGGTCGTGCCGCACCGCCGACGGGTGGGGCCGACCGAGCACGCCGTGGTCGCCAACCACCGGCAGGGCGGGCACAGCGCCGCGCTGGCCGACGAGCTCGCGCCCCCGCACCGCGGCCGTCGCCTGCACCAGCTGCTCGCGTCGTCGCCGACGCTCGATGTCGAGACCGGCGCGGCGCTGCACGCCGACACGCTCCTGCTGCCGGCCGCGCACTGGCAGCGCAGGCTGGGGGAGCTGGCGATGTCGTCGGAGCCGGCCGAGGTGCGCCAGGTGCGTGACCGGCTCCTTGCCTGGGACGGGCACATGGACGCCGCGTCGAGCGACGCCGCCCTGTTCGCGCTGCTGCGGTCCGCCGTCGTCCGACGTCTGGTCGCGCACCCCGCGCTCGCCCCGCTGCACGAGCCGTCCGACGACCCGTGGACGGGCCCCGAGGAGCTGTTCGCGCCCTGGCTGCGCCCCGAGCCGCGCGTGGCGCTCGCGCTCGACCGCTGGCTCGAGGACCCGACGGCGGCGTCACCGCTGCTCACGTCGTTCGACCTCGACTGCACGCTGCTCGCCGCGCTGCGCGAGGTCGCGCCGTCGGCGGGCGACGTGGGGCCCTGGGGCGACGTGCACACCTTCACGACCCCCGACGGCGAGGTGCTGCGGCTCGGCGGCGACGACGGCTGCGTGCTGTCGACGTCGTCGCTGCCCGGCCTGGACGACCGGGTGTGGCGCGGCCCGGTCGCGCGACTGGTGTGGAGCCTCGGCGACCGGTCGCGCAGCCGCTGGACCCTGCCCGACGAGACGGACGTGTGGGCGGCGGGCTCGACGTCGCCCCTGGAAGAGGACCTCGCATGACGTTCACGCACCGCCCGCTCGACCCGGTGGCCGACCTCGACCTGGTCCACGGCTGGGTGACGCAGGAGCGCGCCGAGTTCTGGGGGATGACCGACCACACGCGCGAGGAGGTCGGGGAGGTGTACGCCTACCTCGACTCCCTGTCGACGCACCACGCGTACCTCGTCCACGAGGTGGCCGCGGCGCCTCACGATGCGGTGCCGGTCGCGATCTTCCAGACCTACGAGCCGCAGCACGACCCGGTGGGGGAGGCGTACGCGGTGCAGGAGGGGGACCTCGGTGTGCACCTCTTCGTCGGCCCCGGCGAGCCAAGGCCGGGCTTCACGGGCTCGCTGGTCGCCTACGTACGACATGTGCTGATGGCCGACCCCGCCGTCCGTCGGCTCGTGGTCGAGCCCGACGTCCGCAACGAGCGCTCCGTGTCGCGCTTCCTGCGCGAGGGCTTCGAGCGCGGCCCCGTCGTCGACCTGGGCCACAAGACCGCCCAGCTCGCCTTCCTCCCCCGCCCCACCTGACCCCCGCGCCGCGCACGTTTACGTGGGGCCCCACGTAAACGTGCGATAGCGACGCATGTTTGCGGTGGGGGGAGCGTGTTTGCGTGGGGCCCCACGCAAACGGTCACGGTGTGAAGGGGTGGCCGGTGGCCGCGTCGTACAGCTCGACGTCGGCGAGGGGGACGGTGCGGCGGGAGACGCCGACCTTGGTCCACGTGAACCCCTCGGGCGGGTCCTCCCCGGGAGCGGTCACCGCGACGAGGTGCACACCGTCCACCCCGTCCTCGAACGCGGCCACGTAGTCGGCGGCACCCCCGCCGGGCAAGAGGTACCGGGCGCGGAGGCCGACGTGGGGCGCCGGGCGCACCGGGCCGCGACCGTTGCGCCAGCCGTAGGCGGGGGTGTCGTAGAAGGAGATGACGCGACGTCGACCGTCGGCCTCGAGGCGCCACAGCTCGGCCCCCGACGGCGCCCGCGTCTCGCGGAGCACGCCGTCGACGACCTCGACGCCGGGCAGCTCGGGCAGCACCAGGAAGTCGACGAACCGACCCGCTCCGGGCTCCGGGTCGGGGTGGTCGAACGCCGCCCGCGCCGCGTCGGCGTCGGCGTACGTCGCCTGCTCGAGCGGCACGACCGGACCGCCGACGACGTCGAGCCCCTCGAGCACGACGCCCGTGGTCTGCGCCGGGGTGAGCAGCGCGAACCAGCGCCGCCGCACGGTGGGGGTCACGGGACGAGCAGGACCTTGCCGGTCGCGCGACGCTCGTCGATCTCGGCGAGCGCCTGCGCGGCGTCGTCGAGGCCGAACGTGGCGCCGATCGGCGGCGTCAGCGCACCTGAGGCCAGGTGCGGGGCGATCGCGGCCCACTCCTGTGCCACGTGCCCGGGGCGGGCGAGCGCGTAGGCACCCCAGCCGACGCCGACGACGCTGAGGTTGTTGAGCAGCAGCCGGTTCACCTTGACCTCGGGGATGTCGCCCGCGGTGAAGCCGACGACCAGCAGGCGGCCGTCCTCGCGCAGGCTGCGCAGGGAGTCGGTGAACCGGTCGCCGCCGACGGGGTCGACGACGAGGTCGACCTTGCCCGACGCCTTCACCGCGTCGAGGAAGCCGTCGGCGAGCACGAACTCGTCGGCGCCCGCGTCGATCGCGACGGCACCCTTCTCGGCGGTCGACGTGACGGCGACGACGTGACCCGCGCCGAAGGCCTTGGCGACCTGGATCGACGCGGTGCCGACGCCGCCTGCCGCGCCGTGGACGAGCACGCGCTCACCCTCCGCGAGCCGGCCGCGCTCGACGAGCGCGAAGTAGGCGGTGAGGTAGTTCAGCGGCACCGAGGCGCCCTGCTCGAAGGAGACGGAGTCCGGCAGCGGGAACGTCATGTCGGGCTGGGTGACGGCGTACTCCGCGAACCCGCCGAGCATGCAGAACCCGGCCACGCGGTCGCCCGGCGCGAAGCCCGAGCCCTCCGGCGCCGACACGACCTCGCCCGCGACCTCCGAGCCGGGGACGAACGGCAGCTCGGGCTTGAGCTGGTACAGCCCGCGGGTCTGCAGCACCTCCGGGAAGGAGACGCCGGCGGCCCGTACCCGTACGAGCACCTGGCCCTCCGCGGGCGTCGGGTCGGGGAGCTCGGTGACCTCGACGGCCGAGGGCCCGTCGAGCGTCGTGATCTGCACGGCACGCATGGCCCGACCCTAGGGCCGCCACCCGTGACTAAGCAAGCGCTTAGTCAAGATCGGTGGGGTGTCCGCTGCCGGGCCCCGGCACTCACCACGGGAATCCCTCGCCCACCCTGGGAAGCGTCCGCAGGTGAGTGGGGGAGAACCATGGTGGGCTGCTGATTCCCATGACCTCATGGGAATCAGCGGGCACGCAGGATCACGGGGGCCTTGTCGTCGGGGACGTTCGTGATGTTGCGCAGGCGCGGGCCGGTGGGCTGCTCGGTGTGCACCGCGAAGCGCTGCAGCACCTCGCGCAGGACGACCGTGCCCTCCATCAGTGAGAAGGCCGCGCCGATGCAGCGCCGCACGCCCCCGCCGAACGGGATCCACGTGCCCGCCGACACCTCGCCGTCGAGGAACCGGTCGGGCCGGAACAGGTGCGCGTCGGCGAACGACGACTCGCGGCTGTGCGACAGCATGATCGACGGCGCCACCGTCGTGCCGCGCGGCAGGCGACGCCCCGCGACCACCTGGTCGCTCTGCAACGACCGCGCCACGAAGTCGATGATCGGGTGCAGCCGCATGGCCTCCTTGAGGCACGCCTCGAGGAACACCTCGTCGCCCTGGTCGGCAGCCGTGGTGGCCCGCGTCAACAGGTCAGGGTGCTGGCCGAGCTCGTGCAGCGTCCACGACAGCGCCGAGGCGGTCGTCTCGTGCCCGGCCAGCAGCAGCGTGACCAGCTGGTCGCGCAGCTCCTGGTCCGACAACGGCTCCTCGCCGTCGCCGCCCCCCGCGCGCAGCAGCCGCGACAGCACGTCGTCGCGACCCTCCAGCCCGTCGCGCGCGTGCTCGGCCCGACGCTCGGCGATCTCCGCGTACAGCAGCGCGTCGACCTCGCGCAGGTTCGTGAAGAACCCGCGCCATGGCGGCACCTTCCGCAGCCGTGGGAAGATCCACGACAGCAGGATGCCGGCGTCGATGTCGACGATGCGCGTGACCTTCGGGCGCAGCACCGCCAGCCGCTCCTCGTCGGTGACGCCGAAGACCACCTGCAGGATGACCTCGAGCGTCAGCGCGTTCATCGCGTCGAGCGTCACGAGCCGCTGGCCGTCGTGCCAGCCCTGGACGGCCTCCTTCGCCAGGCCCTCCACGAGCGGCCGGTAGCTGCGCATCGCCGGACCCGTGAACGCCGGCATCAGCAGCTTGCGTCCGCGCTGGTGCTCCGCGTCGTCCGTGAGCAGCAGCGAGTGGTCGCCCATGACCGGACGCAGGATCGCGTTGCCCTCGCCCGCGTGGAACTGCGACGGGTCGGCCGCGAAGATCTCCTTCACGTCGGCCGGGTCGGCGTGGACGACGATCGTCCGTGGCCCCGGCAGGATCTGCACGGAGAACGTGTCCCCGTACCGGGCGTGCGCGTCGCGGACGAGCGGACCCCGCTTCCGCATGAAGCGCATGGTCATGAGCAGCGGGTTCCCCCGCGGGCCCGGCGGCACGTCGTAGCCGTGCTCGTCCCCGACGCCGCCGACCTGGCCCGGGCCCGTCACGTCAGGCCGCCTTCTCCCACGCGAAGTCCTGCGCCTCGACCTTGCGCGTCGCCCACCAGTAGCGGAACGTGAAGCCGGGCCAGATCGTGCGGTTCTTGCCCTGGCTGTCGAGGTACCAGCTGGTGCAGCCGCCCTGGCTCCACACGCCCTTGCTGACCTTCTCCTGCAGGGCGTCGTTGAACTCGCGCTGCGCCTGCGACGTCGGCTCGACGGCCTGCGCGCCACGCTCGTCCATCTCATCGAGCATCGCGATGATCCACTTCGTCTGCTGCTCGATCATGAACACGACCGAGTTGTGGCCGAGCGCCGTGTTCGGGCCCAGCAGGAAGAAGAAGTTCGGGAAGTCGGTGACCGAGATGCCCAGGTAGGTCTCGATGCCCTTCTCCTTGAACGTCTTCGACAGGTCGCGGCCACCCTTGCCGGTCACGTGCACCCACTCGAACGCGTCGGTCACGTGGAAGCCCGTGCCGTAGATGATGACGTCGGCCTCGCGGAACGTGCCGTCCTTGGCGCGGATGCCGTCGGCGGTGATCTCCTCGATGCCGTCGGTGACGAGCTCGACGTTGTCGCGGTTGTAGACCGGGACGTAGTTGTCGGTCTTGAGGATGCGCTTGCAGCCCAGGCGGTAGTCGGGGATCAGCTTCTCCGCGACCTCCGGGTCCTTCACGGTGCGGCGGATGTAGTCGGAGACCTTGTTCTCCATGACCTTGGAGACGTTCTGGAGCGGGCCGGTGAACGCCAGCTGCTGCGCCTCGTTCAGCCAGTACATGGCGTTGCGGTACGCGCGGGTCCCGCCGGGGAGCCTCTTGATGAAGGCGCCCTTGCGGCCCTCGATGTCGTGGTTGTGCTTCGGCACGACCCACGGCGCGGTGCGCTGGTAGACGTCGAGCTGCGCGACGTCGCCGACGATCTGCGGGATGAACTGGATGGCACTCGCGCCGGTTCCGACGACTGCGACCTTCTTGCCGGTGAGGTCGACGTCGTGCTGCCACTGCGCGGAGTGGAAGCGCGGGCCGCTGAAGCTCTCGGCCCCGGGCAGGTCGGGGATGTTCGGGATGTGCAGGCCGCCGATGCCGGACACGACGACGCGGGCGTCGTAGGTCTCCTTGCTCGTGCTGACCGTCCACCGCAGCCGGTCCTCGTCCCACACGGCGCCGGTGACCTCGGTCCCGAAGTGGATGACGTCGTAGAGGTCGTGCTTGCGCGCCACCGAGCGCATGTACTCCCAGATCTCCTGCTGGCCGGAGTACTCGCGGCTCCAGTCCTTGTTCAGCTCGTAGGAGAAGGAGTACATGTGGGACTGGATGTCGCACTCGGCTCCGGGGTAGGTGTTGTCGCGCCAGGTGCCGCCGACGTCGTCGGCCTTCTCGATGACGACGAAGTCGTTGCGCCCCGCCTCGCGCAGCTTCATCGCCATGCCCATGCCGCTGAAACCGGTACCGATGACCAGGGTGTCGGTGGTGATCATGTTTCGGATACTATCGGTATCCGAGTTCCGTGACCAGTGTCGCGGACCACGTCACAGGGAGGCAGCGGTGAGCGTCGACAGCGAGCGCGGCACCACGCGCGCGGAACGCCAGGCCCAGACCCGTGAACGGCTCGTCGAGGTCGCGCGCGAGCTCTTCCTCGCCGACGGCTACGCCGGTACCTCGCTCGACAAGGTCGCCGTCGCGGCCGGATTCTCCAAGGGCGCCGTGTACTCCAACTTCTCCGGCAAGGAGGAGCTCTGCATGGCCGTGCTCGACACCATCCACGAGGAGCAGGTCGAGGGCGTCGTCGCCGCGTTCACCGCCGACACCGACCTCGACGGACGGATCGACGCCTTCGCCGCCTGGGTGCGCGAGAAGCTCGGCAAGCCGCGCTGGACGGCGCTCGAGGTGGAGTTCGCGGCCGTCGCGCGCCAGAGCCCCTGGGTCGCCGGCGAGCTCGTGAAGCGTCACCGGATGCTCGTCGCGGCCAGCGCCGACCTGATCGACCGCGTCCTCGCCGACGCCGGCCTCCGCCTCGACTTCGGCGCCCACAAGGCCGCCGTCGCGCTCCTCAGCCTCGGCATCGGCCTGGGCGCCATGCGCTCGCTCGACCCCGAGCTCGACGTCGACGTCTTCGCCGAGACGATGCGCGCGCTGCTGCGCAGCTCGACCTCAGCCTGAGGTCAGGCTGGGTCTGGACGCGCGCCAGGTTTCCGCTGGTCGAGTCGTCAGGACGGCGAGCGCCAGCGAGCTCGTCCTGACGTATCGAGACCACCCGGCAAGGGCTCAGCGTGGCTGCGTCGACGTGCTCGGGACTGAATTCTCACCAGGTCTCGATCTCCGCCGCGGCTACGCCCCTCGTGCGGCGGCTCCAGCGGGACCGGCTTCGCCGGTGCACCACTCGTCCGTCGCGGCTACGCCCCTGCTGCGACGGCTCCACATCCCCGAACCGCTCGGGCGCGGAGCGCCCTCGGGTTCGGTGATCAGTAGCCGCCGTTGTCCTTGAAGCGCTGGAAGCTGCGCTCGATCTCGGCCTCGGCCTCGACGCGGCCGGTCCAGTTGGAGCCCTCGACGGACTTGCCCGGCTCGAGGTCCTTGTAGACCGTGAAGAAGTGCTGGATCTCCAGGCGGTCGAACTCGGCCACGTGGTGGATGTCGCGCAGGTGCTCCTGGCGCGGGTCGGTCGCGGGGACGCACAGGACCTTGTCGTCGCCACCCGCCTCGTCGGTCATCCGGAACATGCCGATCGCGCGGCACGTGATCACGCAGCCGGGGAAGGTGGGCGACGGCAGCAGCACGAGCGCGTCGAGCGGGTCGCCGTCCAGGCCCAGGGTGTCGTCGATGAAGCCGTAGTCGGCCGGGTACTGCGTCGCGGTGAAGAGCGTGCGGTCGAGGCGGATCCGGTGGTCCTTGTGGTCGACCTCGTACTTGTTGCGCTCCCCCTTGGGGATTTCCACGGTCACATCGAAGATCACGGGCCGGGCCTCTCGTGGGTTGCTGATCGTCCGAGCGAGGTGTCGCCGGGGCCGGACGGACCACCGGGCCTGCGCTCTGGGTGCATAGTCTGGCCCATGTGACGCGACGTGACCGAGGCAGGGTCGGGCTGCCGTGGCTGCTGGGCACCCTCGTGCTCGTCGGCGCGCTCGTCGCCGCCGTCGCGTTCGGATGGACCACGGGGCGGCTCAACCCGCTCGTGTGCGGCGGTGCCTGCGGTCCCGAGGCCGTCGCGACCCCGGCCGGGCTCACCCTCGACACGGTGCCCGAGCGCACCGCCCCCGACCCCGTCGTCACCCGACGTCCCGACCCCGACGCCGTGCGCGCCGCCGTGGGGGGCCTGCTCGACGACCCCGACCTCGGCGGGCGCGTCGGCGTGAGCGTCTTGGCGCTCGACGGCACGTCGCTGCTCGACCGCGACGCGTCGGCGACGTTCGTGCCCGCGTCGACGACGAAGCTGCTCACGGCGTACGCCACGTTGTCCAGGCTCGACCCGACCGCGCGATTCTCGACGTCGACCGTGCTGGACGGCGAGCAGGTGGTGCTGGTCGGTGGCGGCGACCCCTACCTCGCCTCGACCAGGCCGAGCCGACCCACGCGCGTCGACCGCGCCGACCTGCGCACCCTCGCGGGACGCACCGCCGACGCGCTGCGGGCCGCCGGCCGCACGACCGTGCGGATCGGCTACGACGCCGGCCTGTTCACGGGGCCCGCCGTCAACCCGACGTGGGAGTCGTCCTACGTCGCCGACCAGGTGGTCACGCCCGTCAGTGCCCTGTGGGCCGACCAGGGGGAGCGTGACGGCGTGCGCAGCACCACCCCCGCGCAGGACGCCACGGCGCGCTTCGCCGGCTACCTGCGCGACGCCGGCATCCGGGTGCGCGGCGACGCGACCCGCGCCGACCCCGGCTCGAGCGCCCAGCCCCTGGCCGTGGTGCGCAGCGCCACGGTCGCGCAGGTCGTCGACGCGATGCTCGTGCGCAGCGACAACGAGGCCGCCGAGGTGCTGCTGCGGCACGTGGGCATCGCCGCCGGCGGCGCGGGCAGCGTGGCCGACGGGACCCGCGCCGTCGTGGCCACGCTGCGCGAGAACGACGTCCCGGTCCCGGGCCTGCGGCTGCGCGACGGCAGCGGGCTGTCGCGCGCCAACAGGATCGCGCCGGCGACCCTGGCAGGCGTGCTGCGCGCGGCCTCGGCGCGGGCGGCCACCGCGCCGCTGCTGGCCGACCTCCCGGTCGGCGGGTTCACCGGCACGCTCGCGAACCGGTTCGGCACCGACTCCGCCGGTCGCGGCCTGGTCCGGGCGAAGACCGGCACGCTGACCGGCGTGCACTCCCTCGCCGGCTACGTCACCGACCGCGACGGCACGCCCCTCGTCTTCGCCGTCATGACCGACGACACCGACGACGTGAACCCCTTCGTCACGCAGGCCGCGATCGACGACGTCGCGGCTGCGCTCGCCGGCTGCTCCTGCGGCGGCTGAAGAACAGTCCTGTAGTTCTGGCGTTCTCGTGGCAGGAGTGACGTGTGGGACGCAGGATGGTGGTCCCGCCGGGTGGGGAAGCCCGACGGGTCGAGGGAGATCATCATGCGCAGGCTCGGGCTCGCGTGTGTCGCCGCACTGTTGTGCGCGACCACGCTCACCGTCATCAGCGGCACCACGTCGACGGCGGCATCGTCGACCCCGGTGGCGTTCCCGTCGAAGCCGAAGGGGCTCAAGGCGCCCGTGACGCTGCCGAAGGACGTCGACCCGGCCTCGGCGTACGTGCCGCAGGTGGCCTGCCAGCCCGGCACGCCACGCGGCGTCGCGCTGACGCGTGACCTGGTCATGCGCACCTACGGCGTCGGCGGCGCGGGGAACACGGCCCGCAGCTGCACCGAGGGGGTCTCCGAGCACGCCGACGGCCGCGCGTGGGACTGGATGGTCGACGTCACGAAGCCGTCCGAGCGCGCCGCGGCGGCGGACTTCCTGGCCTGGCTCACGAAGGACGGCGGCACGAACGCCCGACGGCTGGGCGTCATGTACGTCATCTACAACGAGAAGATCTGGGCGATCTACCGGGCCAAAGAGGGCTGGCGACCCAGCTCCGGCCACCGCGACCACGTGCACGTCTCGTTCAGCTGGAACGGCGCCCGGGGCACCACCAGCTTCTGGACGGGCAAGGTCCAGCCGGTCGACTACGGCCCGTGCGCCCGGTACAGCGGCCAGCCCGGCGTCGTGAACGGCCAGGCGCGCACGAGTCCCTGCCCCGCGCTCACGGCGCTCGTGCGCAAGACGTCGCGCAGCACCGAGGAGCTCGGCTCGCGCGCGTCGACCGTGCGTTCGGCGCAGACCGCGCTGGGCGTCAAGGTCACCGGCACGCTCGACACCACCACGCGGTCCGCGCTCGCGCGCTACCAGAAGGCGCACGACCTGCCGCCCACGGCGACCCTCGACCAGCCGACGTGGTCCTCGCTCGTCCCGGCCAGCACGACCTGGGACGCTGCCGGCTCGATGACGTCGAGCGAGGCGGCGCGCTACGGCGCGAAGAACTACCCGACCACCCTCGGTCCGTGGGCGACGGGCAAGTCCGTGCTGGTGCTGCAGGTCGCGCTCGCGGTGCCGCGCGCCGACCGCAACGGCTACCTCGGGCCGCGGACCGTCGCCGCCGTCAAGGCGCGGCAGCAGGCGCTCGGTCGCCCGGTCACGGGTCGCTGGTCGAAGGCCGACTGGGCGGCGCTGGCAGCAGCCTCCTGACCTGCGACGACGCCGTCGCCGTTGGACTGGTGCACGGCCGCCGGCCGCGCGACGATGGGTCCATGAGCGACGACCAGGTGCAGCGACCGGCCCGCGACGACCACGACGTCGACCGCAGCCACGGCAAGGACGAACGACGCTACGTGCCCTCCGAGGTCGACCCCAAGCGATGGGTCAAGCGCCTCGCGGCCGTGCTGGTGGGCGTGGCCGTGGTCTACCTGCTGGCCCTCGTGGCGGGGGCGTTCTTCCCGCGCTGGTGGGCGCAGCGCGTGGCCGACCAGGTCAACGGCGACATCACGAGCGGCGTCCTGTGGGGGCTCTTCTACGGGTTCGTGTTCACCATCGTGCCGCTGCTCGTCGTCGTGCAGCTGCGCCGGCGGTTCTTCAACTGGACCTGGCGCGGGATCCTGCTCCTCGTGGCCGTCGTGCTGGCCGCCCCCAACTGGTTCACGCTGTCGATCGTCGTCGGAGCCGGCAGTGCCGCGCACGCCGGCGAGCGGATCCTCGACGTCGACGCGCCGGGCTTCCGCGTGGCCAGCGCGATCGGTGCGGTGGGAGCCGTCGCACTCGTCGTCATCCTCACCGTCACGGGCGCGCTGGCCCACCGTCGCAGGCGCCAGGTGCGCGACCTCAAGGGTCAGCTGCACGAGCGCGACGAGCGTCCCGGGACGGGCGCCTGACGCCGAGTTGCGACGTCCGCGCACGGTGCCAGGCTGGGTCTCGCGGCACCCGCCGCGTACCCGACTCGAGGAGGAACCTCATGAGCGAGCAGAACCTTGAAGGACCCGCTGACGGTGGCGCCGAGGGCACCCCGGGTGTCCAGGACGGCGGCGCTGACGGTGGCGCCGAGGGCCCCGCTGACGGTGGCGCCGAGGGCACGCCGGGCGTGCAGGACGGTGGCGCCGACGGTGGCGCCGACGGCTCGGCGCACTGAGTCGTGACCACCACCGAGCAGGGCGGGCCGACCGGGACGACGTCACCTGACGTCGCCCCCGGTCGTCCGGCCCTGCGTCGGCTGGTCGTCGACCCCGTCGGCTTCGCCGCCGACACGTGGGGTCGGGCGCCGCTGCTCACCCGCGCGGCCGACCTGCCCGGCGCCTTCGACGACCTCTTCGGCGAGACCGCGGTCGACGACCTCGTCTCCACCCACGGCCTGCGTACCCCGTTCCTGCGGGTCGCGAAGGACGGCAGCACCCTGCCCACCCGCGCCTTCACGTCCGGCGGCGGCGTGGGTGCCGGCATCGCCGACCAGGTCGACGACACCCGCCTCACGGCACTGTTCGCCGACGGCGCCACGCTCGTGCTGCAGGCCCTGCACCGCACCTGGCCCCCGGTCGTGGCGTTCGCCCAGCAGCTCGTCGCCGACCTCGGCCACCCCGTCCAGGTCAACGCCTACGTCACGCCGCCGCAGTCGCGCGGCTTCGACGACCACTACGACGTGCACGACGTGTTCGTCCTGCAGATCTCCGGCGCCAAGCGCTGGCGCATCCACGCCCCCGTCCACGAGGCGCCCTTGCGCGACCAGCCCTGGACCGACCGTCGCGAGGCCGTGCGCGCCGAGGCGGAGCGCGAGTGCCTCATCGACGAGGTGCTCGAGCCCGGCGACGTCCTGTACCTCCCGCGCGGCACCCTCCACGCCGCGACGGCGCTCGGCGACGTCAGCACGCACCTGACGTTCGGCGTCCACACCTGGAACCGCCACCACCTCGCCGAGGAGGTCGTGGCCGCGGCCCTGGCTGCGGTCGCCGACGACCCCGACGTCCGCACGTCGCTGCCCCTGGGCGTCGACGTCGCCGACCCCGACGACCTCCACGCCCACGCCGAGCTGGTGCGCGACCGGCTGCTGGCCGCCGTCCGCGCCGTGCCCACCGACACGCTCGCCGCCGCGCTCGGGGGGCGCGACGGCACGTCGGGCCGCGCCGCACCCGTGGGTCCGCTGGCGCAGCTGCGCCTGGCCCAGGGGCTCACCGACGACACCGCGCTCGTGCTGCGCGGCAGCCTGGCGGCGCACGTCGCGGACGGGCACCTGCGCGGCCGGGGGGTCGACGTCGACGTCGCCGACCTCGAGGCCGACGTGCTCCACGGGCTGCTCGACGGCCAGGTGGTCACCGTCGCCCGTCTCGGGCACGAGACCGCGCGCCGGCTCGTCGCCGCGGGCGTGCTCGTGGCGGCCTGAGCCGCCCGTGGCCGACCTCGACGACCTCTGCGCCGCGCGCGCCCGCGTGCGCGCCGACCCCCTCCCGGGCACGGCGCTGCACGTGCAGCGGCTGCTGCTCGTCGAGCACCAGGGCCCGTGGCCGTTCCACGCGCTCGAGTCCGAGGGGCTGGACCCCGACGTCGTGGCCCGGCTCGTCGAGGCCACCCGCGAGGCGGGCGGTCGGACCGTCCTGATCCGCCGACCGGGGCGCCGCAGCGACGCCGACGGTCCCCGCGCGTGGGCCGTCGTCGACGTCCCCGCCGGCCGGCTGCGCTGGGGCACCTGGACCGAGCCGGCGGACCTGCTCGACTCGTGCCCCGTGCTGCGCGAGCCCGCCGACCACGACGGCTGGACCGACGAGCCGGCCGTGCTGGTGTGCGCGCACGGACGCCACGACACCTGCTGCGCCGTGCGCGGTCGTCCGGTGGCCGCCGCGCTCGCCGAGCGGTTCGGCGACGCGGTGTGGGAGTGCAGCCACGTGGGTGGCGACCGGTTCGCGGCGAACGTCGTGGTGGTGCCCGACACGACCTACTACGGCGGGCTCGACGACGACACGTCGCTCGACGTCGTCGCCGAGCACCTCGCCGGGCGCGTGACCCCCTGGGCGCTGCGCGGCAGCAGCGCGATGCCGCCCGTGGCGCAGGCGGCCGCGGTGGCGGTGCACGAGCGGTGGGGGCCGGGGGGCCCGCGCGACGTGCAGTGCGTCGAGGTGACCGCGCTGGCCGACGACCGCTGGCGGGTGCGCCTGTCGTGCGACGGCATCCTCCCGCCACGGGTGGTCGCCGACGTGCGCGCGGTGCAGCGCGAGGCCGCCGTGCTCACCTGCCAGGCACCTCGGGCGACGTCGGCCCGGGCGTTCGTGGTCGACGCGCTGGAGCCCGACGGCCGGTGAGCCTCCCCGGAGTTGTCCGTCCCGCCGCCTAGCGTCGGGCCGTGCGCACCAACCGGTTCGAGGGCTTCTGCGCCGCCTGCACCCTCCACGTGCTCGCGGGAGCCGGCCGGCTCACCGGCACGCCGGGCGCCTGGCGCACGTGGTGCGTCGCCTGCGCACCCCGCCCGCCGGCACGGGGCGGGCACGACGGGTGGCACCGGCTGCCGCTCGCCTCGCTCGACCTCGAGACCACCGGCACCGACGCGCTGCACGACCGCGTGGTGAGCTTCGCGCTGCTCGACGAGCCCGGCTTCGAGATCACCGGCCTCGTCCGGCCGGACGTCCCCGTGCCCGAGGCAGCCGCCGCCGTCCACGGCATCACGGACGCGATGCTGCAGGACGCCCCGACGTCGGCGGAGGCGCTGCCGGTCGTGCTCGACTGGCTCGCGACGCTCGCCGAGCGCCGGGTGGGTCTCGTGGTGTTCAACGCCTGCTACGACCTGTCGATGTTGCGCGCCGAGGCGCGCCGGCACGGGCTCGCCGAGCCCGACTGGGAGCGGTTGCTCGTCGAGCGTGGTGAGGATCCTCTCGACCCCGGTGGTTACTTCATCATCAACGGAACGGAGCGCGTCCTCATCTGAGCGCGCGGAGGACTGGAACGCCTACGCGCGGCGGGTCGGCCGCGACCTCGACGACCCCGCCGGCTGGCCGCTCGTCGGCTAGATGGGCCGGGGGGCCTCGGGGTCGACGCCCCGGACACGGTCCAGGATCGCCGTCGCGGCCGCGTCGGGCGCCTGCTCCGGTATCCAGTGCGTCACGCCCTCGAGCACCTCGTACCGGTAGTCGGCGCTCACGTGCGCGCCGCACGTGTCGGCCCCGGCCCGACCGATGGCGAGGTCGTCGTCGCTCCAGACGAAGGTGGTCGGCACGTCGACCGACGGCAGACCCGCCAGCTCCGGGGTCATGGCGCGGTACCAGCCGAGCGCCGCGGTGAGCGCCCCCGGCTCCTGCAGCTGCGCGACGTAGGCGTCGACGAGGTGCTGGGGCACGACGCCCTGGTACATGGCGCGGAGCCGGCGGGCGTCGTCGGCGAGCAGGAGGTCCTCGGCCGTCCCCTCCTGGCGGAACAGCCGGATGTAGGAGCCGCGCTCGCGGGCGTCGGCGTCGTGGGCGAGCGCCGCGTTGTAGGCGGCCAGGTGCGGCACCGAGAAGGTGGTCAGGGTCTCCAGTCGGTGGCCATGATGCGCGGCGACGTACCACGCGACGGCCGCGCCCCAGTCGTGCCCGACCAGGTGGAAGCGGTCGAGCCCGAGCGCGTCGGCGAGGCTCACGACGTCCTGCGCCAGGCGGTCGGTGGCGTACGCCGCGACCTCCGCCGGCCGGGCGCCGGGGGAGTAGCCCCGCTGGTCGGGGGCAACGACGCGCAGGCCGGCGTCGGCGAGCGCGGGTACCACGGACGACCACGAGAGCGACGTGGTCGGGAACCCGTGCAGCAGCACGACCGGCGTCCCGTCGTCTGGCCCGGCGATCCGGACGTCGAACGTGAGGTCGCCGATCGCGACGGCAGTGGTCTCGGAGAAGGCCATGAGCACATCGTGGCGCACGAGAGGGGCTCCTGCGCCTCGTCGTCCCCAGGACACGCTGGCGGGTCGCCGGGTCAGTCCGAGGGAGCGCCCGCGCGCTCGAGTGCCGCGCGGTCGAGCGCGGCGCCGGTGGCCACGTCGGGAGCGGTGCCGCCGCGGTCGGCGTGGACCCACCACCGGTCGGCCTCGGACCGCGGCTGTTGCGGGTAGTGCTCGACGGCGTCGTCGAGCAGCCGCTCCAGCGCCTCCCTGAGCCGCGCCGTCAGCTCCGCCACCGACTCGCCCTCACGCGGCAGGAGCGGCTCGCCGACCACGACGTCGACCGCCACCCCGCGGCGCAGCGTGCGACGTCCGTCGACCGTGAGCAGCCGGTGCCCGCCCCACACGACGCAGGGCACGACGGGGACGACGACCCCGGTCGTCCGGGTGGCGTGCAGGGCGAGCGCTGCGGCCCCCGGCTTCAGCCGCTTGATGCGGAACGAGCGCGAGATGGTGGCCTCGGGGAAGACCCCCACGACCTCGCCCGACGTCACCAGGCGCCGGGCGTGGCGGTAGGCGCTCGCACCCGTCCAGCGCTCGACCCGCACGTGCCCCATCGCGCGCATGAGCCGGCCGACGACGGGGGCGTCGAAGACCGACGCCTTGCTCATGAACCGCACGAGTCGTCCCCGCTGGCGCGCCGCCCACTCCAGCAGCACGAAGTCGAGGTAGCCGGTGTGGTTCGCGGCCAGCACCGCGGCACCGTCGCGCGGCAGGTGCTCGAGCCCACGAGCCCGCAGCCGCACGCCCCACGCACGCAGCAGCAGAGCGCCGGCGCGGTTCACCCAGCGATAGGTCAGGTCGGTGCTGTGCGTCGCCCGTGCGGGTCGGGTCGGGTCGGGTCTCACGTCAGGGGTTCGCCGCTGGGCTGACGGAGGACGGGCCCGCTCGTGGACAGGTCGCCCGACACGCGCAGCGCGCCGGCCGTCAGCAGCGCGATCGCCGCGCCGTAGAGGACCATGACGGCCACCGACACCGTGGCCGACCCCGGGTCGACGCGGCCTGCCTCGCCCAGGGCGATCAGCCCGTCGGAGATGAGGAACAGGGCACCCCCGACGCCCGCCAGCACGTCGACGCACGACGACGTGACGGCGGTCGCGAGCAACAGCACGGCGTAGACCGGCACGACCGGACGCAGGTCGGCGGCGAGGCCGCCCCACGCCCACGCGACGAGGGCGACGCCGGCGAGGAGATACGTCGTCACCAGGAGCGGGTGGGGGCGACGCTCCCGCACCGCACCGGCGCGCACGAACAGCGTGACGAGGCAGACGTGGGCCGCTGCGAAGGAGGCCATGCCGGCGACGAACAGCCCCTCGACCTCGAGCAGGAGGTCGCCGCCGAGGCACAGCACGAGCGCGGCCACGAGCAGCCCCGGACCCCGCGCGGCGACGACCCACGCCACGAGCACAGGTGCGAGCAGGCACTTCGTGACGCTGTCCCACGGGCTCGCGTCGGCCGCGAGGAGCACCAGGTGCACCGACAGCACGGCGACGAACGCGACCAGGAACGGGATCCCTCGCCACCCGCCGCTGTGCCGCTCGTCCATCGGCGCAGGCTACCCGGCGGCGGTGTCGGGCTCGCGTCGTGCGGCGCGGCGGGCCCGCTTGTCCTCGTACATCGACCGGTCGGCGCGTTGGAACGCCAGGTCGACCGGCTCGTCGCCGGGGAAGACGAGCGACCACCCGAAGGAGGCCTCCACGCCCTCGTGCTCCAGCGCGTCGCGGTAGCGCTGCAGCGTCCGGCTGAGCAGCCTCGGCGACACGTCCTCCACCAGGACGACGAACTCGTCGCCGCCGTACCGCGCGAGGGTGTCGTGCGCGCCGCGGGCCCTGGTCAGCGCGTGCGCGGTGCGCTGCAGGAGGGTGTCGCCGGCGGCGTGCCCGTCGCGGTCGTTGACGTCCTTCAGGCCGTCGAGGTCGCACAGCACCACCGCGGCGAGGTCGCCGTACGCGCTCGCTCGGACCCCGGCGTCGGCGAGCACGGAGTCCCATCCACGGCGGTTGACGAGGCCCGTGAGCGCGTCGGTCTGGGCCAGGGCCTCCGCGGTGCGCCGCTCGCGGTCGTCGCTCTCGGCCCGGCGGGCGAGCGACAGGTGCGCGCCGAGCAGGTCGCCCAGGACGGCGAGCAGCTCGGCGTCGACGTCAGCACCGTCGAGCGGGTCGACGCCCAAACCACAGAGCATGCCGAACATCTCGCCCTCGGGGTCGCGGATCGGCACGCCGGCGTAGCTGCGGGTGGCCCCGATGCGCAGGTCGCTGTACTGCGGGTGCGTGGTCACGTCGTCGACGATCGCGTCGGCCCCGAGGTCGAAGGCCCGGTGGCAGTAGGACTGGTCCCACGGCCGACGGTCGCCGACCCGCACGAGCGTGCCGTTGGTGGTGTGCAGGAAGACCTGCTCGCCCTCGATCCGTCGGTTGACCGACCAGTCGCTGATCGGCGTGCTGCGCCTCAGGTACTCCACGACGCGGTTCGCGACGGCGCTGAAGGTGTCGGTCCCCGTGGCGGGGGAGAGCGGCTCCATGACGACCATCCTGCCAAGGTTCCGGCCGCCTGCTGGTCGAGTTCCGCCGAAGACATCGAGGCAGTACCAAAGAGGGAGCGACAGTATCCGTCCTGGTACGCTGACGTCGTCGTCCCCCGTCGCCGGAAAGGTCGCCATGCCCGCCGATCGTCTGATGCCGACCCCCGAGTCGGCCGACCTCATCGCCCTCACGCGCGAGCTCGTCGACGACAAGCTGCGCCCGCGCGTCGACGAGGCCGAGCGCACCGCGACGTTCCCGCGTGACGTCTTCGCGCTGCTGGGCCGTGCCGGCCTGCTGGGCCTGCCCTACCCCGAGGAGCTCGGCGGCGGAGGCCAGCCGTACGAGGTCTACCTGCAGGTCGTCGAGGAGATCGCCTCGGCCTGGGCGGCCGTCGGCGTCGGGGTGAGCGTCCACGCGCTCTCCTGCTTCGGGCTCGCCGAGGCCGGCACCGACGAGCAGAGGCAGCGCTGGCTGCCCGACCTGCTCGGGGGTGACCTGCTGGGTGCCTACTGCCTCTCCGAGGCGCACGCCGGCTCCGACCCGGCCGCGATGCGGACCAAGGCGGTCCGCCAGGGCGACGACTACGTCATCACCGGCGCGAAGGCCTGGACCACCCACGGCGGGCAGGCCGACTTCTACAAGGTCATGGCCCGCACGTCCGACGAGAAGGGGCGGGGCATCTCCTGCTTCCTCGTCCCGGCCGACGCCGAAGGCCTCACGGCCGACGTGCCCGAGCAGAAGATGGGGCTCATGTCCTCCACGACGGCCACGATGCTGTTCGACGGAGTCCGGGTGCCCGCGGAGCGACGGCTCGGCGCCGAGGGTCAGGGCCTGGCCATCGCACTCGCCGGCCTCGACGCCGGACGGCTCGGCATCGCCGCGGTGGCGGTCGGCGTCGCGCAGGGCGCCCTCGACGCCGCCGTCGCGTACGCCCAGGAGCGTGAGGCGTTCGGGCGGGCCATCATCGACCACCAGGGGCTCGGCTTCCTGCTGGCCGACATGGCCGCGGCCGTCGACTCCGCGCGTGCCACCTACCTGCACGCCGCCCGGCTGAAGGACGCCGGACGTCCGTACGGGCGGGCCGCGTCGGTCGCCAAGCTCGTCGCCACCGACAACGCCATGAAGGTGACCACCGACGCCGTCCAGGTGCTCGGCGGCGCCGGCTACACCAAGGACTTCCCCGTCGAGCGCTACATGCGCGAGACCAAGGTCATGCAGATCTTCGAGGGCACCAACCAGATCCAGCGGCTCGTCATCAGCCGGCACCTGAAGTAGGAAGAAGGAACCCATGCAGCTCACCGGAACCTCCGCCGTCGTCACGGGTGGCGCGTCGGGACTCGGCGCCGCGACCGCTGCCGAGCTGGCCGCCGCCGGCGCGGCCGTCGTGGCGGTCGACCTGGCGCAGTCCATCGAGAAGGCGCCCGACGTCGAGGGCGTCACGTACGTCGAGGCCGACGTGACCGACGAGGCGCAGGTGCGCACCGCCGTCGCGGCCGCCTCGGAGCAGGCACCGCTGCGCGTCGCGGTCAGCTGCGCCGGCATCGGCACCGCCGGTCGCGTGCTCGGCAAGGGCGGCCAGGGCATCCACGACCTCGGCCTCTTCGCGCGCATCGTCAACGTCAACCTCGTGGGCACCTTCACCGTGCTCGCGGTCGCGGCCGAGGCGATGGCCGCCACGGAGCCGCTCGAGCACGGCCAGCGCGGCGTCGTCGTCAACACCGCGTCCATCGCGGCGTTCGACGGCCAGATCGGCCAGGCCGCGTACTCGGCGAGCAAGGGCGGCGTCGTCGGCATGACCCTGCCCACGGCCCGCGACCTCGCGCAGTACGGCATCCGTGTGAACACGATCGCGCCGGGCATCATCGACACCCCGATGCTCGCCACGGTCGGCGAGGAGATCCGCGCCGCGCTCGCGAAGGGCGTGCCGTTCCCGCAGCGCCTGGGCCGCCCCGACGAGTACGCGCAGCTCGTCCGGATGATCGTCGAGCACGACTACCTCAACGGCGAGACCATCCGCATGGACGGCTCGCTGCGCATGGCCCCGCGATGAGCGAGGCGGCGGACGCACCGGGACACTGGGCCCATGACTGACGCCCCCGTCCTGCTCACGGTCGACGACGGCGTCGCCCACGTCGAGCTGAACCGTCCGGACGCCTCCAACACGATCGACCTGCCCTTCACGGCCGCGTTCGCCGACGTGCTCACGCAGGTGCGCGACGACGACGCCGTTCGGGTGGTGCTGCTCACGGGTCGGGGTCGGATGTTCTGCGCCGGCGGCGACCTCGGGGCGATGGACGCGGCGCCCGACCGCTCGGCGTTCCTGCAGGAGCTCGCCGACGCGCTGCACGTCGGCGTCCGGCTGCTCGACGGGCTCGAGAAGCCGGTCGTCGTCGGGGTGCAGGGTGCGGCGGCGGGCGCCGGCCTGTCGCTCGTGCTCGGCGGTGACCTCGTGGTGGCCGGCCGGTCGGCCGCGTTCGTCACCGCCTACACGTCGGTCGGCCTGACACCCGACGGCGGGCAGTCGTGGCTGCTCCCGCGTGTGGTGGGCCTGCAGCGCGCGCTGGAGCTCACGCTGACGCCGCGCCGGCTCTCCGCCGAGGAGGCGCAGGAGTGGGGGATCGTCACGCGCGTCGTCGACGACGAGGACGTCGCCGGCGAGGCGCACGCGCTGGCCCGGCGTCTGGCCGACGGTCCCGCGCGGGCGTTCGGCCGGGCGCGTCGGCTCGTGCGCAACTCCTTCGGGACGCCGCTGTCGGAGCAGCTCGACCGCGAGGCGCGCACCATCGCCACGTCGGTCGCGGAGCCCGAGAGCGCGGCCCTGATCACGCGGTTCCTGTCCCGCGGACGCTAGCGGCTCGGCCCGGCCGGGCCCGTCGTGGCGCGAGGGGCGTCAGGTGCGGCCGGCGGCCTGGGCCAGGACGGGCTGGATGCACAGCTGGAGCACGTCGACCAAGGTGTCGACGAGCTCCTCGCGCGTGCGGGCGCCCGGGTCGGCGAGCCAGCGTGAGACGACGGCGTCGGCCAGGCCCACCAGTCCCGTCGCGTAGACGTCGCGGAGCGGGAGGCGGGCGGCGGCGTCGGAGCCGATGAGCTCGCCCGCGAGCGTCGCCACGACCGTCACGACGACGTCGGTGATGCGGTCGACCGGACTGCCGGACCCGGGTGCGGCGGGGAGCGCCCGGACGAAGTCGTAGAGCGGTCGGTGCTCGAGCACGAAGTCGAGGTAGGCGTCGATGGTGCCGCGCAGGCCGGCCTCCACGCCGTCGTCGGTGGTCATGCGCACGATCACGTGGTCGAGCAGCATCGACACGATCCGGTCGGCGACCGCGACGTCGAGGTCGTGGCGGTGGTCGAACTGGCGGTAGAGCACCTGCCGGGTGACGCCGCAGGCGCGGGCGATCGACTCGACCGGTGCGTCGGCGCCCTCGGCGTCGATCACCGCGACCGCCCGCTCGACGATCTCCTCGCGGCGTTGCTCGCGGTGCCCGGCCCAGCGGCTCGCGCGTCCGTCCCCCGTCGTGGTCATGGCCACAGCCTAACCGCGATGCTGTGACAGCGTGTAACCGTTACAGTGCGTAGCAGTCACCATCGTGCTGGAGGTCCTGATGAACCCGTTCGCGTCCATGCCCGCCTGGGCCGCCCGCGTCGTCGCCGTGCAGCTGATCGCCGTGCTGACCATGCTGATCGTCGGCCTGGTGATCCTGCTCCCGTTCCTCCCGCGCCTCGCCGCCGCCGGGGTCGCGCTGCCCGAGCTCACCGAGTCCGCCGAGCGGTCGCCGCGCACGCTCGACCAGGTCGAGCGCATCGACGGCAACGTCGCGCGCGTGGTGCCGCCGGTGCTCGAGGCCGTCGCGGTGCTGCCCGAGGTCGGCGACCAGCTGACGCAGCTGCTCGACGTCGCCCGCTCCCTCGGCGCGACGGCCGACGGGGTGGTGTCGGCGGCCGACCGCGTGGCCGGCGCGGCCGAGCCGCTCGGCTCCGTGGGCGGCGACATCCGTGCCCTGCGTGAGCAGATCGACGGGCTGGAGTCCCAGCTCGCGTCGCTGCAGGGGCTGCAGGAGCCGATCGACTCCCTCGCCACGTCGGCCCGGCCCCTGCCCGGCCAGCTGGAGCAGCTCACGGCGGCTGCCACCGCCATCGCGACCGTCGCCGACGTGCTCGACCAGCTGGTCGGCTCGATCGGCCGCATGGAGCAGCACGTCGCCAACCTCGACCGCAAGACCGGCCCGGTCCTGCTCCCGGACCTCACCTCCCGCTAGCCCCTCCCGCAGTCCAGCCCTCTCCACAGGATGCGGAAGAGGAGACGGGGTCAGGTGGTGCGGGTGGCGTGGTCGACGAGGACGGCCAGCTGGTGGAAGGCGGCAGCGTCGTCGAGGCCGGTGTCGGCCTCCACGGCACCGCGGTGGATGGCCTCGAGCACGAGCCCGGCGACCGAGCCGACGAAGCGCGGGTCGAGCCGACGTCGGCCCGACGCCTCCACCAGCTCCTTGACCCGCTGGGCCGCGAGACGGACGTTGTTGCGGTAGACCTCGCGGGCCGGCTCGTAGGCGTCGAGGTCGGCGAAGTACGTCGGCCCGGCGGGAGCCAGCTCCTCGGCGATCGCGTCGAGGTAGACGCTGATCCGGCGTCCACGGTCGGGCTCGGCGGCCACCCGTCGCTCGACGGCGTCGGTCGAGCGCCGGAACGACTCGCGCACCGTGGCCTGGATGATCTGCTCCTTGCTCGGCGCGACGACGTAGAGCGTCGACTTCGAGCAGCCGAGTCGCCGGGCGAGGTCCTCCAGGCTGAACACCAGGAAGCCCTCCGCGTGGAAGAGCGGGATCAGCTCGTCGAGCAGCGACTGGCGGCGCGCGTCGTCGCGGGCAGCGACGCTCGTCGGACGGACCATACCCCGACCCTACCGCGGCCGAGTACCCAAGACGCCTCCTCAGTACCCTCGATGCGCGCCGACGGCACCACTGCGCGTCCCAGGGAGCGGATCTGCGCTGGGGTGACGGGGCGTCCTGCGGCTAGGGTCCTGACGTGGACTGCTCGGGGGACAGGGTCGTGCTGACCGTGCTCGCGGGGGTCACGCTGCAGTGCGACGGTGCACCCGTCGCGCTGTCGAGCCTCGAACGCGCGCTCCTCGCCGGGCTCGCCGTGGGAGCCGGGTCCTCCAGCGACACGCTCGTCCGCTGGCTGTACGACGACGCCCCACCCACCTCGGCGCGCAACCGGGTGCAGGCGCTCGTCTCCGGCCTGCGCCGCAAGTGCGACGCACCCCTCGTGCGCACGGCGGCCGACGGCTACGTCCTCGACGACGGCGTCACGACGGACGTCGGACGGCTGCGAGCGTGCCGCGACCGCGCGCGGGCGCGGGCGCAGCGCTCGGAGGTGGGATGTCTCGACGACTTCCGGACCGCGCTCGACCTCGTGCCCGAGGAGGTCCTGCTCGACGTCCGTCCCACGTCGGCCGTGGAGCTCGAGCGCACGCGTCTCGCGGCCGAGCGGCTCGGTCTCTGGGAGGAGCACGTGGCCGCGGCGGTCGCGCTCGGCCGCGCCGACACGGTCGTCGCCGACCTGGCCCTGCTGACCGCCCTGCACCCGTTCCACGAGGGCCTGCTCGCCCACTCCGTGCTGGCGCTCGCGTCGGTGGGGCGTCGCGAGCAGGCGCTGCGGGTCTACCGCGAGGCGTTCGAGCGGCTCGACGTCGAGCTGGGGGTCGAGCCGTCGGACCTGCTGCGCTCCGCGCACGCCCGGGTGCTGGAGGGCGACGTGGTGCCCGTGCGGGCGTCCGACGTCACGACCGTGCCCGGTGCCGACACTGCACTGCGCCGACCCACGGCGCCCCGGACGCTGCCGCGGCGCTCGCCGGGCTTCGTCGGCCGCGCGCACGAGCTGGAGGCGGTGCTCGGCGCCGCCCAGCAGGTCGACGACGGGCCGGTCGTCGTGCACCTGACGGGGCTGCCGGGGATGGGCAAGTCGACGCTCGCGGTCGAGGCGGGCCATCGCCTGCGCGACCGCTTCCCGGACGGCTCGCTGCACCTCGACGCCGGTCGCACACCGACGGGTCCGGACGCCGGGGCGGCCCTCGGCACCTTCCTCCGGCTGCTGGGCACGCCCCCCGAGGCCGTCCCCGCCGACGTCGCCGAGCGAGCCGCCCTCTACCGCAGCCTGCTGCACGAGCGACGGGTCCTCGTCGTGCTCGACGACGTGGGAGCGGACGTCGCAGCGCCGGCCCTGCTCGACCTGCTGCCGGCGTCGGCGGGCTCCATGGCCGTCGTCGTGTCGCGGCGGGACCTGCCGTGGCTCGACGCGGACGTGCGCGTGCCGGTGGGCTCGCTCTCCACGGGTGCGGCCCGCGAGCTGCTCGTCCGCGAGCTCGGGTCGGAGCGGGTCGAGCGCGACCAGGCCGACGCCGACCGGCTGGTGGTCGCGCTCGGTGCCGCGCCCCTCGCCACCACGCGGGGGAGCGGGCGATCGACGCCCTGAGCGCGCTGCACCTCGTCGAGCCGGTGCGGCACCTCGGGCAGGCGACGCAGTTCAAGTTGCACGACGTCGTCGCACGGTTCCTGCGCGGCACCGACACGCACGACGACGACACGTCACCGGCGGAGCGGGTGGCGGCGCTGTTGCTCGAGCGGGGACGTCCGGCGCACCGGGCCCACCCGACGCAGCTGCTCCCCGAGCCCCCGGACGGTGCTCGCCCGACGTCGCAGGCCACGACGTCGCAGGACGCGGCGCAGAGGTGGGACCGGACGTCGGCGGTGCGGTTCTTCGCGACGGAGAACGCGACCGCTCGGGTGCTGGCCTCCTCGCTGGCGTCGCACCGACCCGACCTCGCGTGGCGGCTCCTGGTCCTCGTCGCACCCGCGCACCACGGCGCGCCGGCCGAGGAGGACTGGGTGGCGTGCCTCGACCTCGTGGGCGGTGTCCTCGGGCGCGCCGCGCCCGACGACGTCGACGCGGCGACGGGCCGTGCCTTTCTCGACCTCTGCCGGGCCTGGCACCTGCAGGCCCGCGCCTCGTCGTCGGAGCAGGCCGGACGCCTGGCGGAGTCGGCGGCGGCCCGGCTGGTCGACGCCGGTCACCCGCGGGCCGCGGCCGCCGCGCAGGTGGTGACCGCCTCGGCGGCGCTCGCGCTCGGGCGTCGCGACGCGGCGGTGGCGGCGCTCGACGCGGCGACGGCGGCGCTCGACGGCGTCCACGACCCGGTCCTCGCCGGCTGGGTCGCGAACGGCCGCGGCACCGTGCACAACGACTACGACGAGAACGAGGCTGCGGCGGTGGCCTTCGCGCAAGCGCGGGCGCTGCTCGAGCCGACCGCCGCCCGGGCGGGATACCGCCAGGCGACGCTGGAGCTCTCACGGTCGTACCGTCGCCTCGGGGTGCTCGGTGAGGCGCAGAAGCTGATCCTCGAGGTGGTCGGCCTGCTCGAGGACGACGGGGACGACTACGACCGCGGCTACGTGCTGGACGCCCAGGCCGAGGTCGCGGTCGCGCTCGGACGGGGCGCCGACGGTGTCGAGCTCGCCCGCAGCGCGCGGGCGTGGGCCGTCCGGTCGCGCGACGCCTTCGTCGCCGCCCGCGCCCGCCGCACCCTCGCGGGAGCGCTGCGCCTGGAAGGCCGACCGGCGGAGGCGGAGGCGGAGCTGCGCCTCGCGGTGACCGAGCTGACCGCCTTGGGCCGCCAGCTCAGCGCGGCCGCGGCCTGGCGTGCTCTCGCGGCCCTGCTGGACGATGCCGGGCGCACGGAGGAGGCCGCGGAGGCCCTCCGGCTGGAACGGGAGGCCTCCGCGGCTGCTCAGGCTGGGGGAGCGCCCCCTGGCGCGTCCCCCGTCCTCACTCCGCCGACGTGAAGCCGCGGAACGTCTTGTCCTTGATCGTCGGTCCGTCGCCGTCCCAGAGGTAGTACTTGTAGCCGATCTCGTCGCCGCCGACGTTGCCCTCGACGGTGTAGATCTTGTTGCCGTTGACCTCGACGACCACGCCGACGTGACCGCCGCCCGCGTTGTTGTTCTTCCACACGAGCACGTCCCCCGGGAGCGGGCGCGCGGTCGACGACGCCGAGAAGGGCTTGAAGCGCGATCCCGTCTGGTCCGCCCAGTTCTGCGAGCCCGGGTAGTACTGCGGGATGGCCGGGAAGTCGGACTTGGACGGGACCAGACGGTTGGTCCAGGCCCAGGCGGCGAAGTAGCCGCACCACTCCTGGCCGTTGTAGTTGTTGAACAGGTTCTTGTTGGTGTTGCTGCCGCCGTACTCGAACAGGTTGCGGTCCTGCACCGGCGTGCTGTTGCGCTTCGTGCCATAGCGGTCGATGTACGGCAGGGGCTTGCCGAGCGCCCACATCGCACGCTCCACCACGGCCTGGCGGTTCGCGGAGATCGCCGTGGCGGACGACGTCGAGCTGGTGCCGGCGGTGTCGGCGTGCGCGGGCCCGGCGACGGCCGGTCCGGCGAGGAGGGCCGCTGCGGTGAGGGCAGCGGCGGCGAGACGGGTGCGCTTCATGAGGTGTCCTCGGTTCGTAGGTGCCTGGCGACGCCGTCCGCCGCCGTGCCTCAGCCTGCCGAGCGCCGCTGCGAACTCGCTGCGAACGGCTCGGAGCGTGATCGCAGAGCGCGTCGGCAGGCTCTCGTCATCGGCGCGACGGGGGTCGCGCCACGACACCAGGAGGACGGATGAACCGACGACGGACGATCGCCCTGACGGTCGCAGCAGCTGTGCCCGCGACCCTGCTCGCCGGCTCGCTCGCGGCTGCCGCCCACGCGGCACCCACGGCGAGCGAGGCGACCGCGTCGCAGGCCCGGCCACCGCTGCAGGTGCCCTTCCGCTGCGGCGAGGCCTGGCCGGTGAAGACGTACAGCGACCACACGCCCAACCGCCTGGCGGTGGACTTCAACATCGCCGGGTCGTCCGACGCCGGGCGTCCCGTGCTGGCGAGCGCGTCCGGCAAGGTCATCGGCGTCTCGAAGAAGTACACGAGCTACGGCCACGCGGTGGAGATCGACCACGGGAACGGCTGGCGCAGCTTCTACGCCCACCTGCAGGAGGACAGCATCGCCGTCTCCGTGGGGCAGCAGGTCTCGCCGATCACGCAGATCGGTCGCGTCGGCAGCACCGGCAAGAGCACCGGACCTCACCTGCACTACGAGCAGCGTCAGGTGGTGGACGGCCGGTCGGTCCTGCGCCCCGTCATCCTCAACGGGCACGCGTTCAACTACGACAAGACGGGCACGCAGACGTTCACGCGGCCCTGCTGACCTGCCGCCGTGCGGCGCCGTGGACCCCTGAGCCCGGCGCCGCACGGTCGCGCGTCAGGCGACGACGTCCTCGACCGGGGTGGCGGGACGCCCGGTGAGGTCCTCCACGGCCGAGGAGACGGCGGCGAGCCGGCCCTCGCGGATGGCCGTGCCGAACGAGGCGAGCAGGTGGGCGACCGGCGTCGGCAGGCCGGCCTGCTCGAGCCCGGCCACGTAGGCGGCGTCGTCGACCTGGACGACCTCGACCGGCTCACCACGACGCTGCGCCGCGAGCGTCGCGACGTCGTCGGCCGTGATCGCGCGCGGGCCCGTGACGTCGAGCGCGACGTCGTCGAGCTCGGTGCTCAGCAGCGCCGCGACCGCGGCGGCGGCGCAGTCGGCGCGGGTCACGTAGGCGGCACCGCCGTCGCCGGTGTTGGTGACGTACTGGCCCGACGCGGCGGCCTGCGCGATCGTGTCGGCCTGCATGTCGGCGTAGAGGTTGTTGCGCAGGAACGTCCAGCGCAGACCGCTCTCGCGCAGGTCGCGCTCGGTGGCCACGTGGTCGGGGGTCACGGCGGCGGGGTTGTCGTCGGAGGGGTCGACGACCGAGGTGTAGAGCACGCGGCGCACGCCGGCGGCCTTCGCGGCCTCGACGGCGCGGCGCTGGCCCTCGACGCGGCTGCCGACGGCGTCGGTCGAGACGAGGAGCAGCTCGTCGACACCCTCGAACGCGGTGGCGAGCGTGCTCGGGTCGTCGAAGTCGGCGGCGCGCACCGTGACGCCGGGACGCTCGAGCTTCTCGGGGGAGCGGGTGAGCAGGACGACGTCGGACGGGTCGGCCTGCTGGAGCAGGAGGTCGGCGGCGAGCGAGCCGAGCTGGCCCGAGGCTCCGGTGATGGCGTAGGTGGTCATGGCATCCCCATTCGTGTGCAGAGTGATTGCGGTTGTAGTAACTATAACCATACTGATCACGGATGTGCCAGACTGGGGGCATGGCCAGTCCGCAGAGCACCCAGTTCGCCGTCGCGGTGCACGTGCTGACCTACCTGGCCGGTGCGGGTGCCGGGCCGGGGGCTCAGCCGGGTCGCCTCGTCGGGGCCACCGAGCTGGCCGCCAGCACCCAGGTGACGGCCGTCCACGTCCGGCGCGTGCTCGCGCCGCTGCGCGAGGCGGGGCTCCTGACCTCGACCCCGGGCGCCCACGGAGGCTGGCGGCTGCTGGTCGACCCCGCCGACATCCGGCTCGACACGGTCTGGCGCCTGGTGCGCGGCGAGGAGCCCGTGCTGGCCATCCACCTGCCCAGCCCCCGCTGCCCCGTGGGACGCAGCATCCAGGACGGTCTCACGCAGGTCGACGCCGAGGTCGCGCGAGCCACCGAGGCGACCCTCGCACGCACGACTGTCGCCGACCTCGTCCCCCGCTGAGTGTGACGTTTCGGCCCCGATCCGCCGCGGATCGGGGTCGAAACGTCACCCTCGGCGGGGTGGGGGAGGGGGGCGGTGGCCCGCTCGCAGGCTCAGGCCCGCAAGGAGGAGGTCGAGCCCGGCGCGGAACTGGGCGGCGTCGTCGTGGTCGGCGAACACGTCGACGATGGTGTGCAGGAACGGCCACTCGTCGGGGTCGAGCTCGCGCCACTCGGCCACGGTCCGGGCCAGGTAGTCCGAGCGCGTGGTGCTGCCGTCGACGACCTCCTCGGGCGGCTGCTGGCCGAGGTCGGCCGCGATGCCGATGACGTAGCCGACGACGGCCGACGCGGCGTTGAACGTCTCGAGCGGGTCCAGGCCCAGGCGGAGCACGTGCTGGCCGACCCGCTCGTAGTAGCGCAGCGAGTTGGGCTGCGACCCGGTGTTGCGCATGAAGTAGGCGCCCAGCCACGGACGGTCGGCCACCGCGTCGAACAGGGCGATCGCGGTGCGCCGCAGGTCGTCGACCGGGTCGCCGTCGACGTAGCCTTCCGTGGCGTCCAGGACGCCCTCGAGGACGAAGTCGGCGGCGCGCTCGAGCAGCTCGTCCTTGCCGGAGACGTACCAGTAGATGCTGCCCACGCCGCCGCCCAGTCGTGCGGCGAGGGCGCGGAACGTGAGCGCGGGCTCGCCCGCCTCGTCGAGGAGCCCGACCGCCTCGGTCAGGACCGACTCCATCGAGTGGGTGGTCCGGCTGCGCGGGATCCTATCGAACCATGTTCTATCGTCTCGAACAGCGTTCGATGGTCGAACGCTGTTCGAGACTTCCGGAGGTGGCTCATGACGACCACGACCACGACTCCGACGACCCGCACCTACCCCTCGCTGCGCGCCGCCTGGATCCCCCTCACCGCCCTCTGCCTCGCATTCTTCGTCGAGATGGTCGACAACACGCTGCTGTCGATCGCGCTGCCCACCATCGGCCGCGACCTGCACGGCACCACGACGTCGCTGCAGTGGGTCACCGGCGCCTACGCCCTGACCTTCGGCGGCCTCATGCTGACCGCCGGCTCGGTGGCCGACCGCTTCGGTCGCCGCAGGGTGCTCCTCGTCGGCCTGGCCGCGTTCGGCACCATCAGCCTGGGCGCGCTGCTCGTCGGCTCGACGGCCGAGCTCATCGCCCTGCGCGCCGCGCTCGGGCTCTGCGCCGCCGCGATGGCGCCCATCACCAACTCGCTCGTCTTCCGCCTCTTCGACGACGAGGCGCTGCGACGTCGCGCGTTCCCGATCATGATGATGGTCGGCATGGCGGGCTTCGTGCTCGGACCCGTGCTCGGCGGCACGGCGCTGGAGCACGTGGGCTGGGAGTGGCTGCTCGCCGTGAACGCCCCGATCGCGCTGGTGGCCTGGATCGGCGTGCGCGTCGGTGTCGCCGCGGACCACGCCGACGACCTCACCGACGACGCGCTGGACCTGCCCGGAGCGGCGCTCAGCGTCGCCGCCATCGGCCTCGGCGCGTACGCCCTCACCAGCGGCGTCGAGCGCGGCTGGCTGTCGGCCGTCACGCTCGCCTGCGTGCTCGGCTCGGTGGCTTCCGCGGTCCTCTTCGTCCGCCACGAGCGCCGCACCGCGTCGCCCATGCTCGACCTGGACGTCTTCAGGCGCGGCACCGTCCGCGGGGCGACGATCGCGCAGCTCGGCACGTCCGTCGCGATGACCGGCGTGATGTTCTCGCTCGTCCTGCACTTCCAGTACGCCTACGGCTGGAGCCCCGTCCGCGCCGGCCTGGCGAGCCTGCCGATGATCGTCACGATGCTGCTCTCGAACCCGCTGACGGAGTCGATGGTCTCGCGCCTCGGGCACCGCGTCGCCTGCCTGGTCGGTGCGGGTCTGCTCGCCGTCGGCCTGGTCACGATGGCGTACGCGGTCGAGCACGGGTACCCCGCGATCGTCGTCGCGATGGTCGTCATGGTCGTCGGCCTGCGCACCGTCATGATGACCTGCGCGGTCGCGCTGATCGGCGCGATGCCCGGCAACCGGACGTCGCTCGGGGCAGCCCTGAACGACACGGCCCAGGAGCTCGGCACCAGCGTCGGCACGGCGCTCGTGGGCACGTTGCTCGCCACGCTCGTGGTGCAGGTGCTGCCGACCGGGGCCTGGACGCCGGACCTCGTCGCCTCGTTCTTCCACGGCGAGCGGATCGTCTTCCTCGTGCTCGCGGTCGTGTCCGGGTCGATCGCCGCCTACGGCGCGAGCACCCTGACCGACTCCCGCGACACCGAGGAGGCCTGACGTCAGGGCGTGATGACCCGGACCGCGACGGGGACCAGCTGCGTGCCGGTCTGCCAGAGGTGCCGGGCGTCGCGCGTGTAGCGCACCCGGAGGCCGCGCAGCTCTACGTCGCCCCGCGCGCGGGGGGTGACGCGCACGAGCAACGACTCGTCCGGGCGGGTGCGGGTCCCGGCCTTCGCGGGCCGCGCGGTCGAGCAGATCGCGGTGAGGTCGCCGGCGGTCGACACCTCGACCGAGGCGTCGCCGTCGAGCCGGCCGCAGAGCAGCACCTGCACGTCGGCCCGCGTGGTGCCCGCGGGCAGGTCCGGCTCGACCGACCGCAGGGTCAGGCCCGGCGGGACGCTCGGCACGACCACGACGTCGACCGTGCTGTCGACGGCCGCGCGCTGCGCCACCCGCTCGGCGTCGCCAGGCAGGGCCGTGGGCTGGGTCCACCACGACACGGCGAGTGCCAGGACGGTCACGACCACGAGACCGAGGACGGCGATGCGGCGGTGGTCCGAGAGCACGTCCCGACCATCTCACGGTCAGCGGGGTGGGGAGGGTTCAGGTGGGGAGGCGCAGGAGGAAGAGGTCCATCACCCAGCCGGCCTCGGCCTTTGCGGCCGCACGCGCTGCCGCGATCGCGTCGGCCACGTCGGCCACCCGGCCCGCGACGAGCCGCTCCGACGGCGCCCCCAGGTTCGCGCCCCACCAGACCTGCCAGTCGTCGAGGCCCGACAGGTCGGTGCCCGACGTCAGGAACACGACGACGTTGCGCTGCCCCTGCTCCACCGCCTCGCGCAGACGGCGCTCCGTCGTCACGTGCACGGGCTGCCCGACCTCGTGCAGCACCACCCGGTGCCGGGCGGCGAGCAGCTGCAGTGCCGAGATGCCCGGCAGCACCGACCAGTCGACCGCGACCGCGCTCCGCGCGAGCACCCGCTCCACCACCCGGATGGTCGAGTCGTAGAACGCCGGGTCGCCCCACACGAGCACCACGACGTCGCCGTCGGGGTGCTCCAGGAGCGCCTGCTCCCACGCCTGCGCCCGCGCCTCGTGCCAGTCGCCGACGACGCCCTCGTACCCCGACGTGGTCGACGTCGACGCGGCCGACCGGTCACGCTCGGGGTCGACGACCTCCACGACCCGCAGGCGGGGTGCGTGGTGGGCCAGGAGGTCCCGACGCACCGCGGCGAGCGGGTCCCCCGTCCGCTTCACCGTCACCAGAGCCACCGACGCCGACTGCAGCGCGTGGACCGCCTCCAGCGTCAGGTGGTCGGGATGGCCGAGGCCGATCCCGACCAGGGTCAAGCGCCGCCGGGTCACGTGTGCCGGTCCTCCAGGTCGCCCTCGAGGTCGAGGTACACCTGCTGCATGGCCGCGACGACCTCCGGGTCGGGCTCGGCCCACAGGCCACGCTCGGCCGCCTCGCCGAGCCGCTCGACGATGCCGCGCAGCGCCCACGGGTTCGACGTGCGCATGAACTCCTGGTTGGTCTCGTCGAGGACGTACTCGGTGGCGAGCTTCTCGTACATCCAGTCGTGCACGACGCCCGCGGTCGCGTCGAAGCCGAACAGGTAGTCGACGGTGGCCGCCAGCTCGAACGCGCCCTTGTAGCCGTGGCGCTGCATGGCCGAGATCCAGCGCGGGTTGACCACGCGGGCACGGAAGACGCGCGTCGTCTCCTCCTGCAGCGTGCGGGTGCGCACCGCGTCGGGCGTGGTCGAGTCGCCGACGTAGGCCTTCGGCTCGGCGCCGGTGAGCGCACGGACCGTCGCGACCATGCCGCCGTGGTACTGGAAGTAGTCGTCGGAGTCGGCGATGTCGTGCTCGCGGGTGTCGATGTTCTTCGCCGCCACCGCGATGCGCCGGTAGTTGGCGCGCATGTCCTCCGCCGCCGGACGGCCGTCGAGGTCGCGGCCGTAGGCGAAGCCGCCCCACGCCGTGTACACCTCGGCGAGGTCGTCGTCGGTCTTCCAGTTGCCGGCCTCGATGACCTGCAGGATGCCCGCGCCGTAGGAGCCCGGCTTGGACCCGTAGATGCGGGTGGTGGCTCGACGCCGGTCGCCGTGCTCGGCGAGGTCGGCCTCGGTGTGCGCGCGCACGTAGTTCTGCTCCAGGGGCTCGTCGAGCTCGGCCACCTGGCGGATGGCGTCGTCGAGGATGCCGATGACGTGCGGGAACGCGTCGCGGAAGAAGCCGGAGATGCGGACGGTGACGTCGATGCGCGGGCGGCCGAGCTCCTCCAGCGGCACGACGCGCAGGCCGTTGACGCGCCGCGAGGCCGGGTCCCACTCGGGCTCGACGCCGATGAGCGCCAGCACCTCGGCGACGTCGTCGCCCGACGTGCGCATGGCCGAGGTGCCCCACACCGACAGGCCGACGGAGCGCGGGTACTCGCCGGTGTCGGACAGGTGCTTCTCGAGCAGGGAGTCGGCCATCGCGCGCCCGGTCTCCCAGGCGAGGCGCGACGGCACCGCCTTCGGGTCGACGGTGTAGAAGTTGCGGCCCGTGGGCAGCACGTTGACGAGTCCGCGCAGCGGCGAGCCCGACGGGCCGGCGGGGATGAAGCCGCCCTCGAGCGCGTGCAGCACGTGGTCGAGCTCGTCGGTGGTCTGCGCGAGGCGCGGCACGACCTGCTCGGCGGCGAAGCGCAGCACGTCGCGGACCACCGGGTCGTCGTGCAGGCCCTCGACGGCGGCGGTGTCCCAACCGGCGTCCTCCATGCCCTGCACGAGGGCGCGGGCCTGCTCCTCGACGGCGTCGATCCGCTGCAGCGACTCGCGGTCCTGCTCGTCGTCGGTGTCGCCCTTGAGCCCCAGCGCGGCGCGGAGTCCCGGCACGGCACCGGTCTCGCCGCCCCAGATCTGCGCGGCGCGCAGGATCGAGAGCACGAGGTTCACGCGCGCCTCGCCGCCCGGCGCCTGGCCCAGCACGTGCAGACCGTCGCGGATCTGGGCGTCCTTGATCTCGCAGAGCCAGCCGTCGACGTGGAAGATGAAGTCGTCGAAGCCCTCGTCGTCGGGCTGGTCGTCGAGGCCGAGGTCGCGGTGCATCTCGGCGGCCCGCATGTGGGTCCAGATCTGCTCGCGGATGGCGGGCAGCTTGGCCGGGTCCATCGCGCCGATGTTGGCGTACTCGTCGAGCAGCTGCTCGAGCTTGGCGATGTCGCCGTAGCTCTCGGCACGCGCCATCGGCGGGATGAGGTGGTCGACGATCGTGGCGTGCGCGCGACGCTTGGCCTGCGCGCCCTCGCCCGGGTCGTTGACGAGGAACGGGTAGATCAGCGGCAGGTTGCCGATGGCGGCGTCGGTGCCGCAGGCCGCCGACAGCGCGGCGTTCTTGCCGGGCAGCCACTCCATCGAGCCGTGCTTGCCCAGGTGCACGACGGCGTGCGCCCCGAACTCCTCTTCGACCCAGCGGTAGGCGGCGAGGTAGTGGTGCGACGGCGCCATGTCGGGGTCGTGGTAGATCGCGACGGGGTTCTCGCCGTACCCGCGGGGCGGCTGGATCATCAGCACGACGTTCCCGGCGCGGATGGTGGCGAGCACGATCTCCCGCTCGCCGTTCACGAAGAGCTTGCCGGGCGCGGGACCCCACGCCTCGAGCATCGCGTCGCGCAGGTCGGGGTGGAACCGCTCGAACCACTCGGTGTAGCGGCCGGCCGGGATGCGCACGTGGCTCTCGGTGAGCTGCGTGTGGGTGAGCCACTCCTCGTCCTGGCCGCCGGCGTCGATGAGCGCGTGGATGAGGGCGTCACCGGCCTCGGTGAGGTCGTCGTGCTCGAGGCCGGGGATCTCGCCCGGGGCGCCGAGGTCGTAGCCGGCGTCGCGCATGGCACGTAGCAGACGGATGGTGGAGGCGGGGGTGTCGAGGCCGACCGCGTTGCCGACCCGGCTGTGCTTCGTGGGGTACGCCGACAGCATGAGCACGACCTTGCGCTCGGCCGGCGGCGTGTGGCGCAGGCGGGCGTGGGCGGCGGCGATGCCGGCCACGCGGGCGCTGCGCTCGGGGTCGGCGACGTAGCGCGGCAGCCCGTCCTCGTCGACCTCCTTGAACGAGAAGGGTGCGGTGATGATGCGCCCGTCGAACTCGGGGATGGCGATCTGGTTGGCGGAGTCCAGCGGCGAGACGCCGTCGTCGGAGGCCTCCCACTCGGCGCGGCTCGACGTCAGGCTGAGGCCCTGGAGGATCGGGATGTCGAGGGCCTTGAGCCGCGCGACGTCCCACGACTCGTCGTCGCCGCCGGCGCTGACGGTGCCGGGCTTGGTGCCACCGGCCGCGAGCACGGTGACGATCAGCGCGTCGAGGTTCGCCATCTCCTCGAAGAGCGCGTCGGGCGCGGCGCGCAGCGACGAGCTGAAGATCGGGACGCCGACGGCGTCGCCCGTGGCGTCGACGGCGTCGGCCAGGGCGTGCGCGAAGCCGCTGTTGCCGCTCGCCTCGTGGGCGCGGTAGTAGAGGACGCCGATGCGGGCCTTGCCCGCGTTCTCCGCGGCGTCGGCGCCCTGCGGGCGGGGCGCCAGGCCCCACTCCGGGAGGACCTTCGGCGGCTCGAAGCCCTCGCCCGTCAGCAGGACGGTGTCGGAGAGGAAGGCGTGCAGCTGGGCGAGGTTCTCCGGCCCGCCCTCCGCGAGGTACACGTGGGCGTCGGCGCACACGCCGATCGGCACGGTCGACTGCTCCATCAGCTCCGCGCTGGGCGACTGCTCGCCACCGAGCACGACCATCGGCTTCCCAGTGGCGCGGATCCGCGCGAAGCCGGAGCACAGGTCCTGCGGGGAGCCGAGGATGCGGGCGACGACGAGGTCGGCCGCCTCGATCGCGGCCGCCATGTCCTGGTGACCCGGCTTGGCCGGGTTGGCGTAGACGTAGTCGGCGCCGCTGGCGCGGGCCGAGAGCAGGTCGGTGTCGGACGTCGAGAGCAGCGCGATGCGGGTCATCGGGGTTCCTCCTCGGGGTTCTCGCCCCGTGCGGCGGGAGTCGCCGCGAAGGGTGTCTGGCTGTACCTGCTCGCAGGCGTCACAGTGGCGGAACCGCGCCGGACTCGCACCGGCTTCCCCGACCCGCGGCGACGGGTCCCGGCCAGCCTAGTCGGCCGAGCGCCCGAACCCCCTATCGGTGGATCACCAACCCCAGGACGCTCCCTGCGGTGGATGATCCACCGATCGCCGGGATCGTCGTCACGGAGGTTGCTGATCCACCGATGGGGGGCTGCGGTGGGAGGGGGTCAGGCGAGGACGCAGTCGCCGCAGGTGCCGCCGCCGGGGATCCGGTAGAAGAGGCAGCAGGAGCGGCGCCGGAACGGCAGGTCGGGCTCCCCCGTGCCCACGAGGTAGGGGTGCGCGAGTGCCCGGGCGCCGACCTCGAGCGCGCGGTCGGCGACGTCGGGGCGGGCGAGCGTGGCCATGCGCAGCGCCCCGAACACGGCCGAGGCCGCGTTGCCCGCCAGCACCTGCTCCGAGACCGAGTGCTCCGTGCGCAGACGAGCGGCGAGCGGCGCCACCACGTCGGACAGCACGGCCTCGAGGTCGGGCGCCGACCACGCACCGGCGGCCAGGGGCAGCGTGCCCGTGGGCTGCTCGCGCCAGTGCACGTCGGCCGGCGCGTCGACGTCGAGGAGCAACGCGCCCACGGTCGGCGAGAGCAGGCGTGCGAACAGCCCCAGCGACGCCACCGACGCCGCCACCCGCGGCTCCACCGCCTGCCGTCCGTGGCCCGGCACCCCCGCCGAGCTCGCCGCGGAGACGCGCGACGCGAGCGCGAGGTGCGTCGCGACCACGCGCGTGTGCAGGTAGGTTCCGTCGACGAGGTCGGCCAGCGGCCGCCAGCCGTCGCCGTCGCCGGTCCGCTCGACGGCGAAGAACTCGCCGAGGCGGTCGAGCTCAGGCATGGCGACGGCTCACGACGCGTCGTCGGTGCGGTCCTGGGGGGCCTGCTCCCGGCCACGTTCCCACTCGAGCTCACGCTTGAGCCGGTCGAGCGTGCGGCGGATGTTGCCCCGCTGGAACGTCGCGAAGGAGTCGCGTCCCGTGGCCACCCGGTCGAACACCGACGCCGTCCAGTCGGGCCAGCCGGTGCGACCGTCGAGCCACGTCTCGGTCACGAGCGTGCCGCCCACGGCGGGCTCGAACGTGTACTCCCACGACGCCACCCGCACCGGCAGCAGACGTCGGCCCGGACCCCAGGCGCGCACGTCGAACGCGAAGCGTCGGCCGGGGTCGGCCGCCGTCACGACGCAACGCGTGTGCCAGCGGGCGCGGCCGCGACGGTTCGTGCCCACGAACACCGTGCCGACCCCGATCGGCGCGGCAGGGTCGGCGAGCTCGGCGCCCGTGTTCTCCGGGCTCCAACGCCCCATCTGCCGGACGTCGCTGAGCGCGGCGTAGACGACGTCGGGCTCGACGCCGACCACCACGGTGTCGCTGACGGTGAGGGCTCGGGACATGCACGGGAGGCTACCCGCGGTGCCGTCGCCGCGCCGACGCGAGGGGCGCCCAGGGAACAGGCGCGCCGCGACCGTCACCAGCCCCTCCCTCACCAACACTGGGCCCAGGCGGCCACCGACCGCACCGTCGGGGACGAGTCGTCGCAGAGCCGCTCGAGCAGGTCGGGCGACGACGCCGGGTTCGCGGCCACCCAGCCGCGGACCGTCTCGTCCGCGTCGGTCGCGAGCCGGTCGAGCAGGTCCGGCGGCGACGCGGGGTGGCGCGCCACGGCGGCGCGCACGCCCAGGTCGGGGTCGGCGGCCAGCCGCTGCAGCACCTCCGCGGCCGCCAGCGACGAGCCCGCCGCCGCGGCCCGCACCCGCGGGTCGGGCGACCTGGCCATCTCCGCCACCCGCCGCCGCTTGGACGCCGACGCCTCGGGCGAGCGGAACGTCGACACCGGGCGGGGGTCGTCGCCCGCGGCGCGCACCCGGGCCAGCTGCTCGGGGGTGAAGAACCCGACGCACGACATGCTCGCCCGCCCGCTCAGGAGCCCGCGCGGGCGTTGACCTCGTAGGAGGTGTTGATCGACTCGAAGAAGTTGACGAGCTGCAGGGTGTCGTTGGCCGTCGCCATCCACTTCGCCGGGTTCGCCGCTCCGTAGTGAGGCTCGAAGCCGAGCTCCTCCAGGCGCCGGTCGGCGAGGTAGCGGACGTAGGTGTTGATGTAGTCGGCGTTGAGCCCGAGGATCCCGTGCGGCAACAGGTCGCGGTTGTAGGCCTCCTCCATGGCCACCGCGTCGAGGACCATCTGGCGGATCTCCGCCGCGAACTCCTCGGTGGCGATCTCGGGGTTCTCGTCGAGCACCGTGAGGATCAGGTTGATGCCGAACTTCAGGTGCAGGCTCTCGTCGCGCACGATCCAGTCGACGAGGGAGCCGAAGTTGCGCAGCAGGTTCCGCTGCCGGAAGCTCAGCGCCACCATGAAGCCGGAGTAGAACCAGATCCCCTCGAGGATCACGTTGTACGCCACGAGGTTGCGCACGAAGTCCTGCTTGCCCGCGGTGGTCGTGATGTCGAGGGTCTGCTCGGTCATCCGCTGGATGAAGCGCACCTCGAAGGCCTCCTTGGCGGCCATCGACGGGACGTTCACGTGCGACTCGTACGCCGCGACCCGGTCGATGGGGAACGTCTCGAGCACGTACTCGAAGCTCATGCAGTGGTTGGCCTCCTCCCACATCTGCTTGGCGAGGTAGAGGTGGCACTCGGCCGCGTTGACGTAGGGGTACACGCCGAACGCGAGCGCCTTGTTGACGAGCAGCTCGTTGGGGTTGAAGTAGCTCATGAGGAAGGTGAGCGCGTGGCGCTCGTCGTCGCTCATGCGCTCGAAGTCGGCGAGGTCCTCACCGAGCTGGACCTCGTTGGGGAACCACGTGTTGGCGACGGCCTGGTCGTACAGCTCCATCGCCCACGGGTAGGTGACGGGCTTGAGCAGCAGGCCTTCGGCGATGCCGGTGCCGAGGATGGGCATGGGGGGTCTCGCTCTCTGGGGTCGGGGTGGTGAGGCGGCCGTCGCGGAGCCGGCTCGCGCGACGGCCGCCGGGTGGTCTCGATACGTCCGTCCCTGTTCGTGCCTCACGGGACGGACTACTCGACCAGCGGGTCCGGGGTTACTGGCAGGACTCGCACTGCAGGCGCTCCTGCGGATCGATCGGGCAGGCGGACCCGTCGACGACGTCGAGCTCCTGGATCTCCTCCGGCACGACGGCCACCGGAGCCGGGGCCGGGGTCGGGGCTGCGGTGGCGGCGCCGAAGCCGCGGCGGGCGCCGAAGCCGCGCCCGCCCGACGTCGTCGCACCCTGCGGGGCGACGGCCTCGGCCTTGTTGACCCTGACGGTGCTCTGCTCGGCGGTGTGCCGCGGCATCATGTGCAGGTAGTAGGTCGTCTTGACGCCCCTGCGCCACGCGGCTGCGTAGAGGTCGACCATGTCGCCGACGTCGCGGCTGGCGAGGTAGATGTTGCGGCTGATCGCCTGGTCGATCCACTTCTGCGCGCGGGCGGCCACCTCGAGGAACGCGTAGGGCGACAGCTGGAAGCTGGTCCGGTAGATCTCGACCAGGTCGGCGGGCGCGCCCTCGACCTTCGACAGGTCGCCCTGGTGGCGCAGCAGGTCCTCGCGCAGCGACTCCCACAGGCCTCGCTCGCGCAGGTCCTCGACGAGGTTGCGGTTGACCTCGAGGAACTTGCCCGCCGCGGTCGCCCGGCTGAAGATCTGGCTGAACTGCGGGTCCAGCCCCGGAGTGGTGCCGGCGACGAGGCCGATCGACGCGGTCGGCGCGATGGCCATCAGCGTGGAGTTGCGGACACCTCCCGCGACCTTGGCGCGCAGCGCGTCCCAGTCCAGGCGGGAGCGACGCGTGACGTCGACGGGCACGCCGCGGTCGGCCTCGAGCAGGTCGAGGGAGTCGAACGGGACCATGCCCTGGCTCCAGCGCGACCCGGCGAAGTTCGGGTACGCGCCACGCTCGCGGGCGAGGTCGGCGGAGGCGTCGATCGCGTGCCAGCTGACGAACTCCATCAGCTCGTCCATGAGGTCGTAGGCGCGCTCGCTCTCGTAGGACCAGCCGAACCGCTCGACGACGTCGGTGAAGCCCATGACGCCGAGCCCGAGGGCGCGGTTCTCCTCGTTCGAGCGCTCCGACTCCGGCACCGAGCTGATCGTGATGTCGATGAGGTTGTCGAGCTGGCGGACGGCGAGCCGCGTGGACTCGGCGAGCCGGTCCCAGTCGACGCGTGCGTCGCCGCGGCGTCCGACCACGTGCCGGGAGAGGTTGATCGACGCCAGGTTGCAGACGCTGATGTTCTCGCGGTCCTGCGGCAGGCAGATCTCGGTGCACAGGTTCGACAGGTGGATCGTGCCGGTGTTCTGGTTGAGGGCGCGGGTGTTGACCGTGTCCTTCCAGGTGAGCCACGGGTGCGACGTCGTCTGCAGCGTCGTGAGGATGGCGCGGAACTGCTCGCGCGCCTTCAGCTTCTTGTGCCGGATCTCGCCGCGCTCGGCCTGCGCCGCGTACTCGGCGTAGCGGCGGCTGAACGCCTGGCCGAACAGCTCCGGCAGGTCGCCGACCTCGAGCGGGTCGAACAGGTACCAGTCGGCGTCGGCCTCGACCCGCTTCATGAACTCGTCGGAGATCCAGACGGCGGTGTTGGCCGTGCGCGTGCGCCGGTAGGGGTCGCCGGAGTTCTGCCGCAGGTCGAGGAACTGGCCGAAGTCGAGGTGCCAGTTCTCCATGTAGAAGCACAGGGCGCCGAACTTCTTGCCGCCCCGGCTCACGGCGCGCAACGTCGAGTCGATGGTGTGCATGAACGGGATCGGACCGGTCGAGCTGGTGTTGTTCGAGCGGATGGGGGAGCCCTCGGCGCGCAGCTGCGTGACCGAGAGGCCGATGCCGCCCGTGCCCTTCGTCAGCCACATGACGTCGCGGACGCTCTTGGCGATGTGCTCGATGTCGTCCTCCATCTGCATGACGAAGCAGTTGGAGAGCTGGCTGTACGCGGTGCCCGCGTTGACGAGCGTCGAGCCCGCGGCGAGGTACTCGAGGCGCGACATCTTGTCGTAGAACGCCAGCGCGGCCGTCGTGGCGTCCTCCTCGTTCAGCGCGAGGCCCATCGCCACGCGCATCCAGAAGAACTGCGGCACCTCCAGGGGCGTGCCGTCGGGCTCGGTGATCATGTAGCGGTTGCGCATGGTCTGCGCGCCGACGTAGCGCAGCAGGTCGTCGCGGTCGGGGTCGAGCGCGGACCCGAGCCGCTCGAGGTCGAAGGCCTCGGCCAGCCGCTCGTCGAGCAGCCCGAGCTCGACGCCGCGCAGGATCGCGCGGACGAACGCCGGACCGTGGAAGGCGTACACCTCGTCGCGGGTGACGCCCTCGCCGAAGATCTTCTTGTAGAGCGTCTTGACCAGCAGGCGCGACGCGATCGTGTCGAAGGCCGGGTCGTCCTTGACGTTCTGCAGCGCGACGCCGATGACGGCCTCGTCGAGCTGCTCGCTGCTGATGCCGTCGAACAGCGTGATCTCCAGCTCGGCGCGCAGCTGCGTCGCCCGGGAGACCTGGTCGGGCAGGCCGGTGGCGGCCTCCTCGATGGATCTCGCGATCTCGTAGCCGTCGTAGTCCGCTCGGCTGCCGTCGCGCTTGATGACGGTGATGGTCATCGGTTCACCCCTCGTGAACTCGTCGTGACTGACGCAGTCCACGGGCACGCGGGGAGAGGAGGACGGGTCGCGGGCACGCCACGACGTCGTCTGATCCTTGGACCTTCCCACGAGGTCGCGGACCTCCACCGGTGGCGGTGGAGCACTGGCAGGTCTTCGGACTCGCGGGCCAGGCATCGCTGCCGCCTACTGGGTGTCGCTTCCCAGGGATGCATCTCTGCAGGGCCCCAGTGCTGATGACACCGTTCGTTCCCACTCACCGCTGCGGGGCAGTTCCGGTCTCTCACCGGATTCCCTCTTGCGACGACCCGTCTGGATGACGGGCCGAACCAGCTGCACGACCCACCATATACGGGGAACTACACGAATGTAACCCCTACATCTTGGGTTCATGCGAACGCCGCCTCCCAGTTGTCGGGAGGCGGCGTCTGCGGACGAGGTCAGAGTGCGGCGGCGGCCGCCCGGCGCTCGACGTCGGCTTGGTGCGCCCGCCAGGTGCGGGCCGTGAGCCCGGTGAGGGCGAGGGCGACACCGGCCCACAGCGCGGTGCTCGTGGCGAGCGAGCCGATGCGGAAGGCGTACAGGGTGGTGGCCGGGAAGGAGTCCGGGACCTCGTCGATGGGCGCGAGGACGAGACCGGCGACACCGACCACGACGACGTACAGGGCGGCCCCGGCGACGACCGCCACCCACGGGCCGCGGGCCAGCAGGGCCCGCGCGAGCAGGACGGCGGCCACGACGGCCAGCAGCGACACGGCGACGAAGCTGAAGTACAGGGCGGTGCGCTCGCCGATCGTGTCGGCCGAGCCGACCGCCGGCGGGTTCGGCGGGTACTTCAGCCACGGCACGACGGTGTAGGCGAGGTAGGCCAGCAGCACCACGACGGCGGTGGAGCCCACCGGGCCGAGCCCGCCGAGCCGGCCGACGGCGAAGGCCGAGGCGATGCCGACGACGCCGCCGGCGACGAGCCCCACGATGATCGTGGCGGTCGCGAGGCCGGGGCCGGCCTGCTCGCCTCGGCTGATCGCGGCGTCCTCGTCGCCGTGGGAGTGTCCGCCGGACTCCTCGTGCGAGTGCGCGCCCTCCTCGTGCGAGTGGCCCGCGTCGGCGGCGGCACCGCCGGACTCCTCGAGGGCGATCGCGCGGTCGATGGGCGGCTCGCCGACCACGGAGGCGGCGGCGAAGGCCAGCACGCCGCCGAGCAGACCGGCGAGCAGGCCGTGGACGAGGAACGTGCGGGCGGTCAGGTGGGGTGTGCGGGTGGTGCTCATGGGTCGGGTCCTTCCCGAGCGGAGCGGCGCGACACGTCCCGTCGCGCTGACGGGTCGCTCGGGCCGCGGTTCGACGACAGGGAGCCCACGGTGTCGCCGCGGGCTCGGGGCGGGTGCCCGGAGGCCGGGTCCGCTGGCAGGACCGACCGGGCTCAGGCCCGGTCAGCCGCAGGGTCGGTCAGGGGCAGCGTCGTTCAGTGGCAGCGTCGTTCAGTGGCAGGGGAAGCCCAGCAGGTGGCGTCCGTCGTGGACCCACTCGTGCACGCCGGTGCCGGAGATGAGGGAGGTCGCGCCCTGCTCGGCGCCCACGAAGTAGAGCGCGACGAGGGCGAGGAGCGCGATGAACAGCGCCCATGGGGCGAGCTCGCGGACCGGGATGGAGACGACCGGCACCGCGGGGGTGTCGACGGAGGGGTTCAGCTGCGACATGGCAGGCCTTTCCTGAGGGATGAGTGCGTCCCGTGGATGGAGGGCTGTCGACGACCAGGGTCTGGCTCCGTCTCCCCGGTGCTGCTGGGGCGACGTCACAGTAGCGCTACTGCGCCGGACTTCCACCGGCTTCCGTGGTGGTCGACGTGCCGAGCGTAGGGCATGGGCCGGTCGGTGCCACCGGGGTGTGGCGCGCGTCTCATGGTGCGAGCGCGCGGGCCTCCTGCTCCGGCGGCTCGCCGGGACGACGTCGTACCGTTCACCCGTGACCGTCGAGCCCGTGAGCACCCCGTCCGCCGTCCGTCCTCCCGACCCGGCGATCCACGCTGCGGCACGCGAGCGGCTCGCAGGCCTGGCCACGCCTCCCGGGGCGCTGGGCCGGCTGGGCGTCCTCGCCTGCTGGGTGGCGGCGACGCAGGGCGAGGTGCCGCCGCGTCCGGTCGACCAGGTGCGCGCCGTGGTGCTCGCCGGCGACCACGGCGTGACCGCGTCGGGCGTCTCCGCGTTCCCGAGCGCCGTCACGCCCGCGATGGTCCGCACGTTCGCCGCCGGACGCGCCGGGGCGAGCGTCCTCGCCGCCCAGCACGGCGTGAGCCTGCGCGTGCTCGACCTCGGCGTCGACGACGACCTCGCCGACCTGCCCGACGCGGTGCGCGCCCACAAGGTGCGGCGGGGCAGTGGGGCGATCGACGTCGAGGACGCGCTGTCCGCGGACGAGACGGCTCGGGCGCTGGCCGCCGGCCGGGCGATCGCGGCGGAGGAGATCGCCGCCGGTGCCCAGCTGCTCGTCACGGGCGACATGGGCATCGGCAACACGACCCCCACGGCCGCGCTCGTGGCTGCCTCGCTCGGGCTGCCGGGCTCGGAGGTCGTCGGCCGCGGCACCGGCATCGACGACGCGTCGCTCGTGCGCAAGGGTGAGGTCGTGCAGGCGGCCCTCGACCGTGCGGGCGACCGCGTGGCCGACCCCGTCGAGCGGCTGGCGGCGCTCGGCAGCGCCGATCTCGCCGCGACGGTCGGCTTCCTGGTCGCGGCGGCGCAGGCCGGTGTGCCGGTGCTGCTCGACGGGCTGATCTCGGTGGCGTGCGCGCTCACCGCCGACGACCTCGCGCCGGGTGCGTCGGCGTGGTTCGCCGCCGGGCACCGCTCCACCGAGCCGGCGCAGTCGCTCGCCCTGGAGAAGCTCGGCCTCGAGCCGCTGCTCGACCTCGGCCTGCGTCTGGGCGAGGGCAGCGGCGCGCTCGCGGCCGTCCCGCTCGTGCGCTCCGCCGCCCTCCTGCTGCGCGACGTCGCTCTGCTGTCGGAGGTCCTCGGCTAGCGCCCGTCGGGCACGACGCCCAGGTCGCGCAGACCCTGCGCGAGCTGCTCGATCCCGTCGACGTTGCGGATCGACGGGTCCATCGTGGTGCCGCCGAGCACCACGTAGCGACGCTTCTTGACGGCGGTGAGCTGACGCGCGACGGGGTCGGACTCGAGGAAGCGGATCTTGGCCTCCGCGCTGTCGCCGTCGCCACCGCGCTCGAGGTCGGCGAGCACGAGGACGGTCGGGTCGGCGTCGAGGATCGACTCCCAGCTCGTCTCGGGCCAGAGCCGCTCGTTGTCGCCGAACGCGTTCGTGGCCCCGACCGCGCGCGTCATCAGCCCCGGGGCGCCGCAGCACCCGGCCATGTAGGGACTCTTCGTCGACGCGTACCACCAGCCGAGCGTCACGTCGTCGGCGTCGAGGTCGACGGTCACCTTCCGGGCCCGCTCCCGCAGCTCGGCGACGAGCCGGTCGCCGCGGTCCTCGACGCCGGTCAGGCGCGACACGTCGCCGATCTCGGCGTAGAGGTCGTCGAGGGTGAGCGGCTCGTCGTGCTGGGCGTCCTGGCCGCCGCACTCGCTGGGCGACTGGTACGTGGGGATGCCGACCTCGTCGAACTTCCGGCGGGGCGCGACGCCCTCGCCGGTGAACGCGTAGGCGAACGTGGCGTAGACGAGGTCGGGCTCGAGCGAGAGCATCGACTCGAAGCCGGGGAACTCGGCGTCGAGGGCCTTCGTCCTGCGGGCCTCGGCCTTCAGCCCCGGCAGGAAGTCGTGGTCGCTGACGCCGTAGCCGGCCATCCGGTCGGCGAGGCCGAGGCTCAGCAGCAGCTCGGTGGCGGGCTGGTTGATGGCGACGATGCGGCGGGGCGGGGCCGTCTCGGTGACGTCGTGCCCGCAGTTCTCGACGGTGACCGGGAACCCGGCCGCGGCGGACGCGTCGTCGGTGGATCGTGGTGACGAGGAGCCGCACGCAGCGAGCGGCGCGGCGAGGCAGAGGGTGGCCAGGAGGGCGGTGGTGCGGCGCGGGCGTGTGCCGACGGGGGAGGGCATGGGGTCTCGTCTCGGGTCCGGGGGCTCCGTGCGCGAGAGCCCCGAGTCGGGTGACGCCGCCCCGGTGGGGTGGCGGCCAGCAGGTCTTCGGACTCGGGGTCGCGGTGACGGACCGCCTTCCCAGGAGCGAGCTCCCAGTGGCGTCGTGGTCCGCCACGTCTCCCACACCGCTGCGCGTCAGTCCCGGGGTCGCACCGGGTTCCCTGACCCTCTGCGAGGGTGACTGGCGCGCTCACCGTAGCAGCGGCGGGGTGCCGGGCCCTGGGCGGCGAGGGGCCCGGCAGGGGTGCCGGGCCCTGGGCGGCGGATAGCCCCGGCGGGGTGCCGGGCCCTGGGCGGCGAGGGGGCGCGGCGAACGGGACCAGCGGGGGACCGGCTGGCCGGGTGCTACGGTGCGGCTGCCACGTGAGGGAACCCGGTCGAAGTCCGGGACTGACGCGCAACGGTAGGGGCCACGGCCCGAGTCCGACACCCGGTGGCGACCCGCGGCGTCCGCCGCGGGGCTCCCGACGGGTCTCGCGACACGGACCCCTGAGCGAAGGATCGCGATGCGACCACGCCGCCCCCTCTCCCTCCTCGCGACGGCCGCGCTCGCGGCGCCGCTGCTCGCCGGCTGCGGCTCCTCGACGTCGGCGTCGTCGGCCGACGCCGGCGGCACCGAGGCCGCCGGGTTCCCCGCCAGCGTCGAGCGCTGCGACCGACGGATCACGGTCGACGCGCCGCCGCAGCGCATCGCGTCGCTGAACCAGGGCAGCACGGAGATCCTGCTGAGCCTCGGGCTCGCCGACCGCATGGTGGGCGCGGCCGGGTGGACCGACCCGATCCTGCCGTCGCTGGCCGACGAGAACGAGAAGGTCGACCGGCTGGCCGACCAAGCGCCGTCGTTCGAGGAGCTGCTGGCCACCGAGCCCGACCTGGTGACGGCGTCGTTCGCGAACACGCTGAGCGAGGGCGGGGTCGCGACGCCGCAGCAGCTGGCCGACGTCGGCGTGCCGGCGTACCTGTCGGCGGCGGAGTGCGAGAAGTCCGACTTCGGCGGGGGCGACGGCGCGCGTGACCGGCCGCTGGAGATGTCGACGATCTACGCCGAGGTGCGCGACCTCGCCGCGCTCACGGGCACCGAGGAGCGTGGCGAGGAGGTCGTGTCGTCGCTGCAGCAGCGGCTCGCGGCGGCGTCGCGGACGCCGTTCGACGACGTGTCGGTCTTCTACTGGTTCGCCAACGCCGAGGCGCCGTACGGTGCGGGCTGCTGCGGCGGTCCGGGCATCGTGACCCGCGCGCTCGGCCTGACCAACGTCTTCGAGGACCAGCAGGCGGAGTGGCCGCAGATCGGCTGGGAGTCGATCGCCGCCGCCGACCCCGACGTGCTGGTGATCGGCGACCTGACGCGCAAGAGCCAGACCGCCGAGTCGGCGCGCGCGAAGATCGCCTTCCTCGAGTCCAACCCCGTCACCCGTCGCATGACGGCGGTGCGCGAGAAGCGGTACGTGCTGCTGCCGGGCGCCGCCCTGAACCCGTCGATCCGCACGGTCGACGCCGTCGAGACGGTGGCCGAGGGGCTGCGCAGCCTGGGGTACGAGCCGTCGTGACCCTGCTCCCCCCGGCGCTGCGCAGGACGGCGCCTTCGACCTCGGGTCCGTCGCGTCCGGCGCGCGCCGGGCGGGCGGCCGTCCTGTGGTCGGCGGCGCTCGTGGGCCTGCTGGTCTCGATCGCGGTCGCGACGACGATCGGGCCGTCGGGGCTCGGCCCGGGCGACGCGTTCGCGGTCGCGCTGTCGCGGTTGGGCGTCGCGCCGTCGGGCCTCACGGGCATCCAGGAGGCGATCATCTGGGACCTGCGCCTGCCGCGGGCCGTGCTGGCGGCCGCCTGTGGTGCGGGGCTGGCGCTCTGCGGGGTGGTGCTGCAGTCGCTGCTGCGCAACCCGCTGGCCGACCCGTTCGTGCTCGGGATCTCCTCCGGCGCCTCGGCCGGTGCCGTCGCGATCGTCGTGCTCGGGGTGGGCGCCGGCGCCGCGACGCTCGCCTCCGGTGCGTTCGTCGGGGCGCTGCTGGCCTTCGCGCTGGTGCTGCTGCTCGGCACGCTGGCCGGCGGCACGACCGACCGGATGATCCTCGCGGGGGTCGCGGCCACGCAGCTGTTCTCGGCGCTGACGTCGTTCATCGTCTTCACCGCGGCCGACGCCGAGCAGACCCGCGGGGTGCTGTTCTGGCTGCTCGGCTCGCTCGGCACGGCGTCGTGGCGCGACGTCGTGGTGTGCGGGAGCGTGGTGCTCGTCGGGCTGCTGCTGTGCTGGCTCGCGGCGGGCTCGCTCGACGCGTTCACGTTCGGCGAGGACGCCGCCTCGGCGCTCGGCGTCTCCGTGCAGCGCACCCGGCTGCTGCTGCTCGTGGTCACCGCGCTCATGACGGCCGTCATCGTGTCGACGTCGGGGGCCATCGGGTTCGTCGGGCTCGTGCTGCCGCACGCCGCGCGCGCGGTCGTCGGCTCGCGGCACCGTGTGCTGCTGCCGGTGTCGGCGGTGCTCGGAGCGGTGTTCCTGGTGTGGGTCGACGTCGGCGCGCGGACGGTCATCGCGCCGCAGGAGCTGCCGGTCGGCGTCGCGACGGCGCTCGTGGGCGTGCCGGCGTTCGTCGTGATCCTGGTGCGGAGGCGGCGTCGTGGCTGAGGCGGGACGGGCATGAGCATCCTCGCGGTCGACGTCCGGTGGGGCGTGCGCGGCAAGGTCGTAGTCGACGGCGTGAGCCTCGACGTGGCGCCGGGCAGCACGGTGGGGCTGCTGGGACCGAACGGGTCGGGCAAGTCCTCGCTGCTGCGGCTGCTGGCGGGGTTGCGGCCGGCGTCGTCGGGCGTGGTGCGCCTCGGCGACGACGACCTCGCGAGCCTGGGTCGGCGCCAGGTGGCGCGTCGGCTCGCGATGGTCGACCAGGAGGTCGTGACCGACACCGATCCCACCGTGCGCGACGTCGTGGGCCTCGGTCGGCTCCCGCACCGGCCGTCGTGGGCGCCGCTGAGCGCCACCGACCGCGCCGTCGTGGAGGCCTCCGCCGCGACCACCCGGACGGGTCACCTGCTGGAGCGGCCCTACTCGACGTTGTCCGGCGGGGAGCGGCAGCGGGTCCAGATCGCCCGCGCGCTGGCGCAGGAACCGACCGAGCTGCTGCTCGACGAGCCGACCAACCACCTCGACGTCAGGCACCAGCTGGAGCTGCTGGAGCTGGTGCGGGCCGCCTCGACCACGACGGTGATGGCGCTGCACGACCTCAACCTCGCCGCGCGGTACTGCGACGCGCTGGTGGTGCTCGCCGACGGCCGGGTGCGCGCGGCGGGACGTCCGGCCGACGTGCTCACGACCGAGCTCATCGCCGACGTCTACGGCGTCGACGCGCAGGTGCAGAGCGTCGACGGCGCGCCGCACGTGCGGTTCACCGGGGTGCTCGCGTGAGCGTGCTCTCCCGGACGGCAGGCCCGTCACGTCGGTGCGGTGTGACAGGATCGACGCCGTCCTGGAGCGGTCCGGCAGGCCGCCGGACCCCCGTCCGTGCTCGAGGGACAGGGGAGGAGACGGCGTGACGAGCCCACGTGACCGCGCCGACCGGTGCCCCGGCGTGTGCCGGCCGTGGATCGCCGACGACGGCGCGCTGGTGCGCCTGCGGCTGGTCGGCGGTCGGCTGCCCACGGCGGCCCTCGCGCGTCTGCTCGACGTCGCGGAGCGGCACGGCGACGGCACGGTCGGGCTGACGCGCCGCGCCAACCTGCAGGTGCGCGGCATCGCGTCCGTCGACGGCAGGCTGCCGGAGCCCGTCGTGGCCGACCTCGCGGCGACCGGCCTGCTGCCGAGCCGCAGCCACGAGCTCGTGCGCAACGTGATGGTCTCGCCGCTGTCGGGTCGGCTGAGCGGTCGGGCCGACCTGCGGCCGGTCGCCGAGCGCTACGACGCGCTCGTGTGTGCCGACCCCGACCTGGCCGACCTGTCGGCACGGTTCCTCGTCGTCCTCGACGACGGTCGCGGCGACCTCGTCGACCGCTCGCTCGACGTCGGCGCGGTCGCGGTCGACGACGGTCACGCGCAGGTGCGTGCCGGTCGGCACTGGGGCGAGGTCGTGCCGCTCGAGGCGCTGCCCGAGGTGCTGGGTGCCCTGGCCCACCGCTTCCGGCGCATGCGTCCCGACGTGGGCACGTGGCACGTCGACGACCTGCCGCGCGGCGGCGCGGCCGTGCTGGGCGACCTGCACGCCCGCGACCTGCGCACCCAGGTCCGGGCCCTCCCGCTGCCGGAGGGCCCCGGGCTGCAGGACGACGGACGCCGGTTCGTCCACGTGCCCGTCGAGGGTGGCGTGCTGCGCCGGCCCGACGTCGACCGGCTGCTCGCGCTGGCCGAGGGCGAGCTGCTCGTGACCCCGTGGCGCAGCGTGGTCGTGCCCGACCTGACCGTGACCTCCGACCTGTCGAGGGAGACCGCATGAGACCCCCCACCCGGCGCTTCGAGTACGAGGGCAGCGGCGCTGCCATCTACGTCGACTCCTTCGCGACCATCCGGCGCGAGACCGACCTGACGGGCATCCCGGCCGACGCCGAGAAGGTGGCCGTGCGGATGATCCACGGCACGGGCCAGACCGACCTCGTCGACGACATGGTCGTGCACCCGCGGCTCGTGTCGGCGGCCCGCGAGGCGTTGCAGGCCGGCGCGCCGATCCTGTGCGACGCGACGATGGTGGCGTCGGGCGTCACGCGCGCGCGGCTGCCGAAGGACAACGACGTGCTCTGCCTGCTGCGCGACGAGCGCGTGCCCGACCTCGCGCGGGAGTGGGGCACGACCCGCTCCGCGGCCGCGGTGTCGCTGTGGGGTGACCGGCTCGACGGTGCCGTCGTCGCGATCGGCAACGCGCCCACCGCCCTGTTCCACCTGCTCGAGCTGCTCGCCGACGGTGCACCGCGCCCGGCCGCGGTCGTCGGGGTGCCGGTGGGGTTCATCGGTGCGGCCGAGTCGAAGGACGCGTTGGCGGCCTTCGCGCAGACGCACGGCATCGACGTCCCGTTCGTGACCGTGCGCGGACGTCGCGGCGGCTCCGCCATGGCGGCGTCGGCGCTCAACGCGCTCGCGCAGGAGAAGGAGTGAGCGGCGGAGACGTCGTCGGCCCGGCGGGGGTGTCGGGCGGCGGGCGGCAGGACAGCAGTGGCCGGCTGTGGGGCGTGGGCGTCGGCCCCGGTGACCCCGAGCTGGTGACGTTGAAGACCGCGCGGCTCATCCGCGACGCCGACGTCGTCGCCTACCACCAGGGCGTGGGCAAGCGCTCGAACGCGCGGCGCATCGTCGACGGCCTGGTGCCGGCGGACGTCGTCGAGGAGGTGCTGCAGTACCCGGTCACCACGGGCACGGCGGAGCACCCCGGCGGCTACGCGGGGGCGATGGCCGACTTCTACGAGGAGTGCGCGCAGCGGCTGCGCGAGCACCTGGCGGCGGGTCGCGACGTCGTGGTGCTGGCCGAGGGCGACCCCATGTTCTACGGCTCGTTCATGTACCTGCACGACCGGTTGTCCGAGGAGTTCGAGACCGAGGTCGTGGCGGGGGTGCCGGCGTTCGCCGCGGCCACGGCGCTGGCCGCCACGCCGCTGGTGCGCCAGACCGACGTGCTCACGGTCCTGCCGGGCACGCTGCCGGAGGCGGAGCTGGCGCGACGCCTCGCCGACACCGACGGCGCCATCATCATGAAGCTCGGCCGCACGTTCCCGGCCGTCCGCTCGGCGCTGGAGCAGGCCGGCCGGCTCGACACCGCGCTCTACGTCGAGCGTGCCTCGATGCCCGAGCAGCGCTGGCTGCCGGTCGCCGACGTCGACCCGACGTCGGTGCCCTACTTCTCCCTCGTCGTGGTCCCGGGCGACGGCCACGGCGCCCGCTACGACGCCGCGCCGTCGGCGCGAGCCGGGTCGTCGTCGCCCGTCCCGGGCGAGGAGTCGGTCGGCGACCTCACGCACCAGGGGGAGGTGGTGGTCGTCGGGCTCGGACCGGGCCCCGATGCCTGGCTCACCCCCGAGGCCTCCGACGAGCTGGCGCAGGTCGGGCACGTCGTCGGGTACGCGCCGTACGTCGCGCGCGTGCCGCAGCGGGTGGGGCTGCAGCGTCACGCGTCGGGCAACACGGTCGAGCTCGACCGTGCCACGCACGCGCTCGAGCTGGCGAGGTCGGGGGAGCGGGTGGCCGTCGTGTCCGGCGGCGACGCCGGCGTCTTCGGCATGGCCACCGCGGTGCTGGAGGCGCAGGAGGCGCAGCCGCACCTGCACGACGTCACCGTCCGCGTGGTGCCCGGCGTCTCGGCCGTGCAGGCGGTCGCCGCCCGCGCCGGCGCGCCGATCGGCGGCGACTTCGCCGTCATGAGCCTGTCGGACCGGCTCAAGCCGTGGTCGGTCGTCGAGAGGCGGCTGCGCGCCGTGGCCGACGCCGACCTCGTCCTCGCCGTCTACAACCCGCGCTCGCGCTCACGCACCACGCAGGTCGCCGACATGCGGCGGATCCTGCTCGAGCACCGCGACCCCTCCACCGTCGTCGTGGTCGGCCGCGACGTCGGGCGCGCCGAGGAGTCGCTGCAGGTGACCACCCTCGCCGACCTCGACCCCGAGTCCATCGACATGAAGTGCCTGCTCGTCGTCGGCTCGTCGCACACCCGGGTCAGCCCCACGGGCGCCGTCTGGACGTCGCGGTCGGTCGACGCCTGACCATCCCCGACTTCTGGACACTTCCGGGGCGCCTTAAGGGCCCACAACGCCCCGGAAGTGTCCACGACGCATGGATGTGCGCGGGAGGTCGAGCGCTGAGACGATCGGCACGTCGGGAACTCGCCGGCCCGCCGGCTCGTTCCCCCATCGATCACGACCCTCCACAGAGAGAGCCATGGACCCCAGTCGAAGTCCCCAGACCGTGACCACCCGCGACCCGGAGAGGCGCGTGCGGTGATCACGGTCCTCCTCCTGCTGCTCGGCCTGCTGGTCGTGCTCGCCATCACCGCCGCGACGGGCTACTTCGTCGCCCAGGAGTTCGCCTACATGGCGGTCGACCGGTCGCGGCTGAACTCCCTCGCGGCGCAGGGCGACAAGGGCGCCCAGCGTGCGCTCGCGGTCACCAACCGCACGTCGTTCATGCTGTCCGGCGCCCAGCTCGGCATCACCGTCACGGGCCTGCTCGTCGGCTACGTCGCCGAGCCGCTCATCGGCCGTGCCTTCGGCGAGATCCTCGGCGGCGTCGGCGTGCCGACCGCGGTCGGCATCGGCATCGGCACGGTGCTGGCGCTGGTGTTCGCGACGTTCGTGCAGATGCTGTTCGGCGAGCTGTTCCCGAAGAACCTCGCGATCGCCCGACCCGAGCCCGTCGCCCGCTGGCTGGCGCGCTCGACCAACCTCTACCTCGCGGTCTTCGGCTGGCTGATCTGGTTCTTCGACCAGGCCTCGAACGTGCTGCTGCGCGCGCTGCGGATCGAGCCCGTGCACGACGTCGACAGCACCGCGACCGCACGCGACCTCGAGCACATCGTCGCCGAGTCGCGCGAGAGCGGCGACCTCCCGCGCGACCTCTCCCTGCTCCTCGACCGGGTCATCGACTTCCCGCGCCGCGACGTCGAGCACGCCATGATCCCGCGCTCGCGCGTCGACGTCGTGCGTCCCGACGACACCGTCGACGCCGTGCGCGAGCAGATGTCGACCGGCCACTCCCGCTACCCCGTCCTCGACGACGACGACCGGCTCGTCGGCGTCGTGCACCTCGTCGACGTCATGACCGCACGCGAGGGCACCGCCGCCGACCTCGCGCGCGATCCCGTCGTCGTGCCCGAGGTGATGCTGCTGCCCGTGGCGCGCCGCACGCTCGAGCGCGCCCGGCAGCAGCTGGCCTGCGTGATCGACGAGTACGGCGGACTCTCCGGCGTGCTCACCATCGAGGACCTCGCGGAGGAGCTGGTCGGCGAGATCACCGACGAGCACGACGACGAGCGACCCCTCGCCGTGGTCGACGGCGACGACGCCTGGCTGTTCTCCGGCGACGCGCCGCTCGACGAGGTCGAGCGGGTCATCGACCACGACCTGCCCGAGCTCGACGACGTCGAGACCGTGTCGGGCCTCGTCATCGCGCAGGCGGGTGCGCTCCCCGAGGCCGGCGACGGCGTCGAGCTCGACCTGCCGCCCGACGCCGCGACGCTCGTCCTCGACGACCAGCCCGCCGCCCCGCGCCTGCGCTTCGACGTGCTCGAGGTCGAGCACTACGTGCCGTCGTCGGTGCGGGTCAGCTGGGTCGTCCGGCCCTACGTGGAGCCGTCCGACGACGCCGACGAGATCGCGCCCCAGCGCGCCGACGAGACCGAGGTGCCCCGATGATGAGCAACCCCTGGGTGGTCCTCGCGGTCACCGTCGTGATCATCGCGGCGAGCGCGTTCTTCGTCGCGATCGAGTTCGCGCTGCTGGCCGCGCGCCGGCACCGGCTGGAGGACGCCGCCCCGCACAGCCGCGCCGCACGAGCCGCGCTGCGCTCCTCCTCCGAGCTCACGGTGCTGCTGGCGGGCGCGCAGCTCGGCATCACGCTGTGCGTCCTGGCGCTCGGCGCCACCGCGAAGCCGGCCGTGCACTACGCGCTCACGCCGCTGTTCGAGGGCTGGGGCATGCCGTACTGGGTGGCCGACGCCGCCGGGTTCGTCATCGCGCTGGTCGTCATGACCTTCCTGCACCTCGTGGTGGGCGAGATGATGCCGAAGTCGTGGGCGATCGCCCACCCGGAGCGGTCGGCGACGATGCTCGCGATCCCGATGCGCGGGTTCATGTGGTTCACCCGGCCGATCCTCACGATGCTCAACGGCGCGGCCAACCGGTGCCTCGTGCTCGTGGGCGTCGACCCGGTCGACACCGTGGCCGGCGGCTCCACGCCGGACGACCTGCGGCACCTGGTCAAGCACTCCGCCGAGGCGGGCGCGCTCGAGGCGGGCTACTCCGCGTCGCTGTCGCGGGCCCTGGGCCTGCGCGACCTCACCGTCGCCGACCTGCTGAAGCCGGGCGCGGTGCCCACGTCGGTCCCGTCGGGCAGCACGGTCGCCGACGTGCAGGCCGCGGCGGAGCGCAGCGGGCACCTGCGGATCCTCGTCGTCGACGGCGGCGAGGTCGCCGGCGTCGTGCACGTGCGCGAGACCCTGGTGCGCGACGCCGACGAGGGCGTGGCCGACCTGGTGCGCGAGCCGTTCCACCTCGACCCGGCGAGGCCGGTGCACGAGGCCCTCGCGGTCATGCGCGAGACCAGCCAGCACCTCGCCGTGGTCCGCACCGAGCACGGCATCGGCGTCGTGACCCTCGCCGACGTCCTCCGCCGTCTCCTCGACGAGGTCCCCGCCTGACCCCACCGTTGGCACTCGTCGCGGCTGCTCGACCAGCGGTGGGTTTCGCTGGTCGAGTGCCTCCACGAGCGCCAGCGAGGCGAGGCGTATCGAGACCACTCTGGGTGGTCGCTGGGGGTTGGCCCGCGCTGATCTGTTGCCGGGTGGTCTCGATACGCAGGGACCTCGCAAGCTCGTCCCTGCTACTCGACCAGCGATCCGGTCCGCTGGTCGAGTAGTCCGGCCCGCGACGAAGGAGCTGGGGCGGACGTATCGAGACCACTCTGGGCTGGCGCTGGGGGTTGGCCCGCGCTGATCCGTTGCCGGGTGGTCTCGATACGCGGCACCGGGCTCCTTCGTCGCCGGTGCCGCTACTCGACCAGCGGGAGGGGCGGCTACTCGGCCGGCGGGAGGCGGCGCTTGGAGGTGCGGTCGCGGGTGGGGGAGTACAGGTAGGACTCCGCGCCGTCGGGGCGGGCGACGGCCGGGCCGACGAGGATCACCGCGGCCTGGCGCAGACCAGCCGCCTCGACCTGGCCGGCGACGTCGGCGAGGGTGCCGCGCAGCACGACCTCGGCCTCCTGCGACGCGTTGGCGACGACGGCGACGGGGGTGTCGTCGCCGAGCACCGCGGCGAGGCGCTCGGCCAGCGGACGCGTGCGGGTGATCGCCAGGTGCAGGGCCAGCGTCGCACCGGTGGCGGCGAACGCCTCCAGCTCCTCGCTCGACGGCATCGCCGTCGAGCGGGCCTGGGTGCGCGTCAGCACGACCGACTGCACCACCTCGGGCACGGTCAGCTCGACGCCGAGCCGCGCGGCCGCCGCGGCGTACGCGGGCACCCCGGGCGTCACGTCCCACGGCACCTGCGCGGCGTCGAGGCGACGGGTCAGCTCGTGCAGCGCCGAGTACAGCGACGGGTCGCCCGACGACAGCCGCACGACCTCCAGCCCCGCGCGGTGCGCGTCGACGACGACCTCGGTGATCTGGTCGAGGTCGAGGTCCTGCGTGTCGACGAGCCGCGCGTCGGGGCGGCAATGCTCCAGCACGGCCTCGACGTAGGTGCCGGCGTAGACCACGACGTCGGCACGCTCCAGCAGGCGAGCCGCGCGGACGGTGAGCAGGTCGGCGGCGCCCGGTCCGGCGCCCACCACGTGCACGGTCATTCCTGCGCCCCCTTGACGACGGACAGCTGCGTGACGGCCCGCGCGGGCGTCCACGACGTGAACGAGCCCAGCGGGGCGGCGGTCTCGACGAGCAGGCGCACCAGCTCGCCGCCGACCCGGCCGCGCCACGCGACCAGCAGCTGCTCGGTCTCCAGCGTCACGCCGTGGACGACGAGCCGACCGCCCGGCCGCAGGGCCGCCCAGCAGGCGTCGAGGACGCCGTCGACCGTGGCGCCGCCGCCGACGAACACCGCGTCGGGGGCGTCGAGGCCTGCGAGCGCCTCCGGGGCGCGGCCGGCGACGACGCGCAGGTCGGGGACGCCGAGCGTCCTGGCGTTCCTGCCGATGCGCTCGGCGCGCTCGGGGTCGCGCTCGACCGCGACCGCCCGGCACGACGGGTGGGTGCGCGACCACTCGACGGCGACGGACCCGGCGCCCGCCCCGACGTCCCACAGCAGCGCTCCCGGCGTGGGTGCGAGCCGGGCGAGGGCGCTCGCGCGGACGTCGCGCTTGGTCACCTGGCCGTCGTGCTCGAAGGCGTCGTCGGGCAGGCCGGGGACGAGCGGCAGCACGCGCGCGCCGTCGTCGACCTGCACGGCGAGCACGGTGAGCGGGCCGACGTCGGCCGACCACGTGGCGGCGACGCCGTCGACGCGGCTCTCGTGGTCGGAGCCGAGGTCGCCGAGCGCGGTGAGGGTGCTGGTGCCGTAGCCCTGCGCGGCGAGCAGGTCCGCCACCTGTGCCGGGGTCGAGGCGTCGGAGCAGAGCACGAGCAGCCGCCCGCCGGGGTGCAGGCGGGTGACGAGCCGGTGCACGTCGCGCCCGACCAGCGTGACCACCTCCGACGACTCCGCCGACCAGCGCATGCGGGCACGTGCGAGCGCCACCGAAGAGACGCCCGGCAGCACCTCCACGGCGTCGGCGCCCAGCAGCGAGACGAGCGTGGTGCCGATGCCCGACACGAGCGGGTCGCCCGACGCGAGCGCCACGACCCGGCGTCCAGCGTGCTCCTCCAGGAGCGTGGGCAGGCCCTCGCGCAAGGGCGACGGCCAGGGCACGCGGGTCGCGCCGACGTCGGCGGGCACGAGCGCGAGGTGCCGCTCGCCGCCGAGCTGGGGGTGTCGAGCCCGGACGGACGGCAGTGGGCGGCCCTGACCCGGGAGGGCCTGGAGCTGCGTCAGGGCGACGGGCAGCTGCTGGGTGTGCGGTGACCACCTAGGGGTGGAAGTCCGAAGACCGGCCTCGCGCCGCCCCAGCCATGGCGATCGAGCGGGAGCCCTCATGCCACAGCACTACCCCTTCACCGCCGTCGTCGGCGCCGAGCCCGACCAGCTCGACGACATGGCGCTGGCCCTCGTCCTCACGACGATCTCGCCCGCGATCGGCGGGGTCCTCGTGCGCGGGGAGAAGGGCACGGCCAAGTCGACGCTCGTGCGCGCGCTGGCCGCGGTGCTGCCGCCCATCGACGTCGTGAAGGGCGACCGGTTCTCCAGCGACCCCGCCGACCCCGCGCCGCTCTCGCCCGACGGCCCGTTCGGTCCCGACCCGGAGGCCGAGACGCGGCCGGTGCGGCTCGTCGAGCTGCCCGTCGGAGCCACCGAGGACCGCGTGCTCGGCTCCCTCGACCTCGAGCAGGCGCTCGGCAGCGGCGTCACCCGCTACGAGCCCGGTCTGCTCGCCCGCGCGCACCGCGGCGTGCTGTACGTCGACGAGGTCAACCTGCTGCACGACCACCTCGTCGACCTCCTGCTCGACGCCGCCGCCATGGGCCGCTCGACGGTCGAGCGCGACGGCGTGTCCGTCGAGCACGCCGCCCGGTTCGTGCTGATCGGCACCATGAACCCCGAGGAGGGCGAGCTGCGCCCGCAGCTGCTCGACCGCTTCGGCCTGGCGGTCGAGGTCGCCGCGCCGCGCGACCCGCAGGCCCGCGCCGAGGTCGTGCGCCGCCGGCTCGCGTTCGACGCCGACCCCGCCGGGTTCGCCGCACGCTTCGCCGAGCAGGACGCCGCGCTCACGGCGCGGATCCGCCGGGCGCAGGAGCTGGTGGCCGAGGTCGAGCTCGACGACGCGACGCTCGTGTCGATCGCCGAGCTGTGCGCGGCCTTCGAGGTCGACGGCCTGCGCGCCGACATCGTCACCGCCCGCACCGCCGCCGCCCACGCCGCCTGGCACGGCCGCACCACGATCACGCGCGACGACGTCCGCGCCGCCGCCCGTCTCGCGCTGCCGCACCGGCGTCGGCGCAACCCGTTCGACGAGACGGGCCTCGACGAGTCGCAGCTCGACGACCTCCTCGGACCCGACGAGCCGCCCGCGGGCGGACCCGAGGACGGGCCCGGCGACGGTGGTCCTGACGACGGCGGCCCTGACGGTGGGGGTCCCGAAGGTGGACCCGGAGGCGCGCCCGAGAGCGGGTCGGCCGCCTCGGCACCCGCCACCCCGCCCACGCCGCCCGGGGGCGACGCCCCTGAGGGATCCGGCCAGGCGCAGGAATCGACGGTGGGCGCCGGTGAGCCCGTGCGGGCGCGGCTGCTGCAGGTCGACGGCGTCGGCGCCGAGTCCGTCGTGCTCTTCGGAGATGACGAGACCGTTGACGCCGGTCTCGGCGAGGCGCTGCCAGAGCTTCTTGCCCGGCTCGGTGTCACCGTCGTTCCACGAACGGATGACGGCGGGCATGTCGGGCTGCTGTGCGTCGACGCCTCCGGGTCGATGGCCGCACGCCGTCGCATGGAGCAGGTCAAGACCGCCGTGCTGTCGCTGCTGCTCGACGCGTACCAGCGTCGCGACAAGGTGGGCCTCGTGACCTTCCGCGGTGCGTCCGCCTCGCTCGACCTCCCGCCGACGTCGTCGGTCGACGTCGCTGCGCGTCGGCTCGAGGAGCTGCCCGCCGGAGGCCGCACGCCGCTCGCCGAGGGCTTGGCCACGGCTGCCGACGCCCTGCGTCTCGAGGCCATCCGCGACCCGCTGCGCCGACCGCTCCTCGTCGTCGTCACCGACGGCCGCGCGACGTCGGGGCCCGACGCCCTCGCCCGCGCCCACCGGGCCGCCGACCACGTGCGCGCCACCCGCGTGGCCTCCGTCGTCGTCGACTGCGAGACCGGCGGGTTCCGCCTCGGCCTCGCCGCCGTGCTCGCCGACCGGCTCGGCGCCCAGCACCTGCCGCTCGGCGAGGTCAGCGCCGACTCGCTGACGTCCGTCGTCCGGTCCGCCCAGGTGAGCGGGGAGGTGGCCTGATGCCCCAGGGCCAGCCGCTGGTCGTCCCCGACGACGGCCTCACCACCCGCCAGCGTCGCAACCGTCCGCTCGTCATGGTCCACACCGGGCCCGGCAAGGGGAAGTCGACCGCCGCGTTCGGCCTCGCCATGCGCGCCTGGAACCAGGGCTGGAAGGTCGGCGTGTTCCAGTTCGTGAAGTCCGCCAAGTGGCGCGTCGGCGAGCAGAGCGTGCTGGAGCACCTGGGCCGCCTGCACGAGACCGAGGGCCTCGGCGGGCCCGTCGAGTGGCACAAGATGGGCTCGGGCTGGTCGTGGTCGCGCAAGTCGGGCACCGACGACGACCACGCCGTCGCCGCCGCCGAGGGCTGGGCCGAGATCAAGCGCCGCCTCGCCACCGAGACGCACGACCTGTACGTGCTCGACGAGTTCACCTACCCGATGAAGTGGGGCTGGGTCGACGTCGACGACGTCGCCGACACGCTCGCGTCGCGCCCCGGCCGCCAGCACGTGGTGATCACCGGCCGCGACGCCGCCCCCCGGCTCCTGGAGGTCGCCGACCTCGTCACCGAGATGACGAAGGTCAAGCACCCCATGGACGTCGGCCAGAAAGGTCAGCGAGGCATCGAGTGGTGAGCATCCAGTGAGCACGCACCTGCCCCGCCTGGTGGTCGCCGCGCCGGCGTCGGGCCACGGGAAGACGACCATCGCGACCGGCCTCATGGCCGCGCTGTCGCGGTCGGGCCACCGCGTCTCGGGCCACAAGGTCGGCCCCGACTACATCGACCCCGGCTACCACGAGCTGGCCACGGGCCTGCCCGGCCGCAACCTCGATCCGCACCTCGCGGGGGAGGAGCGGCTGCTGCCGTTGCTGCTGCACGGTGCCGCCGGCTCCGACCTCGCGGTCGTCGAGGGCGTGATGGGCCTGCACGACGGCATGCTCGGCACCGACGGCTACGCCTCGACCGCCCACGTCGCCCGCGCCACGCACAGCCCCGTGGTGCTCGTGGTCGACGTGTCGTCGGCGTCGCGCTCCATCGCCGCGCTCGTGCACGGCATGGTCACGTTCGACACGTCGGTGCGGGTGGCCGGCGTCATCCTCAACAAGGTCGGCTCCACCCGCCACGCCGACGAGGTCGTCCGCGCGCTCGAGGGCACGGGCGTGTTGGTGCTCGGCATCGTGCACCGCGACGACGGCGTCGTGGCACCGTCGCGCCACCTCGGGCTCGTGCCGGCCGAGGAGCGCGACGACGCCGTGGCCGCGCTCGACCGGCTCGCCGCGCGGGTGGCCAAGGCCGTCGACCTGGACGAGGTCGTGCGCATCGCGCAGTCCGCGCCGCCGCTCACCGGGGAGGCGTGGGACCCGGTCGCCGAGACCGCACCGCACACGACCGTCGTGCCGTCGCAGCGTCGGGTCGTCGCGGTGGCCGGCGGCCGGTCGTTCACGTTCCGGTACGCCGAGACGGCCGAGCTGCTCGACGCGCTCGGCTGCGACGTGCGGGTCTTCGACCCGCTGCACGACGAGGCGCTGCCCGAGGGCACGTCGGGCCTGTACCTCGGCGGCGGCTTCCCCGAGGTGCACGCCGCCACCATCTCGGCCAACGAGCCGCTGCGGCACGCCATCGCCGACGCCGTCGCCGCGGGCGTGCCGACCGTCGCGGAGTGCGCCGGTCTGCTGTACCTGTGCCGCACGCTCGACGGCGCCCCGATGGTCGGCGCGCTGCCGGCGGACGCCGCCATGACCCCGCGGCTCACGCTCGGCTACCGCACCGCCGTCGCGCCCGAGGAGCACCTGCTCGCGCCGGCCGGGGGCCGGGTGACCGGTCACGAGTTCCACCGCACCCACGTGACCCCCGCCCACCTCGGCCCGGACGACGCGGCCTCGGGGCTCTCCGTCGCCTGGACGAGCGCGCACGGTCCGGCGGGGTTCGCGAGCCCGACGCTGCACGCCTCCTACCTGCACACCCACTGGGCCGGCCACCCCCGCATGGCCGCCCGCTTCGCCGCAGCCGTGACTCGCTGGTCGAGTAGTCCGGACGGCGAGCGCCAGCGAGCTCGAACGGACGTATCGAGACCACTCGGCAACGCATCCGTGCACGTGGACGTCCACGGATCCGTCGAGAGTGGTCTCGATACGCGGCGCCCGTTCGTACCTCACGGCGCCGCTACTCGACCAGCGAAGAGTCGTGCCGCCGACCCCCTCCGCCACCACGGCGACGTGGAGGCCACGGACGGCCTCGTCGACCTCGCCGTCAACGTGCACGACGGCCCCCGACCCCCGTGGCTCGACGACGCGCTGCGTGGCGCGCTCGAGCACGTCGGTCGCTACCCCGACGCGCGGGAGGCCGAGGCGGCCGTGGCGCACCGGCACACCCGACCCGTCGAGGAGGTGCTGGCCACCGCCGGCGCCGCCGAGGCCTTCACGCTGCTCGCACGGGCCCGACCCTGGCAGCACCCGGTCGTCGTGCACCCGCAGTTCACCGAGCCCGACGTGGCCCTGCGCCAGGCCGGGCACGAGCCGCGCCACGTGCTCCTGGGGCACGACTTCGCCCTCGAGCCCGACGCCGTCCCCGACACCGCTGACCTCGTGGTCGTCGGCAACCCGACCAACCCGACCGGCGTGCTGCACCCGGCGTGGGCGCTGCGTGCGCTCGTCCGTCCGGGACGCGTCGTGGTGGTCGACGAGGCGTTCATGGACGCCGTGCCCGGGGAGTCGGCCTCGCTCGCCGACGCACGCCTGCCGGGCGTGCTCGTGCTGCGCAGCCTGACGAAGCTCTGGAGCATCCCGGGCGTCCGCGCCGGCTACGCCCTGGGCGACGCCGACCTGGTCGCCGACCTGCGCGCCCAGCAGCCCCCGTGGTCGGTGTCGTCGCACGCCACCGCCGCGATCGTCGCCTGCACCTCCGACGACGCCCGCGCGGAGGCCGCCCGCCGTGCCTCGCAGGTCGCCCAGCACCGCGCCGTGCTCACCGACGGCCTCGACGCCCTCGGCGTGCGGCACCTGCCGTCCGCCGCGCCGTTCGTGCTGGCCGAGGTCGGCACGGGCGTGCACGGGGCGCTGCGCTCCGCCGGCTGGGCCGTGCGCCGCGCCGACACGTTCCCCGGTCTCGACGACCGCTGGGTGCGCGTCGCCGTCCGCGCGCCCGACGTCGCCCGACGCTTCCTCGCGGCCCTCGAGATCGCCCTGCAGGAGGCACGCCCGTGAGTCGTGTGCTCGTCGTGGGCGGTGGCCTGCGCGCCGCGGCGGCCGTCTCCGCGCACCTCGCGCAGGGCCACACCGTCACGGTGGTGGCCGAGGAGCTCGTCGCCACCCTCGAGGACCTCGCCGACCGGGGTCTGGTGTCCTGGCACGCCCGCGCCCTCGTCCTCGACGACGTGCTCGAGTCCGACGTGGTGGTCCGGCTGCCCGACGGCGAGGGCGCCCCCGCCGCCGGACCCACGTTTGTCCCTGGTCCGCAGCCGGGCGAGGTCGTGCTCGTCGGCGCCGGCCCGGGCGACCCCGACCTCATGACGGTCGGCGGCCAGCGCGCGCTCGCCCAGGCCGACGTCGTGGTCACCGACCGGCTCGTGCCCCTGGCGGCGCTCGACGCCGTCCGTGCCGACGCGCTCGTCATCGACGTCGCCAAGGTGCCCGGAGGCCGCTCCACGCCGCAGGAGACCATCAACGACCTGCTGGTCGAGCACGCCTTGGCGGGCCGTCGCGTCGTCCGGCTCAAGGGCGGCGACCCGTTCGTGTTCGGCCGTGGTGGCGAGGAGGCGCTGGCCTGCGCCGCCGCCGGCGTGCCCGTGCGCGTCCTGCCGGGCGTCACGTCCTCGGTCTCGGCGCCGGCCCTCGCCGGCATCCCCGTGACCCACCGCGGCACCACGCAGGGGTTCACGGTGGTCTCGGGCCACGTGCCGCCCGGCCACCCCGACTGCACCGTCGACTGGAAGGCGCTCGCCTCCACCGGCACGACCCTCGTCGTGCTCATGGGGGTGCGCACGCTGCCGGCGATCGCGGAGGCGCTCGTGCAGGGTGGTCTCGACCCCCGCACCCCCGCCGCGGTCGTGGCCGACGCGGGACTGCCGAGCCAGCGTCGCGTCGACGGGACCGTGGCCACCATCGCCGACGTCGTGGCCGAGAGCGGCATCGGCGCACCGGCCGTCACCGTGGTGGGGCACGTCGTGGACGTCCTGTCGTGATCCGCCTGTTCTGGATGCGTCACGGCGAGTCCACCTGGAACGTCGCCGGCCGCGAGCAGGGTCGGACGGCACACCCGCCGCTCACCGACCGGGGCCGCGCCCAGGTCGTCGCCGCCGCCGAGACGCTGACGCAGTCGGGCGTGACCGCCGTGGTGTGCTCGCCGCTGGTCCGGGCCCGCGAGAGCGCCGACCTCGTCGCCGCGCACCTGGGGCTCGACGTCGTGGAGGACCCGCTGCTCGTCGAGCGCGGCCTCGACGAGACGGTCGAGGACGTCCTGGGGCGGATCAGGACCTTCCTCGCCCGGCCGCCGCTCGACAGCACCGTCGTCGTCAGCCACGGCGACCTCATCGCCTACGCCCACGCCCTCCTGACGGGGTCGGCGCCGAGCCTGCCCGCGAACGCCGAGGTCCGGGTGACGGTGTCGTGACCCTCGACGCCTGGCGGCTCGCCGTCGGCACGCTCAGCGCGTGGCCGGTGCGGCCACCGCGCACCGTCGACCGCGACGTCGCCGGGCGGGCCATGCTGCTCGCGCCGTTGGCCGTGCTCCCGCTCGCCGTGGCGGCCACCCTGCTCGTGCTGGTCGCCGACGCCGCCGGTCTCGCACCGCTCGTGACGGGCCTGCTCGTCGTCGCGCTGCTCGCGCTCGGCACCCGCGCGTTCCACCTCGACGGCCTCGCCGACACCGCCGACGGCCTCACGTCGTCGTACGAGCGCGAGCGCACGCTCGCCGTCATGCGCTCCGGCGACGTCGGGCCGGCCGGGGCCGCGGCCCTCGTGCTCGTGCTCGGGCTGCAGGCCGCGGGCGTCGCGGCGCTCGCCGCCTCCGACGCGGCCCTCGTCGTCGGCGCGGCCGTGCTGCTGTCGCGGGGGACCCTCGCGCTCGCCTGCGCCCGGTCGGTGCCGGCCGGCGAGGGCTCCAGGCTCGGCGCCACGGTCGCGGGCACCGTGCCGGTGGTCGCCGCCGTGGCCGCCCTCCTGGTCTGGAC